>Ga0070738_10004853_pt1 | contig 15583 bp, 12 predicted proteins | sample Coa_R2_2_FD_66446 | JGI IMG/M metagenome (GOLD analysis project Ga0070738, IMG submission 66446) | Surface soil microbial communities from Centralia Pennsylvania, which are recovering from an underground coalmine fire - Coalmine... | ecosystem: Environmental > Terrestrial > Soil > Unclassified ...
TGCACGCTACCGATAGTGTGTTTTCTTGATAACCCGAAAACGCCATTTTTCATGCAGTGCTGGAGATCAGGTCGTGGTAAGCAAATAAGCCAATGATTCATCGGTGTAAGCACCAGGTGTTGGTAAGAAGACGAAGAGAACATTATAAAGGCTGGAAGGATGACAACGACTGAAAACCTGTGATACTGTCAGTTTCAGAAGAGGAGTTCAGCTGACAACTTGAATTCTCGGGGCTGATGCACTCGACTTCTAACACATGATAGCCCAGATCTATTCACAAGACGAGTTCACTGGTAGTCTTTTGTTCAGAAGACCAGTTCAGCAAATTAAAGCTGCAAAGAGTCGGGGCGGGTGAATATGCATGAGAGTGGGTTGCTCACGCTATCTGAAAGCGCGTGGGCAAAAGCAAAGAAACGAGCGGATGTGATTGCTCCACTTGCTGCTTTGCCGGCTATTAGTCGGCTGGCAGCTGAGGCAGCGGCAGCTGAAATCGGACTCTCTGTGCGTCAAGTCTATAAGCTCGTCAAGCGTTACAGATTGAGCGATGGGCTTGTCACCGATCTTGCGCCAGGCTGTCCAACAGGTGGCAAGGGAAAATCGAGGATAGCACCCGAAATCGAAAAGCTGATTAGTGAATCAATCGAGCAATTTTACTTAACGCGCCAAAAGCGCTCACAAGCTGCCGTGGAGCGAGAAATATGGATGCGCTGTAAACAGGCCGCGTACAAGTTTCCGTCGCGTAATACAATTCGTGCACGCATCAAGAGGCTCGATCCGAAAATCATTGCTCAGAAGAGGCTGGGTGCTGATGCGGCAAGAAGCCTTCATTCAGCTGCCGGGAAGTCACCAGAGCCCAGTGGTCCGCTCGATATTGTCCAAATGGATCACACGCCGGTGGATTTGATCGTAGTGGACGAGTGCTCGCGCCAGCCAATTGGTCGACCATACCTGACCATTGCAATCGATACTTTTACCAGATGTATCGTCGGCATGCTGCTGACACTGGAAGCACCGTCGGCAACTTCAGTTGGCTTATGCCTGACTCATACAGTGACCGACAAAAGCTGCTGGCTATCGGGGTTAGGCATTACAGACATGACCTGGCCTATGCATGGCAAACCCAGAAAGATCTATCTGGACAACGCATCGGAATTCAAGAGTGACGCCCTCAAGCGCGGCTGCGAACAGCATGGCATAGAGCGCGAATACAGGCCGCCTGGTCAACCACATTTTGGTGGCATAGTCGAACGTGTGATCGGCACAGCCATGAAAATGGTTCATGAATTGCCGGGCACCACGTTTTCAAATACGAAAGAGCGCGGTGATTACGATTCCGAAAAAAGAGCAGTCCTCACGATGCGAGAATTGGAGAAGTGGTTGGCACTGGCGATAGGGACCTATCACGAGAGCATTCACAGCGGGCTCTGGGAAACACCTGCTGCATGTTGGCGCAAACACATCGCCAATGCCAAAATATCCACCATCAGCAACGAGCGTGCCTTTCTAATCGATTTTTTGCCGGTCCTTCGACGCAATATAAGTCGAACTGGTTTTGTGATCGATCACGTTACCTATTACTCTGACGTACTCAAGGCATGGATAGCGCGGCGCCATGGTCTGGACAAATTCGTTATCCGGAGAGACCCACGCGATCTCAGCAGGGTGTGGGTTTTAGATCCGCTAAGCAATCATTACCTTGAAATTTCGTACAGATCGATTTCTAATCCAGCCGTGACTTTATGGGAGCACCGCAAGGCAGTCGAGAAGCTTCGCGAAAGTGGCCGGGCGCAGGTAAATGAATCAATGGTGTTTCGGATGGTGTCCCAAATGCGTCAGATTGCCGAGACTGCAGCCGCCGAGAGTAAACTTGCCAGACGCGACAAAGCGCGCAGGAAGCATCTCAATGATCGTCGTCTTGTGGATCAGTTAACCGTATCGGAGAGTCCAGACCCGGAGCACTCCCAACATGTAAACCCGTTTGATGATATTGAGGAGTGGTGATCGTTTGAATAATCTGCCTTCTGACTTTTCGCATCTTGCACCTGCCGTTGACCATGTTGCAGCGCTCTCAAATGAAGACCGTCTGCGACGTATTCGTTCAGATCGTTGGATTGGGTATACTCGGGCTCGCTCTGCACTTCAACGCATGGAAGATTTATTTTCATGGCCGAATAAACAGAGAATGCCAAACCTTTTGATAATCGGTCCGACAAACAACGGCAAATCCATGATCGTTGAGAAATTTCGGAGGGATCATTTTGTTTCGCCCGCCGCACAGGGCGGCGATCGCGAGTATATTCCAGTGGTTGTCGTGCAGACTCCATCGGAGCCGTCTGTCGCAAGATTTTATTCAGGGTTGTTGGCAGGCATTGGTGCACCCATACGCCGGCAAGCCAGAGTCGCCGAACTCGAACAATTGGCGCTGCAGCTCCTGAAAGCGGTGAAGGCGAAAATTCTTATCATCGACGAGCTGCATAACCTGCTTGCTGGAAAAACAGATGCCCGTCGAGAGTTTTTGAACCTACTGAGATTTATTGGCAATGAATTGCGTATTCCAATTGTCGGTGTTGGCACGCGGGATGCGTACCTCGCAATTAGGTCAGACGATCAATTGGAAAATCGCTTTGAGCCTGTTCCATTGCCTGTTTGGGAAGAAGGCGACGAATTGCTCTCTCTGTTAGCAAGTTTTAGCACGGTGTTTCCTTTGAAACGTACTTCTTTCATCGCGACGACAGAAATGTCCAGGCATATCCTGTCGCGGACTGAAGGCACCATCGGTGAAATCGCAAAGCTCCTGACGGCGGCCGCAGTGGCAGCTGTTGAAAGCAGCGAAGAGGCGATCAATCAGCGGACATTGTCGCTGGCTGAGTATCAGTCTCCCAATGAGCGTCGCCGAGCGTTCGAGAGAATGCTATTGTGATTTTGGGTAGATGGCCAATACATCCAAGGCTGCATCCAGGAGAATGCTTATCATCATGGCTGCGAAGAATAGCCATGGCATATGGGCTTAAGCTTAGACCTTTGGTTCATCAAGATCTGGGCTGTCCAAGCGTCGAGATCTGCAAACTTGATCTCAACCCACCGGATGATCTACTCCAGACGGTTGCGGCACGAACAGGCACTCCGCTTGAGACAGTTCGTAAGACCACGCTTGCAGGACTATTTCAGTACATTCTTTTGAGAAGCGCAGAAGAGTGTTCTGTCCTATTCTCGCTCTGCGATCGCGGCCTTCCAGTTGATGAGCTCCAACTAAATTGGGAGCAGTGGATCAAGCTGTTTCGGAAAAGACCGTTGCGCGGCTGTCGCTCATGTCTTAGCAAGTATCCTGATGCAGCCGTGCTTTTAGCTTGGCGGCTTCCGGTCATGTTGTCCTGTCCGATGCATGGACTAATGCTTGAACCAGTTCGCTTTTATCCAAACGAATTAAAGTGGCGCAACGACAAATCGGAAGCGGTACCTGAATCACTGAGTTTGCATGACGGCAGAACCTGGTCTGCACTAACCAATGGGTATGTAGACCTGCCAGGCGGCCGAGTTGCTGCGTTTTCCTGGTTTAGAGCTTTGGGAATGATTTTGGATGTGCTGGATAGCCGATTAGAAGATCCGGGGCCGCTTCCTGAAGGAACATGGAAGGAGACTGTCCGTGACGCTGCATGCGATCAATTGGATGGAATGCCTTGGAAAACGAAAATTGCCAGAATGGATACGATGTTCCTTGCTTCTGCAATTGGCTTGATGGAGCGCGGTACAATTCCTCCAGTAGGTATGGATGCCAGTTATTTCAGTCCTGTCGAAGTCTAGCGTTTCTTGGTTTCTTCAAAAGTTTTTTCGCATCGGGGCGTAGCGCGCCTGACGGACTCACATAGCGATAAAGTGTCTGTCGAGTAATGCCAAGCTCATGGCAAAGATCGCTAACGACAGTATCGGTTTTGCCCATCGCTGCCGCCGCCAAATGCACTTTTGCAGCAGTCATCGTATGCCGCCGTCCTCCGCGACGTCCGCGAGCACGGGCAGCTGCCAACCCCGCTTTTGTTCGTTCAGAGATCAACTCTCTTTCAAACTCTGACAGTGCCGCAAAGATTCCGAATACCAGTTTGCCAGAAGCCGTTGTGGTGTCTATGCTGGCGCCTTGTCCGGTAAGCACCTTCAACCCTATCTTGCGCTTTTGCAGGTCATCGATAAGGTTTACCAGATGCGTCAAACTGCGGCCGAGGCGATCCAGCTTCCAGACGACCAGCGTGTCACCGGCACGCAGCGCCTTTAAACAAGCATCAAGCCCTGGTCGATCATCTCTCTTGCCCGAGGCAAAATCTTCGTAGATGTGTTTGCTACTGACAGAAACGTCACGGAGTGCGTCCCGTTGCAGGTCTAAACTTTGCGACCCGTCGGCTTTTGACACACGAGCATAACCAACAAGCATTTCATTTCCTCTCTGTCACTTAAACGACCGTTTGGGTGACTCATCAAATCGGCCCGCTTTTAACCTCGATCTCTGTCACGTATATTGTCACAAATTCAATGTATTGCAAAGGGATCTGTTTAAGCCTTATGTGACAGGCATTCCCAGCCATCTCATCTCAATTCGAAAATTTAACAAATCTCTGATCTTGCCTTAAGTCGGGTGAAGACCGAGGTCTCAATAAGCCCACCCGCAAACCGGGGCAGTTCTCAAGCTGCTTGGTGTCCTGTCTAGCTAAATATCACAGGAAATTGCCGGCTATCGGCTATCGTAATGCGACTCAGTGTTAACGAAAATCGGCATCCACTGTCAATCTCTGGTCGTCAGTCTCTAGCAGCGGCTGATCGGAATATCGCAAGGTTCGGCGCTGCAAAGCACCTGATACTTCTACGTATCGGGCGTTTTCGGGGACATGCCAGATCTAGGTTCCTAAGCGGAACAGTCACGACCAGGGGGTCGTCTTAACTAACTCAGGTAACAATACATATCATCAGCCAATACGCTCAAGGCACGACAAATCGAGCTTAATCAAGAGGTTGTTGCAGACGTTGTGTTGGCTGCCATCGTCTTGCTACTCCTTGGATTCTTCATTACTATCTTCAATCTTGAGTTTTTCAATGATCCATTTGCCCATACACCGGCTCCTACAGTGGATGCCCGATAGCCTGTTCAAGGTCTGTGAGTGCTTGTTGGTAAGAGCGAACTGCTTCAAGGTATGCTGCTTTAGTTTGCACGTTTGATTGTTGTGCAGCCAGCGTGGACGTTATGTCGCTTTGGCCTACTTCGTAACCGCGCCTTGCCATTCTTGCCACACTTTCCGATGCTGGAAGAATCTTTTCTTGAAACAAGCCAACACGCTCCCGTGCAGCAACTAATTGTTGATAGGCCGAGACCACTTCTTCGGTAACCACATTCTTGGTCGACTCAAGCTCACGATTCAACTGAATCTTTTGCGCGCGCAGACGCGCTCTGTCTCCTTGCTGAAAATTCAGCACTGGAATCTCTTGGGTAACGCCAATGAAATAGCCGCGAGTCGCCGGACCATCTGGTGGGTTGCCAGAATAGGAGCTGCCGGCATTCAATTGCGGATTTGGAATTATATTTCCCAACGCAATGCGCGACTGCGCTTCATTCACGGCGATACTCTGCCTGATGATTTTGATGTCCAGTCGCGCCTTGAGAGCTTCACTGATCAAAGAGTCAAGACCTGGCAATTCCTCGGTGAAATTCGGCAATAACTCGTGAGTTTCGGCTCTTAACTGAAACGGCGGCAAACGGGGAACGTCAATCGTGTCTTTGTAATCCCTTCCCATAAGCACACTGAGCCGCTGCTTTGCCTGTGCCATTTTGCGACTGCTTTGCTTTACGTCGGCTTCTGCTTGCAGCGAGGCCAATTCCGCACGGTTTACATCCAGGGCGGCCACGTCATCGGCAGCAAATCGTTTCTGTGCAACTGACATAATTTCTGTCGCCAATCTTCGCAAATCATCGAACGCTTCTTGTGTTTCTGTTGCCATCACAACATCCAGATATGCTCGTCTAACCGTTGTTCTCAGTTGCCAGAGATTTCGTTGTATTTCAAAATCTGTCTGTTTGATTTGTGCTTTGGCTAAAAGCAAACGAAAGGCAAGCTTCCAGGGCGGTTCGATAGGTATAGAGCCGCCGATTTGACGAGCCCGTTGGGCAGTATCCTCAAGAAAGAAGAATGATGGGTTTGGTAACGTAAGAGCCTGTGCGTATGCGGCTTTCGTGATACCCAATTGTGCCCGGATTGTGGCAGCTCTGGGACTGTTTACTAACGACTCATCAAATACCGCAGACAGTCGCACTCCTGGTAAATTCTGATTGGGAGTGCTACGTGGTATTGTCATCAGAGTTGGATCGGCAGACGCTGCCATGCACGGACTTCCGCAGATACTACCAATGGAAGCCGCAAGAAGCAGGTGAATACTCACTGTCCGCCTCATCACTTGTTACTCCCGACCGGCTGCGAAGAATCAATCCCTTCTACCTGTGGAATCGGATCGCCACAATGAAAAACAAATCTAGGCGCATAGACGCTGTGTGCCCCCGTACCCAAGGCTACCCTGGCATTTATCACATAGTCTTCATGATGTTTCAGCGGAACGTCAGCAACGTATCGTTGCATCGCTTGATCTTCTTGAAACTCCACTTCCTGTTCATCACCATCTTGTGCTTTCAAACTGGCTGACGCTTTAGCGCCTTTGGCGAACTCGTCTTTCTTGTTGCGAATGTCTAATTTCAATACCGATTTCGTTTCATTCTCATAAGCCGGATACATCGAAAACCGGTAGCCATCTTGTTCTACTACCAAAACCGGTGATTCGCGCGCCGGTTGAACACTCGGTTTCGGGACTTCATTTGTGTTGCAACTGGCTAATACCAGAACGCTCATTGCCAGCGCGCTAACCGGTCCAAGGACCCTCAGTGACATAATGTTTTTCCCTCGCACTCAACTATCTCCACCTGAATCGTTGTATGGTTGATTTTGAAATCTCGCTCACAGAGCTGTGAAATTTCATCCAGTACGTTTTGTGTATTAGCAGTCTCTTGCACGAGCACATGGCCGGAAAGCGCTTCCAGACCAGAGGTAATAGTCCAAACATGCAGATCGTGCAGATCCTGCACGCCATCAACTGCAAGAATGGATTTACGCAATTCAGACATAGCAATGCGATCTGGCGTCCCTTCCATTAACACGTGGACGCATTCGGATAAAAGGTTCCACGTCCGCGGAATTAGCCCTAATGCAATCAAGACGCTAACAATGGAATCAGCGATGTGCTGACCTGAGAACTGGATTATTAGCCCCGCGACAATAACTCCGAAAGATGCCAGCATGTCTGAAACAACTTCCAAATAAGCTGCTCTGGTATTGAGCGAGTCTTTCGCATCCGCACTTAAAAGCCGTATCGAGAACAGGTTTATGACACCACCCAGCACACCGATGACGATCATCGGCAGTCCGGGAACTTCAGCCTGAGTGAAAAATCTTTGATAGGCTTCAAACAAGATATAGCCGGACATACCGAGCATGCAGAGCGCGTTCAGAGTCGAAGCCAGAATTTCTGAACGGTAATAGCCGAAAGTTTTTTCGGCGGTGGCAGATTTGGTGGCAAAGATACTGGCGATTAGTGCCAACGCTACTGCAGCTACGTCACCCAACATATGCCCCGCGTCAGCTAGTATTGCCAAACTATGAGTCCACAGCCCAGCGACAAACTCTGCCAACATGAATGTTCCCGACAGCAAGGCGACTGTCATCAGTCGTTTCCTGTTCAATCTTCGCAAGTCGGACAAGTTGCCGTGCGAATGTTTTTCAGAGTCCTTAGCGTGTTCGTGATTGTGCTCGTCGGTCATTCCCACTTCCCACCATTACTTGTTTTTGATAACCGGTTCAGTTGAGGGCATTTCACCTTGCGGCCTGTCCCGGCGTTTGCGCCGATCAAATCGACTTGCTACACCTTCAAACCAAAGATATAAATTTGGCAAAAGCAACAGAGTCAAAATACTGGAAGTGATAAGTCCGCCAATTACTACAGTGGCCAGGGGACGCTGTACTTCAGCGCCTGCTGATGTAGAAAAAGCCATTGGCACAAAACCGAGGCTGGCAACAAGGGCCGTCATCAGCACGGGACGCAGCCGCGTAAGCGCTCCTTCCACAACCGCCGCTTCTGTATCCATGCGCTCTTTCAAGCTGTTGATATAACTGACCATGACAACGCCATTGAGAACGGCGACACCGGATAAGGCAATAAAGCCCACGCCAGCCGATATCGAAAATGGCATCGACCGTATAGCCAGAGCAAAAATTCCGCCCACCACGGCAAACGGAATACCGGTGTAGATAAGCAGCGCCTGGCTTACAGAACCGAAAGTCATGAACAAAAGAACGAAAATAAGAAACAAAGCAATTGGCACCACAATTGCCAGCATGAGCGTCGCGCGCTGCAAATTTTCAAATTGTCCGCCCCATGTAATGTAATATCCTTCCGGCAACTTGATTTGTTTATCGATGGCCGCTTGTGCTTCTTTAACAAAGCTTCCGATGTCACGGCCGCGAACATTTAACTCGACCACAATTCGCCGCTGCCTATCTTCTCGCGAAATCTGCGCCGGACCTTCCACAACCTTGATGGAAGCGACATCTGCAAGTGGTATCCTCGCGCCGTTACTTGCTGGAACAAGCAAACCTTTTATTGACTCTACATCTTGTCCAGTTAACTCGTTCAAGCGAACGACAAGGTCGAATCTCTTCTCGCCCTCATACACGAGACCGGCTTGCTTACCGGCGACAATTGATTCGACCACATTGTTAACGTCTTCGACGTTTATGCCATATCGAGCTATCGCTTCGCGATCGGCAGTAATCAAAAGCTGCGGCAGTCCTGCAGTTTGCTCGACTTTAACGTCTGCGGCTCCGGGCACATCTCTAACAACGCCGCTGATCTTCTCGGCGGTCAGCCTGAGCTTATCCAGGTCGTCTCCAAAGAGCTTAATTGCGATATCAGAGCGCACCCCGGCAATCAGTTCGGCAGTACGCAGTTCAACTGGCTGTGAGAAGCTGAACAACGCTTGAGGCACATTTTCGTCGAGTGCCTTTGCCATTTTGTCAACCAACTCTTCTCTTGTTCTGGCTGATTTCCACTCTTCTATGGGTCGAAGTCCAACATAGAGATCTCCTGTGTCAACTCCCATTGGATCGGTAGCTACTTCAGCTCTACCAATTTTGGAGACTACTTTTGTAACCTCCGGAAATGACTTTAGAACACGTTCTGCTTGCGTTGCTGTGGCAATCGATTGACTAAGCGATACGCTTGGGAGTTGTTGTATCTGCACAGCCAGCGCCCCTTCATCCAAGCGCGGAATAAATTCAGATCCAAGCATCGGGAAAGTGATTAGACTCAAGACAACCAGCACCAAGGCCACGGCAAAGGTCGGTGCTCGATACGATGTAACTGCTTCCAAAGCCCGCCTGTAGCCTGACTTTATTACGCGAATAGGAAAGCTTTCCTTCTCGCTCACAGGGCCGGTCAAAATAAGCGTAAGAGCCGCTGGAATGTATGTCAGCGAAAGAAGCAATGAGCCTGCTAGCGCGAAAACAATAGTCATGGACATCGGTTTGAACATTTTGCCTTCCACACCTGAGAGGCTGAAGATGGGCAAATAAACGATTGCAATGATTGCAACTGCGAAGACGACCGGTCGTCCGACTTCAAGACATGCCTTGAGAATGGTTGTTTTCGTATCCTCCTTGAGCCCCTTGTGCTGGGCGTCGGCAAGGCGCCGCACAGTGTTTTCCACCATCACAACCGCTCCATCGACAATGAGCCCGAAATCGATCGCTCCAAGGCTCATCAAGTTACCCGAGACTTTGAATACATTCATGCATATGGCGGCAAAGAGCATGGACAGCGGGATTACACTGGCCACGAGCAACGCTCCGCGCCAATTGCCAAGCACAACCAGCAAAACGAGAATGACGAGAATTGCACCTTCAATCAGATTCCATTCAACAGTGTGAATGGTGCGATCCACAAGTTGCGAGCGGTCATAGAAAGGCAGCATCTCAACATCAGCGGGTAATGTCTTCTTCACTTGAGCCACACGTGCCTTAACTCGCTCAACCACAGTGCGCGAATTCTCTCCCTTAAGCATCATCACGATGCCAGCAACAATTTCTCCTTTACCATCAGCGAGCACGGCGCCTTGCCGAACCTCTGCTCCCGAGACAACATCACCTACGTCTCTAATGAAAACCGGCACGCCCTCTTTGCCAGTCTTAACTACGATGTTCGATATTTCTGCTGCGTTGCGAGCTAGTCCAATGCCACGCAAAATGTATTGCTCGCCCTGGTGCTCTATATAAGCGCCACCCACATTTGCGTTGTTGGCGACGACAGCGTTAAGCACATCATGCAACGTTATTCCATACGATTGAAGTCTTGCCGGATCGACCCTCACTTGAAATTGCTTTTTCATTCCGCCATAGCTGTTCACTTCAGCAACACCGGAGACACCCATGAGTTGCCGGCGGACAACCCAGTCCTGAATCGTGCGCAACTGCAGAGGGTCTTGGATGCCACTACGGGCGGTCACCTCGTATTGATAAATCTCTCCCAATCCAGTCGATATCGGACCCATCTCGGGCGAGCCAATCGACTCAGGGATCTGCCGGCGCACATCCGACAACCTTTCAAGAACCAATTGACGTGCAAAATAAGTATCGATAGCGTCATCGAAAACAACCGTAACTGCAGAAAGCCCAAACTTCGAAACCGAGCGTATCTCTGCTACACCCGGAAGTCCGCTCATCGAAATTTCTACCGGAAAAGTTATCTGTCTTTCCACTTCAAGCGGTGCAAGTGAGGGTGCTGCCGTCAGTATTTGAACCTGAACGTTGGTAATATCGGGCACGGCATCGATGGGAAGTTTCTGCAATGCGAAAATACCGCCGGCTGCCACAAAAATAACCATTAGCATAACCAACAGTCTTTGCTTGATTGAAAACCGGATGAACCCTTCGATCATCAGTCTTCGTCTCCGAACTGCTCTTTTAATAGCTTGGATTTGAGTACAAAAGAACCGTTAGCCGCCACAGGCTCGCCGGGCTTCAGCCCGCTAATGATCGGCACCATACCTTCAATCACCGGCGCAATTTGCACTTTACGGAGTGCGAACTGACCGGAACTTTCTTTCACGAAGACAACGCTTCGTCCCTCGACGGTCTGCACCGCGGCCTCGGGCACGAATAAATCCGCGCTTAAGCTCTCTTTTCGATCAAATTCAACTTGCGCGAATGATCCAACTTGTATTTTACTTCCGGGGTTGGTGATTTCGATACGAACTCGCGCTGTGCGCGTGTCCTCATTAAGACGGGGATCTACATAATTGACGACACCACTTACGGTCTTGCCATTAATTACAACGCGTGCGCCGCTGCCCACTTGCACTTGCCTCATTTGTTTTTCTGGTACGTTTGCGATCACCCAAAGATTCGATGTATTGGCGATCGTCAGAAGCGGTTTCCCTTGCTCGAACCCCGTACCTGGATTTACGAAACGTTCAATGACCGTGCCGGCAATAGGCGAGCGCAACTCGATGGAGGAAATATCGTGTTCTTTGCCTTCGCCTTCTGCTGGAAGATGTGCATCGAGCGCCCGCAATCCATCTTTGATATGCTCGGCTTCGGTAGCTGCTGTACTGTACTCAGCTCTCGCTTCCGCGACTTCGCGGTTGAGCGGAATGTCCTTTTGAAAGTTGTAATCAGCCTTTGCCCGCTCGTATTCGGACTCCGCTGCAACCAAATCTTTTTTAGCGGTCAGTCCTTCAGACACTAGTTGTTTTGTGCGTCTTAGCGTCGCCTCGGCTTCGTCCAATGTCGCCTTGGCTTTCAAAATATTGACTCTATTTGCCGCCTGCTGCACCCGATTCAGAGTTAACTTAGCAAGACGCAGCCGCGTTTCGGCCTCGTGCAACTTACCGTGCAATTCAGCCACTTGCGGACTGTCAATTCGAACCAAAAGCATTCCGGGAGTCACGTGGTCGCCTAGACTCACATAGATGTTTGAGACCCGGCCAGCAACCAGCGGAGTTATCTGTTGCAGTTGTTGCTGGTTTGGCTCGACTGTTGCCGGCGCTGAAAAACTAGCTGTTGGCCGCTTTGCAGTAACAGGGACCACTTCAATTTGACGCAAACTATTTTCGTTGAGATCAACTGAGTTTGGTGTGGACTCTTTGGCTTCGGGCTCGCTCTTTGGAGTCTTACTATGCCTTGATAAATTGACCCAGAGCAATGTGGACAGTGCGACGGCAAGGCCCATTACAACCAGCGCTATCAGCCAGCCACGCCCTTGCTGTCGAGGTTTGGATAAATTGGCTACGTCCGGATCAAGATCATTTGGTGCTTGCATACTCAAAGCAACTCCATGGCAAAAATGCAACTAAACAAACGCCCCAAAGGGAGCGTTAGCTTTGCACTTAAACCAGAAGCTGCTGATGCATCTCAAGCAAGGTCGGTTTCACCGTCCACGGTGGCGCGCGATTACCAACAGACCCAATACTCTCAATTGAACGCGTGCATACTTCAACTGTGCGAACGTATTGCAACTGCCCTGCTATCAGGTCAGCGCTGAACGAAATAGTCCTTGCCGACGAACCGACAACCGGTAAATTTTTATGGGTAGAACAACAAGTCTTAGTATGCCCGCAATCCGAACACAAATCGCCTGCATGGTTGATAGTCGCGGTCGCGACTGCTGCGACCATTCTCGGCTCTTCAGGGCACGCACAAGGGCGCAGGCTTGTGCAGAGGCACAAGACTAAAATCAACAAGCTGATGAAAATCGGATTCGTTTTCATATTGGTCGCGGGCAAGCAGGAGCCAGGTCAATCTTTGCAGGAAAGATTACGTTGAGCAAGCCGTCACACAATTTACTTCGCGATCCATGACCCGCTCAGATGCTATTATATCATCATCGGCTGATATGAGGCAGGATTGGATGCAAATAGCTCCTTCTACTGGCGCCGTCAAGGCGAAATTGTTTCGCGGACTTTCTGACCAATCTCGGTTAACAATCCTTGAGACATTGCGTGATAAGCCACTGACAGTAACCGAGATTGTTGAACGCACAGGTCTTACTCAGCCCAATGTATCCAATCATTTGGGCTGCTTGAAAAGTTGCGGTTTGGTTGTCAGTGCTCAATCTGGCCGTTATGTCACGTACAGTTTAAGCAGCCAGACTGTTGAAAACCTCTTGCTCATAGCAGACGGGTTGCTAAATGAGTGCGCCACTCGCATTGACACTTGCGATCATTACGCACAACAGAAAGGATAAGATGAAATCGATGGTCAACAATTCCAAAACAAGGCAAGACCTTGTCTTGAAGGGATGGAAACTAGAGATCTTCACAGTTCTCTGGAATTTACTGGAAGGAATCATTGCCATCACATCCGGTATCATCGCTGGCAGCATCGCTCTGGTCGGCTTCGGCTTTGATAGTGGTATTGAAGTCCTTTCGGGACTCATTTTGATTGTCAGGCTGTCTTTGGACGAGCACGAAGAGCGTCGCGAGATGATCGAGACATGGAGCCTTCTGCTGGTAGGGATTTCATTCCTTCTTCTTGCTGCGTACATTGGCTATGACTCCCTATCGCTTCTTCTCAAGCATCAAGCCCCGGAGCGAAGCTTTGTTGGCATCGCTCTGGCTGCAGTATCCCTGTTTGTTATGCCGTGGCTCGCCAGACAAAAACGAAAAATTGCTTCCAGCATCAACAGCGTTGCCCTGGCTGCTGATGCCAGACAAACTGATTTTTGTGTTTATTTGTCGGCCATTTTGCTAATTGGGCTGGTTCTCAATGCGCTCTTTGGCTTTTGGTGGGCCGATCCCCTGGCCGCCCTATTAATGCTGCCATTTATTGCTAAAGAAGGAATCGATGGGCTGCGCGGAAAGTCCTGCTGCGATACCTGCCATTAAAAACCGCTTTGAGAATGAAAACCGGACTCAGAGTTGCTCGTTAGAGCAACTCTCTCGGCAAAACTTCTGATATTGATCAGGTATCAGGACATTTTCCAATTTCAATACTACATGTGATACCGTGCCGAAAACTCCTCAAGCACATGCTTCTTTGAACTCAAGCAACACGCTTCGCTCTCGACATGCTCGATTATCATGCGTTGCTGAACCCCTCTTGTGACACCTGCTGAATTCGTCTTCTGAAACTGACAATGGCGGATCTGGAAGGAATCGTTGCCACGGAAAAACTTGTGATATTGCGCATTGGTTTCAATTTCAGTTTCTCCGAACCCACGCCAAGGGCATGACAACCGCTTCTTGACTAGGGCGGGTGCTTATTGTCTGGTATGGGACCTGTGGTGCGAAGTCCAAATTCTGTTCTTACTTTGGTGAGTATCTCGCCCACCCAGAGCTGATCTTCCTCACATGGAGCATGTGACATTCGCCATGAAAGGAAGGCGATAAGAGCCTTGAGTGCTGCGACATCGGCCATTGATAGATCTGGTGGAAGGGATTTTTCTATCGATTGCCGCCAGGATTGTTCGGAGTCATTTCGCTGTTGTTGCGCCTGCTTAGCCTTTTGGCGCTTCTGGCGCTCCCAACGCATGGACAATTCAAAAACGATTCTACGGGCAGCCAAGAGTCCCGGCGGCGTAATTTTTGAAAGCGATGTGGAAGGGGGTTGGTTTTGAGGAGAAACCACCCCCACCACAGCGTTATATTCACCTGAAGCACTCGCCAAGCGATCATTTTGCAGGGACTCATAAGTGTCTCGCCAGAGGTCCTGGTGCTTCTTAAGCGTGGTGTGGTGCGTTTTAGCAAGCTCCTCAAGGTCCCGGAGGCTAAATGGTCTACCGGAAGACGCCAGCTCGTCGACAGCGGCTTTTATGCGCGCTCTGGCGTCTGCTTTTAGATTGGCGCTGTTTCGTGACCAGGCAATCGGGACTTTCGGAGCATAAGGTTGCAGGTCGGCGCCGCGCTTGTGCGGTGGCACCCAGTTGGCGGCCCTTTCGATCTGCGCCAGCGCGTCTGCTCGTCCCTTGTTTATGTCATCGCTGTTGTTATTATGCTTGTTAGTCAGAATCTCTGTAATGAGCCACTGGCGCTCCTGTTCGCAGCCATAGCCGAGCGGCTCGATGCGGCGAGAGGGATCTCCATAGAAGAAGTAGTGACTGAGTGAAGTTATGGCATCCGCTCTGTGTCCCGGTCCTGGCAGTCCTTCGTCATAGTATTGACGGCCCTTAAGCCAGTTTTCGGGAATTATTCCTGGTGGCAGATCGCCAAAAACTGCCTTGATTGGTAGCGCTTCGGACGGATCGATCTGTCTAGTCGTTGCACGCAGTGGTATCACTTGTGCCGGCGGCTGCTCGCGCTTTGCTGTATTGATGGCTTTTTCATGCCGAGCGATAAGGTCCTGGACGTTCTGTTTGAACTGTCGATAGGAGCCGAAAGAGTTGGCCAGACCGTTGAGTTCATCGATGAACATCTCCAGTGCTTCGGTGGCTGACTGGTCGTTACGCTCTGCAAGGACTTCGAGGGTCTTCTGGTCGAGCCAGGCCCAGCCGGGTTGAAGCGGAAGTCTTAGTC
>Ga0070738_10004855_pt1 | contig 15582 bp, 15 predicted proteins | sample Coa_R2_2_FD_66446 | JGI IMG/M metagenome (GOLD analysis project Ga0070738, IMG submission 66446) | Surface soil microbial communities from Centralia Pennsylvania, which are recovering from an underground coalmine fire - Coalmine... | ecosystem: Environmental > Terrestrial > Soil > Unclassified ...
GAGCGTCCCGGAGAAGGTCGGCCGCTACGAGGTCCTGAGGCCCCTCGGCCGCGGGGCCGAGGGCCGCGTCTTCCTGGCGTGGGATCCCTCCCTCGGGCGCACGGTCGCGCTCAAGGTGCTCGCGCGCTCGCGCGACGCCGAACGCTTCCAGCGCGAGATGCAGGTCCTCGGACGACTCGACCACCCGGGGATCGTGCGCGTCCACGACGCGGGCGTCTCGGACGAGGGACCCTTCTTCGTCATGGAGCTCGTCGAGGGTCCGACGCTCGCGGAGACGTCGCTTCCGCTCGAGGACGGCGTCCGCGTCCTCGAGCAGGTCGCGCGCGCGTGCCACGCGGCGCACGCGCGCGGGATCGTCCACCGGGACTTGAAGCCGTCGAACGTCGTCCTCGGGACCCGCCCCGTCGTCCTCGACTTCGGGGTCGCCTGCGTGCTCGCCGAGGGCGCGCGCGAGGGGCGCGTGGGCACGCCCGAGTACATGGCCCCCGAGCAGGTGACGGGCGGAGAGGTCGGCCCCTGGACCGACGTCCACGCGCTCGGCGTCATCCTCTACGAGCTCCTCGCGGGGAAGACGCCGTTCGAGGGCCCCGACGTGGCTTCGATCCTCGAGCGGGTCGTCGCGTCCGAGGTCGAGCCTCCGAGCCGGGTCGCGAAGGGGGTCCCTCGCGCGCTCGAGAAGACGGCGCTCCGGGCGCTCGCGGCGAGGCCTTCCGACCGTCACGCCTCCGCCGACGAGCTCGCGAACGAGCTCCGGCGCTGGCTCGAGCGGCACGAGCGGCGACGGCGCGGGCTCGTCGTCGCCGCGCTCGTCGGGGCGGCGATCCTCCTCCTCCTTTTCCTCGCGAGGAGGCCCCCGCCGCCCCCGCCGCCCGAGGTCCTCGATCGCGAGGGACCGCTGCCGCGACGCGACGAACGCCGGCCTCCGCCGCGCGATCGACCTCCGCCGCCGCGGGACGACAGGCCGCCCCGTGAGGACGACCGACCTTCGCCGCCCCGGGAGGGCGACCGGCCTCCGCCGCCCCGGGAGGGCGACCGGCCCCCGCCTCCGTTCGACGAGGACGGTCCGCCGCCCCGGCGTCCCTTCGACGACCGCCCGCCTCCTCCGCGCCGAGAAGGGCCGCGGTGAACCGCCTCACGGCGACGCGCTGGACGCTCGTCGCGGCCGCGCGAGACGGGGACGCGGCGGCGATCCGGGCGCTCTGCGAGAAGTATCGCCCCGCGATCGTCGGCTACCTCGAGCGCCGCGGTCTCGCGGCCGAGGCCGAGGATGTGGCCCAGGAGGCCCTCCTCGCCCTCGTGAGCTCGGCGATCGAGGGCGCGCGCATGGGCGCCGGCAAGTTCCGCTCGCTCGTCTTCGCCGTCGCGCGCAACCACCTCCTCCGCCACCTCGAGCGGCGCGCGGCGGACAAGCGGGGCCACGGCCGCACCGAGCCCCTCGGCGAGTCGGAGCCGAGCGCGCCGGCGACGCCCGACTCGGACTTCGACCGCGAGTGGCTCGGGAACCTCATCCGTTCGGCGCTCGCCCGGCTCGAGGCCGAGCAGCCGCGCGCCTTCGTCGCGCTCCGCCGCTTCCTCCTCGACGGCGTGCGCCAGGCCGAGATCGCACGGGAGCTCGGCCTCTCGGTCGAGCAGGTGAAGAAGCTCGTCCTCCGGGGCAAGCGGCGCGTCGCCGCCTACCTGCGCGAGGAGGTCTGGAGCTACGCGGGCGGGGAGTACGAGGCGGAGCTCGCGTTCCTCTCGGGGCTGCTCGGGCCGCACCGAGAGGGCTGATCACATCGTCTTGCGCGCCCGGGCGAGGCCTTCCTTGGCCTCGACGCTCTCGGGCTCGAGCGCGAGGGCGGACTCGAAGTCTTTCGAGGCCGAGCTCGCGTCCCCGAGCGCCAGGTGCGCGTCCCCGAGCGCCACGTAGAGCCCGGCCGACTTCCGACCCTCGAGCGCCCGCGTCGCGAGGTCGACGACGCGCTGGTGGTTGCCGCCGCGCTTCGCGAGCACGATGAGGTCCTTCGCCGCCTGCAGCTTGGCGTCGGACTGCTCGGGCGCGAAGCGCTCCGTCGAGGAGTCCTGGAGCTGCGAGCGGTACTCCGCCTCGATCTTCTCGAGGAGCTCGCGCGTCGCGCGGTCGTCCTTCCACTCGAGGATCTCCCGGGCGACGGCCTCCGCCTCCTCGAGCCGGTTGAGCTCGAAGAGGACCTCGGCGAGGCGACGCCGGACCTCGTGCCGGCGCGGCGCGAGCTCGACGGCGCGCTCGTAGGCCTTGACGGACGCGGCGGCGTCGCGCCGGACGAGCGACAGGAAGTCGGCGTAGCGGAGCGCGGCCGGCGCCGACTCGGGGACGAGGAGCGTCCCCTGCTCGAGGACGGTCTGGGCCTCGTCGACGAGCCAGAGCTCGGTCAGGACCTTCGAGAGGTGGAAGCGCGCGGGCAGGTGATCCGGCGCGAGAGCGATCGCGAGAGCGAGCCGGGCGCGCGCCTTCTCCCACTCGCCGCGCTTCTTCCAGGCGAGGCCGATGTAGAAGTCGGCGGCGGGGAGCGTCGGGCAGGCCGCCAGGAGCTCGCGCTCGAGCGAGAGGATCAGGTCGTCGCGGCCCTCGTTCCAGAGGAGCGAGAGCTTCTCGGGCACGACGGCGTCGGCCGTGCCCCGGGCGATCGCGTCGCGGATGGCGCGGACGGGCTCGTCCTCGGGAGCGGGCGCCGGCGGCGGAGGCTCGGGCTCCTCCATGCCCTCGAAGGCGACGAGCGAGAGCTCGGAGCTCTTCTCGAGCCGGGCCTGCAGGTCCTTGATCGCGCTCTCGTCGAGGAGAGGCGGCCCGGGTGCGGTCTTGGACGGGTCGCGCGTCTCCTCGACGGCGCGCCGGGAGTAGCCCGCCGTCTCCTCGACGGGGATCGCCTCGAGCGCCGCGATCGCGGCGCGCGCGTCGGGGAAGCGCTCGTCGGGACTCTTGCAGGTGAGCTTCTCGATCACCTCCTCGAGGGCGCGGGGCGTCTTCGGCTCGATCTTCCGGAGGCTCGGCAGCGGGTTCATGATCTGCTGCTCGAGGACCTCGATCGTGGACTTCGCGGTGAAGGGCGGCCGCCCCGTGAGGAGCTCGAACATCATGATCCCGACCGAGTAGAGGTCGGAGCGCGGGTCCACGTCGCCGCCGCAGGCCTGCTCGGGAGACATGTACTGCGGCGTGCCGAGGATCTCGCCGAACGCCGAGAGGCGCTCGCCCGTCGTCGGGATGATGAGGCGGACGAGCCCGAAGTCCGTGATCTTGACGCGCGGCTCCTGCCCCGGCCCCGGCCGGGACAGCATGATGTTCGCGGGCTTGATGTCGCGGTGGACGATCTTCCGATCGTGCGCCGCCGCGAGGCCGTCGAGGACCTTCGTGGCGATCCAGATCGTCCGCCGGGCGCCGAGGGGGCCACGCTGGTAGAGGACCTGCCTCAGGTTCTGCCCCGGGGCGAACTGCATCACGATGAAGTAGAAGCCGCGCTCGAGGAGGAAGTCGTGGACCGTCACGATCGCCGGGTGGTCGAGCTGCGCGGCCGCGCGGGCCTCGCGCTCGAAGCGCTCGAGGTTCCCGGCGATCCTCACGAGGCGCGGGTGGAGCACCTTGATCGCGACCTCGCGGTCGAGCCTCAGGTGGTGGCCCCGGTAGACCGTGCCCACGGAGCCGGCGCCGACGCGCTCGATGACGAGGCAGCCGCCGAGCACCGTCCCGGCGAGGCCGTTCTCGTCCTCCGCGGGCGGCTTCTGGCGGACGACCGCGGCGAGCCTCTGGAGCGCGTTCGCCGTCGGCGCGTCGAGGAGCCGGAGCTCGACGCAGATCTCGGCGAGCGAACGCTCGACGGGGCTCCGGCTCCGGGCGAGGCGGGCGCGCTCGAGCTTCTCGGCGGTGAGGAATCCGCGCGAGAGAGCCAGCTCACCGAACGCCAGGGAGTCGTCCGCCATGTGGCCAGAGACTAGCCGCCCTGGGAAGATGCGTCCATGAACGTCCGTCCTTTCGAGCGCGCCGATACCGCCCGCCTCGTCGAGGTCCTCGCGGCCGTCTTCGGCGAGTACGGCATGCGCTTCGATCCCGACGGCTTCGACCGGGACGTGAAGGACGTTCCGGGCCGCTACGCGCCGCCGCGGGGAGTCTTCTTCACGGTCGAGGACGAGGGCGAGCTCGTGGGCTTCGGCGGCGCGGACTTGCCGCGCGACGAGATCGCCGAGATCCACCGCCTCTACATCGACCCCCGCGCGCGCGGGCGAGGGATCGGGGCGCTCCTCTGTCAGACGATCGAACAGTGGGCTCGCGAGCGGGCGCAGGTGATCGAGCTCTGGAGCGATGTGCGCTTCTTCCACGCCCACGAGCTCTACTCGCGGCGCGGCTACCGGATCTTCGGGCAGCGCATGCTCCAGGACCCCGACCGGAGCATCGAGCTCGGGTTCAGCCGCGCGGCCGCGGGCGAGCGACCGCTCCGACCCTCGACGCTGGCACTCGAGGCAGCGCCGCTCGCCGGGCTCGCGACCTTCGAGGAGCGGCAGCGGGCCGGCATGATCGCGGCCGCGATCATGGACTCGCGAACGCTCGTCCGGGCGGGCCGCATGGAGAAGGGCGGCCACGTCGTCCCGAGCCCGCTCGAGCTCTTCTCCGGCGCGCGCGAGGAAGAGGTCTCGGTGCTCCGCGCGCTCGGGACGGTGACCTGCGGCTTCGAGCGCCGCGGCGAGCGCGTGCTCCACCCGCTCTTTCGGCGGCAAGCGCCCACAGTGTAGGATCCTCCGCCCACGGAGAAGAGCATGCCTCCCAAGACCGTCTGCCCGATCTCGCGCGAGGACTTCCTCGCCAAGGCTCAGCCGCTCAAGGTCGACCTCAACGGGTTCCCGCTCCAGGCGGACCCGCGCGAGTTCTCGACCGGGTCGTTCGGCTGGTACGTGAACGGCAAGGCGAGCATCATGGTCGACGGCAAGCCGATCCAGTGTCAGGTCGGCATGAACATCACCGTCGTGGGCTCGAAGGAGCTCCCGAAGAAGGACCCTCCGGCCGGCTGAGCGTCACCTCGCGAAGCGGCTCACCTCGCGACGCGCGTCGTCACCATGTAGATCCCCGTCCCCGACGCCGCGACGAACGCGACGAGGAACAGGACGATCGCGACCCGGTGAACGAGGAGCGGGGCCTTCTTCCGCCAGTGGAGGAGCCCCGACCCGACCGGCAGCAGCGCCGAGAGAGTCCCGGCGTAGGCGCACGGCATGTGGATCGCCTTCGCGTGGGCGTCGAAGCTGTAGTAGCTGCCCGTCCGCTCCGCGAAGTAGAGCGTCGCGCCGAACCCCGCGAGGAACAGCACGATGAAGAAGATGTGCGCGCTCACGCGGCCCTTGTGGCCGAGGAGCATGGCGGTGAAGAGGAGCACGCCCGTGACGCCGTAGGCGCCGACGAAGGAGGCGAGCGTCCGCTGGGCTTCGTTCATGGCGGACTTCGTACCAGAAGCCCACCCCGTTTGCTATGCCGCGGCCGCGTGCGCGACGCTCTCCCGGATCACGAGCTCCTTCTCGCCCCGCTCCTCGAAGTCGTCCGAGTGGAACGTGAAGTGGGGATGCCCGGCGCCCATGCCGAAGAGCCAGTCGAGGATCCCCCAGTCGGCGTTCACATCGATCCAGGCGCCGCCTGCTTCGGCGCGGATCACCTTGATCACGTGACCGAGCCGCATCCCCGAGGGGTCGAGCACGGCGCGCCCGACCCAGCTCGCGAGCCGCGCCGACTCCGGCCGCTTCGAGGGCGGCGCGCGGCGGGCCCTCTCGAGCTCGGCGAGCCTCTGGAGGAGGCGATCCCTCATGCGGCCTTCCTCTCGTCGTTGGGATCGTTCGCGAGCCGCTCCGCATCCCGGACGTGTCCCGCGACGTCGAGGAGCGGCCGCCTCACGGGCCTGAGCTCGATGTGGTCGACCGTCCTCAAGTCGAGCGCGAGGTCGAGCTCGACGATGCGTCCGTCGAGGAGCGGGGCGCGGACGACCTGGACCGAGGGCGGCCTCTGGGGGTCCCACCAGGAAGTTCGGATCACGATGAGCGCGGTCGTTTCGACCATGACCGAGGGTCCGCAAGCTCCGGGCCGTGGCGCGAGGGGTGGTCGATCGACTAATCTCCGGGCAATGGCTGCCCGGATCGCGCTCGTCGAGGACTCCGAGGAGGTTCGCCGCTTCGCGCGGATGCTCCTCAGTCGCAAGGGCTTCGAGGTCGAAGAGTTCCCGGACGGCGCCGCGGCGCTGGACATGGTGTTGACCCGGCCTCCGGACCTCGTCGTCTCCGACGTCCAGATGCCGCGCCTGGACGGCCTCGAGCTCACGCGGAAGATCCGCGAGCGCTACGACAAGGCACGTCTTCCGATCGTCCTCGTCTCCGTCATGAGCGAGGAGGAGGACATCGTCCGCGGCTTCGAGGCCGGCGCCAACGACTACCTCGTCAAGCCCTACCGCCCGGCCGAGCTCCTCGCGAAGGTGAGCGTCCTCGCCAAGGAAGGCCCCTACCTCAGGAAGCCGGACGAGCCGCTCCCGCCCGAGCCGCCCCCCGGAGAGGCGCAGGCCGAGCCCAAGACGGAGAGCGACACGCGCCTCATCTCGCTCGGCGCCGGCTCGAAGAGCGAGGTCAAGTACTTCTTCGACAAGTACGAGATCACGGGCGAGTACGGCCGCGGCGGCATGGGCACCGTCTACCGCGCGGTGAAGCGCGACGACAAGCGTCCCGTGGCGCTCAAGGTCCTCGCGCCGCGTCTCTCCGAGAGCCGGACCGCGATCGCGCGCTTCCTTCGCGAGATCAAGGTCCTCTCCGAGCTCGAGTGCGACAACGTGGTCAAGGTCTGGGACCACGGCTACGACAACGGCCGTTACTTCCTCGCCATGGAGGCGGTCGAGGGCGACGCTCTCGACCGGATCGTCCAGCGCGAGGGTCCGCTCGGCGAGCGCATGGCGGGGGACATCTACGCGCAGGCCGCCCACGCCCTCCAGGCGATCGCCGAGAAGGGCCTCGTCCACCGCGACGTGAAGCCGGCGAACATCCTGAGGCGGCAGGACGGCCTCGTGAAGCTCGTGGACTTCGGTCTCGCGAAGCACGAGCACGACACCTCGGGTCTCTCGGAGTCGGGCTATGCGCTCGGCACGCCCTACTACATCGCCCCCGAGATCATCGAGGGCGGCAAGCCGGACCAGAGGAGCGACCTCTTCGCCCTGGGCGTCACCATGTTCGAGGGCCTCACGGGGAGGCGCCCCTTCACGGGCGTCGTCCCCTACCAGATCTTCCAGCTCATCGTCTCGGGGCCCCGGCCCGACCTCTACGCGGCGCGGCCGACGCTCTCGCACGCGCTCGGGATCATCGTGGACAAGCTCCTCGAGCGGGATCCCCGCAAGCGCTACCAGAAGGCGAGCGAGGTCGAGCGGGACCTCCGGGAAGTCGAGAAGCGCCTCACCTGAGGCGCGTCACTTCTTCCCGGCCCGGAGCCTCTCGACCTCGTCCCTCAGCCACGGATACTCCTGCGAGAGCTCCCGCAGGGCACGCTCGAGGTCAGGCAGGCCCTCGTCCGGGCGCCCGAGCCTCTCGAGCGCCATGCCGCGCCAGAGCCGCCCTTCGGCATCGTCGGGGCTGATCGCGAGCGCGCGCTCGGAATCGGCCCGGCACGCCTCGTAGTCGTTCTGCACGAACCTCGCCCGCGCCCGAAGCGAGAAGGCTTCGGTGTTGCCGGCGTCGATCGCGATGCACCGGTCGAGGTCGGCGACCGCGTCCTCCACGCGCTTCTGCCGCAGGAAGACCTTGGCCCGGAGGAGCCACCCCGTGGCGGTTCCCGGGGCGAGCTCGACGATCCGCGTGCAGTCGCTCCCGGCGCCGTCCAGGTCGTCGAGCTCGAACCGGGCGTGCGCGCGGAGCTGCCTCACCCAGATGAGCTCCGGCGCGATTCCGATCGCCCGATCGAGGTCCGGGAGCGCGCTCGCGGCATCATGCCTCAGGCTGAAGTGAACCGTCGCCCGGGTGATGAACGCGAGCTCGAGCGCACCTCGCGAGACCTCGATGGCGCGCGTCGCGTCCTCGAGAGCGGCAGCCTCTTCCTCCCGCTTCATGTGGACGCCGCTCCGCGCGACGAGCGCGAGCGCGTCCTTGGGGTCCATGCGGACCGCCTCGTCGAGGTCGGCGAGGGAACCCTCGAGATCTCCCTTCAGGAACCGGTAGCCGGCCCTCGCCCGGAAGGCGACGGGCAGGCGCGCGTTCACCGCGAACACCCGGGCGATGAGGGCCGGGTCCCGCTTCGCCTCCGCCAGCGCCGCGAGAGCGAGGAGGTCCCCCGGCGCGAGCCGGAACGCCGTCTCGAGGTCTTCGAGGCCCGCCGCGTCATCGGCGCCGCGGATGGTCCGCGCGGCGCCCCTCACCCGCCAGGCGAGCGCGCACCTGGGGTCGAGGGCGATCGCGCTCGTGGCGCGGGCGATCGCATCCCGCAGCTCGTAGCGTTCCAGGTCGGCCTCGGCGAGCTTCGCGAGCGCGTCGGCGCGCGGCTCCTCCACCGCGCGCGGGGGCGGCACGCCGGGCCGATCTTCTCGATGACGGAGCCACGGCAAGGCGACGATCACGGTCGCGACGAGCGCGACGGCCGCCCCGAGCGCGGCCCAGCGCCCGAGCGGCGGCCCCTCCGTGTCCGCGAGGGCGCGCGCGAAGGCGTGTCCGTCCGTGAAGCGGCGCGCGGGGTCCTTCTCGAGGGCGCGCTCGACCGCCCGGGCGAGCCAGGCCGGGTGCCCCCGGAGCCTCGGCGTCACGCCGCGGAGCGACTCGACGTAGCTGACGAGCCCCCTCGCCGGGAAGGGCTTCTCGCCCTCGAGGCACTCGTAGAGGATCACGCCGAGGGCGAACACGTCCGCCTCGGGGCCGATCCGCGACGCGCCCTGGAGCTGCTCGGGGGCCATGTAGCCGGCCGTGCCCGCGATCGTGCCGGTCGCCGACACCGTGGCGCTCTGGCTCGCTCCGGGAACGTCTCTCGTGAAGTGCTTCGCGAAGCCGAGGTCGGCGACGAACGGGTTCCCCTCGGCATCGAAGAGGACGTTCCCCGGCTTCACATCGCGGTGGACGATCCCCCGCTCGTGCGCGCGTCCGAGCGCTTCGGCGAGCCGGCGCACGAGCGCCACCGCCTCGGCGCGCTCGAGCTTCTTCCTCCGGTCGAGCCGGTCCCTGAGCGTTCCCCCGCCGAGGAGCGGCATGACGATGTAGGGCCGGCCCCCGACGCTCCCGGAGTCGAGGATCGGCACGACGCCATCGTTCGAGCGGAGCGTCGCGAGGAGCCGCGTCTCGCGCTCGAAGAGCGCGAGGACTTCGGGCTCGAGCGCCGCGAGGACCTTGAGCGCGACCGTCTCGCCGCGGGGCCCGCGCGCGCGGAAGACGATGGCCATGCCGCCGCGCCCGATCTCCTCCGCCGTCTCGTACGCCCCGAACCGCATCAGATGCGTCGGTGCTCGAGGCAGGGGAGCCCGCGACGCACTCGGTCCTGCTCGACGGCATCGACCTCGGCGATCGCCATGCCCTCGCCCTCGCCGGCCTCCGCCACGACCGTACCCCAGGGATCGACGACGAGCGAGTGGCCGAAGCGGACGCGCCCGTCGGGCTTCTTCCCGACCTGACCCGGCGCCACGACCCAGGCGAGGTTCTCGATCGCGCGCGCCCGGAGGAGGACGTGCCAGTGCGCCTTGCCCGTCTTCTCGGCGAAGCTCGAGGGGACGAAGAGGGTGCGGGCGCCGGCGGCCGAGAGGGAGCGCCAGAGCTCCGGGAAGCGCAGGTCGTAGCAGATCCCGAGGCCGCACCGCCCGAGCGTGGGAAGCTCGAAGGGGCGCACTCCGTCGGTCGGACCGGGACGGAGCGAGGCGCTCTCCTTCTCGCGCGGGCCCTCGGGGAGGTCCACGTCGAAGAGGTGGACCTTGCGATAGCGGAAGACCTCGCGACCGGTGGCATCGAAGACGACGCTCGTCTGGTAGGGGCGAGCGTCGCCGGGGGCGTGCTCGCGGAGCGTCCCCGCGACGAGCGCGACCGCGTTCTCACGCGCGAGCGCCTCGAGCCGCTCGTGCCAGCCCTCGAGGGGCTCGTCCTCGAGGAAGGTCTCCGGGAGCGTGACGACCTTGACGCCCCGCTCGCTCGCGCGGGCCACGAGAGAGCGAGCCCGGTCCCAGGCGTCCGTCCGCGGCTCGAGCTGGATCGCGGCGACGAGGGTCACGGTCTACCCGCGCTCGGGCGCCACGAGGCGGCCCGTCCTTGCCGACAGCTTCGCCGCCTCGAGGACCTCGACATTCCTCGCGCCCGTGGCTCCACAGGCGGCGGGCTCGTGGCCTTCGGCGATGGCGCGGGCGAAGTCCTCGACCTCGCCCCGGTAGGGGTCGCCATCGGGGAAGTGGAGGAGCATGCCGTTCACGAGCATGGTCCCGCCGCGCGGCCCGATCGTCCCCTCGGACAGGACCCACCCCTTCGTGCCCACGACCTCGAGCCGCGACGGGACCTGGGGCAAGCACATGGCCGCCTCGAGGTCGGCGCTCGCGCCGCTCTCGAACCCGAGCGAGACGAAGGCGTGCTCCTCGTTCTCCGCGCCGAAGACGGGCGACGCGAAGCGCGCGAAGACGTCCTTCGGGTCGCCGAGGAGCGCCGTCGTGAAGTCGACGAGGTGGGTGCCGATCGCCGCCATGGCCCACCAGGGGTTCGGTGACCGGGCGCGCCAGTTGGACGCGTCCTTCGCCTGGATCGTGAATCGCGTCCTCACGCGGAGGACGGTCCCGAGGTCGCCGGCCCGGATCATGTCGAAGAGCTTCCGGTGCGCCGGGTGGTGCCGGCAGTGGTAGGCGACGCCGAGCTTGACGCCCGCCCGGCGACACTCGTCGCGCATCCTCCGGGCGCTCGCGGCCGAGATCGAGAGAGGCTTCTCGCAGAGGACGTGCTTCCCCGCCCGGGCGGCCGCGAGCACGAGCTCCTCGTGGCTCGGGTCCGGCGTCGCGACGAGGACGGCGTCGAGCTCGGGGTCGCCCAGGAACGCCTCGAGGCTGCCGTGGGCCGTCTCGGCTCCCTCGGAGCGCGCGAAGGTCCGCCCACGCTCCTCGTCCCGCGAGAGGACGGAGCGGAACCGGACACCCGAGGCGGAGCGGATCGCCGGAGTGAGGTAGGTCTGGGCGAAACGGCCGGTTCCGACGAGCCCGAGGCGGAGCATGAGCCTCCCCATTTCACCATGGGAATGGAGGTGGCGAGGCTCGCGTTCTAGGGGTGCGAGCGGCGGTCACCCCCGACCCCCATCCCCCGATCGCCCCTCGTATGATGGGCCCGAGCGCGCCTGCCTCCCCGCAGCGCGCTCGGGCCCGTTGCATTTCGACAGGCGCTCCACCGCGGCGAGTAGACTGTGCGACCCCGAAAGGAATCGCCGTGGCCGACCTCGTCGAGTCGAAGCCTCTCTCGGGCTTCCAGGATGTCCTCCCCGAAGACGCCCTCCGCTTCGAGCAGGCCGTCAACGACTTGAAGACGGTCTTCCGGCGCTACGGCTACGCCCCGATCGACGCTCCCTGCATCTACCGCTACGAGACGCTCACGGGCGGCAAGGCCGGGATCGACAAGCAGCTCTTCGAGTGGACGAAGGGCGACGAGGGCGCCCATGTGGCCCTTCGCTTCGACTTGACCGTGCCTCTCGCGCGTTACGTCGCGGCGAACTTCCCGAAGCTCACCTTCCCGTTCAAGCGCTACGACGTGGGCAAGGTCTGGCGCGGCGAGCGCCCCCAGAAGGGCCGCTTCCGCGAGTTCTACCAGTGCGACTTCGACGTCGTCGGCACGACGGCGCGGACCTCGGACCTCGAGGTCGCGCTCGTCATGCAGGACGCGCTCGCCGCGCTCGGGGTCGAGCGGTTCGAGGTGAGGATCAACGACCGGGCGATCCTGAACGGCCTCCTCGGTTCCCTCGAGATCCAGGACAAGTCGGAGGAGGTCCTCCGCGTCGTGGACAAGCTCGACAAGATCGGCGAGCCCGCGGTCAAGGACGAGCTCGCGGGGCCGCTCGGGATCGGCCCCGAGCGCGCCGAGAAGGTCCTCTCCTTCACGCGGCTCTCGCGGGAGAAGGAGGGCGACGCCCTCCTCGCCGCCCTCGAGGAGCGCTTCACGGGGAACGAGCTCGCGATGAAGGGAGTGGACCGCCTCCGCTTCGTCGTGAAGGGCGCGCAGCGCCTCCGGCCGCCCGAGCGCACGAAGATCGACCTCTCGATCGCGCGCGGGCTCGGCTATTACACGGGGACCGTCTACGAGACCGTCCTCCTCGACGCGCCCGAGTTCGGGAGCGTCTGCTCGGGCGGGCGCTACGACGACCTCGCCTCCTACTACACCAAGAACCGCCTCCCCGGCGTCGGCGCGTCGGTCGGCCTCTCGCGGCTCCTGGCGGCGCAGCAGAAATTGAAGCCCCAGCAGGCGAGCGCCGCCCCGTGCCCGGTCCTCGTCATCGTCGCGCCCGAGGTCGATCCCTTCGAGGGGACGCGCGTCGCCTCCCTCCTCAGGGACGGAGGGATCGGCGCCGAGCTCTACCCGGGCGACGAGGGCTCGAAGATGGCGAAGCAGTTCAAGTACGGGGACGCCCGGGGCTTCACCTTCGCCGTCATCGTGGCCCCGGACGAGCTCTCGCGGAACGCCGTCAAACTCAAGGACATGCGCTCACAGCAGCAGACCGACCTCCCGATCGCCGACCTCGTGTCCGGGATCAAGGCGAGGGTGTGACGGGAGACGGGGGGGCGTGCTATGCTCACCCCCCGCGCTCAGCGCGTGGGCTTTGGGGGTTCAAGCGTGCCCAGGATCCACACGACCGCCATCGTCGAGGACGGAGCCGTTCTCGCGGACGATGTGGTCGTGGAGGCGTATGCGCGGATCGGTCGTGAGGCCCGGATCGGGTCCGGCTGCGTCATCCAGCACGGCGCCGTCATCGAGCGCGGCACGCTCGGCACCGGGAACTACGTCTTCCCCTACGCCGTCGTCGGCGGGATCCCCCAGGACAAGAAGTACAAGGGCGAGAACACGGCCCTCGTCATCGGGAACAACAACGTCATCCGCGAGCACGTGACGATCTCGATCGGCACCGAGGGCGGGGGCGGCGTCACGAGGATCGGCGACCGGAACCTCCTCATGGCCTCGTCGCACATAGGCCATGACTGCGACATCGCGAACGACTGCGTCATCGCGACGTTCGCGGGTCTCGCGGGTCACTGCCACCTCGACGACTTCTCGATCCTCGCCGGGCAGGCGGGGCTGCACCAGTTCGTCCGCGTCGGGACGGGCGCCTTCGTGGGCGGCGGGTCCAAGGTCGGAAAGGACGTGCCGCCCTTCACCGTCGCGCAGGGGTATCCCGCCACGCTCCGCGGGATCAACACGACGGGACTCCAGCGCCGTCAGCTCGCCGCCGAGACGATCAGCACGATCAAGCGCGCCTACCGCATGGTCTTCTACTCGGACGAGAAGCTCGAGGTCTCGCTCGCGCGGGTGCGCGAGGAGCTCGGCACGACGCGCGAGATCCAGGGCTTCCTCAAGTTCCTCGAGGAGTCCCTGCCGCCCGCCGGCAGGGGATTCCTCCGGCCCGAGCGCGGCATGAACGGCGACGGCGAGGCCGTGCTCGAGGGCTGACCCTCAGGTGCGCTGGAAGATCCGGCGCCGGGTGTCCTGCCCCGCGTGGACCTCGTCGAGGACGCGCTGCGCCTCGTGGAGGAGGTCGTGCGCGACGAGGAGCCGGGCCGCGTCGTGGTGGCGCCCGGTCGTGCGGAGGACCTCGGCCGCCTCGGCCGGACGCTCCCGCTCGACGAGGAGCTCGACCTGGGCGTCGGCATCGCCGAGCTTCTGGTAGAGCGAGAGGATCTTGTCGCAGAGCTCGTCGCGGACGCGGCCGCCGGAGAGGAGCTTCTCGCGCGGGTGCGAGGCCGCCTCGAGGCTGCCCGCCCTCTCGACGAGGGCGAGGGCCTCGACGTACTGCTCGACGGCCTCGCGCGTCTTGCCGGCCTTCTCGAGCTGCTCGGCCGCCTCGCGCGGGCGCTCGGCGTCCGCGTAGTAGCGGGCCGCCTTCTCGGGTTGACCGGCGCGAGCGCAGAGCCGGGCCGCGGCGAGCTTGTTGCCCGCCCGCAGGTAGTTCTCCTCGGCGCGGGCGAAGTCCTCCGCCCGCTCGAAGAGCTCGGCCGCGAGGTCCCAGCTCCCGGCCCTGACGTAGGTGTCGGCCGCCGTCCTCAGGCGCTTGTGGGCGACGAGGATCGCGGCGGCGCGGGCGTACTTCTTGCCCTTGATGAGGAGCTCGGCGACCTCGACGCCGCGTCCGGGCTGCCAGGCGGCGAGGAGATCGGCCGCCTCCTCCCAGCGCTGCTGCTTCTTGAGCTGCTCGAGGCGAGCCTTCGCGAAGTAGCTGGCGAGGAAGCCCCGCGGGGGGCCCAGGCGCGCGTCGGCGCGGACCGAGACCGCCTGCCGCGCGGCGTAGTAGATCCTGAGGGCGAGGAGCCCACCCGCGAGCACGAAGCACACCGTGCCCGCGGGAGTCTTGAAGAAGTGGATGAAGAAGTCGACCGCCTCGCCCACCGTCCCGTGCGTCATGAGCGGAGCTTCCGTCTGTGCCAGGAGGTTCATGGTCCTATCCCGTCTTCGTGAACGAAACCGAAGGGGACGAGAGCGTCTCGCGTGCCAGTCGCCGTGAAGCCGCGTGAGGCCGCGGTTTAGCCGCGAGCGGGGCTCGCCGAGGGACCCTGAGCGTCAGCGAGTCGGGCTTCTTTGCCGACTTCGTTCAGTCGGTCTTGCAGCGACCCAGGAAGTACAAGAAACACGAACCGCGCGAGCCGCCGGGACTGGGCGCGGGCCCACCCGATCGCGGCGAGGGTCGCGAACGCGAGACCGAGGCCGAGGACGACGAGCGTGAAGCTCGAGATCGCGTGGGCGACGACGAACAGCACGTCGTGGGCGGCCGTGACGAGGACCGAGACGGACGAGATGAGGAGGGCCGCGCAGAGAGCCCGCGCGCCGTCGACGCGGGCCTCGAGCGTCTCGAGATGGGCGGGCGCCTTCGCCGCGGCGCGGGCCCGGGCGAGCTCGAACACGGACTCGAGCGAGCGCTCCTTGGTGTCGCGCGTCGCGTCGTCGTCGAGCCGGGCGATCCGCGGCAGCTCGACTCCGGTGTCGTGCAGGGCGCGGGCGACGCTCTCCGCGACCTCGGGGGCGAGGCGCCGGGGCGAGAGCTCGTCCACGAGCTCGAGGGCGGCCTGGTCCTGGAACAGGTCGCTCTCGCTCACCTGCCCGACGGCCCAGGCGAGCGCGAGCGCGGCGAGGCGAGCGAGCTGACCGAGGACGACGGCGGCGAGAAGGGCGAGGACGATCCCGAGCGGTGAACGGGGAAGCTCGATCCAGGGGCCACGGAGCGCGTAGACGACGACGGTCCCCGAGAGGAGGAGGAGCGCGCCCGGGACGAGGGTCGCGATCACGCGGGGTCGGGGGCCGGCTCCGGCCTCTGGACCTTGCCGTCCGGGCCGACGCGAGGCCCCGGCTCGCCGCGGAGCGGGACGAGCTCGCCAGGGCCGGTGTAGAGCCGGAGGAGCGCCGGCAGGAAGAAGAGCGCCGCGATCAAGCAGC
>Ga0070738_10004859_pt1 | contig 15569 bp, 12 predicted proteins | sample Coa_R2_2_FD_66446 | JGI IMG/M metagenome (GOLD analysis project Ga0070738, IMG submission 66446) | Surface soil microbial communities from Centralia Pennsylvania, which are recovering from an underground coalmine fire - Coalmine... | ecosystem: Environmental > Terrestrial > Soil > Unclassified ...
TTGCGCGTCTCTTCGTATTGCGCGAGCGCTCGCGCACTGCCGCCGTCCTCGCCCGCCAGCGCGGCTGCAAGCGCGATGGCGTCTTCCATAGCGAGCTTGGTGCCGGACCCGACCGAGAAGTGCGCCGTGTGCGCGGCGTCGCCGAGCAGCACGACGTTCTCGAAGACCCACCGCGCGTTCGCGACGCGCGTGAAGTTGAGCCAATCCCGGCCGCGCAAGTGGGTGCTGTTGGCCATGAGGCGATGGCCGTGCAAATACGGTTTGAAGAGCGCTTCGCAAAAGGTCAGCGTCGCTTGCGTATCGGCCGAATCCAGACCGTGCGCCCGCCACGTCTCTTCCCGGCATTCGACGATAAACGTGCTCAGCTCGTCGTCGAAGCGGTACGCGTGCACGGTGAACCAGCCGTGTTCGGTGCGTTCGAAGACGAACGTGAATGCCGAGAGCGGCAGCGTCGTGCCGAGCCAGACGTATCGGCAGAGCCGTCGATCGAGCTCCGGCTCGAACCGATCCGCATAGGCGGCGCGGACCCGGCTGTTGATTCCGTCGGCCCCGACCAGCAGGTCGCAATCCTCGCGCAGCCCGGTTACGTCGTCGATCTCGTGCTCGAAGTGGAGCTCTACGTCGAGCTCGGCCGCGCGCCGCTGCAGGATTTCAAGCAAGCGTTTGCGCGCAATGCCGCAGAAACCGTGGCCGCCCGAAACGATCCTGCGGCCCTTGAAGTTGATCTCGATGTCGTCCCAATGCGCGAAGGCGCGGGTGATCTCGCGGTGCGTCGGCTCGTCGGCCGCGCGGAGATTCTCCAGCGTCGCATCGGAGAAAACGACGCCCCAGCCGAACGTGTCGAGCGGTCGATTTCGCTCGAAAACGGCGATCCGCCACGATGGAAAACGCTGCTTGACCAGGATGGCGAAATAGAGGCCCGCGGGGCCGCCGCCGATGCAGGTGACGCGCACAGTTTACAGTTTGATGAGAGCGGCAGACGAATCCCGCCGCGCTGTGATACCCTACGCTCAACCGCCCATGAAACTGCTGCTCGTTCGCGCGCTCGTTCTTTTGCTATCCCTGGGCGGCGCTGCGATTGCAATTGCCGGTCAAACGCATCGCGCGGCGGCCTCGGCGCCGGTGACGCTGGCAAGCGGCGACAACGCGACGCGCGCGACGATCCCGATCGCGATCAACGGGACCCGTGCGAGCTGCGTGCTCGACACGGGTACGTCGGCGATTTTGGTTTCACCGTCGCTCGCGCAGGCGGCGCGGCTTTCGCCGCGCGCCGGCACGTTTGAAGTCGCCCCCGACGGGCGGACCTACGTCGATCGTCAGACCGACATTCCCAGCTTCGCCGTCGCGGGCTATACGCTGCGCGACCTGCCCGGTCTGATCTCCTCGAACCTCAGCGGCTACAACGCGCTCTGCGGCTACGATTTCTTCGCGCATTTTCCCACGCTGATCGATCGCGACCGGCATCAAGTGACGCTCTACCCGCAGGCTTCGCGGCTGGCTCGGATGCGCTGCGCCGGCGTCGACCTTTCGCCCCACGTCCCGCTCGCAACCGTGGAAATCAACGACACTTGGTTGAAGCACATCGTGCTCGACTCCGGGATGGCCGGTGGCGGTGCGCTTTGGGACGGCGTGCGCCCGGATCTGCGACGCCCGCTCGTTACCAACGCGCAATACGAAACGATGCCGGCCGGGATTCGCGCCGGCTTTGCCTGCGGCGCCGTGGCATCCGTGCGCTACGCCTCGGGGGCACCCGCGAGCTCGATGCCCATCTGCACGGAGCCGCAACGTCCCGACGGTTACAACGGCATCATCGAGACCAACGTTCCCAGCGTCCACGCGATGGCCGTGGATTATCCGCACCGGCGCATCTGTTTCGACGTGAGCCCGGGCGCGGAAGTAGCCGGGCCGGCCTTGACGCCGCCCGCACGCGGTGCGTGGGCGCGTTTCAACGACCTTCGGCCCCCGCGCTAAGCGAAACTAAATCTTCCGCGCGATCAGGATCCCGTCGCAGACCGGAACGAGCGTCGCTTCGACGCGCGCGTCGCGACCGGCCTTGGCGGCGATTGCGCGCAGCGCTTGCGTGTCGGGATCGTCGTCGGCCGCGTCGAGCACCGCGCCGTCCCAAAGAACGTTGTCGATCAAAACCAAACCGCCTGGACGTAAAAGCGCCAGAGCGGCCTCGTAATAGGCGTCTACGTTCGCCTTGTCGGCATCGATAAAGGCTAAATCAAACGGCAGTATGCCGCTCTCGCGCACCCGTGCGAGCGTTTCGAGCGCCGGTGCTATTCGCAAATCGATCTTGTTCTCGACCCCGGCAGCCTGCCAATAGCGACGAGCCACGGCCGTGTACTCGTCGCTAACGTCGCAGGCCAACACGTATCCGTCGGCGGGTAGCGCCATCGCTACCGCGAGCGAACTATAGCCAGTAAAGACCCCGATTTCCAGGTACCGCACAGCGCCGATCGTTCGCGCCAGCAACTGCATCAGGCGGCCTTGTTCGGGACCGATCTGCATTCGCGCGTTGGGCCGCCGTGCCGTTTCCTCGCGCAGCGCCTGCAGGAGCGGATCTTCCTGCACGACCGTCTCGATAATGTAGCGTTGAATGGCCGGGTCCACGAATGCGCTCTTGGCCGTCATCGCGACATCATAGCACAGGAAAAGCGCCCGGCGTTTGGCCGGGCGCTTTGGGTCCTGCGAGCTGCGCGTTAGCGCGGCGGGGACGATGCGTCGTTGGAGACGGTGTAACCCTGCGGCGCGCTAACGCCGCGCGCGGCGTCGTAGCCGCGCGCCGCGTCGTAGCCGTGCACGGGATCGTAACCGCGGGCCGCGTCGTATCCGGAGGGGCCATCGGAGGGCGACGCAGCCTGTTGGACGGGCGGCGCTTCATCAACGGCCGGACCGTCTTCGGCCGTCGGTGCTTGTTCTGCCGGTGGTGCTTCTTCGGCGGGCGGCGCCTCGTCGACCGGAGCCGCCTCTTCGACGGGCGGCGCTTCTTCGGCCGGCGGTGCCTCGTCAACCGGCGCCGCTTCTTCGGACGGCGGCGCTTGATCTTCGGCGACCGCATACGACGGTAGACCGGATTGCGCTACGGGCGCCGGCGCCTCGACTGCGGCCGGAGCCTGCGCGTAGTCGTCACGATAGTCATCGCGCGAAGTTGCCGCAAGCGATCCGTTCGAACCATAGATCAAGGCAACGGTCTGGGCAGTGATCGCGGCGTCGGGATACGTCGTGCGAAGGTCGGCGAGCGCGGCCATTCCACCTTCGCTCGACGACTGACCCGCGCGCCAATACTCGCGAATCAAATGTGCGAACGTCCGCGGCAGCCACGGATCGCGCGGGTACTTGTGCTGCCAGTCGCGGATCGCGAGCTGCAGGTGATCGAGATACGTTGGAACCGACGGATCGAGCATCGCGCTGACGTCTTGTTTGTCGAAGTCGTTCAGGCGGTTGCGAATTTCCAAAACGCTCTGCTTGTACGGACCGAAGTATTCGTCCGCCGGCGCAGAGTTGGAGTATACGTCTGCGCGCGCTGCCGCAACGGAAGCAACGAGCAGAACGGTCACTACGAGAAGTACTTTGCGCATTGTACCTTCCCTTAAGGGGCAATCGGACGCACAATTGCGTCCGTCCGATAATTGTCGGAAAGCATGCGCCTGCTTCCGCTCGTTAATCGTCAACGGGCGATTACAAGCGGATTAAACCTTGAGCGCGGATTACAACGAGATTAAAGCAAAAGCCGGCGAGGTGAGCGCCGGCTTTATTTTAGCTTGCCCTTCCTGCGGGCAACCGATGCTTACGCGTTGAGCCGCCGATGGATCTCGTCGAGGTCTTCAATGGTATTGAGCGTTACGGCGTCCTTGACCGAGGCGTCGCGAATCTTTGACGCGCCTCGCATCTTTGCCGCCAGTTCGTCGCCGTGGTGATAACCGCGAATTGCCGCGTTGAGGCGTTCGATCGTCTCACGATCCGTCTTACCGTTGGCGACGACCCATTGTTCGAACTCCATATAGCTGGGTTTCTTATTGCGGATAAACTCGATCGCTTTCTCTCGATCGATGCCGAGCGTGTTGAGCGTCAACGCGTCGAATCCGGCGCCGCACTCGTCGTAATCGTCGGGCAATGCGCCCACCGACGCGAGCGAGACTTTGAGCCACAGTCGCGGCAGATGCAGCGCGCCGAGCGGTCCAGCCGTTCCGGAGCTCACTAACGGAACGACTTTTTCTTTCGTTTGCGGCGACATATCGTTTCCTCCTAAGCGTTAAGGCGTGATAGCAAAAACCGTACCGGCGCCGTTCGCGCCGCCGTAAGCGGTCGTTCCGTAGAGCTTGCCGCCGAGCAGGACAAAGCCTGCGTACGGCGTTTGGCCGTCGTTTCCGTGACCGAACTCGTGCAAGAGTCTGTATTTGCCCGCGAGCGTCACCGCAAAGGCCGTGCCGTACGAAAGGTATCCGCCCGAAGCGGTGGTGCCGTAAAACGTGCCGTTGGTGAAGACCAGCGCGCACTCGGGCGTAGAACCGTTACGCGCGCCGGTAAAGTGATAGACGGTATGTTCCACACCGGAAGGCGTGACGCTGAAGAGCGTGCCTCCGGATACGCCGGCCTCCGCCGACGTCGTGCCGTAGAGCTTGCCCCCCACGTCGATCAGCGCTGCGTACGGCCACTGCCCGTCGCCCTGATCGAGAAACGCATGAACGACTCTTTCTTTACCGGCCGTGCTCACCGCGAATACCGTGCCGTTCTCCGAGGAACTGCCGCCCTGGACGGTGGTTCCGTATAGCTGGCCCTTCACGAGGATCAAGCTCCCGTGGGGCAGCGCGCCGTCCTTGCCGCCGGCAAACTCGTGCAGCACTCGTTCCTTCCCGCTCGCCGTGACGCCGAAGACGGTCCCGTAGCCTTTCGAGCCGCCGTTTTCCGTCGTACCGTAGAATTCTGCGCCGACGCGGATCGGCGCGGCCACGGGCGAACTTCCATGCGTCGTATCGAAGCTATAGATCACTTTTTCTTTGCCGGAGGTCGTCACGGAGAAAACGGTGCCGGCATTGTTCTTTCCGCCTTGCGAGGTGGTGCCGTACAGGACGCCGTTCACGTTGAGAAGCGAGCCATACGGAAACGTTCCGTCGCCGGCTGCAGCGCCGAAGCTGTAGACCACTTTCTCAGAGCCCGTCGGAGTAATTTCGAACACCGTGCCGCTACCATACGCGCCGCCGGCCACCGTCGTGCCGTAGAGTTTGCCGCCGGCAACGACCAGTTTGTCTTGGGGCTGCGCGCCGTCACCCGATCCTCCAAACGAGTGGAGCACCGCGTACTTGCCGGCCGGTGCTGCCAAAGAGCCTAGGCCGTTCGCCGAAGGCGGCGACGAAAGGCCCGGCGACCCGCAGCCGGCGACGACCAGGGCGCAGACGCCGGCGAGCGCGATACGCTTATGCATGCGCCGCTCGCCGCGCGTGGCGCGACTTGAAGGTGAGCTCCGAAACGCCGGATTTATCGAGCTCGCCTAGTCCGAGCTTCTTCATCTCGGCGTACTGCTCGTACGTCGCGCGCGCCAGTGGAAGCTCCAGATCGGCTTCGGCCGCGAGCGCGAGGGCGATCGCGCAATCCTTGGCGGCATGCGTCGCCGAAAAGTAGACGTCGTGCTCGCGGTGCTGCATATCCGCGCCGTCGGTCTCGAGCACGCGCGAATTCGCCCCGGTCTGCGAGAAGACTTCGCGCAGCATATCCAGGTCGAGTCCGAGCGCGTCGCCGAGCCCAAGACCTTCTGCCAATCCCGCGGTGTTGACGTTCATCACCATGTTCACCAGCGCTTTGACCTGCGCCGCTTTCCCCGCACCCCCGATATATTTGACCGATGCGCTCATGCGCTCGAGCATCGGCCGAACTTGCTCGAAAGCCTCGCGGCGGCCGCCGACCATGAGATACAACGTGCCGTTGCGCGCCTGGGGTATCGAACTGGCCATGCACGCCTCGAGGCTCGCAGCGCCGCGTTCTTCTGCCAGACGCTCCACGTCGACGTGCACTTTGGGCGAGACCGTCGCGCAGTTGACGAAGATTTTACCGCGCGCATCGCTCAGCAGCGAATCGCCGCCGGGGGCAAAGATCGCATACATCGCGGCATCGTCGCTCACCACCGTCAGGACGACGTCCGCCAGCTGTGTCACGCGCGCCAGCGAGGATACGGCCTCCGCGCCGCCGATCTGCGCGGCCGCGGCCTCGGCGGCGGTGGGATTGACGTCGTAGAGCGCTACGACCGGATAACCGACCTCGGCCAGCCGCATCGCAATGTTTGCGCCCATGCGGCCGGTGCCGACGATGCCGACCTTTGGCCGTTCCGGCGTCAAAGTATCCTCACCGGTAGCAAACCCATGCCGCGACGCACCTTTCGATCTCCTAAAAAGAGCAGCGGATTACGCTACCGGGGCGAGCGCTCGGATACCTGCAGCCCCACAGGTCGCCGCCGCACCGCGCGTCAAGCAGGCGTGCGCGAGGATGCCAACCAACGATGTGATCCTGCATTATCCCTTGCTAATGGAGGTACCAATGCGAATTCCTCAAGCCGTCGCAGCGGCGGTCGTGGTTTTGATTGCAGCTTCGGCCCCGGCGTACGCCCAAGTGGAGAGCACGCCGATTCCGACGCCGGCAAAGCCCAACTTCTCTTCGATGGCGTTCATGATCGGAACGTGGACCTGTAGCACGAAAAGTTCCCGGCGGCCGTCGGCCTACGTCACCACGGCGACCTATAAGATGGATCCGAACGGCTGGTATATCGACCAGACGTCGGTCACTAAAGCAAACGGATCCTGGATTCCGACGACAACCACGCAATACGACAAGATCACGTACGATCCGACGACGCATCGCTGGGCCGACGTAGACTACGGCAACGAAGGCGAATACAGCCTTTCCTTCGCCAGCGGGTGGGATGGAAACAAAATAACCTGGCACGACGTTTCCTTCGCGCCGAGCAGCGATATCAAGAGCCAAACCGACACCGTCGTCACCAAAGTCAGCCCAACGAAAATGACCTCGTCCTCGACGTTCACCGAGGCAAAGACCGGACGGGTCGTCATGGTAACGGGAGTCTGCACGAAGCACTAAAGCTTCTCGCAAATTTCCGGTTCCAGCAATGCGGCCCCGCGTTCAACGCGGGGTCGCTTTGGTTTGCCGCGCCCGGGATAAGCAACCCGAACCGCGGGGCTAACGCGTACCGCCGTATCGCCGTGGGTTGAGCCGGCACAGCCGCCAGGCTAAAGGGCCTTGACACCGCCGGCAAACGGCGATAACATGTCAGTTATATAACACTATGGTTATGGAACCGCCCGCTAAGGCAAAACGGCTCGACGCCGCCTTTTCAGCGCTCTCCGATCCGACGCGACGGGCAATCCTCTTGCGTCTCGCAAAGGGCGACGTGACGGTTGGAGAGCTGGCCGGCTCGTTCCCGATCAGTCAGCCCGCGATTTCCCGGCACCTCAAGGTTCTCGAAAAAGCCGGACTGATTCGCCGGACTCGCGATGCCCAACGACGACCGGCGCGCGTCGATACCGCGCCGATCGCCGACGTTGCCGCATGGCTGCAGCGTTATCGCGAGGTTTGGGAGCGCACCTATCAGCGACTCGACGCTGTCTTAGCCGACGAGCTAAAAGCCCGCAAGATGAGGAGTTAGAACGCAATGCCTTCACCGCTTGAAGTGACCACGCCGTCCGAGCGCACGATCTGCGTCACGCGCACCTTCGACGCGCCGCCCGAGCTCGTTTTTGAGTGCCACACCAAACCCGAATACGTAAAGAAATGGCTGCTGGGACCGCCGGGTTGGAGCATGCCCACGTGCGAGATCGATCTGCGCGCCGGCGGCAGTTACCGCTACGTGTGGCGCAACGATGGCGACGGCACGGAGTTCGGAGTCCAGGGCGTCTTTCGCGAGATCGGCGCGCCGCGCCGGCTCGTGACGGTTGAGAGAATGGACGGCGTACCCGGCGAGGCGCTCTGCACCACAACGTTCGAGCCGGCCGATCGAAAGACGCGCTTCACGCTCACTATGGAGTTCGAATCGCAAGCGCTACGCGACGGTGCGCTCGAGTCGGGAATGGCCGACGGCATGGCGATGAGTTACGACCGTTTGCAGCAGCTCGCGAATGCAGAGGCGAGCTCAGCGCGGTAATCCGCGCCGACCCAAGAAAGCGGCCCCGCGCGTTGCGCGGGGCCGCTGCCAATGGCTGCTCGGGACTAGAACTCCTCTTCCGGCCCGTTCTCGGTGAACGGCGTTTCTTCGTCCTCGCCGTCGTACGACGGTTTGTCCTCCTCGTACGTCGGTTCTTCGTCCTCTTCCTCGAGCTCGTAGCCTTGCGCTCCCTCGATCTCTTCCTCGGCGGGCTCTTCTTCCTCGAAGATCTCCTCGGATTCGACCTCGGCCGTTCGCGGCGCGGGCGGAGGCGTGGGAAGCGGAGCGGTCGCGTCCAGCGGCTTGCTGTCGTCGATCTCTTCCTCTTCCTCTTCCTCGCCCTCGGCTTCCACCTCCGCCTCGGCCGGAGCCTCGGCGACGGCTTCGCGCGTCGCGACCGCCGTCTGCGATACGGCGGCTTGTTCGTCCCCCATGAGCAGACCGTACTCGCGGCGTTCCGATTCGGCCATCTCGTCTTCGGGCGTCCGAATTTCGACCTCTTCTCGATTCTCGGTGAGCACCTTGACGTCGAGCGCCAACGATTGGAGCTCCTTGATGAGCACCTTGAACGATTCCGGCACGCCCGGCTCCATGACGTTTTCGCCCTTGACGATCGCTTCGTAGGTCTTGACGCGCCCGACGACGTCGTCGGACTTCACGGTCAGGAGTTCCTGGAGCGTGTACGCAGCGCCGTAGGCTTCGAGCGCCCACACCTCCATTTCGCCGAAGCGCTGTCCGCCGAACTGTGCCTTTCCGCCGAGCGGCTGTTGCGTGATCATCGAATACGGACCGGTCGAACGTGCGTGGATCTTATCGTCGACCAAGTGCGCGAGCTTGAGCATATAGATCAAGCCGACGGTGATCGGGCGCGAGAAGCGCTCGCCGGTGCGGCCGTCGCGAAGCCACGTCTTGCCGTCGGCCGGAAGACCGGCGTCTTGCAGCCACTCCGCGATATCCTCGGCGTGCGCGCCGTCGAAGACCGGCGTCGCGACGCTCATGCCGAGCATGCGCGCCGCCCATCCGAGGTGCGTCTCCATGATCTGACCCAGGTTCATGCGAGACGGCACGCCCAACGGGTTGAGTACGATATCGACCGGCGAACCGTCCTCGAGGTACGGCATATCCTCTTCGGGCAGGACCTTGGCGATGACGCCCTTGTTGCCGTGACGCCCCGCCATCTTGTCGCCTTGCAGAATCTTGCGTTTCTGCGCGACGTAAACGCGCACGAGGTGATTGACGCCCGGCGAAAGCTCGTCGCCGTTCTCCCGCGAGAAGACCTTGACGTCGATGATCTTGCCCTTCTCGCCGTGTGGGACTTTGAGGCTCGTGTCGCGCACTTCGCGCGACTTTTCGCCGAAGATGGCGCGCAGCAGCCGCTCCTCGGCCGTCAGCTCCGTTTCGCCCTTCGGCGTCACCTTGCCGACGAGGATATCTTCCGGACGCACTTCGGCGCCGATGCGGATGATGCCGCGCTCGTCGAGATCCTTGAGCGCGTCTTCGCCGACGTTAGGAATGTCGCGCGTGATCTCTTCCGGTCCGAGCTTGGTGTCGCGCGCCTCACATTCGTATTCCTCGATGTGGATTGAGGTGAAGCGGTCTTCCTTGACCATACGCTCGCTGATCAGGATGGCGTCTTCGTAGTTGTAGCCTTCCCAGGGCATGAACGCGACGAGCACGTTCTGGCCCAGCGCGAGCTCGCCCTGATCCGACGACGGACCGTCGACGATAACTTGGCCGGCCTCCACGTCGTCGCCGACGGCAACGATCGGGCGCTGGTTGATGCACGTGCCCGCATTGCTTCGTACGAATTTCAGCAGCTCGTAGGTCTTCTCGATGCCGTCGCGGTTGCGAACGGTGACGCCCTTAGCGTCCACCGCCGTCACCGTTCCGGCCTCTTCCGCGACGACCAGACTCCCGGAGTCCTTGGCCGCACGGTACTCCATGCCGGTGCCGACGATGGGCGCCGACGGCCGCAGCAACGGCACCGCCTGTCGCTGCATGTTCGCACCCATGAGCGCGCGGTTGGCGTCGTCGTGCTCCAAGAACGGAATCAATGCGGTCGCGACGGAGACGATCTGTTTCGGCGAAACGTCCATCAGCTGAACGCGCGGCGCCGGCTCCTCGATGTACTCTTCGGCGTACCGGCAGACCACCGAGTCGGTGGTGATGCGCGACGCCGCGTCGATCGGCGTGTTGGCCTGCGCGATGATGTACTCGTCTTCTTTGTCGGCCGTAAGGTACTTGATCTCGTCGCTCACGACCGTCTCGTGAGCGTCGTTGGTATGCACGACGCGGTACGGCGTTTCGATGAATCCGAACTTATTGACGCGTGCGTAGGTCGCAAGCGAGCCGATGAGCCCGATGTTCGGGCCTTCGGGCGTTTCGATCGGGCAGATGCGGCCGTAGTGCGAATGGTGGACGTCGCGGACCTCGAAGCCCGCGCGTTCGCGCGAGAGACCGCCCGGTCCCAACGCGGAGAGCCGGCGTTTGTGAGTCAGCTCGGCCAGCGAGTTCGTCTGGTCCATGAACTGCGAGAGCTGCGACGAACCGAAGAACTCCTTGATCGCCGCCACGACCGGGCGGATGTTGATGAGCGCCTGAGGCGTGACGGTTTCGATGTCCTGAACCGTCATGCGCTCGCGAACGACCCGTTCGAGGCGCAGCAAGCCGACGCGGAACTGGTTTTGCAGCAGCTCGCCGACGGAACGGACTCGGCGATTGCCGAGGTGATCGATGTCGTCCTTCTGCACTATGCCGACGGCAACGCGGATCAGGCGGCGGATCACCGCGATCATGTCCTCGCGCAGCAGGCAGCGGGCGCCGTCGCCGATAGTGTCGCCGCGTTTGATCGGCTGGCCGCGAACGATTCCGGGAGCGATCCGCGGGCGCACGCCGAGCACCTTGCGAATGCCTAGCTCGCGATAGAGATCGTAGGCCACGGTCGAGCCGCCTTTATAGCGGATCGTGACGACGCACTCCGACTGCTCCGGACGCTCCTTGTCGAAGACGTCGGAAACGTCGACCACTTCGCCGTCGTCGCTCGCGGTAACGATGGCTCTGGGCTCGGTGAGACCTGCGTCGGAATACTCGTTGATCGTAACGTGCGGCCGCTCGACCCGCGCTTCCGGATCGGGATTCTCAATTCGGTACTGAAACTTGCTGCTGAGCTTATAGCGGCCGACGCCCGCCAGATCGTACCGCTTGTCGTCGAAGAACAGCGACTCGATGAGCTTCTCGGCGTTTTCGGCGTTCTCGGGCTCGCCGGGCCGCAGCTTCTTGTAGATCTCCTTGAGCGCGTCTTCGCGCGTCTTGATGTCGCGGTCTTTCTCGATCGAATTACGGACGATTGCGACGCCCTCCGGCGGGAGGTCCTCAAAGAGCTTGAGGATCGCCTCGTCGCTCTCCCAGTCGTAGCCGAGCTGCGGCCGGGTCAGCGCGCGAATGAACGTCGAAACGTAGATCTTGCGGTTCTTGTCGATCCGAACGCCGATGGTCCCCTCGGTTTCGTCGTTCTTGGTGCCGTTGTCGGTCTCGAATTCGATCCAAGCTCCGCGGTTGGGAATGATCGTTGCGTTGTAGGTGGGACGGGAGTTGGTGTCCACGTCCTGGCTGTAGTACACGCCCGGCGAACGCACGAGCTGGCTGACGATGACCCGTTCGGCGCCGTTGATCATGAACGTGCCCTTGTCCGTCATGAGCGGAAAGTCGCCCATGAAGATCTCCTGGTCGGGGATGCCTTTGATTTCACCGGACTCGGCGGTAATCAAGCGAACGCGCACGCGCAGCGGCGCGCTGTAAGTCATGTCGCGCTCGCGGCATTCCTCGATCGAATACTTCGGCTCGCCCAGCGAATGCTCGCCGAACTCTAGGATAAGGTTGCCGGTAAAATCCTTGATCGGCGAGATCGAAGCGAACGCCTCGGCCAAGCCCTCGGTCTTGAACCAGTCGAAGCTCGCCTTCTGGAGCTCTATGAGGTTGGGAACCTCCAGGACGTGCGGAATCTTCCCGAATGAGTACCGTTCGCGTTTTGGTCCCGGCTCGGGGCGCTGTTCGATGGTGAACGCGCCCGTCGGCATTGGGAACGTCGAGGGCATGACGGTCGAAGCACCGTTGCCGTCGCCCAAAACCTTGAGCGGCGCGACGGCGGATCGCTTGGACCTTCCTTTTGAAGCCCTCGGCGAACTCGGGACAGTCTCCGGTGAACTCTTCGGTGCGGACTTCGGAGCTGTCGTCTTCGCCATTACTCTCTTTCTTTGCTGATCGATCGAACTATTTTATGATTGCGACCTTCGCTCACGTCGCCGCGCGGCTCGAGAGGAAGGCTAGCGCCCTTTTGGGCACGCGAAAAAGACGAAACACGGTCTCCCTAGTCGGAGGTGTCTCGCCCTTCTCTTTTCGGCGGCTTTCATGCGCCCCGGGGCATAGGCCACGAGTTTAGCACCCGTCGCGGGGGGCGTCAAGGAACCCTGCTTAGTTCTCAGTCGCCTCTGATATTTGTCGGAGGCATGGCCGCCGGCGGCTCGGGTGTCGAGGAAGGCGGGCTAGCGCTTTACGCGTACCGCCGGCCCTTCGACGGTGGCGACTCCGTTCGTGGCGCCGGGCATGACGCTGCGGATCCGGGCGGCGAGCGACTCGCCGGTGAGGCCAAAAAGTGCCCGCTGCTTGTCTTGGGAGTCGTGCTGAACCAAAACGTTGGGGACCCCCAGACGCTCCACGTGCAGCTTCAAACCGTGATCCGAAACGAACTCGGCAACCGCCGAACCGAATCCACCGGCGAGCGAATGCTCCTCCAGCGTAAAGACGTGCGTATGGTCGCGTTCGAGGTCGAGCAAGAGCGCTTCGTCCAGCGGCTTGGCGAAGCGGGCGTTCACGACGGTGATGCCGTCGATGGCAGCGTCGAGCGCAACGTCCACCGTCGTCCCGTAGGCCAAGACGGCGACCGTATGCCCGCGTTGCAAGACCTCCGCCTTGCCGTGCACGAGGGGCGCGAGCGGCGCGTCGTGGCGCCCGCTCGTCGAGCCGCGCGGATAGCGAATCGCCGCCGGCGCGTCGAGCGAAAGCGCGTGCTCGAGCATCGGAAGCAGCTCCGCCTCGTTGCGCGGCGCCATCAGCGTCACGTTGGGAAGCGTGCGCAAGTACGCGATGTCGTAGAGGCCCATGTGCGTAGGACCGTCGTCGCCCACGAAGCCCGCACGGTCCATGCAGAACACGACGGGCAGATTTTGAACGACGACGTCGTGGACGATTTGATCGTACGCGCGCTGCAGAAACGTGGAGTAGATCGCGCAGACCGGTTTGAGACCGTTGGTCGCCATCCCGGCCGCGAAGCACACGGCGTGCGCTTCGGCGATTCCGACGTCGAAGTACCGGTCTGGAAAACGTTTGCCGAACTTCGCCAGCCCCGTGCCGTCGGGCATTGCCGCAGTGATTCCGACGACGCGCGGATCCTTTTCCGCCATCGCAATCATCGCGTCGCCGAAGACGTCTTGGAACTTCGGTCGCGCGCCCGGCGTGCTCTTCTTACTGCCGTTGCTCGGCTCGAACGCGTTGGCGCCGATCCCGTGGAACGTACGCGAGTCGCGCTCCGCCGGCTCGTACCCTTTGCCCTTGACCGTACGAACGTGAAGTAGGACCGGCCGCTCGATTTCCTTCGCCGTTTGAAGCGCATCCACCAGTACGTCGTAATTGTGGCCGTCGATCGGGCCGATGTAGCGAAAACCAAGCTCCTCGAAGATGACCGCCGTTTTTTCCGAGGGCCCGATGAAGTGCATCGCCCCGATCTCGGCTCCTTCGATCGCTTTCTTGGCCGCGGCCCCCAGTGGAATGCGCTTGAGAACTTCCTTACCGGTGCGACGCACGAAGTTCGCAAACGGTTTACTGCGCAGCACCGACAAGTACGAGGCGATCGAGCCGACGTTGGGCGCGATCGACATTTCGTTGTCGTTGAGAACGACCATGAACTGCGTGCGCAACGCGCCGGCATTGTTGAGCGCTTCGTAAGCCAGACCTCCGGTCAGGGCGCCGTCGCCCAGTACCGCAACGACGGTTTCGCGGCCACCGGCGAGATTGCGCGCGTGCGCCATGCCGAGCGCTGCCGCCACGGCCGTGCTGGCGTGCCCCGCACCGAACGGGTCGTACGGCGATTCGCTGCGCATCGCAAACCCGGAGATCCCGCCGCCCTTGCGCAGCGTCGAAAAGCGCTCGCGGCGGCCCGTCAGGATCTTATGCACGTAGGTCTGATGGCTGACGTCCCAGACGAGCCGGTCGTCCGGAAGGTCCAGCACGCGGTGCAGCGCGAGCGTCAACTCGACGACGCCGAGATTCGGCGCGAGATGACCGCCGTTGACGGCGCACGTCCGCACGAGCAGATCCCGAATCTCGCTGGCCAAGACGTCTATTTCCTCGCGCCGTAATTGCTTGACGTCGGCCGGAGACTCGATCCGCTCAATTACCATCGATTCGTTATACGCATCCGCGCCCCGATGCCCTGCGCTCAAGCGCTCTGCGCCGCGGCGGCAATCCGTGCGGCGAGTGCCGCCGCACGCGGCGCCTCGCGCGCGAGCCAGAAAGCCTGCGACCAGTTCCATGGTTTGAGCATGGCCGCCAGCGGCGTGCGCCATTCCGGCGAGAGTTCGCGCTCGGGCGTGTCGAGCACCACGCGGACGACGGCGACGCGCGGGGCCCGAATGAGGCCGCTCTCCATATCGACGCCCGCATAACCGCGTGCGGCCCAGAGCGCGCGCGCGTCGCCGGTCACGATCTCCGCCGCGGTCAGAAGCGGGTCGCGGACGGCCGCGATCCCGCGGCTGCGCGCGCGGCGCACAAAGAGCTCGGCGAGCTCCGGATCGCAACGCAGCAGATCGCCGGTGGGCCGGAGCACTTCACGTGGAACGAGCAGCGTTCCGGTCGCCAAGCCGCGCTGTAATCCCCCGGCTAACCCGCAGCTGACGACGACGTCGCCGAGCTCTTCGTCGAGCCGCTCCAGGGCGATACCCGCGAGGACGACGCGGGCCGCCGGCATCTCGCGCCGAAGCGCGCGTGCTTCAAGCCCGGTCGCGGCCACGAAGGTTATGCCGGACGCAGCACTTTCGCTCACCGAAGGGTTCTTTTGCTTGCGGTCGTAGGCTCATGCCTCTTACACAAGCATTCGATGTAGAGGAGTCACCATGACGGCGCAGAGCCAGCCATTCTTATCCGACGTTACCGAGCTTCGCCGCCGCGCCCGGGAGCAAATCGAACGCGGCGCCGTGACGCAGAATTACGGCGGCGACGTGAAGCAGACCATCGACCTGCTGCAGACCGCGCTGGCTACCGAGATCGTCTGCGTGTTGCGCTACACGATGCATAACGTTGCGGCGGTCGGCATCGACAGCGAGGCCGTCAAATCGGAATTTGCGGAGCATGCGGCCGACGAGCG
>Ga0070738_10004862_pt1 | contig 15567 bp, 17 predicted proteins | sample Coa_R2_2_FD_66446 | JGI IMG/M metagenome (GOLD analysis project Ga0070738, IMG submission 66446) | Surface soil microbial communities from Centralia Pennsylvania, which are recovering from an underground coalmine fire - Coalmine... | ecosystem: Environmental > Terrestrial > Soil > Unclassified ...
CCCACCGCCGCCGCCAGCCGGCGGAACACGGTGTCGGCGTTGGCCCCGATCACCACCCACTCGCCGCTCGCGGTGGGGTACACATTCGACGGCGCCGCCCCGGGCAGGATGCTGCCGGTGCGCTCGCGCAGGCGCCCGAGCTTCTCCCACTCGGGCAAGATGCCCTCCATCAGGGCCCAGACGGCCTCGTAGATAGCGATGTCCACCACCTGGCCGCGGCCGGTGCCCTGGCGGCCATCGCGCGCGTACAGCGCCATCAGCGCGCCCAGGCAGCCGAACAGGGCCGCCAGCGCGTCGCCGACGCTCACCCCGGGGCGCACCGGCGGCCGGCCCGGCTCGCCGGTGACGTAGCGCAGCCCGCCCATCGCCTCGCCGATCGCGCCGAAGCCCGCCTTGTCGCGGTACGGCCCGGTCTGCCCGTAGCCCGACACGCGCACCAGGATCAGGCCGGGGTTTTCGGCGCGGAGCACGTCGTAGCCCAGGCCCCAGCGCTCGAGCGTGCCGGGGCGGAAGTTCTCCACCACGATGTCCACGTGGCGCACGAGCTGGCGCAGCAGTGCCTGGCCGCGGGGCTGGCGCAGGTCGAGGGTGATGCCGAGCTTGTTGCGGCCGATCAGCGGCCAGTACATGCCGAGGCCCTTGTACACGCCGCCCCACTGGCGCATGACATCGCCCTGGCCGGGCGGCTCGACCTTGATCACCTCAGCGCCGTGGTCGGCCAGCAGATGGCCGCAGAACGGCCCCGCGATGAGCGTGCCCAACTCGAGCGCGCGCACCCCCCGCAGCGCGCCGTTCGGCGGGGGCGGCGACAGCGGTCGTTGGCCAGTCGAGGAGTCGCTCGGCACCTGTGCCTCCTGGCTACCACGCGCTCCACGGCGCGAGCGCGGTCTTGTTCGGGATTATGCGGCAGGCGCGGCATGGCCGCCGAGCCCACGGGGAGCCGAGAGACGGGCGTTCAGGGGACGGTGGGCAGCGTGGCGGACTGGGTGGCGGTGCTGCCGGCGCTGCCGCGCACCGTCAGCTCGACGCGCGGGGGCTGGCCCGGCGGCAGCGCGCCGGTACGCGTCCAGCGCCAGGTGGCGAAGCCGCTCAGGTCGGTGCGGTCGCTGTCCGGCTGGGTGCCCGTGGCGCCGACGCCGTCGGCGGGCGCGCCGTCCGCGTAGCGGTACTCCTTGGTGAGCCACTCGCGCGGCTGGAAGCCCACCACGGCGAAGTACACCGCCTTCTCGCCCGGCTCGTCGCTCTCGAACACGCTCAGCCCGCGCGGGTAGCGCGGCAGCAGCTCGGCCTCGAACGCCGCCCGGGCGCCTTGCTCGGCCTCGGCGACGCTGAGCCCGAACACCTCGTGGAACACCTCGTCGAAGCGCAGCGGCGCGCCCGTGCGGCGCACTACCTCGACGACCCGGTCGAGCCCGTACTGGCCCGCGAGCCAGTCGACGACCAGCGAGCTGTGGGCGTAGATCAGGCCGGCCCAGCCGCCGGCGGCCGCCTGCTGCCAGCGCGCGTTGCTGGTCAGGTCGCCAAGGCGCGGCAGGCGCTCGGTGTGCAGCGCGCTGGCCACCCGCGCCTCGCGCAGCCAGCGATCGCGGGCCGCGTAGGCCGGGTAGCGCTCGCGCACCACGAGCTGCTGGACGTGCTCGGCCAGGCCCTCGTTGAACCACTGTGCCAGATCGCGCCGCTGGGGGCTGTCGCCCTGCTCGACCTGGTGCGTCAGCTCGTGGGCCACGTAGTCCAGCGCCTGTGCCGCCGACTCCCAGCCGTCCGCCTGGCAGTAGATGCCGCGGCGCGGCGTGCCGCTGGCCGCCAGCGCGAAGCACTCGGGCGCCACCCGTGGGCCCGGCGCGCGCAGCAGCTGGCTGCTCAGCGTCGCCATCTCGCGCGGGTCGCTGAACAGGTAGAACTCCAGGCGCTGCTGCGGGAGCGCGAGCCCGGTCAGCCGCGGCACCTCCTGCAGCGCGATAGCCATGGCGTCGCGCATCCACCGCGCGCGCGCGTCGTCGATACTGGCGGTGAGGTACAGGGGCACCGGCGCGTCGAGCACCTGGCGCAGCGCCACGCCCTCGATGGTGATGGGTGCCGTGCCCTCTTGCGCGCGCGCGACCGGCCCTAGCAGCCCCAGCACGCCGATCAGCGCCAGTACCCACCATCGCCGCAGCCACATCCGCGCCCTCGCCTCCCGCTGCTGCCCCCCCAGCGCCGTGTGCTCTCCAGGATAGCCGCTGGCACGAGCCCCGGCAATTTGACGCGCGGGTGCGATTGACGCCACCGGGCAGCTCCGCTACAGTTCTCGACGCCCCGCGCGCGGCGCGGCACGTCACCAGGAGAGACGGGAATGTTTGGCACGCGGCGGATCGGCCCCGATCAACTGCACCTCGACCAGAACGTGGTGCTGCTGTTCTACGAGTACCTGATCGCCGCGCCCGACGAGCGCGGGGTGTGGCGCATCATGGGCAAGGAGGCCGAGCCGCTGGAAGTGTGGCTCCGTGCCGGCTGGCGCGTGATCGGCCAGTCGCAATCCTCGATCACCAACATCGGCGGGATGCAGGCGGTGCTCATCGCCTATACCCTCAGCCGCCTGATCGACTGACGGCCCCACGCCCCCGGCAGGTTGACGCCGCCGGCGCTCCCGACTACCCTAAGACCGTCCCAGCTACCAGAGCGCCGCTCGCCACGGCACAGACTGCCGCCTGGAGAGAGACGGAGGTATGCACGAGCAGCAGCACGCGGCTGCGAACCGCCCCTTCTCGCCCATCGAGCGCTTCTTCCAGATCCGCGAGCGCCAGAGCAGTATCGGCACGGAGCTGCGCGGCGGAGTCACCACCTTCGTCGTGATGTCTTACATCCTGTTCGTGAACCCCGTCATCTTATCGGTGCTCACGCAGGGGCGCGGCCCCGATGTCGTCGCCACCGCCACCATGACCGCCCTCGCCGCCGGCGTGGCGACCCTGGCGATGGGCTTGTACGCCAACTACCCCCTGGCGCTCGCGCCGGGCATGGGGCTGAACGCTTTCGTCGCCTTCGATCTGATCGTAGGCCGCGGCCTCCCTTGGCAGACCGCGATGGGAGCAGTGTTCATCGAGGGAGCCATCATCACCGTGCTCGTGCTCACCGGCTTCCGCGAGGCCGTGTTGTGGGCGATCCCTCTGAACCTCAAGCGGGCGATCGGGGTGGGCATCGGGTTCTTCATCCTCTTCATCGGGCTGGTGAACGCGGGCTTCGTCCGCGTGCCCGTGGAGACGCTGCAAGTGGTGGACGGCCGCGTGGTGGGCCAGCCATCACCGCCGATCACCCTCGGCAACCTCACGGGCTGGCCGGTGTTCGTGGCGGTGTTCGGCTTGTTCCTCACCGCGCTGCTCCTGGTGCGTCGCGTGCGGGGGGCGTTGCTGCTAGGCATCGTGCTGACCACCGGGGTGGCACTGCTGATCCACGCGCTCACCGGGGCCGACATCTCCGCCGCGCCAGGCGTGCAGGGCGCGCTGCCCACCGAGCTGCCGCCGATCTCGTTCGCGACCTTCGGCGCGGGCCTGAACGTCAGCATCTTCACCGCGCTGCCCGCGCTCAGCGCCGCGCTGATCGTGTTCTCGATCATGCTGTCCGACTTTTTCGATACCATGGGCACAGTGATCGGGATCGGCAGCGAGGCGGGGTGGCTGGACGAGCAGGGCCGCTTGCCCAATATCCAGCGCGTGTTGCTGGTGGATAGTCTGGCGGCCGCGTTCGGCGGGATCGCTGCGGCCTCGTCGGTCACGACTTATATCGAGAGCGCCGCGGGAGTCGCCGAGGGGGCACGCACGGGGCTCGCGTCGGTAGTCACGGGTGCCCTATTTCTGGTGGCCATCGTGTTTGCCCCGCTCGCGGGGCTCGTGCCGGCTGAGGCCACCGCGCCCGCACTGATCGTCGTGGGCTTTTACATGGCGGCAGTGCTGCGCGATATCGACTTCCTGAAGGTGGAAGAAGGCCTACCCGCGCTGCTCACGATCACCGTGATGCCCGCCACCTACTCCATCACCGACGGCATCGGCGCCGGATTCATCCTGTGGACGTTCCTGCGCGTGGTGCTCGGGCGCGCGCGGGAGGTGCACTGGATGATGTACGTCGTGTCGGCGGCGTTCGTGCTCTACTTCGCGCTGGCCCTCCTGCGCAGTCTGTTTGGCTGGTGAGCGGCTAGGACCGCGGCCCCCCGGAGCTGCCGAAGGAGTAGAAGTTCTCCTGCTCGAACCAGTTCTGCGCCGGGCGCATGGTCACCCACGACGGCTGCTGCGTATCGGCGGACGGTACCACCAGCAAGCTGTAGCCCCCACCGCTCGGCAACGGCACTACCTGCTCGGCCGCCGGCGCCGGCTGCCCGTTCAGAAACGCCGTCAGCGCGGCGGTGCCCGGGACCGGCACCGCGGCCGACGGCGCGGCGCTCTGGGCGTGCGCGCCGCTGGCGGTGGCCAACAGCACTACGACGATCGCCCCCACGACCACGAGCCGAGCCATGGCTGCCTCCCTCCTGGGCGCCCCCCCCGTGGGGCACGACGCCCGCCCACCGAACCCACCGAGACCATCGCTCAAGCCGGAGTGTAGCACCGGGCGCCGTGGCCGGGCCGTTTCCGCTTTTCAGCGCGGATCAGGCGCCCCACCCGGCGGCCCAGCCGCGGCCTGCATCGTGGCGCCCTATCGGCTACACTGGCCCCCAGGACGATCATCCCAACGCGCGGTGGCGAGGCGCCCCACTAGGAGCCCGCATGGAGCACGAGCCGCTGTTTCCCCGGTTCTCCGACGCCGAGTACGCCCGACGCTACACCCGGGTGCGAGCCGCGATGCGTGCCCAAGGCCTGGATGCCCTGCTGGTGTATGGCACCCGCGCGGGCAGCGCCGAGGTGCAGTACCTCTCGAACTTCATCGCTACCTGGGCCGCAATGCTCGTGTTTCCGCAGGACGGTGATCCCGTGCTGCTCGTGCAGCTGTACAACCACGTGCCCAATGCCCGCCGCGTGGCGGTGGTGCGCGACGTGCGCTTCGGCGGCGAGGACCTGAGTGCCACCACCGCCGCCGTGCTGCGCGAGCAGGGCCTAGCGAACGGGCGCTTGGGAATCGTGGGCCCGCTCCCGTACCGGTCGCACGAGGCACTGCGGCAGGCGCTGCCCGAGGCGACACTGGCGGACTGGACGCGCGAGCTGCTGGCGCTGCGCCTGATCAAGAGCGAGGAGGAGTTCGCCTGGCTGCGACGCGGCGCGGACCTCAGCGATCGCGCGATCGCGGCGCTGGCCCGCGAGGCCCGGCCCGGGCTCACCGAACACGAGCTGGCGGACATCGTGGAGCGCGCCTACGTCGGCCTCGGCGGGACCCACGGCATCCACTTCCTGGCGGTCACCTCGATGCACGCGCCCGACCGCTGCGTGCCCGCGCAGACCCCCTCCCCCCGGCGGGTGCGGCGCGGCGACGTGCTGCTCACGGAGATCAGCGCGGGCTACCACGGCTACACCGGCCAGATCCTCCGGCCGTTCAGCTTCGGCGAGCCCCCCACGGCCCACTACCAGCGGCTGTATGAGGTGTGCGTCGAGGCGTTCCACCGCGTAGCCGCCGCCGTGCGGCCCGGGGCCTCCACCGAGGCCATCCTCGATGCTGCCGAGTACATCCACGCAGCGGGCTACACTATCTGCGATGACCTGTTGCACGGCTACGGCGGGGGCTACCTCCCCCCAATCCTGCGCACCCGCCAGACAGCAACCGGCCCGCAGGCACCGCTAACCATCCAGGAGGATATGGCGCTGGTCATCCAGCCGAACGTCATCACGCCCGACGAGCGCAGCGGGGTGCAGGTCGGCGAGTTGGGCCGCGTGACCGCGCGCGGCTGGGAATCCCTGCACCGCTACCCGCTGCAGTTTATCCAGTGTCCGGGCTGAGCGGCTCGCGCGGCCACGCCGCCACTCCCCGGCCGCTGACGCGGGAGGGGCGGCCATAGGCGGGCGGCCCATAGCGCAACGGTGCGCCCGGCCTCGAGGCCACCGGCGCGCGCTGCGAGTGCGGTCCGCCTGGCCGAGGCCGCTTGGTGTATGCTCTATCCGCCGTATGCCCGCGGCGCGCCGGAGCCGGAGAGTATGTCGCAGTCGCGTCCGCTAGTGCTGTTGGTCGACGACGACCCGACGATCTGTGAACTCGTCCGGGAACTCCTAGAAAGCGAAGGATACCAGGTGGAGAGCACCGCCGATGGCGCGCGCGGGCTGGAACGGGTGCGAGCGGGCGGGGTCGGCCTCGTGCTCGTCGACGCGCACCTGCCGGGCATGAGCGGAGTCGAGCTGTGCCAGCAGATCCGCCAGCAGGCCAGTGGCGCCCACTTGCCGCTGATCCTGTTCACCGCCCTGGCCGGCGATGTCCAAGGCCACGCCGCCGCGGCCGGCGCCGACGACGTGCTCGCCAAACCGTTCGACCTCGACGAGCTGGTAGCCCGCGTGCGGCGCTGGCTGTCGGGGCCTGGGCACCAGCGCGCCTGACCCATCGGACGCGCAGGGCTGGACAAAGAGAACGCCGCTGGTACACTACTAACCAGCGTACCGCCGGCCGCAGGAGGGATCGTGAGCGCTCCGGGCCCGCTGGTGCTCGTCGTCGACGACGAGCCGCTACTCGCCCAGCAGATCGCTGCGGGGCTGCAAGGGGCCGGCTACCGGACGGTGATCGCCGCGACGGGCGCCGAGGCGCTCGCCTTGCTGACGCGCGAGGCTGTGGACCTCGCTATCCTTGATCTCGGGCTGCCCGATGCCAACGGGCTCGATATCTGCAAGCACCTGCGCGCCACGCGCCACGAGCCGTACCTGCCGGTGCTCATCCTCACCGCCGCGCACACCCCGCAGGAGCGGCTGGCCGGCTTCGCCGCCGGCGCCGACGACTACGTGATCAAGCCGTTCCACCTGGCCGAGCTGCTGGCCCGAGTGGGCGTGTGGCTGGATGTGCGGCGGCGCGAGGCCGCCCTGCGCTCCAGCCTCGCGGCCCAGCACACCGCCCGCCTGGCCGCCGAGGCGCGTGCCGCTCGGGCGCAGGCCGCCCTGCAAGTAGTCCGCACGTTCATCCACAGCGTGAATCAGGCGCTCGCCGAGGTCGTGGGCTACGCTGAGCTCCTCGCCGCCGGGGAGATCGACCCCGCGCTCGTGCCCGAGTATGCGGCGCGCATCGCCGCAGCGGGCCGTGAGCTGGGGGAGCTGACCCACCAGTTCGCCGAGCTAGCCACACACCGCGAGCCGGCCGGCCCATCGGCCCCTGAGCCGCTCGTCCTGCCCGACGCCTGACGGCCCCCCACCGGGGCGCTTCGCGATCGCCCCTATCGGTCGGCGGGCTTCCCGCCGATGATTGCCCCAAGAGGACCGCGCCAGGCTGGGCCCCCGGCCCGCGGGGCGGTCCCCATGCGGAGGGAGAGGAGTCGGACTATGCCCGCCGGCCCGAAGCGGCCCATGCCCCGCCAGTGCCCGCGCTGCGCCGGCCCCCTGTACCCTGGCTACGACGATGACCTGAGCTGTCTGTTCTGTGGCGAGTACCTGTTCGCGAGCCTGCCCGAGCGGCCCGCCGCGCCCGCGCCGCCCCCGGCCCAGCCGGGCCCCCGCAAGCGCGGGCGGCCCCGCAAGAACCCCGCCGCCGCCTGACGCCCCCCGCACGGGCACCAGAGCGGCACATGGCGAGCGCTGTGCTGCGCAACGTGCTACGCTGTAAAGCGCCCCGCTTGCTGGGCTGGCCCGTGCCGCCGCAGCCCCAGGCGGTCGCGCTGGAGCGATGGACTATCGGAAAGGGCGAGGCGATGAGTACTGGCGAGACCCCGGCCATCCTGCTGTTTCTCGCCAATCCGGCGCTCGACCCGTTGGAGAACGCGCTGCAGGCGCGCGGGCTGGCCGCCATGCGTGTGCGCAGCCTGGAGGACGGGCGCCGGCTACTCGCCGCCCGACGCCAGAACAGCATCGCGGTGCTGGACACCTACCACCCCGCGCCGTTCTCCTTCGCTGCCGTCTACCGCCTGCTCCACGAGCCGCCCGCAGTGCCCACCCTGCTGCTGCTCCACGAGCGCGCCGGCCAGGCCCCCCCGCTCGAGGCGCTCCCGCCGTCCGACGACTACGCGCGCCTACCCGCCCGCATCGACGAGCTGGTTCTGCGCGTGCAGGCGCTGCTGGTGCGCGCAGGCCTGCCGGTCACCGGCGAGACGGCCGCCGGGCAAGCAACTCTCGCGCGCGAGGCGCCGCGGTTCCACCATGGGCAAGTCATCGCCGTGTACGGGCCCAAGGGCGGCGTAGGCCGCAGCACCATCGCGGTCAATCTGGCGGTGGGCCTCGCCCGCTTCTACGAACAGCAGGTCGTGCTGCTCGACGCCGACCTCTGGTTCGGCGACGTGCCCGTGCTGCTCGACTTGCAGAGCGAGAAGAGCCTCATCTCGCTGGTCGACAGCGCCGAGCACCTCGACCTCGATGCGCTGCGCGAGGTGCTAGTGCCACATGCCTCGGGCGTCCACGTCCTGTTCGGCGCGCCCGAGGCCTCGCTCGTCGAGACCATCCCGCCCTCGCTGCCCTCGCGCGTCGCCAGCGCCTACCGCACGCTGTTCGATTTCGTGGTCGTCGACACGCACCCCTCGATGGAAGAGTACATGGTGCAGCTGCTGGAGACGGCCGATCGCATCCTGCTGGTCACTACCCCGGAGCTGAGCGCTATCCGCTCCACATCGGAGGTGTTGCGACTGGCCGGCCAGCTCGGCTGGGCCCACAAGCTGCTGCTGGTGCTCAACCGCGCCAACAGCGGCGTGCGAGTCGAGCAGATCGAGCGCACCCTGGGCATGAAAGTCGACGCCACGGTGGTCAGCGCCGGCCCGCGCGTGGTCGACGCCGCCAACCGCGGGCAGCCCGTGTTGCAGACCGACACCGCCGGCAAAGAACCGATCACCCGCGATCTGGCCCGACTGGTGGCACGAGTCGCCAGCGCTCCAGAACCCACGCTCACCGAGGGCGCCCCTGCGGCCCGGCGCCCCCTTTGGCGCCTGAAGTAACAGCAGCGAACCATAGGCCCTGGGTACAGAGGAAAAGGCCACCCGCGTCACCCGATGGGCGCCTAGGGGAGCAGCAACAACAGCGAACCACAGCCGCTGGGCGCAGGGGCTGCTAGCGGGCCGCCGGCTCGCGCGGCGACGGCGGGGGGGTGGGGCCGAGCGCGCGCTCGGCCGGCGGCTGCAGGGGCGCAGGCAGCGGCTCGCGCGCCGCCCGGGTGAACAGATACACCAGGCACCAGACGGCCACCGCCGCGCAGCCCAGCGCCACCACCTGCGCCTGGGTCAGCCCCAAGGGCGTCAGCGTGTCCTGCCGGAAGAAGCTGATCACGAAGCGGCCACCCGAGTACAGCAGTAAGTAGAGCCAGAACAGCATCCCCGACCGCGGCAGCCGCCCCCAGAGCCCCAGCAGCACCCCGTACACCAGCAGGTCCCACACCAGCTCGTAACCGACCGCCAAGTGGTTGGGCACCCCGCGCTCGCCCAGCGTGTTGGGGTGGGTGTACACCACCGCCCATGGCGTGCCCTCGGGCACGCGCTGGCCGTGGTGCTCGCCGTTGATCACGTCGCCGATCCGCCCGATCGCCTGGCCGAGAATCAGCCCCACGGCCGCCGCATCAGCCAGCAGCCCCATGGGCAGGCGCCGCAGCCGCACGTACACGAACCCGCCCAGCACCCCCCCGATAATCGCGCCGAAGATGGCGATGCCTCCCTCGTTGATCAGCAGGATCTGCCAGGGTTGCTGGCGGTAGTACTCCCACTGGTCGAGCACGTGCAGCAGCCGCGCGCCGATCAGCGCACCGACAGTGCCCCAGAAGGCCGTGGTCATCACCTCGTCTTCGGACACCGGGCTGCCGCGCAGGAGCCGCACGGCAATCCAGATCCCCGCGCCGAGCCCGACAGCGCTGAACAAGCCATGCCAGGTAAGGACCAGCGGCCCCAGAACGACCAGGTTGGGATCGATGCGGATCTCCATGGCGCCCCATTCTACCAGTTGTCTAGCGATCGCTCCGCCTTTTCCCCTACACCTCCTCGTCGCCCCGTGCGGCCAGCCCCAGGTCGCAGGCCAGCAGGAACCCCCGCGCCCGCTCGGCCAGCGGATAGCGCGCGACCGCCGCCCAGAACGCCGGTGAGTGGTCGGGATACAGCAGGTGGGCCAGCTCGTGCACGATCACGTAGTCGCGCACCCAGGCCGGGTAGCGCTGCAACCGCGTGGACAGCCGGATCACCCCCGCGCCACTGGTACAGCTACCATGGCGCCGCTGCTGGTGCGGGGTCCACTGCGCGGCGCGCAACAGCGGCCGCTCGGGAAAGTAGCGCGCCAGCAGCCGGCGCGCGTGTGCCAGCAGCGCGGCGTCCGAGCGCGCCACCTGCCGCGCCAGGTAGCGCGCGGCACGCTGCTCGATCCGCCGCAACACCGCCTGCACCTCCTGCTCCTCCACCCGTGCCGGCCGCTCGACCACCAGCCGCTCACCGTCGATCCACCAGCGGAAGTTCCGCCGCAGGCGCGCGTTGACCCGTAGGTCGAGCACCAGCGTGGGCCGCGCCCCTTCCACTCGTCGCTCGTCGGCCACCTCGTCCCCCGCATCGCGTGGTCGCTCACCGTAGCATACCGCCATGGCTGGGCTTGGTTCGGCTTCTGGTGCTGGGCTACACTCGAAAGCGAGAGGCCACCATCTCGCCTAGCAGCACGACGCCGTACTGGACGCACATGCTTGCGCGGTTGGCACCCTACCCGTTCCCCGTGCTGCGGCCACTGCAGGGGCGGCCGCGCGACGGTCTGGCCGCCAGCCCGCAGCTGGCCCCCGCCGAGCGCGCGTTCCTCCAGCGGGTGACCGCCAATCTCCCGCTGCTGGCCGATCTGCTGCACGCCGACCTGCTGCTGTACGTGCGCGAGGGCCCCGAGCTGGTAGTGCTGGCCCATGCTCAGCCGAACCCGCTGCCCTCGCTGTATGCCAGCCCCCAGACCGGGCGCCGCACGCGCAGTCGGGAGGGCGCGGTCGCCGCGCTGCTGCTCCACGGGCGGATACGCGGCGGGGTCGATGGCCTCCTCGTGCGCGGCGCGCCCGCCGTGCAGGAGGTGTTCCCCATCTACTACGAGGGGCGGCTGGTGGCGGCGCTGAGCTGCGAGACCAACGTGCTCGAGTACGAGCGCATGCGGCACAAGGACGCCGTGCTGCGCCGCGCGCTGGCGCGGATCCGGCAGGCCGTGCTGAGCGGCCGGCTCGTGGGGGGCGAGCGCCTGGGGCGGTTGGGCGAGCACGACGGCCTGCTGATCGTCGATACCCATGGCTATATCAAGTACATCAGTACCGTCGCCGAGAACCAGTACCGGCGCCTGGGCTACCCGGAGAGCCTGCTGCACAGCCAGCTATCCGAGCTGGACACCAACGAGTACATCTGCTTCCAGGCGATGGAGCGCAACGTCTGCCTGGAGCGTCGTATCGAGGAGCAGGACCAGGTCTGGATCAAGCGAGTGGTGCCGCTGCCGCCCGAGCCCGTCCGCCCCTGGTGGCCGCGCCGCCCGACCGACTCGCGCTGCTCCGGGGCGCTCATCGCCATCCAAGACATCACCGAGGAGGTCCGCAAAGAGCAGGAACTCAAAATCAAGTCGGCGATGATCCAGGAGATCCACCACCGCGTGAAGAACAATCTGCATACCATCGCCTCGCTGCTGCGCATGCAGGCCCGCCGGGAGGGGGATCCCCGAGTCGCCGAGCTGCTCCAGCAGAGCATCACGCGTATTCTGAGCATCGCAGTGGTGCACGAGTTCCTGTCCAAAGATGAGTCCAGCGTAATCAATATCAACGAGGTGTGTCATCGCATTATGACCGAGGTGACGCACGGGATTCTCGACCCGAGCAAGCGGATCTCGCTCAGCCTCGAGGGTCGTAACTATTATCTGGCCACCCAGCAGGCCACCTCGTGTGCTCTGATCGTCAACGAGCTGCTGCAGAACGCTATCGAGCACGGCTTCGCGCACCGCGACGAGGGCAATGTCCTCGTGCGCCTCTATGAGACCGAGGACAGCATGCTCATCGAGATCCGGGACGACGGCGAGGGGCTTCCGCCGCACTTCGATCTGCGTCAGTGTAGTAGCTTGGGCCTCCAGATCGTCCAAACCTTGGTGCGCGACGATCTCAAGGGCGAGTTCGAGCTAGTCAACGGCCACGGGGTTACCGCCGTGATCTCGTTCCCGCGCTGGCAGCTCCGCGAGCCCCCACGACGCCGGCTGGAGGAGTGAGGCTGCGCGCGCCAGTGGGACTCCCGCTATATCGCTGTATGGAGGTGCTGATGAGCCCAACTCGCATCGTGATCGCCGAGGATGAGCCGATCCCGCGCATGGACTTGCGGGAAATGCTGATCAACCTGGGCTACGAGGTCGTGGGCGAGGCGGCCGATGGCCGCACCGCCGTGGAGCTGGCACGCCAGCTCCGCCCCGACCTAGTAGTGATGGACATCAAGATGCCGGAGATCGACGGCATCCGCGCCGCGCGCATCCTCACCGAGGAGCGGGTGGCGCCGGTGCTGCTCGTCACCGCCTACTCGCACCGCGAGCTAGTGGACGAGGCGAAAGAAGCTGGAGTAATGGCCTACGTCGCCAAGCCGTTCGGCGAAGCCCAGCTCGTACCCGCCGTCGAGGTGGCGTTGGCCCGCTTCCGCGAGTTCCGCACCCTGGAGAAGGAGCTAGGCGACACGCGCCAGGCCCTGGAGACGCGCAAGCTCGTCGAGCGCGCCAAGGGTATCCTAATGGACCGCCACGGGTTGCGCGAGGAGGAGGCCTTCCGCCGCATCCAGAAGTTGAGCATGGACACGCGCAAGTCGATGCGCGAGGTGGCCGAGGCGATCCTGCTCGCCAAGCAAGCCGAGTCGTAGCCTATAGCACTTCGCCCGCCGCTAGCGCGGCGTAGAACGCCCAGGCCCGGTGGGGCTCATCGGCGCGATCCTGTGCCAGCCGCCGCGTGACCTCCGCGGGCGTGAAGTAGCGGGGCTGCCCGCCGGCCGAGTGCGCGGCCACCTGGATCGCTGCAGCCTCCTCCAGCCAGATCGCGCGCATCACTGCCTCAATCAGGCTCGGCGCCGTTACCAGCGTGCCGTTGCCGCGCAGCAGTAGCGCCGCATGCTGCCCCAGCGCCGCCGCCACCGCCTCGCCGGCAGCGCGATCGTGGACCAGTCCCACCTCATCGTACACGGGCACCACCGGCCCCAGGTGGCAGCCGAAGCCGTGGACCGCGCGCACCGGCCAGCCCAGCACCCCCAGGACCGCACAAGCGCGCGAGTGGGTCCGCGCGATGGCCTGAACCTCCGGCCGGGCGCGATACACGGCCAGGTGCATCGCCACCTCCAGGGCCGGGCGCGTTCCGCGGACCACCTGCCCGCTCAAGTCGAGGGTGACGAGCTCCTCGGGCCGCACCAGCCCTAGTGCCTTGCGCGGGGTCATCAGAATCCGCCCGTCGGGCAAGCGGGCACTGAGATGCCCGAAGCCCTCCACCAGCCCTTGATCGCTCAGGATTTGGCAGCCGGTGACCATCTGGCGGACGAGATCTGCCGCCTGCGTTTCCATGGATTCTCCCCCGGCGGCAGCGCCGCCTACCCCCAACGTGCCTGCGCGGCCTACCAGCACATGAAAACGAATGCGGCCCGGGGCACCTGCACGGCCCCGGGCCGCGGCACTTAGCGGCCCTTCTTGGCGCGGTTCATGAACCGGGAGAGCTGGCCACCTGTGTCCACGAAGCGCTGCTGGCCCGTGAAGAACGGATGACAGCGCGAGCAGACATCCAGGCGGATGGCGGGCTTCGTCGAGCGCGTCTGCCAGGTGTTCCCGCACGAGCAGGTCACCGTGGCCTCGACATACGGCGGATGTATGTTCGGTCGCATGCTACTCTTCTCGCGCGAGTGCAGAAGCCCCGCCGCCCCTCAGGCGGTAGCCATCGCGACGGCCGGGGGATACACGCTGACACGCTTGCGGTCGCGCGTGACCCATTCGAACTTCACGTGGCCGTCGATCAGCGCGAACAGCGTGTGGTCGCGGCCTACCCCAACATTGACCCCCGGCTTCACCGGGGTGCCACGCTGGCGGACCAAGATGCTGCCCGCGCGAATGAACTGCCCATCGCCGACCTTCACCCCGAGCCGCTGACCGGGCGAGTCGCGGCCGTTGCGGGAACTCCCGACACCCTTCTTCTTCGCCATGCGGGCTCTCCTGCGCGCCGCGAGGAGCTAGCGCGCGATCTCCTTGATCCGCAGCCGGGTGAGCTGCTGGCGGTGGCCCGTCTTGCGGCGGTACCGCACCTTGCGCTTGTAGCGGAAGACGATGATCTTCTCCCCCTTCTCCTGCGCCACGACCTCCGCCACCACGCGCGCGCCGGGTACGGTAGGCTGCCCGATGTGCACCGTATCGCCATCGGCGACCAGCAGCACGCGCTCCAGCTCGATCGTGCTGCCGACCTCGGCAGGCAGCCGCTCGACCTGCAAGGTGCCCCCCGGCTCGACCTTATACTGCTTGCCGCCCGTCTCCACTACCGCGTACATCGTACCGTTCTCGCTACCTGCTGTGCTGCCCCGGTGGGGCGCTCCCACCCGATCGCGTGGCGCACCCGGGCCCGAACCACCACCTGAGACCACGTGGCGGCCGCCATCGGGCCGCGCGGGAGAAGGGGAACCGGTCGGGGCGCCCAGATTTGAACTGGGGACCTCAGCGTCCCGAACGCTGCGCGCTAACCAGGCTGCGCTACGCCCCGCTTGCTGATACAGCGCACCGGCGCCCTCGCGGGCACACCAACAGAGTGTAGCAGACCGTCACCAGCGCTCGCAACCGCTGGGCGCTGCCTCGCCCGCGCGGCGTTCGGTAGCACGGCGCCGACTCGATATAATGCCCAACAGGACGCGGCGGGGGGCATATGGGCTGTGGGTGCGCATATCCTGGTAGTGGATGATGAAAGCGACCTCCTCGACACACTGCAGCCCGCTCTCGCGGCCCACGGCTATCGCGTGTCTACCGCGCGCGATGGGGAAACCGCGCTGTCCCTGGCGGCGGCGCACCCCCCGGATCTCATTCTGCTCGACCTAATCATGCCCGGGCTGGACGGCTTCGAGGTCTGCCAGCGGCTGCGGGCCGATACTCGGCTCCGGCACATCCCCATCGTCATGCTCACGGCTCTCCACGAGATCCCGGCCGTCGTGCGCGGCCTCGACACCGGCGCCGATGATTACGTGACCAAGCCGTTCGACTTGCCCGAACTGCTGCTCCGTATCCGGGCGCGACTCGCCGCGCCCCACGCCGGCCCGTTGCGCGTCGGCGACCTGGTGATCAGCCGCGCGCGCCACGAACTGAGGCGCGATGGCCGTACCGAGCCGCTCACCCCCCGCGAACTCGACCTCGTCGAGCTGTTCGCCCGCCAGCCCAACCAGGTGCTGTCGCGCCAGACCGTGCTCGCCGCCGTGTGGGGCGGGGACGACGGCGCGGCGAGCGCTGTCGATGTGTACATCGGGCGGCTACGGCGCAAGCTTGCCGCCCTCCAATCCGCGGTCCGGCTCCGCACGGTGCGCGGCGACGGGTTCGTGCTCGA
>Ga0070738_10004863_pt1 | contig 15565 bp, 12 predicted proteins | sample Coa_R2_2_FD_66446 | JGI IMG/M metagenome (GOLD analysis project Ga0070738, IMG submission 66446) | Surface soil microbial communities from Centralia Pennsylvania, which are recovering from an underground coalmine fire - Coalmine... | ecosystem: Environmental > Terrestrial > Soil > Unclassified ...
CTCCTCATAAATTGAACAAACCTTCGGTACATAACGATCAATAGTGTTGCCTAGACCGATAACCCCAAAGCTGAACAAAGTCAGTATAGCGTAATGCTACTAAAACCCGACATCGCAGCTAACTCCATCGTGAACAAGGACCTGATTCTAAGCACCGCAGGTGAAGGAGAACAATCTATTTCACGTACCTTTAATACAACTCCCAGAACCTCATCTGTCCGAATCTGTTATCGGTTTATTACAACTGAAGTACCTGGAGGATATTTCGGAAGTAAATACAACGAGTATCGGAAAATTATATAAGAGTAATTTTTATAAGTATTCTAAGCTTTTATTTTAAAAAACGGCAATCGTTTCCTTTAAGTCATACTTTCAACGATCACCAAAATCTGACAAGAACCACTATATGGTTCCAATCGCCAACTGACAAGTTATCGTTCCAGTAACATTTTTAACATCGGTTAACTTTTGCCGTCAATAGAATCAATTGTCTTCAGCAGATCCGAGAGTGCCTGCTTGCAATCGTAAGCATTGGGAGTGTCTGCGCGTAATGCTCCAAGCGCTCGGTCAATTGCTTTGTCAATCCGATGCCAATCCGTCGAAGAACGCGGCTTCAAGCCCGCTTCGGCAGAGTCCCAGGCAACTTCCAAGTCCTTGATTCGCGCTTTTGCTCCTTTCAAGTCACCCTTGTCTACGCTGGCCATAACATCGGTCGCAATGGTTCAGAAGCTAGACAAATCACCAAGCAATGTGTGAGGTGCTCCTGCTTCACAATCCATCACTTCAAAACACCCACTCTGCCTTAACTCATAAAGAATTGATGCATCCTCAGAACAAAATAGATGCAACTGCTCTTGAGCACGAGTCGCACGCCACATACAACTGTCTTGTTGCCAGAACAGCTGCTTCTAGTTCAAGAGAATGGCGATCGCCAAAGTGAGACATCCTACTTTTGCACTTTATTCATTGCACGTTGCTTAGTATTCGCCTGAGCTTGACTAAAGATAAACGAATAATCAGAAGCTAAAGACGCGTTAGTACTGAGCTTAGCTTGGATGAGTGTGGGTGATGGCAGAAAGATACGAGCCTTTTTGCCCAGTTTGCTGGGAGAAGCAATTGGGGCCAAAACGTGGCATCCCAAACACCCCCCTGGTGTGAACAAACTCGGAGAATTGGGTTGCTGGCTCGGTTGCTGAAAATAAGTTTCCATGGTCGTGTTGGCTACATAATTATTAGGAGTACCAGACTGGATATTGCCATTACTAAGAGGAGTTGTCGCTTTTGGCAAAATTGTCTGACTGGCTTTTGGCCACATCGTATCAATGAGTTGATAATTTTGAAAGACGGACGAAGAACTCACTTGTTTGAGTGTTGACCAAACCGCCTGATTCAAAGCCTGGGAAAGTGTTGGAATGGAAGTTAAGCGCACCACCTGGACTGGTGCAGTATAAGGATCTTTGTTGCTCACAAGCGGTTGATGATTCGGTTTGCATTGGTAATAATCAGTGGTTGGGTCACAGCTAGGATTGTAGTAGGTGTAACGCGCCTGCAAGTTGTTCGGAATATCGCTACTGCTAGGTGCATTATCGATATGCTCAAACGTTGCCCACACTAATTGTTGAGAGTTAGGAACTTTGTGGATAACATGTAGTCCAACAAGACCCATAACTGCCTGTCTCGGTTGTGGATCGTTCGGTCCCTGAATGATCGCTTGAGCAATTTTGTATTTCGGGTACAAACTGGAATCTTTCAATTCCACCCAAGCCGCTTTCACTTCGATCGCCCCATCAGCACCATAATTGGTGACATTGTTCTGACAATCTTGATCTTGATGATTCCCCGCAGTCCCACTAGGCAAATTTAGTCCCACTGTACCATTCGCGCATGCTTGCTGTGACTGAGGACTATACAAGGTGTTTTTAGTAATATATTGGTACTCATCTTGATTCAGTCGTATCTCGTAAAACGTTAAGCTTTGATTTTGTGCAGTCAACCAAGAATTAGTAAATGCTTGCGAGGTGCCATCGATGACAAATTCTGGCCCGTCAGTGAATTTTGACGTAGCGGTTAAGGATTTATAGCCGAACCGAGACGTGGGAGCCAGCTTCGCAATATTGCCGAATTGACGGAAACTTTCGGGGAGAGCCTGCGGAGAACGCCAATTTCTGGCTTGCTCCCCCTTGATTACCTCCGAAGCTTCCTGATAACTTTCCCAGACGACGGGATGGATGGGTTGATTGGGATTGTTGGGGTTTTCGGGCACACCAAACTGACTAGCTGGAATACTTGGATTGGGTTGACCAGGATTGTTGGGGTCTGCTTGCCAGTTTAAGGCAATGAACGTTTGCCATGCCATACAATTGGCTCCCGCCTGATTCAAAGAAAAACCGGGTAAATTGTTGGGAAGGGTTGGCGTAATCTGGACTTGAAAACCACTGGAATTACAATTAAAGGCCACGGTCGGTGGTGTGGTTTGTGCGTAAGCCAGAGGATTAAAGTCGAGAAAGGCGGTGCAAAAAACGACTAGTAATAGGACAAGCCAAGCCAATAAATTTTTATTTCGCATGGGATATTGCTCCAATGATAGAACAGATGGGGGAGATCTTGAGGATTAAGCCTGAACTTCCCCACCTCCTGCAATACTTAGAATTGAACAGGTAATTAGCTGTTAGAAACAATATTCAATAAACCGGGGGCGAAAGGCGCGGGAGTTTGGCCCGGATCGGTAATCCGGACTCCTCGCAAACCTAGTTGAGTACTGACAGCAATATTTAGCTCTAAAAACAAGACATAAGAATCGCTTGGATAGGAATTACCTGGTACAGCATAATTCACAGGTGTGGGCTGTCCCAGTACCTTCGCGGTAATCTGACTATCCACAGTTTGATTGCCAATGGGGTTGGAGTCATTGACTGTCGAGAATTCTACCAATGGGATAGGTGGGGATTGACTGGCAGGAGCGTAGGTTAGCGCAATCTGGACGTTGGATTGTCCTTGCTCCACGCTAGTGACCACATAGGTGGTATTGCTAGCCAAAGGTATTGTTCGGTTAGCAGGATTCGGTTCGATTGTATTGTAATAAGCATTCCAGATCTGAGTGTAGATCAACTGTAAGGGCTGGTTGGCGAGGGTAGCGGGGGTATCAACACAAGGTAAGGCAGGAGGTATATTCGTCGTGCTGATCGGTCGCGCGTACAAGCCGATGTCGAAGGTGCGAGCAACCTGACCCGCCCATCGAATCGGTTGACCATTGACCTGGATATCCGAAAGCGTTACACCTTGAGGATTCAGATCTTGCCATGCCTGGGGAATCTGAAACACAGCGTGTAAAATGAAGTTGCCGACCCCTTGGAGTTTCGGATCAATTGGATCGTAATATTGACCGGGGAAAGGTTGATTTGTGACAGGATCGATTAAATATTTCTGCCCTCGAACAATTTGCCAACAATCAGCAATCGAAGCACCTTTGGGAAGGTTCACCTGAGACGATATTGAGTAATTGGTGAAATCGGGGATCTGGATATATAACCCTACGGGATTGGCAAGACAGGCAATATTGGGAGTTCCTTGGCCTTGCACGGCTTTATTGACCGATTGACCGATAGTAGGGTCGCTATTGCGATAATTTTGTCCGTATTGACTGCAACAAATTAACTGTTGAGGATCGTTATTGCCAATCTTACGTTGAACCGTAGCGGCACCAGCTAGACCCAGTTCGGTCTGGAGTGTATTTGGGGTACTAGTTAAGTGCATTGCTCCCCCAGAAAACTGACTTTGATCACCTGTTCGTAGGGAAATTGGCCCACGGTTCCACTTATTTAAGGGATTGTAGGCGGGTCTGCCTGTTTCTGGATCGATCACAGCTTTCTTGGTTTCTGGGTCTAGCAATTGCAGATCTTCGATAGTTACCGAAACCTGCTGGTCTGTTGGCATATTGTAGTTCAGAGTCTGCTCGTAGATTTCCCGAACTTTCTCAGGAGAGACTTTCCAGAGCGTGTACCAATACTCGGGATTCTCGCAAACAAAATCAATGCGCGTGATATTGTCGTTGTTATCTCGTGTAACACTCCACTCACAATATTCATCTAGCCAGCCCCGTGGCCCATAAGGGCCATAAAGGTGCCATGTGCTGGGATCGGTAGACCAGTTAACTTGTGGACAGAGTGTGGTTGGAATCGGTTGAAAGGAATTAGCGGGAGTTTGGGGGGCTTGGTAGTAGCCTGTATCTGCCAGTTGTAGGATTTGAGTGTCACTCAAACCATAGCGATTAGGTGGAACCGCTCCTGTTGCTAGATATTGGGACAATCGATTGGGAAAGGCGTTCCAAGTAATCTGAACCGCTTCAGCCGTGCTAGGAATATTTGTGTATAGAGGATTGTAGAAGAAAATTTGCTCGGAAGCATACATGGTATTCCAAGGGTTACCAACGATTCCTTGATTGATCCAGGCTGTAACGTTTGTTGTCCAAAGATTAACTAGATGCTGGTGTTGAGAAGGATCGTTAGGAAAATCATTCTGAAATGCTGGTAAGTCAAAGTTTTGTAAAGTGCTCATGTTTGTTTTTTGATTAAAGTGAGGTAAAAGGTTTTGCTTTTCGAGGAAGCATTCACATCATGAAATTCCCAGAGTTCATGTGAGTAAACAACCCATGTGGGATATTGGTTATCTGTACCAAGAATGCTTGTATAACTGAACTCCTCCGACACGAGAATGTCCACGGTCTCGAAAACTCACGCGATATTGTTGCCAACAATCGCTTCCAAGAATTATGATCTGTCGTCAGTCTGCGTTGCCGTCTTCAGCGATTGTGAGTTTAAGGATGTTTTTGTAGAACGGTCCAAACTCATCTTTAACAACTGTATTATTGTTTGTTAGAAATCACTTAAAACTTTTGTAAAAAATCTTGTTTTTACATTTTTTGAGCTTTTAGACAGCTAGTCATCGTATCACGACTTCAGTGTACGCAAAAGTACCCATCAGGGGTACTTTTTAACAAAAAAATTAAACTTCTTAAAAAAAGAGACTTTTCAATTTTTAAATTTTCATCAACTTATTTTATCTAGACAAATACATAATTACTAAAACCTTTATAGTTAATAGGGTTTAAAGTCCGAGCTTTTTTCGCTATAGCTCCATGAAGTAGATCGTTTGCAATCCTAAATTATTGGTGGATAAGGGGTTTTTGTAGCAATCATACAGAAACTTACGCTCTTTGCTAAAAGCCTTACTGGATAAAGGTTATAAATATCAATATTTGAATTTTAGATCCTGGTTGGCGGATGGGTTTCATCGATGGCAGGCTCACCGCAATTGCTGCCAACAAGTGATCGCCTGCAATATCCATCCTGGTTCTAGACGTGATGCAGTTTTGTATTCAGTTGGTACTAACGCTGACTATAAATCCGCTTTACCACGTTCAAGAGTTGACAAGCACCTGGCGCTCCTCAGACTCCTAGAAGACCAAAACAAGTCTACTTATTTTCATCCGTAGTGCTGAACTGAAAGTTCATGATCCACTAAACTCCAGTTTTAATAGTTGCAGTATTTGGTTCTGACGCCGTTGGCAAAGCTGTGACTTTCTCCAAGCGTGGGGGGTAGTGCCATTGATTACAGCAGTTTGGAAACAGCTTGTCGCAAAGCCCAAAAGGGCTGATTAGTCCAGCGGTTTTCACTATGGTAGATGAAAGCATAATGACGATTATAGGCAGCACGGATTGCTTTTAACTGATCCACATATGTATTAACCAAACTCTCGTCACCCGTAAGCGCAGCGTGAACAGCTTGTCCTGCTTTCATTCCTGTGTACAGTGCATTAAAGATACCTTGTGAAGAAATCGGATCAAAGCTGAGAGCAGCATCTCCAGCTGCAATCCATTGCAACCCTGCAACCTGATTTAAGCAACCACCCCCTGCTTCTATGAAATGTGGTGAATGAGTATAAGTCACATGGCATAAACACTCATGAATGTATTTTGTATCCTCTAGATAAACATCCCACAAATCTGAATGATGCTGAATAAGTCTTGCCTGTTGAATATCTGTGTGAAAAATAACCACACGAGTGTGATGCGGCAACCTTGCAGTATACCACCAGCCATGAGGGACAGCCTCTATGAATGTCCGAGTCTCGGTGTCATTTTTGGACGTTGCAACCCAACGATAAGTAGCAAACAATGGAATATCACGTTGTCGTATTGCGCCTTGGCTGCGTGCAAGGCTAGCAGCACGACCGGTTGTATCAATGAACCATCGTGAGTGACACTCGCGATCATGAAAGCAAACCTGCCACGTTTTGTGGCATTTACTCACTTGTTTAACTCGGTTTCTCCACAAGACTGCTCCTGCACGAACAGCTGCTAGTCGGAGTACTTCGTCAAACTGGACTCGATCTAAATGCCAACCCAGTCCACGGGGATCACTGATGAAATCATTGACCATCAGTTGGTCAGATCCCCAAGTACAGACGTTGCCATAACACGGTAAATGGGAACCGGACTCTAAATCTGCCAGCAACCCTAAATTTTGTAATATCTGTCGAGCCGCACCGGGTAAGGAATCACCGACTTTGTGTGTATCCGCCCGGAACTCATCAACCAAGAGCACTTGACGCCCAGCTTGTGCTAAAACAAAAGCCGCTACAGCACCTGCTGGACCTGCACCCGCGACTAACACATCCCACATGGCTTTAACTGAACTTGATCCGGCGAAATTCTTCAAGCTGCTCAACGCTTTCCCAACCTGCACGTTGGACATGAGGTGGTGGTGTTGACAGATCCTGTGACTGCAAAGCTGCAAATTTGACTTTTAGTTCTTCAACCTGTTCAGCGGTGAGAGACTCGACAAATATGACTGGCGGAAAATCAGGGTCGTTTTCTATTCCTGGGCGCGGTTCGATAATCCCCATCTTACCAAACTCAGCAACCATTTGTAGCATTTGCTCAGGGGCTTTTCCTTTCAACCTACGTAGCCAACTATCCCGTGTGTGATAAGCAGCTAGTCTTTGCTCGCGAGGTAAATCCACATTCATGACAATCTCATAATTCTTTTGGGTCAGAACTTGGTTAGGCACACGAGCAGGCCAAAAGGTAGGAATGTATGGATCATATTCTGGCTCATAGCCAGATCGACAAAAAGCAGTATCCCCTTGCCAAGGAAGAGCCATCCATCGTGTTAAGTCTCCAGGTCCTTGTGAGGAGAGTGGTCCTCCTGGTTGCAGAGCGATCGCCTGAGTTAAAGTTTCACCATAATCAGGTTCAGGTTCACTTGCACATCTATGACGCACTCGAAACGGCGCAGTGTAGAGTGTCGTGTGACGCATAGGCCATGTCACTTCACAGCCAGGATGAAAAGCATCTGCTAAACAGAAATGTAGGGCTGCTTGATCCAACATGGTGGGTTGTTGTGCAAGGGGTATTTCACTGAGGCTAGTCGGTGAGTTGAATTCTTTATCCCAGTCATTCACGAAATTGCCATTAACCCAATACTCCATTAGCTGCATCCGCACTTTTGATAAAGCCAGATTGTTTCGGGGAGAGTCAGCAGGTGCACTGCCATAGGCGTCACCATAAATCCATGGCCAATGACTGCGATCGTTACTTTTAGTATCTGCTGGACGAAACATGTTAAATATGAGCTGGCGTAACTCCCCATATGGATCATTATCAGGTTCTGGTGCATGGGCAAGCTTAGCAATAAAATGAGGGTCGGTAAAATCCATAGGGCTGTCTTTGCCAAATAGAGTCGCAAACCCTTTATTGACCCACTGTAAATTCGACAACCGCGATAAAATTGGCAAAATATCCTTCGCGAAGGAAGCCTTTGTGGGCATTGACATCCAACCGCATTCTACATAAGAATCGACGAGTAAGTCATAGAGTGTGCGCCATCCAATAATATCAGGGGCATAGTTAGGTGGACCAACAATCACCCAACTTGACTCAACAGGAATTTCTCGCCCAGCAATATTTACCTTAGCACTGACAGGACCATCAGAAATATCATCAAACCATCCATCTGCATTGTTAAAGCTATTGGAATTATCAGGATCAAAGATGGGTGTTCCTTCAGGAGACCCAGATTTGCCAAACCCTCCTAAGACTAATAAATGCCCATCTGCGTCTGTTCGTAACTCACCCAAGGGCACTGTAACATCCATGAATTTACCGTTATCAAACTGGTAAGCTGCACCCGATGTATTACTTCCTTTGATTGTTCGTGCTCCAGGATCGATTGCTAGCTTTTGTCGTTTTTGTACTTTTGGATTACGGAGCCCAATTGAGAGATCTTTGGTTTCGGGAATATCAAGGGCAGCTTGAAACTGATACCACTGGGCCTTGCGATTAGCAAGATGTACAGTCCACTCTATATCTGCATTATCGCTGTTAAGTTCTCCAATTACTTCACCAGCTGCATTGTAACCATAAATTCGGAATCGAGCAGCTTGGCGTTTTATAGCTCCTTTTTCATCACGGATATCTCCATGAGTTGGATGTATAACCTCTGGTCCAATGTAGTAGCCGTCTTCAGAAGTACTGTTTCCCACACGTGCTACCCCAATCCCTGGATGAATGGCTGCGCGAACAATATATCTGTCCTTTCCATCAGGCCAAACGGTGCTAGGCCGAATTTCTTGTGGTTCTCCAATAGGTTCACCATTTACGTTACGTCTGAGTCTTGCTGAAGCTTGATAGACAATTTTTCGAGCCTCTGCAATACTGCCGATTGGTTGATGAGCGGCTAGGGTACGCCACGGGTTAAACGAAAGTGTTTCACCATATGCAGCTTGACCACGAGCGTTGATATTTTGAGAGGGAAGAATTAATGTAGCAACGTGAATGGGTGGCGATGAAGTTTCAGACCAGCGAACAGTAGCACGATCAAGAGGCATTGTTTCCGAGTCAGCTTGCAACTGAACTAAAAACTTTAGTCGTGCTTCGCCTTGATGAAGTCGCTGTGCCAGATCGGCATGTAAATAATTGGGGTCGTTGTAATCAGGCTCAGGTACTGGGGGAACTCTTTCTGGCTCTAATTTATACTTACAAAAATGATGTTCTCCAAAATGAAAGGGCATCGCGCTCCATAGATCGGTTTCTAGGACAGAAGGCACGATCTTCTCCATTTCATTAAGAATTTCTTGGGTTTTTGGGTGTGTTTTTAACCATTCCTCTGCGGCTTCGTTACTAGTTAAGGAAGCTTTTGTAAATGCACACATTTCATATGCATTATCTACAAAAAAAACATCTATGTTTTGCAATAGCAGGTCAATGGTAGGAGCATGTTCGTCCGGAGGGAGAATTTTTCTTCCTGGAACGTCAAAAACTTTAATACCAATACCCACTGTACTTTTTAAATCAGGTATCCCATCTGGTATATCACTTGCATAACGTACCCAAACCGGATAAGATGTAGCTTGGCTAAACAAACCAACCCGCAAGTGTTCAGGTAGATTAGGAATAATTTCTAAGCGTCCGTGGGCTACGCCATGTAACCGTAGAAAAACGGGACGACGGGCTGGACATTGACCTTGCTCAATTCGTCCCATCTGGACCATCTCAACAAACATTTGTTCAAGGCAAGCGATGGGATCAGAGCCGCAATCACACATGGGTACAATATTAACACTTGCAGAGCTTGGAGGTTGTTGCATAACAGAATTTTATTTAGGTAAAACTAATGTGACTGACTTTACATCAAAATGAATCGCTTCCTTTTGATTTTCTTGTTTAGAAATATCTAATAGAAATATATGTAAGTCATACTCAACTTATGCAGTTGAGGATACTGTCGATTAACAACTTAAATAGGCAAAGAGTGCAGTTAGGGTGATCAAAGGTGGAGGGATTTGCGATCGCCTTCACAAATCAATTCCCTCTGGGTAGCTCCCACGGCTCAAGATAATTAGCTCCGCTGATCACGCAAGCAACTGTTTCCCATGCATCACCATTGCCTTTTTTAGCAATTAAGGAAAGTAGTTGATCATAGGGCAGTTGCTTGGGCTGCTCAATGCCGTATTTATTGCCTGTTTTCAGCATATCTGCAATTGAATAGGCAATCGCGTATTCCATATTCTTCTGTTCATGGGTTGAGTCTTGAGCATTTTACCAGGCTTAACGAAACTCTCCTGGGTTTCTTTCATTCCCGCTGCCAATAACCTCATGCTCCCTATGGGGTGATGCAACAGCCAAATAAATGAGGCTGTCCATCTTTGATAATTTTTCCTCCAGCAAGCCTTACTACTTCTCAAATTCCACTGTGATGAGCGACTTCACCTCCTCCAATCCAATTTTTAACGCCTCTTGAGGCGAACTACAACAGCCAAACAAATATGGATGTTCATTAGCGATCGGCACTGGATTGGCTTGTGCTTTCTTTCCAACCATCATGACGAAACAAATTACATAAACTATTTGTAAGTAAAGCATTCTCGCTCATAGCCCAATCAACTCTAACAACGCCTCGGTCGAGATTTTGCCACTGATATCAGTACCTTCAAGTAGGCTGTCTGCCAAATCGCGTTTGTGGTGATGCAAGTCCACAATCTTATCTTCAATAGTATCTTTTGCTACTAGACGATAGATGGTCACCGGGCGTTGCTGACCAATGCGATGGGCGCGGTCGGAGGCTTGGTCTTCTACAGCGGGATTCCACCAAGGGTCCATATGAATGACATAATCTGCGGCTGTCAGATTCAGTCCTGTACCACCCGCCTTCAGGCTAATCAAAAATACATCACCTGACCCAGCCTGAAAAGCATCTACCCGTTTTTTCCTTTCTGCAGCTAGGGTAGTGCCATCTAAATATTGATAATGAATACCTTGCTTATCCAGATAATCGCGGATAATATGCAAATGGTCAACAAACTGACTAAAAACTAGAGCTTTATGGCGATTCTCGAGCAAATCTCCTAGCACTTCAGCAAAAAGTTGCAGTTTAGAGCTAGATAGTTGAGTGTCACGCATGACCAAACTAGGATGACAGCATGCCCGGCGCAGTTTCATAATTTCTGCCAACACTTGCAGATGTTTGTGACCAGCAGTTGCCTCAGTTTCGGTCAGTTTAGAGATGGCGTCGCGGCGCAGTGCTTCATAGAATGCCATTTCTTCGCGACTTAACTCCACATGCAACAGAATTTCAGTACGAGAGGGCAATTCTTGGAGTACCTGATTTTTTGTGCGCCGTAAGACAAATGGTTGAATCAGTTTTTTCAATTTACTACGTACTTGTTTATCTTGAAATTTCTCAATCGGGATAGCAAAACGTTGATTGAAGCTTTCAAACGAACCCAGTAGACCGGGATTAATAAAGCGGAATAAATTCCACAACTCACCCAGGTGGTTCTCAATCGGAGTTCCAGTAGTGATTAGCTTGAAACCGCCTTTGAGATTCATTGCAGCCTGGGAACGTTTGGTGGTCATATTTTTGATGGCTTGGGCTTCGTCTAGTACAATGGTTTGCCATTGCACCAGGGAAAGCATTTGGGAGACTTCTTCCTGCTGTAGGAGACCGTAGCTGCACACCAGCATATCAAAGGGCTGTAAATCAGAGAGTAATTTTTGACGAGCGCTTCCACCAAATTGCACAATATTCAGGGTAGGAGCGAACCTTTGCGCCTCACTCACCCAATTCATGCACACCGAAGTAGGGGCAATAATGAGGGTTGGCCCCTCATGAGCACGCCTCAGAATCACAGCTAATGCCTGCACCGTCTTGCCTAGTCCCATTTGATCTGCCAAGCAAGCTCCCACACCCCAATGTGCCAGACGCGCCAGCCAGTTAAACCCTTCCATCTGATAATCACGCAGTTGGGCTTGAAATGTAGAAGGGAGTTCCGGTTGGAGGCTTTGCACCTCTTTTAGACGTTCTATGTGTGCCTTCCAGTGTTTGTCTGCGTTCACTTTGCCCACAGAGTCTACCAAATCCTCTAAGCCTAATGTTGCCAAGGGGTGAAAGCGTATACCTTTGCCATGTTTTTCTGAAAATGCCCGCAATTCATCGAGGCGTTTGCGAAATGCTTGGGTTAAAGCCAAAAATTGACCGTCACCAAGGGGAATAAAACGGCTGGGGGTTTTACCTAATAGTTCTAGTAATTGCTGCATATCCAGCACTAAGTCATTGTCCAGCTTCAATTCGCCAGTGGCAGCAAACCAATCTTGCTGGCGTTGAATTGTCAACTGAAAATCTTTGAGGTCTGCATGGTGCTTAACACGCAGTTTTTCTCCTTCTGGCCACGCGATTACCACGGTGTCTCCTAATGCTTGCAGTTCCACCAGCAGTTCTAAACACTCTTGGGGGTCTTCTATAAGCCATTCCCCATCTTGTTCTTCAGCACGATTTAAGGTAGGACAGGCTTTGATGAGGGCATTGGCAAGTTGCTTTTCTTGTTGTAGATTGCGTTTGGTTTGCAGACGCTTGCCGTCAATCTCTGCAATCACAGTCTCACCACCCGAACCAGGACGGTAATAGGGTCCACCTTCGGCAAAAGGGCACGAGAGTAGGGATACTTTCAATCCGGCATTGGCAGGTAACAGATGAATATGGGGTATTGTCTGGGCTATGACTTCTTCGCCTCCTGCCAAACCACCACCAATGTCAGAATGCACAGTGACGATCCCACAAACAGCATTGATGGCTGCCAAGACTTGCTTTTCGGCAGTGGCAGGTACTAAAAGCCGATTTTCCTTGCCAATAATTTCTGCTATACGTCGGTGTTCAGTACTAATTTCAATGACCTTGAGGCGGGTAGGGGTTTCCTTGACAAAGAGGATATTCTGTGATGGCTCTAGTTTGGGAGAAAATTCTAAAGTTAGGCGATCTCGCTTGCCTTTCTTGACTATAAGTTCCGGTTCTCCCTTGACAATTTCTACTCGGGTATTTGGTGCATCTTCCCAAAATACGAATGGATGTCCAATTAACGCACAGATTGCCCTGACGTTGAATGTGTATTCAGTTTTCCCATAATAACCGTAGTCGTATGTATTGAATGTTTCAATGCAGCTACACACCCGAATATCCTGGGGTGTAAGATAATCAAACTCACCCAGGTTCCCACTCAGACGCTTAAGGGCGATAGGACGACCTTTGCTCCATACCCCTTTGGCATTAACCTTTTGCTCCCGTGGTTGCAAGACGCATTTGCTAGGGTAGAAAGTAATAAACCATGCCAAGCGTAGTTGTTCTTGAGCTTTTACAGGTGCAGATGGTTCTTTTTTGATATTTGCCAGTGCTTTTAAGCACATTTCCCAAGATTCTTGTGGCTGCATCAGGTCAACAATGCTTTCTACGCCGATATCTTCACCCAGTATTTCTGCTTGGATATCATAACTACTGTTCGGTTTGAGCCGAGACAACAGTTGTGCACTCTCCATTGCCAACCAGTGATAACCAGATGTTACGGCTTGCTGGTAGAATTCTTCTAGCACCCTGGGCAGATGCTTTTTAGCTCTATCAGCATCGACCCAGTAATGACATAGAGCAAAAAACAGGGTTTCTAAGCTGTTGTGTTCTTCTGGAAACAGGATGCGGTTGCTAGTGATCAATTCTTTTTGAGCAATGTCGCCCAGTTGGACTTGCAGCAAGACTTTCAGGTGTGCATAAATCGACTTCAGCCAATAGTCTGATTGACGTGCGAGCAGACTGGCGTAATCGAGTGCTTCCTTAAGACTGTCGCGCGAAGCATCTTTTAGCAGTGCCAAGATAAAGAACAAGCCGCCCATACTGCTAAAATACACTTGGCGTTTCCCTGTTGCTTTCTTGAAAAATTTTAGACCAGCAGTGTAATCACTGATAGCTTGCTGATTGTTGCCGCGTAAAAAATTCAACCAACCTTTGTATGCAAAGGTGTTATCTCGATAGTGTTCTGATATGCACTCTAAACTCTGTTGTGCTTCTTGTATGCAACCTCGTAACAGCAGTTGTTCTGTCAAAATCAGGTGTAAATAATCTGAGCAATGTCCACCGGAATGAGAACATTCTTCTTGAACAAGTGCAAACGCCTCATCAGCAGGAGAACATTTCAGGACTGCGTTGATGAGGATAATAGATATGCAGCTATCATACAATTCTTTTGGCAACGTACGGAACCAATCTGCATCGAAGGGATTAGTGCAAATTTGCTCAAAGATATCTTCTATAGATATCTCATCTTTGCTGTTATTGTATTTGTTGTAATCTTCAATCTGCTTATTAATAAAACTGAGGTTTTGGCGGTAAAGACCAATGCGGACTTGCCTGAGCAATTGGCGCTTACTCTGGAAGTACCGGGGTCCATCATGCCAAAGAGCACGTATGGGTAGCTTTTCCTCTACTGCTGCTGCTAGTCTTTCAAACTCTCCGGTTCGTACCGCATCACGAGTAGCAATCTCTGTTAGTAAAGAATGACATTGGGGTCCTTGCCCGGTTTCTTGAATCAGCAAGCCTAATGCTAGCAATCCATCAATGTGACGACTTAAAGTTTTGCTAACAAAAGGTTTATGGTTTTCATCTAACGCACCGATGTGACTCAGACAACTCATGAAAGAATTTCTATTTGTCGGCTCATAAATCACCGAAAACAACTGCACAATCTTTTGGTCTGGGGGTGCTAAGTGACGGTATGTTTGGGTGAGTTGCGCTTGTAGTTCAAGGGTATCAGCCTCAGCATCTTTCATGGTAATCATCGGGCATTACATACACAATGATAAATTATCACACTGGTGTCAACCACTTCCCGAGCATTCCAAGCATTATTGCGGGGACTGGGAGCGAGCACTGTGTCGATAGCAGCATATAGGACAATGCTCATCCTGAATAGCCTGATACTTGTAACCTGAACATTGCTAGATGCTCCCTCGGACGGGGGTTGAGGTTTGAGGTTTTTTCCTGCCATTGATGCAGCCATTTCAGCAAGTACCTTTCACGGATGGTGTGACTTGAAGAAGATTTTGGACAGCTTTGGAAGAAGAAGTTGGACACATTATAAGCTGAAATACTTATAAATTCGTGTTTGGCATTAATACAGCAATGGGAATTTTGGAAAAAGAAAATGGACATAGTACATAAAGTGGAAGAAGAAGATGGACATAATAACAAAAGTCAGTTTGAGCGAGATCAGCTTGTGGTAACCCTTTCCAGTCTCCCTGTTCTAAATTTACTCCCCGGCGATCGCTATTTTTGTCAGGTAAAGTTGGACAACCTGTCCAGAATCTTCTTCAAGTCACAGATGGCACAAAAGGTCTGTGACAGCTACATCATTCTAGATGAGGGTGCGAGATGGGAATATGTAGATGAAAATGGCAAGACTAGGGACCACCGAAAGTCGCACTTATTTAGACAGATGTATGGTCAAGTTGTTTATCCAGTGTTTTATGCCAACTCTAACCGCGAGCTAGCACAGATTCTAATTAAGGTAATGGGACATAGTGACACACCTTCAAGTCGTAGTTTTGCGTTTAGCAACTATGACACTGATATAGAGGTGAGGGATATTGAAGCAATTAAACAAGCACAGTAACTTCATTGCAATAATGCAACAATACCTGAAATGGTCAAATAAGAGACGAGGTGTTGACAATTTCAGTTGATTGTAATG
>Ga0070738_10004867_pt1 | contig 15555 bp, 8 predicted proteins | sample Coa_R2_2_FD_66446 | JGI IMG/M metagenome (GOLD analysis project Ga0070738, IMG submission 66446) | Surface soil microbial communities from Centralia Pennsylvania, which are recovering from an underground coalmine fire - Coalmine... | ecosystem: Environmental > Terrestrial > Soil > Unclassified ...
GTCTGCTTGTTCGGCGTAGCGGTCAGCCCAACGATAAACGCGTCAAAGTACTCCAGCACACCGCGCCAGAGATTATAGATGCTGCGGTGACACTCATCGGTCACAATTACATCAAAGGTCTCGATCGGCACGGCGGGATTGTAGCGCACGCTCTTTGGCTCTTTGAGGAGGGCGGCCTCCTCTTCCTCCTGCTCAAAGAGCGAGCGCGCCTCCGTCTCCTCGTCCGGCTCCTCCTCGCCGCTGAGCAAAGAGTAGAGGCGCTGGATATTGGTAATGCAGACCCGCGAGACGGTATCGATCGTCCTGCCGCGCAGATGCTGGACATTATACAGCTCGGTAAACTTGCGTCCATCGTCGGGCGTCACAAACTGCTGAAACTCATTGAAGGTCTGGCGGCCCAGGTTATCGCGGTCCACCAGGAAGAGCACGCGCCGCGCGCCGGCGAACTTGATCAAGCGATAGATAAAATTCACCGCAGTATACGTCTTGCCGCTGCCGGTCGCCATCTGAATTAACGCGCGCGGGTGGTTCTCCCTGAAAGAGCGTTCCAGGTTAGTGATTGCCTCAACCTGGCAAGCGCGCAGCCCGTGAGTAGCCAGGAGAGGCATGCGCAGCAAGCGCGCGCGCAAGGTAGCATTTTCGCCCTCCTCAGGAGCCTGGGCCAGCCACTCGCGCAGCGTCTCCGGCCTGTGGAAGCTGAAGACAGAACGGCTGCGCGGCACAGGATCGAGGTTGCTGGTGAAACGTGTCTCCACGCCGGTCGTCTCGTAGTGAAAGGGCAACGGCAGGCGCGCAACCGGCAGATCGGTGTCTACCCCGTGCAAGTACTTCGCGCTCTGCTCCCTTACTCCCGCCAGCGTATGCCCGGCAGGCTTGGCCTCAACCACTCCCACCGCCTCACGATCGACCATCAGAAAATAGTCAGCCGCGCCGGTGCGCAAGGAAAACTCGCGAATCGCTATCCCCGGTCCCGCGCTCAGATTGATTGCCCGGCGATCCTGCACAATCCAGCCGGCGGCGGTCAACATCTCGTCAATCTGCTGGCGTGCGACCTCTTCGGGTTTCATTCCTCAGAACTCCTCTTTCAATCCTGGCAGGCAAAGTAAGCAGTTCGAGACGTACCACATATGAGAGCTATCTGGCCTATTATCACATCCACATGCACTTTCTGTCAATCAATTGTTTCTATTCAATCATCAGTGGAAAAGCTGGCCTTCTGCCAGGCCAGAGAGGCGACCGAGGCCATCGATTATCCCTCCTCCTCCTGCTGCTCCCGCCTCTTCTGTATATCTTCAAAGTACGCGTCTATGTACCGCTGCGCCTCCTCGCTATAGCTGTTGAGGAAGATCAGGCCGTAAATCATCGCGGCTTCATGTGGCCATTCGGCGCTGCCGGGTCCAAAGCGCCAGAGATCGCGGCAGATCGCATCGAATTCAATGTTGATGCGCCGATCCTGCTGAGCCAGAACGGCCATGGCGATCAGCGCCGCAGCTCCCGACCAGTCCATCGGGCCGTAGATCAGCGAGGTGAGCGCCGCCTTGCGCCGCGAGCCCTCCCAGCCGTCGTCGATCGCAGTGATGGTAAGCGCGCTGGCAATCTGGACGGCGTTGAGCCAGTCCCAGATGTCCCAGTTCTCCGGGATGGCCGGGGGATGAACCATGACGCCGAGCAGGCTCATAAGCGCGTCCGTTCCCAGACGCCGTCCCAGCGGACGGGCCAGCGCGTACCAGCGTTCGAGCGCGTAGGGGACGCGCGCGATTTCGGCGATGCTCTGCGCGATGGCGGAATCGGGCGGCTCGACAGCGGGCACCGGCTCCATGCCGTTGTAACGCCAGATCTGGTACTCCACCGGGCGCAAGGGCTGGCGGGGATCGGGAGTGAGCGTATCCGCCGCGCTGATCGTGCAGGAGACGCCACGAGCGTCCAGCATCAGCCTGGTCGCCAGCTGCGCGCTGGGCGACTCGAGCGAACTCAGGCCAATCTCAAACTTCCCGCCGGGTTCCAGATTGATCTCCCCGGCTGCGCTCTTCTCCTTCATACCGCGCATCATATTGATGAGCGCCTCGCCTGGATAGGGCAAGGTTCCGATATAGGGAGCGTGCAGAAGGTAGACCAGGCGGCGGGCCGATCTCTGGCTCTGCGCGAGCGTTTTCAGCTTCTCCAGCCACTCGGCGGCAGGCGTTTGCAGGTAATGAATATATGCGCTGTAGGCCAGGGACTCCTGAAAGGGATCGCCTGGATCGAGCCGCGCGCTCTCTTCGTAGCACGCCAGGGCTTCGTCAAGGTTTCCATGTTTGAGGGAGAGCGCGCCCAGGTCGTTGAGCACGGCCACGTCCTTCGGCTGCAAGCTCAACGCGCGCCGGTACGCCTCAACGCTGGCGTCTCCGTTTCCCAGGGCATCCTCGGCCATGGCGAGCGTGATCAGCGTTTGATAGGACACCGGCAATTCCCTGGCCACGCGCGCCGCCTCCTCAAACGCGCCGGTTTTGCGCAGGCCCATCGCGTAGACAAAGGCCGCCGTGAGCGCACCCTCGTCCATCTTGCGGTGCGAGATAATCTCGTAGGTCTTGCGCAGGAGCGGCAGATATTGCTCAATCTCTGCCCGGCCCCGCTCCGCAAAGACGTAGGTGCCGGGATACTTCTGCATCACACGCACTGCAACAGCGCCAACAATCCCCGGCTCAAGCGCCTCGACAAAGCCCGGCTGATCCTGCCAGCGCGTCAACCAGAGGATATAGGGGATTTCCGGCTTGACCTGCAACAATTGCAAGAGAAGAGAGACCGCCTCTTTGACCTTCCCTTGCGCGGCCAGAATATAGGCGTGGACCGCCACCCGCGCGTGATAGTTCTTGCCGACCAGAGGTATCACCTCCATGCGATGCGTGGGCGTGTTGCCCCGGCTCATAAGCTGCCGGCTGAACAGCAACGTCGAAAAATACACCTCGTCGTCGAGCGGCACGAAGTCGAGCGCGCGCGGTCCCGTTGCGTCAATCCAGCGGTCGAGGAGCGCCAGCCACTCTGCGCGCGTGGGATCGTCGGCCAGCGCCAGGCCCAGATGGTAGATTGCGCGTTTGAAATCTCCCGTTTGCAACGCGCGCTGCGCTATCTCCACGTGCTCCCCCTCGTCCTGTTCATACATCTTCTCGTCGGGATCTTCCGGCAACGGCTGCTTGCCCGCGCGCAGCACCATGCGATGTACACTGTCATCCTGCTCGATCTGCTCCAAGATTTTCTGGGCTTGTTTTGCCGACTCCGGCGGCTCTGAGGATTGTCCACCGGGATCCTTCTTTTGATCATCGCGCTTGAAAAAACGACGAAACATCAGTCTCTCCTCTGACTCTTAAAATCTCGATAAGTGTATCTATTTTGCTGAGAAAATGCAAGCAGAGCTTAGTTGATTATTCTTATTGGAACGTATCTCACCGGTTACGTCGGCAGGGCCGCCTTAATGGCCTGTCCAAAGGAAGCGGGCAGTAGAATCCCGCGCTCCAGGAGGCCCGTATCCGGCCAGTAGGTGCGTTTAACGACCGTGCCATCGAACAGATGAAACGCCAGAAAGTAGCTGAGATCCCCGCCCTGACGCTTCTGATCGACTGGCGCCTGCACAATTTCGTCCACCAGTTTTGCAACCTGGCTGCGATCTTTGATCGCGCCCAGTTCGGTGATGGCATCCTGCTCGCTGAGAATGCCGATGGAGCGCACCTTCCCCTCAATGTCAAGGAGATCCCCGCCCTTTCTGGCATGAGGATTGGTGTCGGCCTCGTAGAGCGTCAGACCGTTGTCCTGCTGCGCAGCCAGCCTGAAGGTTGGGCGATACCCTTTCACCGTGTACACCTTGCTCCCGGCGGCGAGAAAGGCTGCATCCCCATCCTTCGTCTGGTATCCCGGATCATGAACATTGCCCTCAAGCTTAAACTGCACGGTCGCAAATACCGGCCCCAGGTCGCTCCTCGCTAAAGCCCGCCCCGGCCTGGTATCAACCGCGATGTAGGTGATCCCTCCAAAACGCACAAAGTTTACCCAGTCAATCACGGTATTTGTGCCAGGGAAGCCCCCGGCGGGAGAGCTACAGCCGCTCAGCCCGCATAGGGAAAAGAACAGAGCGCAGAGGATGAGCGAAAGAGGGGGGATTCTGGTAAAGCGTTCTCTTCTCATGGCCGGCATCCTTTCACACGGTATCTCCATCGTATCTTCTACAAAAGAAGACGTTACGAAGCGGATGGTTGTTCCACCCAGGCCCGCTCTTGGAGCAGATACCGCCGAAGCTCGGCATAGTCACAAGGGGTATCTTTTTCGCACCCTCATCATTACAGGACCCGCCGGTCGCAGCGTTAAAAGCGGCTCGGGTTCGAGCGGAGCGGACCCGACGAACTCGAAGGTTACGTGCCGGGCCAGGGTTGCCAGAACGAGAGGACCTTCCAGCAGGGCAAGGTGCATGCCGAGGCAGATGTGAGGACCGGCCCCGAAAGGAATGTAGGCGTAACGCGGACGCTGCTGCTCCTGCGCTGGCTCGAAGCGCGCGGGATCGAAGCGCTCCGGGTTGGGAAAGAACTGCGCACGCCTGTGCAGGGTATAAGGACTAATCACAACGGAGGTCCCACGCGGGATAGAGTAGGGTCCGAGTTGCACGGTGGAGGCGGCGCGCCTGGTGAATGCGTAGACCGGAGGATACAGGCGCAGCGCCTCCTTCCACACCTGGAGGGCATAGGGCAGGGTGGGCGGCTCCGCAGCCGTAGGTTGACGCTGCTGAAGCGCCTGATCCGCCTCGGCCTGCATGCGTGCGTATATTTCTGGGTGCTGGGAGAGAAGGTACCAGCACCAGGCGAGCGCGTTCGCTGTGGTTTCGTGGCCGGCCACAAAGAGCGAGAGCGCATCGTCGCGCACCTGCCGATCGTTCAACGCCTGCTCCTCATCCCGCGCTTGCAACATAAGCGAGAGAAAGTCCCTGCGCGCCTCCCCTCGTCCCCGCCGCTCCTCGATCAGGCGCGCGATCGTCGCGTTCACCCGCGCCAGGGCACGGCGAGCGCGCAGATTGCCCGGCGTCGGCCAGCTCAGGGGAGGACGCAGGGGATTGGTCAGCGCGCCCGCGAAATGCTCAAACGTGCTGGTTAAGGCCGCGCCCAACTCGCTCTCCTCGCCGGAGACATCCGCGCCAAAGAGGACATCGCCGATAATCCATAGGGTCAGACGGATCATCTCGCCGGCCAGATCGATCACCTCGTCCGCTCGCCAGCTCTCCTGTAAGCGCACCGTGTAACTGACGATGGTCTCGGCGTAATCTCTCACCCGGCTCTGCTGAAAGAGCGGCGCCAGCAGTCGGCGCTGGCGGCGGTGCTCCTCGCCCTCGCTGAGAAAGACTCCCCTGCCAAGCACCGGCTCGGCGAGCGCACGCACCGTTGCCGTCTTCTCGAAAAGCGTTCCCTGCTCCACCAGGGCCTCGCGTACAAGCTCGGGCGAGTTGAGCAATGGCACCAGGCGCATCCCAAAGTGAAAGGCCCCGATATCCCCGAACTCCCGACTGACGCGCTCCAGAAGCGCCAGCCGCGCGCGCCGGAGGGCGAGTACATTCCCCAGTACGGGCCATGCGGGAAGGGACGGAATGGGCAGGCGCGCCGGTTGCATACATATCCTCATTCATCTCAACTCATTTCCTTTCATTTAGGCCCCGATTTCCTCACCGGGAGTGCGTTTGTCGCACGCGCGAGGAGTGCCTGGCACGCTTGCCTCTGGGCAGCGCGGCGCTAGAAAGGCAAGAAGCAGCGCGATGGATAGTGCCTGCACACGCGAGACCAGGTGATGTGCAGTTTTCGCACTCCCGACGCATCAAACTCGGCTATCCTTCTTTCTAGCCTGTCTCACAGTTTGCCCAGTTTGGTATATTGCCAGGTATCAGGAGAGGTGTTCAGCAGTGCAGGAGAAAGAGGTGGAGCGCGCCCGCAAGAAGCGGCTCAATCTTTGCGGCCCGCACCTGAGGCGCATCCGCCTGGCTCAGCACCTCACCCTGGTCGATCTGCAAGCAACCCTCGAACTGGAGTATGGTCTCGCCCTCGACCGCACGAATCTAGGCCGGATTGAAAACGGCGAACGCACCGTCACCGATGTTGAACTGGCCGTGCTGGCACATCTGCTCGGCGTCCCTTTAGAGCATTTGCTGTGGGGAGAAACGCCTCCCGAAGCGGACCAGCTCAGCGACCTGCTAGACGGAGTAAAGTTGCGCTACGCCGCGCGACGCTCCAACCAGAGAGACAACACCTGACCTCATAGTTTGCAAGAGGAGGATACCTGAATGAGGCTGGTCTATTCCTCGGCGCCCGCTGACGAGTCCCTGCGCGCACAACTCGCCTCCCATCTGCATCCTTTCATTCAGAAAGAAAGGATCACCGAATGGCATGAGCAGCTCATTCCGCCCGGTGCAGACATCGCCCAGGCGAGGCGTCTGGCCTGGCGCTCCGCCGACGCGCTGATCCTGCTCCTCAGCGCCGACTATTTTCTCTCCGCTGCTTGCGACGAGAATGAGATACAGCATGCACTGGCGCGCCGGCAACGCGGCCAGCTCCTCATGATCCCCGTACTCCTCCGGCCCTGCGACTGGCAATCGACCTTCGTTGCCGAATTGCAGTGCCTGCCGCGCGACGGACAGGCCGTGATGACCCAGGGAAATCAGGAGGCCGCGCTCTTCGCGGTCGCTCAGGAGATTCGTCGCCAGCTTGACGCGCTGAAGTCTCCGCGCTCGCCTCTCTCGCCCTTGCAGCGCACAAACCGGCAACGCCTGCTCAAGAAGGTGCGCACGGCCTGGATTGAGGGTCTGCTGGAGCCATCGCTGCGCCAGACGACCTGGGTGGATCTGCATTTGCAGAGCCAGCCGGGCGCAGTGGAGAACCCCTGGCGCTTGATGGTGCAGGAGCTGGCGCGCAAGCCGGAGCCTCTCCCCCCCGGTACAAGTATCATTCAGGTCTTCGACCAGGCGGACGAGGAATTGCTGATCCTCGGTGAGCCGGGATCGGGCAAAACTACTCTCTTGCTGTATCTCGCGCGTACCCTGCTCGATCGAGCGGAAGCCGACGAAAGCCGCCGCGTGCCGGTGGTCTTCAATCTCTCCTCCTGGGCGCAACAGCGCCTCCCGCTTGAGCAATGGTTGGTAGAGGAATTGAAGATCAGGTATCAGATCCCCCACTCCATTGGACAAGCCTGGGTGGAGGCCGACCAGATCTTTCCCCTGCTCGATGGACTCGATGAGGTGAGCGAAGCCGCCCGCACTGCCTGCGTCCAGGCGATCGTCGCATACTCACAGCGCCCCTCTGCACACGCGCCCCTCGTCGTCTGCTGCCGCAGCGAGGAGTATCAAAAGCTCGCGCTCCAACTCCCCTTGCAGTACGCCGTCATGCTGCTCCCCTTCACCGACGATCAAATCGAAACATATCTATCAAGCGTCTCTGGCCCGCTCGATGAACTCCGCCGGGTGTTACGCGAAGATCGGGAACTCTTTGAGCTTGCACGCCGCCCATTGATGCTCTCGATCTTCACCCAGGCGTACCAGGGAACAGCCTCCGACGACCTACCCGCCGCGACCACGCCTGAGGACTATCCCCGGGCGATTTTTAGATATTATGTCAAACACATGCTCACACGGCGCGCGCGCTGGCCGCAGGGATCAGAGGAAGAGATGTACCGCTGGCTGAGCTATCTCGCCCGTCAGCTGCACCTCCAGCAGCAAACGATTCTCACCGTTGAGTATCTCCAGCCCACATGGCTGCCGGAGGGTTATCGCGGCTGGTATCGCTGGAGTCTGCCCCTGGTTTACGCTCTGACCTTTGGTCTGCTCTTTGGACCCATCTTCGCCCTGGCCTTCAGCTTCGTCTACGGGCTGCTGCGCGGCCAATTTCTCTTTGGTCTGGGGCTTGGACTGATCCTCGGCATTGCTGGAGGACTGACCGGCGGCCTCGTTTTTGGCCTGACCTTCCGCCAGCAGCACACCATTCAACCGGCGGAGGCCAGCGCATGGTCCTGGCCTGCTGCCGGTCGAGGCGCGCTGCTCGGCCTGGCGGGAGGCGCGGCGGTAGGGCTGGTCGCGGGCTTGCTGGCAGGCTTGCTAGTCAGCCCTGCCGGCGGCATCGTCGTCGGGCTAGCAGTAACGCTGGTCGTCGGCTTCGCCGGGGGACTGGTAGGAGGGCCATCCCCCTTGCAGCTTCCCGAAAGAAGCGTGTTGTCACCAAACGAAGGCATCTGGCGTTCGGGCAGGCGCGGACTGCTGCTTGTGCTGTGCGCCGTCCTGGTCTTCGGTCTCGGTGCGGGCACGGTCTTTGGCCTGTTCAGCAAATCGATCACCGACCTCCTCTACGCCTGGATCTACGGCCCCCTGCTGGGCGCGGGCGCGGGCCTGATCTTTGGGCTGGCCTTTGGACTCGTCGGGGGCCGCACCGGCATCGCCGCCTTTCTCCAACACTTCACCCTGCGCCTCTTTCTCGCACGGCTCAGGCTCCTCCCCTGGAGACTCGTCCCCTTCCTCGACGAAGCCACCGACCGGCTGCTGCTCCACAGAGTAGGCGGCAGCTACCTTTTCGTCCACCGCCTGCTCCGCGACGTGCTGGCCACGCACGAGGAGAATGAAAGGAAAGATACCTCTCGCACTCGCGTGGGTTAAGAAATCTATCCGTTCGTCCCTTCTTTCACGCCGTTTTCTCAACACAAGTGCAACGCGTCAAGCACAGCAGAGGATTAAGATTGCTACGTTCCATTTTTTATTTCATATACCATAAGACGTAAGAAGTGGAATCTGAACGACGCAGCGATTCTTCTCCCCGATTGTTCAGTTTATTGTGTATTTAGCGTCATTGTAGGCAGGTAACGTATGGCTTCATCAGTAGTGCGATCTCAGGATGCGTCTCTGAACACCCCAGAGACGAGTGATCTTTTCAACGTCCCTCTCGCCGTCTCCCATCCTCTTCTTCCCGGTGCATACCAGATCGAAGAAATAAAAGAGTCCGAGTGTGCCCTGGTCATATTCGCCCAGCACCAACCGACCTCGGTCTGGAGAGTTATCAAGCTACTCCGGCCCTATCAAGACACGCGTTATAGCCTGGGAACCCTTGAGGAGCGGCAGCACTGCCAACTCGAAGCGCTCAGGCAGAATAGACGCTTCACGCCAGAGGTCTATCTTGGGCTAGCGCCCGTAGAAAAACTCGACCTGGAGAACAGGCAGATCTCTCTTGGCCCCGTGCTCGGAGAACCCACCCCGGAAATGCTCGAGCGCGAGCGCGAGTATGCGCTCGTCATGCAGCGCTTGCCCGAACATGACAGGCTGGACCATGTATTACAAAAGGGCAAACGAGCGCAACTACAAAGGATCATGCGGCTTCTGGCGGAGAAGATAACATTGCTCCACCTTAACCTTGCCACTTCCTTTCCTGAACAGGATGAGAAGCAGTGGGGAAGGAATGAACAAATCCAGAAAAAGCTCTTACATAACTTTGATCTACTGAACTTAATCGTGACAACGTGCACCGACAAAAACGACGAGGCTCATCGAGGACTGGAGAGCCGGCTTTTTCAACTGGAGGAAAAGCTCTACGCCATATTTACCACCTGGCAATCTCGAGGCTATTTTGAGTGGCGGGTTGCTGAACAGCATATCAAACGTTGTCATGGGGATCTGAAATCCCCGAACATCTGGGTTTTTCCAAACAAACGGGGATGGGGTCAACACATCCTGCAAACGGTCCTTATTCTAGACGGAGCGGACTTCAACCCATCCTATACCCACATAGACATTCTCAGCGATATCGCCCTGCTTGCAGCCGATATTCAGGCGCGAACGAATTCCTTATCGCTTGCCAACTGCCTGCTTGAAAGCTATCTTAAGATAAATGGTCAGCAAGACGAGGTATCGCGGGCAGTTCTCGGCTATTACCTGGTCGAGAAAGCGATTGTGGGTGCAGCGGTCAGCCTGGTTTACGACCATCTGCCTGAACTGGGTCATGCCTTCCTGCGTGTTGCCGAGCAGCGCCTGGAGGATTTGATGCGGGCTAGACCGGTCGAAGCTCTGGCGGCCTCTCCCGCAACATATATCCCTGCCCTCGGACAGCAATGAGATAGCGAGGATTGTCTGGTTCAGGCTCGATCTTCTTACGAATGCGCTCGATAATCTTCTGCAAAGCGCTATTTTTCGGGCGTTCGCTCTCCTGCTCCCAGACAGCCGACTTAATCTCTTCCCGATCACATACTTTCCCCATATGCGCCTGGAGGTAATGATACACCTTCTCCTCCAGGTGAGTGAATGGCTGAGTATCATCTGGCGCAGCCTCGCTCCCGCTATCAAAGGGGGCAGAGGCCAGCGCCGCCCTGACAGTCGCTTCTTGTGCGAGGACAAACTGGAGCATAGCCCCGGAGAAGATACGCCATCCCTCAGCGGTCTGCTCAACCAGGCCGCGCTGTGCCAGGACCAGAAAGGTCTCGTCAGGGGCAGCTCGTCCATGCGCCAGTTCTATCAGCGCCTGCTGATACAAGGAGAGGGGTTGCGTCTCTCGCAGGAGTTTCTCCTCGTGAGGAAGAGTGCCGGGCATATTCCAGAGTTCGGGATCGGCCAGACTCTGCCAGAGAAGCTGACAAATGGGGAGCATATTTCTATAGACGATCTCAGAAAAATCTTTCTCGCTCACTCTGAACGGAAGATCCGCCTGTAAACGCTGCTCAAACATACGCGCGCAGGCGATGCGCAGCAATTCAGGGTGCCGACCGGCGATCGTTTTAATAAAAGCGGTGTCCTCGCGCGACCAGAAGCTCCCGCCATCCCTGGCCCGTTCAGCGGCCTGCCGCAGAAAAGCATCCACCTCCTCCTCATCCATCAGCCCAAGATAGAGAGGCTCTGCAAAAAGATTCCAGAGCGGCGAGGGACTCGCCCAACTCTCGTCGTGATACTGATACAGCAGATAGAGGAGGTGCCGGCTGGCAACAACATACGCGCAAGGATATTGGGCCAGGGAGCGTAGCCACATGCTATCGCGCAGGGGCAGACGAGCAATGCCCTCAAAGTTATCGAAAAGAAAGACCACCGGATGCGTCTGCTCCTGAATAAGGGCCTCCACAAGAGACTTCAGTTCAAAAGCCCGATCAAGCAACGACTGATCGGCGGCCCCTCCTGAGGAAGAGAAAAACGGCTGCGGTTGCGTTGTATGCGAAACCTGCATCTCCAGGGCTTTGTAGAGATCCCGCCAGAAATGGACAGAGGTTTGATCTCCTATCTGATCTATGCCGACATAAGAAATGCAATCGAGATAGACAAAAATGAACGCATCTTCGCGAGCGAATTCATCCTCAAAGGCCTTGCCCTGGACGCGGGCGAGATGGCGCAAAAGCGTCGTTTTGCCGAAAGAGGTCTCTCCTATCAAAGCGCAGCATTGCGGGGGATTACTCTGTAAGTATCTCGAGATCACTTTTATTTCGTTGCGCCTGCCCCAGAAACCAGGGCGCGTAAAGGGATTCTGTGGGAGTGAGTACATGATCAGGACACTTCTTTCAAGGTAATTTCAAGCGGCCAATGCTGGCGCAGCCAGCGTGCAAACAGGTTGATTTTAATGGCATAGCTGGCACGATCGTGCGCCAGGACCCCCAGGTCGGATAGATCACTGAGCGACTGTATCAACTCGCGCTCCGTCAACACAGCCCCAAGAGCACCGGCCAGGCGGTTGTACTCCACCTGCTCATGCTGCGCCGTGAATTCAGCGACCGCACTTACAATCGCTTTATTGTTTTTCGCCTCCCTTCCTGTTTTCCCCTCCCAGAGATGTTGGAAACGACTGCCATCAGCCCTTTCCACCCATCTGCGTATGCACTGAGAAACGAGATCGGCGGTAATCGTGACCCGTTGTTCCAGCGCCTGCTCATACAGTGAGGAGCAGAGCAACTGGAGGTAATACGGGTGCCCGGCAGTCAGATCGAGCAGCATCTCAATCGCCTGTTCCGTAATATTCCCCACCTTCGTCAACCCATCTTTTATAAGTTTATAAGCATCTTTTTCTGCCAGACAATCCAGATTCTCGTCATAGGAAACATTAAATAACGATGCCAGATCCCCCTGGTGAAGCAAAAAGCTTCTCTGCCCACCGCCGCCGAGAACGAAGCGGATACCATGTCCATGCTGTGCGTAGCTGCGCAGGCGACTGAAGATTGCCTCGCGGCTGGCGATCTCCTCGCGCAGCGTACACAGACACTGGAATTCATCCAGCATGACCACCAAAGGATGGCCGGGCAGAGCTTCCTGAACCAGCTCGACAAAGGTATCGAAGTAAGAGAGGGGATCGCGCCGCACTTTGTTCAGCGCGGGCACCGTAATTTCTGCTTCACTCTTCGGCATCCCTCTTTTCAGAGCCACTGCGATGCGACTCATCAAGCGATGGAGGAATTGGGCAGTGCTGCCATCTGTCAACCCCTGCACATCTATGTAGACCGGCAAGAGATCCGTGCGCAGTTGCTCTTGCAGATGGAGCATCAGGGACGTTTTTCCAATGCGTTTCTGGCCCCAGAGAAGAATCGTAGTGTTCTGAGCAGGATGATGCAGGAGGGCCGAGATGCGTTGGAATTCGGCTTTACGACCATAGAAACGCTCGCCTGAGGCTACAGTAGGACCATAGGGATTTGGATGATAGACATGATGTGAAGGCATTGAGGACACCGGCTGAGAGTAAGAGGGTGCCAAAAATGTCGAAGGAATCATCTCCACTCTGGTGATATAGGATATACCCTCCAATTCCTTCTGAATCCGGGAACGCTGGGCGACGGTTGTTCTGCCGAGATGGATATGCGCCTCCGCCATCACCCCATCCGCACGCCTGTAAGAGCTAAAACTCACCACATCGCACCCTGAAAGAGATATCAATGTGCCCAGATCACTCGCCAGGCTGGGGCGATCGAGTGCCTCCAGCACCACCACATAATCAGGCTCAACCGGAGTCGTATCCCACTTCACCGGGATAATCTTCTTGTGCTTCTTGATCTGAGAGCAGGCGCTTTTGTGGATCACGAGCATATTGTCATCCCGCCGTTGTCCTACAATATCGTCAGGAGGAAAAGGCTTGCAGCAGCGGGCAAACGTCACCGGCAAAAAAGCCTCCCCTTCCTCTGAAGAAGGGAAAGAAAGACCCACGAGTAGTTCTCCATAATTGGGCTGACCGATCAATCTCAAGCGCATAGATCTTAGCTGCTCTACCAGGCGAGAGGGCTTATGGCGTCCGACCCCGATAGAAACCAGAAGATCCTCCACCCGCTCAAAGCCCTCCTTATTCGCGAGAACAAGCAGGAGTTCTCGGATCTGCCCATCTTGGGGATTCAGGCCGCGAGCCTCCAGTTCTTTGTCTAAAAGTAAATGGCCGCGTTCGGTCATGATATTCCGTTGATGCTGCGCCAGCCATTGCCTGATCTGGTTCGCAGCCTCTGTGGTTCGAGAATAGTTGAGCCAGTCCAGATTTGGCCCGCTGTCTGTGGTCCCCGAGATAACTTCTACCCTATCGCCAGCATGTAGCACAGCAGATCGGTCCTCCTGAGTCCCGTTCACTAATGCACCAGCACAATAATGCCCCAGATCGCTATGAATGGCATAGGCAAAGTCAAGTACGGTCGCCCCTTCTGGCAGATGGACAATCTTCCCGTCCGGGGTGATAACCTGGATTTTTTCGCTGGCCTCCGCTTCTCCAGGTAATGACGGGAGCAGGTTGTCTGGAATACCCCACCAACGACTCATGATTCCCTTTTCTGCCAGAAGATCCATCATGCGAGTGCGAATGATTACGTGAAAAGGCCCATATGACGAGTGTTTCACCTGCGTATGTAGAGAACGATACCCGTTATCTTTCGGTTGGCCGATAAAATCACGAAATTGTCTATCAAGAGGAAGAAAGGACCCGTGAACTCTTCCCAACGTTTGATAACAAGCGCTCTCTTCTTCTGTGATAAGAACAAAGGAACCGGCATCTACTATGCGCAAAGACGTAGGGTTTGTGCGGATAGGTCGGCCAAGTTTAGCATTTTGCTCAGATTGATGGTAGTAAAGCGTATAGAGGGAGACCGGTTGCCACTTGACCTGACACCCCGGAACGAGCTGTCGCAGATCTTCTCCTATAGCTTCTATCTCTTGCTGAAAATGGGCGTCTTCGTAGAGCTGTTTTATCGTGCTATAAGCAACAGGATTGAAAACCTCAAAACAGTATGCCTCTAATTGACATTTAACCTCTCCCATACTTAATTTGTCTGTGAGTGGAGCCAGTACATTAAATCCTATGCGGGCAGCACGGTCCTGAAAGAAGCGTGCCAGGGCGGAAATTGTTTGTAAATTATGCAAACGATCAGCTATTTTTAGCACGATAACTTCCTGATCGTATTGAAGAAGTTGATTAATATAGTGCTGCTGATAACCAACTCCTGTAGAAAAATCATTTTCGAGGTCTCTAAAAACACGATTCAACTCAACAATCGTTTGGAGCAGAAGAAAAATGTCCGGTCCCAACGCAGCTCGGATATCTTCTTTCGGATAACCATCCGAGTAGGTCAGATTCTGGATGTCATGCAGTAAGCTGACCGCCACGATGCGCAGGGGCGCATGCCACTCGGCTAAAATGCTGGCGACGGCCAGAGGATGGCTGATGAACGGTTCTCCATTGACACGTCTGTATCCATTATGCGCGTGCCGGGCGATCTGGAAGGCGGTGGTAAGTACGGGTTCTACCTCTGCTGAATCTGTATACGCCGCTACGGTCTGGATGAGGTCGTCGAGCTGTACCATTCGCTTCGCTCCTTCAGGATAGGCCCTTCCACACTGAGATTTGGACGCGCTCCATTGAAACATCCCTGAATATACCTGGTATACTAGCGACTCTTCTAGTATAAAACAACCGGACCACGATGTCAATTATTCGACACAAATAGACAAAATTTGTCCATTCCGGGCTGCCGACATAGCTCTTTTTCATCCTGCGCCTGGCTACAAACCCTCGTCTTACGACGAAGATGCATGCGTAAATCCCGTTCTATCTTTGCTGTTGCTTTTCCCATTGCTCGCCTCTCAATAAAATTGTCGTTATATTGACATTTCACCGGGTTAAACGTTATAATAAAGACATACAACGATGTCTTTATGTAGACTCAAAGGAGATCACCATTATGGATGAGTCTGCTAAACCCTCCTCTTTCCAGGACGTCGTGCCTAGCGAGTTTCCCTGTACGCCACCCTCCTTCTGCCTGGAGGTCTCCCCTGAGGATAGCGATCCTCGCATCGTTGATGAGATGCTGGAACGTTATGAGCCGTATATCCGCACACAGGTAAAGCAGAAAGCCCTTTCTTATCCTGGGACGACTGAGCAGGACCTGGATGATATCGCTCAGAATGTGCGGATTCATTTCTGGCTCAAGCTGCGCAGGGAAAAGATCGCCCATCCCAAAGCCTATCTTCAGCGCATGATTGATCATGCGTTTATTGATGTCGCGCGCAGCCAGAAACGGCGCGGGCTGGTGCTTCCCCTGCTGCTTCCCTCCAACAGCGAACACAAGGAAGAAGTGCTCCCTGATCTC
>Ga0070738_10004868_pt1 | contig 15555 bp, 13 predicted proteins | sample Coa_R2_2_FD_66446 | JGI IMG/M metagenome (GOLD analysis project Ga0070738, IMG submission 66446) | Surface soil microbial communities from Centralia Pennsylvania, which are recovering from an underground coalmine fire - Coalmine... | ecosystem: Environmental > Terrestrial > Soil > Unclassified ...
CCAGCAGGCGGGTCGCGCGGCTCACCTCTGCCTCTGTAGGGGTGAAGGCAGCGTTGGCGAGGGGGACCTGTGCCGGATGGACGCACAGCTTGCCCGCGTAGCCGAGCGACCGTGCCTCGTGCGCCTCGGCACTGAACCGGCTGGCGTCGGTCACGTCGAGGACGACCATGTCGTACGCGGCGATCCCGGCCAGGCGCGCGGCCATGGCGACGAGCGAGCGCGCCGTCAGGACCTCGAGGTTGCCAGGTGTGCGCGCGCCCCCCAGGTCGGCCACGTAGTCCTCGGCGCCGAAGTAGCAGGCCGCCACCGGATGGGCGAGCACGGCACGGGCGTCGAGGACGCCGCGGACGGTCTCGAGGCCGGCGACGAGCGGCAGGCCGCCGGTGCGACGGGCCACCGCCCGGGCGGCGTCGGGCGTCTCGAGCTTGGGGACCACGACCGCCGCCACCCCGTTGCCGGGCAGGGCAGCCAGGTCGTCGGCCAGCCACGCCGAGCCCGGGGCGTTGACGCGGACCAGGGCGTCGATGCCGTGCCCCACGACGGTGGCGATGCTTTCGGCCAGACCTGCGCGCGCGGCGGCTTTCTCGGCGGCCGGGACGGCGTCCTCGAGGTCGAGCACGACCGCGTCGGGCTGGGAGCGGTGCGCCTTGGCGACGAGGTCCTCCCGGTTCGCGGGGACGAACAGGAGGCTCTTGAAGCGCATCAGGTGGGCCGCATCCGGACGAGCGCGCTCCTGCGGCATCGCGCCACCAGCTCGCCGCGCTGGTTGAACGCGCGGTGCTCGAAGGTGACCACTCCCTCTCCCGGGCGCGACGCCGAGGGCCGTGCGGCGAGCACCTCGGTCTCGGCGTGCAGCGAGTCGCCGTGGAAGACGGGCGCGGGAAAGACCACCTCTTCGAACCCGAGGTTCGCGACCGTGGTCCCGAGGGTCGTCTCGTGCACCGAGATGCCGACGAGCATCGACAGGGTCAGCAGGCTGTTGACGATCCTCGTGCCGAAAGGCGTGCCCTCGGCGAACGACTCGTCGAGGTGCAGCGGCTGGGGGTTCATCGTCATCACCGAGAACAGCGTGTTGTCCGCCTCGGTGACGGTCCGGGTGATGGCGTGCGGGATGACGAGCCCCGGCGCCAGCTCCTCGAACCACCGCCCGCTCACGGCAGCCTCACCGGACCGGGAGCCCCAGCTCGCGGCTGATCACGAGCCGCTGAACCTCGCTCGTGCCCTCGCCGATCTCGAGGACCTTCGCGTCGCGGTAGTGGCGGGCGATGGGCGACTCCTCCATGAAGCCCGCGCCGCCGAACACCTGCGCGGCGCTCCTCGTCGCCTCGACCGCCGCCTCGGAGCTGAAGAGCTTGGCGACGGCCGCCTCCCGCTTGAAGGGCTTGCCGCGGTCGCGCAGCCAGGCCGCGTGGTACACGAGCGCCCGGGCCGAGTCGAGGGCCACCTGGAGGTCCGCGATGCGGAAGGCGACTGCCTGGTTGCTGCCGATGGCACGCCCGAACGACCGACGGGCCGTCGCGTAGGCGAGCGCCTCGTCGAGGCATCGCCGGATGACGCCGACGGCGAGCGCACCGATCGCCACCCTGCCCTCGTCGAGGACGGTCAGCAGCTGCGCCAGCCCCCGCCCGCGCTCGCCGAGGAGGTTCTCGGCGGCCACCCGGCAGCCCGTGAAGGCGAGGCCGTGGGTGTCCGATGCCCGCCATCCGAGCTTGCGGTAGGCCGGCTCGACCTCGAGGCCCGGTGCGTGCGCCGGCACGATGATCGTGGAGATCTCCTCCGGGCCGGTGCGCGCGGCCACCGTGACGAGCGAGGTGATCGGCGTGCCCGAATTGGTGATGAAGGACTTCCGCCCGTCGATCACCCATGCCTCGCCGTCCTCGTCGAGCGTCGCCGTCGTCCGCAGGGCCCGGGCGTCGCTGCCTCCGTCCGGCTCGGTCAGCCCGAAGGCGGCCAACGCCTTCCCTGCGCACAGGTCGGGGAGCCAGCGATCGCGCTGGGCGTCGGTGCCGAAGCGTGCGATGGGCGCGGCACCGAGGCCCACACCCGCCTCGAGCGTCACGGCGAGCGACTGGTCGGCCCAGGCGATCTCCTCGACGGCGATGCACAGGGCCGTGAGGTCCCCGCCAGCCCCCCAGGGCTCGGGGACGGAGATCCCGAACAACCCGAGCTCCCCCATGGCCAGGACGGTGCCGAGCGGGAAGGCTGCCTCGCGGTCCCAGCGCGACGCGTGGGGCTCGATCTCCGAGCGCACGAAGGACCGGACCATGGCCCGCAACTCCTCGTGCTGTTCGGTGACGTAGGGGTGCACCGGTGGTCCTCAGACCGGAGGGACGCCGTGGCGGCGGTGGGAGAACGTCCGGTCCTTGCCTGCTGCGTGCCGAAGGCGGAGGGCGAGCTCGTCCCTGAGGTCGCCCGGCTCCACGACGGCGTCCACCACGAGGTCCGACGCCAGCCGCAGGAGGTCGATGTCCTCTTCGTAGGCGCGGTGCTGCTCCTCGACGAAACGGGCGCGCTCGCGCTCGTCCTCGATCGCCGCGATGCGGTTGGCGTGCACCGCGTTGACGGCTGCCTCGGCACCCATGACGGCGATGCGCGCGGTCGGGAGGGCGAGGGTCGCGTCCGAGCCGAAGGCTGGCCCGGCCATCGCGTAGAGCCCCGCGCCGTAGGCCTTCCTCACGATCACCGAGATCTTCGGCACCGTGGCCTCGGAGACGGCCGTGATCATCTTGGCGCCGTGCCGGATGATCCCCTGCCGCTCGACGTGCGAGCCGATCATGAAGCCCGGCACGTCTGCGAGGAAGACGAGCGGGATGTTGAACGCGTCGCACGCCCAGACGAACCGGGCTGCCTTGTCGGCCGAGTCGACGAAGAGCACGCCGCCCAGATGGGCGGGGTTGCTGGCGACGATGCCCACCGGGCTGCCCTCGACGAGGCCGAGCCCGACGATGAGCTCTCTGGCGAACAGCGGCTTGATCTCGAAGAAGCTCTCGTCGTCGACGAGCGCGTCGATGACGGTGTGCATGTCGAAGGCCACGCGCTGGTCCGCGGGGATGTCGTCGGGACCGAGGAGCCGGGCGGGGGGCGCGGGCGAGTAGGTGGGCGGGTCCTCCTGCCAGCTCTGGGGGAAGTAGCTGAGGTACGCGCGGGCCTGGGCGATGGCGTCCTCGTCGTCGGCGGCGAGGTTGTCGGCGCACCCCGACACCGTGGCGTGCATGCGGGCCCCGCCCAGCTCCTCGAGGGAGAGGTGCTCGTTCACCACCACCTCGGCCATCCTGGGCGACCCCAGGTACATCGAGGCGTTCCCCTCCACCATGAACACCACGTCGCAGAAGGCCGGCAGGTAGGCGCCCCCGGCCGCGCTCGGCCCGAACAGGCAGCACACCTGGGGGACGCGACCCGACAGGCGGACCTGGTTGTAGAAGATGCGGCCTGCCCCGCGGCGGCCGGGGAACAGCTCGACCTGCTCGGTGATGCGCGCCCCTGCAGAGTCGACCAGCCAGAAGAGCGGGGTCTGCTCGCTCAGCGCGATCTCCGTTGCCCGCACCATCTTCTCGACGGTCCGCGGCCCCCACGAACCCGCCTTGACGGTCGGGTCGTTGGCGACCACGACGACGGGGCGACCGTCGACCGTGCCGCGGCCCGTGACGACGCCGTCGGCCGGGAGCCCGGCAACGAGGGCGTTGGCGAGGAGGCCGTCCTCGAGGAAGGAGCCGCGATCGCAGAGCAGATCGATGCGCTCGCGGGCGGTCAGCTTGTTCTGGCGCCGGAGCTTCTCGACGCCGGCCTGGTCCGGCTGGCCGGCCCGGGCGAGGGCCTCTGCCAGGTCGCGGCCTGTCACCTCAGAGCTCCCACAGCGCCAGCTCGGGGGCCTCGACCAGCGACCGCAGCCGGCTGAGGAGGCGGCCCGCCTCGGCGCCGTCGGCGACCCGGTGGTCGAAGGCCAAGGTCAGCGTCGCGGTCGGTCGGGCGACGACCTCGCCGTCGACGACGTGGGGCCGCTGCCTGATCGCCCCGAGGCCGAGGATCGCTGCCTCGGGGTAGTTGATCACCGGGATCCCCTCGTCGAGGCCCAGGGCGCCGAAGTTGGAGACGGTGAACGTGGACCCCGTCAGCTCTGCCGGGGTGAGGGTGCCGGCTCGGGCCTGCGCGACGAGCCGGTGCACCTCGGCGGCGAGCTCTCGCGTCGGCCGTCGCTCCGCATCGCGCACCACCGGCACGAGGAGGCCGCGTTCGGTGGCGGTCCCGATCCCGAGGTGCATGCTGCGGTGGACGCGCACGGCGGGACCGTCGTCGATCCACGAGGCGTTGAGCGCCGGGTTCTCGCGCAGGGCGAGCACGAGGAGCCTGCAGACGAGCACGAAGGGCGTGACGGGAGGGGTGCCGCCGGAAGCCGCGGCCTCGCCGAGGGTTGCGCGGAGCTCGAGGAGCCGCGTGCAGTCGGCGACGACGCTGCAGGTGGCATCGGGGATGCGCTGTCGCGACGTGGCGAGGTTCTGGGCGATGCGTGCCCGGACGCCGCCCACCTGGACCACGTCGGCCACCGCTGCGGGACCGCCGCCCACCGCGGGTGCGGACGGTGGCGCCGCGGGTGGGGACGCGCCGGACCACGTGGCCGACGTCGACGCGGCTGCGCACACGTCCTTGCGGGTCACCGTGCCGCCAGGGCCGCTCCCGGGAGCGATGGCGGCGAGGTCGACGCCGAGGTCGAGCGCGAGCTTGCGGACCGGGGGTGGCGCCAGCGCCCGTGCCCCCCCGGCACCGGCAGGCGCGGCGGCGACCCCCGTGCGCCGGCGTCGCTGGCGGCGCGGCCCGAGGGACGGATCGGGGCCGTAGCCGACGAGCGTCGCCCGCGTGCCCGGAGGCGTCGGCGACGACGTGCCCGGCGCCGCCGGCGTGCCCGGCCGCGTTGGCGGTGGCGCCGGCGCCGGCGACGTGCCCGGAGGCGTCGGCGACGACGTTCCCGGCGCAGGCTCGACGTCGATGCGAGCCAGCACGGCCCCGACCTCGAGGGTGTCGCCGGGCGACCCTCCCAGCTCCACGACCGCGCCCGACCAGGGCGAGGGGATCTCCACCGTGGCCTTGGCGGTCTCGACGACGCACAGCGGCTGGTTGAGGGCGACCGCCTCCCCGACCGACACCAGCCACTCCACCACGGTCACGTCGGCGAGGCCCTCGCCGAGGTCGGGCACGAGGAACTCGCGCAGGTCAGGCATGCTCGTAGCTCAGGGATCGCTCGACGGCGTCGAGGAGGCGGTCGACCCCCGGCAGCCAGTCGCGCTCGAGGCGAGCGGGCGGGTACGGCGTGTCGAACCCGGTCACCCGGAGGACGGGGGCCTCGAGGTTCCAGAACAGCTCTTCCTGGACGCGCGCCGCGATCTCGGCGCCCATGCCGAGCGTCCGTGGCGCCTCGTGGAGCACGATGCAGTGGCCGGTCGCGGCCACCGATGCGGCAACCGTCTCGAAGTCGAGCGGGACGAGCGTGCGGAGGTCGATCACCTCGAGCTCCCAGCCTTCCTCGGCTGCAGCCAGGCTCGCTGCCTCCATGGCCGTGGCGACCAGGTTACCGTAGGTGACCACCGTTGCCGTCGAGCCGCTCCTGCGGACGACCGCCTTCCCGAGAGGTTCCCGGTTGCCGCCGCGCTCCACCTCGTCGCGCACCCAGTACTGGCGCTTGGGCTCGAGGAACAGCACCGGGTCGTCGCACTCGATCGAGCCGAGGAGCAGCGAGTAGGCGTCCGCGGGACCCGAGGGCACCACGACCTTGAGCCCGGCCGTGTGGACCCAGTAGGACTCGGTCGACTCCGAATGGTGCTCGGCTGACCCGATGGCGCCGAACGAGGGGACCCGGATGGTCACCGGCATCGAGATCAGCCCCCCGCTGCGGCTCCGGTACTTGGCCAGGTTGGTGACGATCTGGTCGAAGGCGGGATAGGTGAACCCGTCGAACTGGATCTCGGGGACCGGCCGGAAGCCGCGCAGGGCCATGCCGATCGCCGCCCCGACGATCGACGATTCGGCGAGGGGGACGTCGAAGCACCGCTCGGGGCCGAACCGCGCCTGGAGACCCTCGGTCACCCGGAAGACCCCACCGAGCCGCCCCACGTCCTCGCCGAAGACGACCACCTTGTCGTCGGCCTCCATCGCGTCGGACAGGGCCGCGTTGAGGGCCTGGACCATGGTGAGCCGGCTCACCTCAGCCGGCCTCGAGCTCGGAGGCGAGCGCCGCGCGCTGGCGGAGCAGCTCGTCGGTCGGTTCGCTGAAGACGCAGTCGAAGAGCTCGAGCGGCGCCGGGTCGGGGGCGTCGAACACGCCGGCGCGCAGCCGGGCGCGCAGGGACCCAGCGCGCTCCCGGGCTCTTCGCTCGATCGCCTCGTCGAAGCGGCCCGCGTGCTCGAGGAAGCGGCGACAGCGCGCGAGGGGGTCACGCGCCTCCCACGAGTGCACCTCGGCGTCGTCACGGTAGCGGCTCGGGTCGTCCGAAGTCGTGTGGGGGCCCAGACGGTAGGTGACCGCCTCGACCAACGTCGGCCCCTCGCCCGCCCGTGCCCGAGCGGCAGCCTGCTCGACCACGAGGAGGCAGGCGACCACGTCGTTGCCGTCCACTCGGACGGCCGGCATGCCGTAGCCGATCCCCTTGTGGGCGATCGACGGTGCGCGCAGCTGCTCGGCAACCGGTGTCGAGATCGCCCAGTGGTTGTTCTGCACGTAGAAGATGCACGGCGCCCGCGTGACGGCGGCCAGGTTCAGGGCCTCGTGCACGTCGCCTTCGCTCGTGGCGCCGTCGCCGATGAAGGCGACCGTGACGCCGCCGTCGCCGAGCCAGCGCGTCGCCATCGCTGCCCCCACCGCGTGCAATGCCTGGCCGCCGATCGAGATGCAGACCGGTGCGATCGCTCGCTCGACCAGGCCCCGCGCCCCGTGCGAGGCGCCCCGCCAGAGGAGCCCGATGCCGACGGGGTCCACCCCCCGGTAGAGGAAGCAGCCGAGCTCACGGTACTGGGGGAACATCCAGTCCGTGTCGCGCAGGGCCGCCGCGCACCCCACCTGGGCAGCCTCCTGGCCGCGGCAGGGGGCGAAGAGCGCGAGCTGGCCCTGGCGCTGCAAGTTGACGAGCTCGTCGTCGAGCTCGCGGGTGACGACCATGGTCTCGTAGAGGGAGGGCAACCGGTCGAGGGCGGACGCCGGGTCGAGGCCGCTCCGGGCCGATGGCGAGCCGTCCACGTCGATCAGTTGCACGCACGCCAGGTCGTCTGCTACCAGCACGTCCACGAAGCCCCTCCTCCTCGTATTCTGCAGGATCGCCGGACGTCGCGCTATCGTGGCGAAGATGATTCTTGAAGAGGTGAGGATGTGCGCAGATGTTTCGGCTGAGCCGCATCGCAACGCGGCCCCGCCGAAGGACCCGCGCCGGTCCGGCGTGCCGTCCCCGTTGCACGCCCTCGCCGCGCCGGTCCGCCTGCCCCGTTCCTGCGCCCCGGGAAGCCGCCGGTGCCGACGCTGAGCCCGCTCACGGAGATCGAGCGCACCCTGGTGATGCTCCTCCAGCAGAACGCGCGGATCACCAACCGCGACCTGGCCCGGGCCGCCGGGGTGGCAGAGTCGACATGCCTCGAGCGCGTGCGCAGCCTCCAGGAGCGTGGCGTCATTCGCGGCTGGCACGCAGACGTCGACCTGGCCGCGCTCGGTCGTCCCATCCGCGCCCTCATCAGCGTCCGGCTCCAGCCCAAGACGACCGCTTCGGTCCGCGCCTTCGGCGAGTCGATCCTCGCCGCCCCCGAGACCGTTGCCGTCGACACGGTCACCGGTGCCGACGACTTCATCGTCGAGGTCGCAGTGCCCGACGTCGACCGGCTCCGGACCTTTGTGCTGGAGCGGGTCACGAGCGGGCCGGACGTGGCCGATACCCGCACCGCCCTCGTCTACGAGCACCACCGCCGGGCCGTCCTCGAGTTCCTCGACGCCGGAGGCTGAGCGATCGGAGCGGGCGCGCCCGATGCGCCCGGCGTTTCGTCCGGCGCCCCCCGCCCCGGGGGCTCCGCGCGAGCGCCGCGTGAGCGCCCGCCCGAGGCGCCGGCTGTCCGACCGGGGCTCTTCCCCACTTGGACAACACCTCGGGCCTCGATGGCGCGGCCACTGCCGCGTACACTCGCGACGGTGCCTGCGCCGCTCGCCACCCCCGGTCCGCTCCACCGTATCGGCCTCGCGGTCGGCGACGCCGATGCGGCAGCTGCCTGGTTCAGCAGGGTGCTGGGCGCCGCGCCGTTCGCCACCCTGTCGAGCTCGACCGGCACAGACGGCGACCCCGACGGGAGCTACATGCGGATGCTCGCCCTCGCGGGCCAGCCTTTCCTGCTCATGAGCCCGAGCACCGACGAGGGCTTCGCCGCCGCCTTCCTCCGCCGTTACGGCCCTGCCGTCCATTCCCTCGCGTGGGAGATCGAGGATCTCTGGGGGACCGAGCACCGCCTCGCGCTCCGGGGGATCCGCATCACCGGGGTCAGCATCGAGGGACGCCATTTCTTCATGCACCCCAAGGACACGTTCGGCCTGCTCATGGAGTGGACCGACGACCGGGTCGACAACTTCGGCTCGGGCGTGCCGACGATCGGGGAGATCGGGGTGCCGGTGCCCGAGGTCGCGTGGGTGGCGGCTGTCGTCGAGGACGTCGAGGCCGCAGCCAGGTTCCTCGGCGAACTGGGCGGTGCGCGTCCTCTCGAGGGTCTCCCCGCCGCGCACGGCACTGCCGACCAGACGATCGACCTGTCCATGGGCCCGGTGCCGCTGCGCCTCGTCACCCCCCGGTCGGAGGAGAGCCCGTACTCGCTCGCCCGTGGCCCGCGCTGGTTCTCGGTGTGCCTCCGCGTGCCCGATCTCGCGGCGGCGCTGGGAGGGCTCGAGCGCGCCGGGTGCCCGGTCGTGCGCGAGGGCGAGGTCGCCTGGACCGACCCGGCTGCCACGGCGGGTCTCCAGCTGCAGTGGACGAGCTGGGCGTGAGCGCCCTCCGGGCAGAGCCCGGCGGGCTCATGGCCGCAGGTGCGCCACGAACCAATCGCGCGCCGCGCCCGCCGTCTCTGCGAACCGGTCCGTGTAGACCGCGTAGTGCGATCCGGGCACGGTGACCAGCCGTTTGGGCTCGAGCGCCCGCTGGTAGGCGTCGAGGGCGTCCTCTGCGGGGGTCATGGTGTCGCCGAGGGCGACGATCATGAGCAGCGGGGTCGGCGCGATCCGGGCGATGGATGCCGCCGGCTCGTACTCGTCGTAGAGCTCCCACGTCCGCAGCGTCACCTCGTTGCGCCAGCCCGTGCGCTCGGCGGCCGGCCGCGCGGCCTGGAACCGCACGCTCTCGCTGTCCTCGCCGAACGCGGCCACGAGCCTCGGGGGAGCACCGGCGGCGAGGCGGAGCCGCTCGTCGGCCCAGCTCTGCTGGAGCGCCGCGTACCCGGCAGGGGTGTGCCTGCGGAGCAGGTTCCGATGGCCGCTGATGGTCATCGCCTGCGAGACGACGGCCCTGACCCGCCGGTCGTGGGCGGCGACCGCGAGCACGTGCCCGCCCGAGTAGCTGGTCCCCCAGATGCCCAGGCGCGCACCGTCGACGTCGTCTCGCGAAGCGAGGAAGGTGAGGGCGTCCTTGTAGCCGCGCTGCTGCAGCACCGGGTCGAGCTCCTGGCGGGGCAGGCCGTCGCTGGCACCGGTGTTCGCGTGGTCGAAGAGCAGCACGGCGATGCCGGCCTCGGCCACCACTTGGTGGTAGGGATGGCCGAGGAACCCCTCTTTGACTCCGGCGAACCCCGGGCTCATGACCACCCCGGGGAACGGCCCACTGCCCTCGGGGAGCACGAGCCAGCCACGCAGCGTCCGGCCCTCCGAGGGGAAGGCCACGTCGAGCTGGCAGGTCACCGTCAGGTGCCCTCGCCCTGGGCCCGGCCCTCGCCCTGGACCGGGCGGTGCCAGCCGAGGTGGTACTCGGGGTCCGCGCACTCCCCGGCGGCGGCGCCCAGGGAGAGGGGCTCGAAGGCGTCGAGCATCACGGCGTACTCCTCGTGCGACCGGACGGCGATCGAGGCCTCGGCGGCGCCCGGCGCGGGACCGTGCGTGAAGCCGGCGGGGTGGAACGTGACGGTGCCCGGCCGCACGTCGGGGCGCGTGGCGTAGGCGCCCGACATGAAGAACATGACCTCGTCGCAGTCGACCGACGAGTGCGCGTACGGTGCGGGGACCGCCGACGGGTCGAAGTCGACCGGCCGCGGGCAGAACGAGCACACCACGAAGCCCCGCCCGCAGAACGTCTCGAGCACGGGCGGCGGCGCGTGGAAGCGCTTGACGATCGGCTCGAAGTCGTAGATCGAGAGCGCGTACGGGTAGACGCAGCCGTCCCACCCGACGACGTCGAAGGGGTGGTGCGCGAACACGTGCCGGGTCACGCCGTCGCGGTGGCGCACGATGACCTCGGCGGAGCCCTCGGCGGCAGCGGGCAGCTCGTCGGGGCCCCGGAGGTCGCGTTCGTGGTACGGGGCGGTCTCGAGCAGCTGGCCGCGCGGCGAGAGGTAGCGAGCGGGGATGCCGACGTGCCCGGCGGCCTCGATCACGAGGGCGCGCAGCTCGCCGCCCGGGGCGGGCAGCCAGCGGTGCACGCAGCCCATCGGCAGCACGACGTAGTCGCCCTGCCCGACCGGCAAAGGGCCGTAGGGGCTCTCGAGGGTGGCCGAGCCGGCCTCGATGAACACCAGCTCGTCGCCCCGGGCGTCGCGGAAGAGCGGGCTCGGCTCGCGCGCGACGACGTAGGAGATGCGCACGTCGCGGTTGGCGAGCACGAGCCGCCTCCCGGCGACCATGTCGCCCGAGGCCGCGAGGTCGTGGGTCTGGAACCGCCTGGGGAGCAGCGGTGCCGGCGGGACCGGGACCTCGGTCAGGGCGGGGACCTCGACGGGCTCGGCGGCCACGAGGGCGTTGGGGGTGTGGCGGTGGTAGAGGAGGGACGACTCGTTGAAGAACCCCTCGATGCCGACCAGCTCTTCTGCATAGAGGCGACCTGAGGGGTCGCGGAACTGGCTGTGCCGCTTCCTGGGCACCTCGCCGACGCGCCGGTAGTAGGTCATCGCTGGAGGTAGAAGTCGGGGACACGGAGGGGGTGCACCTCGACCCGGTCCCAGACTCCTTCGGTCGCGAACGGCTCTGACGCGAGGTAGCGCTCGACGTCCTCGCGCCCGGGATAGTCGACGATCACGACGGAGCCCCGCACCCCCCCTGCCTCGTCGAGGATGCCCGCCCCGAGGACGACCCGGCCCTGCTCCCACAGCTCCCGGATGGAGGCGGCATGCGCCGGACGGACGGCGTCGCGTCGGGACGCACCGTCGGGGCCGGGCGCGTCCCACGCCAAGACCAGGAAGTGCACCGCAGGAGCCAGGGGCTAGAGCCGGTAGAGGCGTGCCGCGTTGCCGCCGACGATCCTGCGCATCACGCCGGGCTCGACGCCACTGAAGTGCTCCGTGATGACCTCCTGGGAGACCGGCCACGTCGAGTCGGGGTGGGGGTAGTCGGTGGCCCACATCACGTTGTCGACGCCGAGCTCGTCGAGCAGCTTCATCCCCACGACGTCCTCCTCGAAGGTCGCCGCCATGTTGGCGTACCAGTACTCACTCGGGAGCTTCGGCAGGCGCATGCCGCGCGCTTCCCAGCCGTGGCGGTCCCTCATCTTGTCGAGGCGCTGGAGGTAGTAGGGGATCCAGCCGAGGCCGGCCTCGACGAGCACGACCTTGAGGCGCGGGTGGCGGTCGAAGATCCCGGTCAGCACCCAGGAGCCGAGCAGCTCGGCCATGAAGATGGGCGGGATCGACTGCATGATCGCTCGCGTGGGAGTGGGGTCCCACATGCCGATCTCTCGCGCCGACTTGCGCACGTTCACGTGCTGGCTGAGGGGCATCTCGAGGTCCTCGAGCGTGGAGAAGAGCGGGTCGTAGATCTCGTCCCAGTAGGGGGCGAGCGAGAAGTCGGTGGGATACGCCGGCAGCATGACGGCCCGGCCGCCTTCGTTGGCGATCCGCTGGACCTCCTTGACGGCGGCCTCGACGTCGTGGACGGCGATCGGGAACACGGGAACGAGCCGATCGGGGTTGACGGATGCGACGTCGAGGGCTGCCGAGGTGAAGGCGTGGAAGCCGGCGGAGGCGCCCTCGTCGTCGAGGTTGTAGAAGAGGTCGACGTCCCCGAAGTTGAGGTAGAGGACCTCGGCGTCGACGTGGTCCGTGTCCATGTCCTTCAGGCGCTCGTGGGGATCGGAGGCGCCAGGGCGTCCTTCCGCTGGGTACGCCCGACCTGCCGGCCGCGGTACCTCGGGCGCTTGGCGCGCGCCGGCCGGCTTGTTGCGCAGCGGCGGCTGGGCCGAGGGGTCGCCCAGGGCCGCCCGCATCTGCTCGGCCAGCGTGGCCCGGAGGTCGTCGTAGGCCTCCTTGTACTTCCGGGGCAGGTACTCGGCCACCCGCTCCATCGGGATCTCGAAGTGCGAGTCCGCAGAGATGATCCGTTCAGCCATGGTTCGCCCTCCTCCGGGGGATCTCCGGGCGTCGTGCGCGTTGCGGACGGCACCCGCTGCGGGCGGCACCGTGGCGCTCGGCCGCGCTGCCGTCACGATGAAGCATAGGTACCGCCGCGCCTGGGGCAGGGCGGCGCCGGCATGGTCGGCCCGGCTGGCCGGGTGGGGCTCGAGCTGCCATGATCCCGTCACGGTCGTCGCCTACGGCCGGAGGGACGCGGGAGGGAGATCGTGGCGAAGCAGGCATTGGTGACCGGTGCGAGCCGGGGGATCGGCAAGGCCATCTCGATCGCGCTCGCCGAGCACGGGTTCGACGTCGCGGTCGCCGCCCGCACGGTTCGGGCGTCGGACCCGACCCCCGAGCACACCCAGACGGTCCACAAGCGGGACCTCCGCCCCCTGCCCGGCAGCCTCGAGGAGACGGCTGCGGCCATCGAGCAGGCCGGCCAGCGGACCCTCCTGCTGCGGATGGACCTGACGGACCTCACCTCGGTGGAGGCAGCGGTCGGCACCCTCCTCGGCGAGTGGGGCGGCGTGGACGTGGTGGTGAACAACGGCCGGCACATCGGCCCGGGCCTCATGGACACCATCCTCGACACGCCCATCGAGCAGTACCCGCTCTTCCTTATGGCCCACGGGGTCGCGCCGATCCGCATCACCCAGCTCCTCCTCCCCCCGATGCTCGAGCGCGGCGGGGGCACCTTCGTGACGATCAGCTCCGGCGCCGGCTACAACTTCTACCCGCAGGGCCCCCGGCCCGGGCTCGGGTACCGCATCGGGAAGGCGGCGGGGCACACCCTCGTGGGCAGCATCCTCGCGGAGTACGGCGACCGGGGGATCCGGGCCTTCAACGTCGATCCCGGGTTCGTGCTGACCGAGCGCAACTCGCTCGATGCGGGGGAGTTCGGGTTCGATCCCAGCTGGGCGGCGCCGCCGGCGGCGGTGGGCGCCGCGGTGGCATGGCTGGTGACCTCGCCGGCCGCAGACGAGCTGCAGCGCCAGAACGTCTCAGCCCAGCAGGTGGCGCTCGAGCAGCAGCTGGTCCCGGACTGGCGGGCTGCACCCGCCTGACGTCCTCGCTCGCCGGACGCTGCGGCCACGGGCCCAGCCCCGGCGGGACCGCTACCCTCGGTGGCCACCGCGCCACGGGCGTCGGCGCGGCCCTGAGCACCTGGGGGTGATGGGCGAGATGGACGCGCTCGACGGTGTACGGATCCTCGACCTGACGTGGGGCATCGCGGGGCCCGCGGGCATCCTTCTGCTGGCCGAGCACGGTGCCGACGTGACCAAGGTCGAGCCGCCGGGCGGCGACCCGTACCGGGCCTATCCGGGCTACCGCGTGTGGAACCGCAGCCGGCGCTCGGTGACCCTCGACCTGAAGAGCGTCGAGGGCAAGGAGCGGTTCCTCGAGCTCGTCTCCTCGGCGGACGTGCTCGCCGAGGCCTTCAGCCCGGGGGTGATGGCCCGCCTCGGCCTCGACTACCCCTCCCTCGAACAGCGCTTCCCCGAGCTCGTCTACGTGTCGGTCCCGGCGTACCCTGCGGACTCCCGCCACGCGAGCCGCGCCGGGTGGGACGCGCTCGTCCAGGCTCGCTCCGGCCAGCAGTACGAGCAGCCGTGCTGGCGGTCGGGACCCGCCTTCCTCGCCAGCCCCATGCCGAGCATGGGCGCCCTGTACCTGGTGCCGGCCGCCATCCTGGCCGCCCTGCACGCGCGGGAGCGGACGGGGAGGGGCCAGTTCGTGGAGACGTCCCTGTACCAGGGCGTTCTCGCGACGACCACGATGCTGTGGGTCCACGCGCAGCGCAACCAGAACCAGCTCCAGTCGATGATGACCAAGACCTACCCGCCGGGCATCCACCAGCCAGAGGTCATCGAGTGCGCCGACGGCTGGATCCAGTCGCTCGCGGGGGCGACCCAGAAGAAGGGCGTCATGATCCACGACGTGGTGGGGATCCCCAAGGACACGCCCCCCGACAAGGTCTACGAGGCGCTCGCGGAGAACTACCGGACGAGAAAGCGCGAGGAGCTCGTCACCTTGCTGCACGAGCAGCTCTTCCAGGTGGCCGAGATCCTCCCGACCCGCGAGACCCTGCAGCACCCCCAGATCGTCGCCAACCACATGGCCGTGACCGTCGAGGACCCCGAGGTCGGCCGCACCGTGCAGGTGGGCATGCCGTTCAAGCTGTCCCGCACGCCTGCCCGCGACCCGCGGCCGCGGCCGCTCCCCGGGCAGCACAACGACGAGGTCCTGCGCGACGTGCGCCCCCGGCCGGCGCGGGGCGCACCGGCGTCTGCGCCGCCCCGCTACCCCCTCGACGGCATCCGGGTCCTCGACTTCGGGCGGGCCTTCGCCGGCCCCTTCGCGCCGATGGTGCTGGCCGGGCTGGGGGCCGACGTGATCAAGGTGGCGACGACCGAGGGGGACACCATGGCGGCGATGATGTCCTCCAGCAGCGTCTGGCTCGGGTGCGAGCAGGGGAAGCGCTCCATCCGGGTCGATCTCAAGACCTCCGAGGGCGCCGAGGTCGTGCGCAAGCTGGTGGAACGCTCCGACGTCGTCCACCACAACATGACCAAGGGCGTTGCCCAGCGCCTGGGCATCGACCACGAGAGCTTGCGGGCCATCAAGCCCGACATCATCTCGTGCAACACCTACATGTACGGCCCCGAGGGTCCCCTCTCGCACCTCGGCGGCAACGACTCACTCGCCCAGGCGCTGAGCGGGCTCGAGTGGGAGGCCGGCCCCGCCGAGGAGGGAAACAGGCCGCTGTGGTACCGGTTCGGCCACGGCGACACCGCCAACGCCCTGTCGTCGGTGGTCGGGGTGCTCGTCGCCCTGGCCCACCGGGACCGCACCGGAGAGGGGCAGGCGGTCTGGACGTCGCTCCTCAACGCGGCCACCTACCTGTGCTCCGAGGTCCACCTCACCGAGGACGGGGCCTCCGAGCCGCCGAAGCTCGACAGGGGCCAGACCGGGTTCGGCGCCCTCTACCGCCTCTACGAGTCCCAGGAGGGCTGGGTG
>Ga0070738_10004869_pt1 | contig 15550 bp, 8 predicted proteins | sample Coa_R2_2_FD_66446 | JGI IMG/M metagenome (GOLD analysis project Ga0070738, IMG submission 66446) | Surface soil microbial communities from Centralia Pennsylvania, which are recovering from an underground coalmine fire - Coalmine... | ecosystem: Environmental > Terrestrial > Soil > Unclassified ...
CTGCGGACAGAATTTCAGGCGAAAGTGAACTGCACAAACGGCGATGTCGATTTGCAGAGCGTCCGAGGGGAATTCGAAAAGACCAGTTTTGCCGTGGCAGGAGAGATCGCGGGCCAAGCAAACCCGCGTGCCAAAGTGGCCATGCTGCAGGTCAATGATGCGGGCGGAAGAGTCGAAGACTGGCTGCGGCTTCTGGCGCCGGACGCGATGCCTCCCATGACAGGGCCCATCTCGTTTCAGGCGCGGCTGAAAGTTCCCGGCGGCACGGCGCCCTTCCTTCGGCGGGTCTGGCTGGCTGGGGACTTCGAACTCACCGGGGTTGGATTTACAAAAGAGAAATCGCAGCGAGGCGCGGACGAATTGAGCCTTCGCGCAAGAGGACAGAAAATCCCCAATGATAAGGTCGCTCTGCCTAAAATTCTCGGAACTCTTTCAGGACACGTCGAGTTAATCGATGGCGTGGCCAATTTTTCCACGCTGACGTTCGCGCTCCCGGGTGCCGTGGCAAACGTACACGGCACTTACAGCTTCGTCGATGAGCGCGTTGACCTGCACGGGCAGCTTCGAGTGGATACGAAATTTTCGAAAACGGCGGGCGGGCCGAAAGGTCTTTTTACGCGCGCCAGCGAAGCGTTGTTTGCAAAATCAAGAGGCGATGGCGAAATCCTCCCTGTGAAGATGACCGGCACGTACGATCAGCCTTCCTACGGCCTCGACAAGTAATCGAAAAACAATCCAACCGCTGCGATGGCACCGCAGTCGGCAAGAGTGGCGCTGGAGATGCCAGCGGCATTTTGATACCCTCGAAGGCGCTGCGTGGGAGACGTCAGCCGTCGATCCGGCTGTGCTTTGCGTTTGCATACGAGTGAGATAGCATCCGGGAAGCGGGACTGCGGCATCTTACAGTCAGTTTGCAAACGGGCGTTCAGCGTACGGGCACCAAGTGTAAAGTCAGCCGGGAAGGCGAACGTTGCGCCGATCGTATGTTGAGGTTTGGACTCCGCTGGGGCGCTGTATTTGAGCTCGGCCGCCGGAAGGATGTTTCGATTCAAAACGCGACCTTGAACTCTGGTTGATGGCGACGCACGGAGGCAAGTGAGCGCAAGCTCCCCGCCTGCGTAAACTTCTCTGTGCGGGACGAGAGGTTACGGTCAACAAAGCTCGGAACGGCAGCGACACTCAAATAGTTCAAGTTTGCCGACAGACAATTTGATCGGGCGCCAGGGAATATGTTCGAGTTCTTATTCAAGTATCCTGTTTCCGCCTTTTACCGCGGAGAGTTAGTTCTTCTCGCGAACTGGCCGAAGTGGATACTGGGTACCCTGATCCTGGCGACGAGCGTAGGTTTCGCCCTTCTGCTCCGGGCAAAATTGCCTCGCACTCTTCCCCTGCTGCGCGGTTGGCGGATGGGCGTTCTCTGGGTTCTGCAAAGCGCTCTTGCCGCTCTTCTATTGGTTTTGCTCTGGCAGCCGGCGCTCATGGTGGCGGAGCTCAAGCCACAACAAAACATTATCGCTGTCGTGGTTGACGATTCCCGCAGCATGGGCATCAACGAAAATGGCACGACGCGGCAAGCCGAAGCCATCAAGGCGCTGGAAGGTGGCGTCCTTTCCGGTTTGCAGAAAAGATTTCAGACGCGGCTCTACCGGATGGACAGCAAGCTCGACCGCATTGACAGCCTGGATCAACTTCATGCCGCGGCTTCGGTCACGCGGATCGGAGACAGCCTCAAGCAACTGGCGAACGAAACTACGGATCTGCCGATCGGGGCCGTGGTGCTGCTGAGCGACGGCTCGGACAACACCGGTGGAATAGACCTGGATACCATTTCCGCGTTGCGCAGCCGCCACATCCCCGTCCATACAGTTGGATTCGGACGCGAACAATACCAGGATGTCGAGATTAACGACGTCAGCGTGCCGGCACGCGCACTCGCGGATTCGCGGCTTTCCGCCAGCGTCAGCTTTCACCAGCGCGGATATGCGGGCCGCAAAGGGATGCTCGCGGTGCGCGACGGCGCCAAGGTCCTGACAACGCGCGAGATCACCTTTGGTCCAGACGGCAATATCCAGACCGAAAGCCTGCTCTTCAATGCGGGCGCGGCGGGAGCAAAACCTCTTTCTTTTTCCATCGATCCGCTGCCCGGAGAAGAAAACCGCGGAAATAACGCGCTGACGCGTTTGGTTGATGTCAGGTCCGAGAAACGGCGCATCCTTTATATAGAAGGCGAGCCGCGCTGGGAGTACAAGTTTATCCGGCGCGCGGAAGACGACGACCGGATCGTGCAAATCTCCTCGATGGTGCGCACCAGCGAAAACAAAATCTACCGCCAGGGCATCGCCGATCCCAAGGAGTTAGCGGAGGGGTTCCCCAATAAAGTCGAGGACCTGTTTCCCTACCAGGGACTTATCATCGGCTCAGTTGAAGCCAATTACTTCACACCGGAGCAGCAGCAGCTAATCAAAGACTTTGTCGATCGACGCGGAGGCGGGCTGCTTTTACTGGGCGGGCGCTATTCGCTGGCGGACGGCGGCTGGGGCGCATCATCCATGGCGGATTTGCTTCCGGTCATGCTGCCGAATCGAAAAGGCACGTTCCATCGCGATGAAGCCACCGTCGAACTTACACCGGCGGGCGCTGATAGCATCATCTGCCGCCTGCTGGAAGATCCCTCCAAAAACATTGATCGCTGGAAGAAGCTGCCTCCACTGATGGATTATGAGGAGATCGGCACGCCGAAACCCGGCGCCGCCGTGCTGGTGGAAGCGAAGGTGGGCAGCCGAAACCTGCCGCTGCTTGCGACGGAAAATTACGGGCGGGGCCGCACGGCGATTATGGCAACCTCTTCAACCTGGCATTGGCGCATGCTGCTGCCGATCGAAGACAAGTCTCAGGAAGAATTCTGGCAGCAACTGCTGCGCTGGGTGGTCTCCGATTCTCCGGGGCGCGTCTATTCTTCGATTCCAAACCCGATGTTGTTTGACGACGGCCACGTGCGGGTATCGGCTGATGTTCGCGACAAAAAGTACATGCCGCTCGGCGATGCGCGCGTGGAAGCTCATTTCACCGGACCACAGAATACCGGCGCACTGGTGGAAATGACCCCCGATCCAAACTCGCCCGGCATTTTCAATGCGGAGTGGACGGCGGATAAGCCCGGCACCTACACGGTGGAAATTTCGGCAAAGCACGGCGATGAGGATGTGGGCAGCGATACGCTTTTGTTCCAGCGCATCGACGGCGTGGCCGAGAATTTCCATACGGAACAGAATCGCGACCTGCTCGAGAAGCTTTCTTCTCAGACGGGCGGACGTTATTGGCAGCGTCAGGATCTGGCCAAACTTCCGGCGGAAATTCCGTATTCCGAAGCCGGCATTACCATCCGCCAGCCCAAGGACCTGTGGAACATGCCGGCTGTATTCCTGCTGATTTTGCTGCTGCCCTCGGCGGAATGGCTGCTGCGGCGGAAGTGGGGGCTGGTGTGAAAAAACGCTGCCTCACTGGCTTTGGGTTTGCATGCATCTTGTTTTTTGGTGTGACTGCGCGCGCCGCGACCTACTACATCACCGTGGCAGGCCTGGGGGGCGAAGCGGATTACGAGCAGCGCTTTGAGGGCCTGGCGAACGATTTAAACAAACTGCTGAAAGACTCCGGCGGTGACCTGCGGGTTTTCACCCTTTCGGGAAACGATGCCACGAAGGCGAAAATCGAAGCGGAATTCGCGACCGTGGCGCGCGAGGCAAAACCCGAGGACGATCTCGTGGTGATTCTAATCGGTCACGGATCGTTCGACGGTTCCGAATATAAATTCAACCTCCCCGGTCCTGACATCACCGGAGTGGAACTTGCGAATCTTTGCGACAAAATTGCGGCCAAGCGCCAATTAATCGTCAATACGACGAGCGCCAGCGGAGGGTCGGTTGCCGCGCTTCGGAAACCCGGACGTGGCGTCATAACGGCGACCAAGAGCGGCACGGAAAAAAATGCCACGGTATTCGCGCGCTACTGGGTAGAGGCGATGCGCGACCCGGATGCAGACGTGGACAAAAACGAATCCATCACCGCGCTCGAAGCCTTCCAATATGCGGAACGGAAGACGGCGGAATTCTATGAGGCGCAAAAGCGGCTGGCGACCGAACATCCGCAATTCGAGGATACCGGCAAGAATGATCCGGTACGCGCGCCCTCGGGCGACCACAATGAAGGGATGCTGCTTTCGACGTTTACCTTACTGCGCATCGGTCAGGCGCAACGGGCGGCGGCCGATCCGGCGAAACGCGATCTGCTGGCAAAGAAAGAAGCGCTCGAGCAGAAAATCGACAAGCTCAAGTATGAGAAAGCGGCCATGCCGGAGGATGAATACAAAAGCCAGCTCACCTCCGCCTTGGTGGAATTGGCGCACGTCCAGCAGGAGCTAGATAAGTGAATTGCAAGGCTCGAACCGGCCTGTTGATCGTGGCGCTGGCGACGGCGTTTGCAGCGGCGAACTTCGCCTGCGCAGCTACGCCCGAAGAGTGTCAGACGCTGCGCAAGCACGGACACAATGATCAGGCGAGGACGTGTTTCGAGTCTCTGACGCAGTCGCGGGAAGCCGGAATCCGCGCCGAGGGATTTTGGGGCCTCGAGCAGTACGAGGATGCGAACAACGAATTTCGCACCGCCGTCGAGCAGGCGCCGAACAACGCCAATTACCGGGTTCGCTGGGGACGGCTGCTGCACGAGCGCTTTAATAATAAGGACGCCTCCGATCTGTTTAACGAAGCCCTGCAGCGCGACCCGAAGAATGCGCAAGCTTACCTGGGGCTGGCCCTGGTGAGCGCGGATGGCTTTGACAATAAAGCCGTAGAGGAGGCGAAAAAGGCGCTCGAGCTCGATCCCAAACTCGTCGAAGCCCATGAACTGATGGCGCGGCTGGCACTGGAGGATTACGACTCGAAAGCCGCCGCGGCGGAAGCGGACGAGGCGCTGAAGATTTCTCCCGAAGCGCTGGATGCGATGGCGATTCACGCGACCATCGACGTGCTCGCGGATCACTCTCCCGACGAATGGTTCGCAAAAATCGCGCAAATCAATCCACACTATGGGGAAGCATACGCGATAGTCGCGCACCACCTGACGCTGAACATGCGCTTTCAGGACAGTATCGGCTATTACCGCAAGGCCATCGAGGTTGATCCCAGACTGTGGCCGGCGCGTTCTGAATTGGGCATTCAGTTGATGCGTTTCGGGCAGACCGAAGAGCCGTTTCAGTTGCTGGAGGAGTGCTACAACAACGGATATCGCGATGCCGCCACCGTAAATACCCTGCGCCTGCTGGACAGCTTCAAGAACTTCGAAACCTTCAAAGACGACGAGACCATAATCAAGCTGAACAAAAAAGAGGCGGAACTGCTGCTGCCGTATGTGCGTGCCGAGGCGAGACGAGCCATCGCCACTTACGAAAAGAAATACAAAATGAAGCTCCCCGGTCCCGTTCAGATCGAACTCTATCCGAATCATGAAGATTTCGCGGTGCGCACGCTGGGCATGCCCGGGCTTGGCGCGCTGGGCGTTACCTTTGGCGAAGTCATCGCCTTGGATAGCCCTTCAGGCCGCCCACCCGGCAGCTATCACTGGGGCGAGACGCTGTGGCATGAGATGAGCCACGTTTTCATTTTGAATGCGACAAATAATCGCGTGCCGCGCTGGTTCACCGAGGGGCTTGCGGTACACGAAGAATCGCAGGTGGCTCAGGGGTGGGGAGATCGCGTCTCGCCGGAAATCCTGGTTGCGATTCGCGAAAAGAAATTGCTTCCGATCGCGGAACTTGATCGGGGTTTTATCCGGCCCGACTATCCAGCTCAGGTCATCGTTTCTTACTTTCAGGGCGGAAAGGTGCTCGACTTTATCGACCAACGCTGGGGCGACGACAAAATTCTCGACATGGTGCATTCATACGCCCAACTCAAGAAAACGCCCGAAGTGATTCAGCAGGATCTGGGGATCTCTCCCGAGGAGTTCGACAGCCAATTCACAGCGTGGCTGAACAAGGATGTGGGCAAAGAGGCCGCCTCATTTGACGAATGGCGGACCCGCCTGAAGGATCTCGCCGAAGCCGCCAAAGCAAAGAACTGGGACGAAGTCCTGGCCAAAGGCGACGCGGTGCGCCAGCTATACCCGGATTACGTCGAGGGCGCCAATGCTTACGAATTTATGGCGGAAGCCTACGTTGCCAAGGGCGACAAAAAAGCTGCTGCGAGCATCCTGGCAGAATATGCCAAGATTGGGGGCCGAAGCCCGGACGCGCTGAAACAGCTTGCCTCAATGCAGCAGGAATTGGGCGATAGTAAGAATGCTGCCGCGACGCTGGAGAGCATCAACTACGTTTACCCGATGGACGAAGACCTGCATCGCAAGCTCTGCGGTCTTCTGTACGACCTCGGTAACCCGGCGACTGACGTCCGAGAGTGCAGTGCGGTTCTGGCGATGCATCCCCTGGATCAGGCTTCGGCGCAATTTGACGTCGCGCGTGCATACTTTGCCGCCGGGCAACAGGACCAGGCTCGCGACCACCTGCTGGCTTCGCTCGAAGCCGCGCCGGATTATCGGCCGGCCCAAAAATTGCTTTTAGAGCTCGAGGACTCCCAGAAAGGAAAATGACCAGTGGCCACCCTTGCCGCACTTAATGTGGATTCGGTAGAACTGAAAAGGCGGGTTGAACGCTTCCAAACCGTACGAGACGGCATCCTCAGTCAAGTTCGGCAAGTCATCGTCGGCCAAGAGGAGGTGCTCGATCAGATCCTCACGGCGCTATTCGTAGGCGGCCACTGTCTCATCACCGGGCTTCCGGGCACGGCCAAGACGCTTATGGTGCGCACCATCGCGCAGACGCTTGGCCTCGTCTTCCGCCGCATTCAATTTACTCCGGACCTGATGCCTTCGGATATCACCGGCACCGACATCATCGAAGAGGACCCCACGACCGGACACCGGCGCTGGACTTTCGTTCCCGGGCCCATCTTCGGAAATATCGTACTGGCGGACGAAATCAACCGCACGCCGCCGAAGACGCAAGCCGCGCTGCTCGAAGCGATGCAGGAGCTTTCCTGCACGGTTCGCGGCAATCACTACACCTTGCCTTCGCCTTTTTTTGTTCTGGCGACGCAAAATCCCATCGAACTGGAAGGCACCTACCCGCTGCCCGAAGCGCAACTCGACCGCTTCCTTTTCAATACCGTGCTCGATTATCTGAGCGCGGAACACGAAGTGCAGGTCGTGGACCTGACCACGGCCACGCGGGTCGCCCACGTTGAAGCGGTCACGAACGCGGAAGAAATTCTGGATTTTCAGCAACTGGTGCGGATGGTGCCGATCGCCGAAAGCCTGGCGCGATACGTCGTGGATCTGGTCCGCGCTACGCGGCACCAGAGCGGGCAGGCGCCGGAGTTCGTCACGAAATACGTGAATTACGGCGCCAGCGTGCGCGCCGCGCAGTTCATCGTGCTCGCGGCCAAAGCCCGCGCCCTCTCGCGGCGCCGATATCACGTCACCTACGAAGACATTACTTCGCTGGCGATCCCCGTGCTGCGTCACCGCATCTTGCTCAACTTCCACGCGGAATCCGACCGCGTCGACTCAGACCAGATCCTGCGTCGATTGCTCGAGACCGTGCCGCCGCCGTCGGGAGCATGACGTGCAGAGATACCTCGATCCGGCGGTTTTGGCGGGAATTTCGGGCCTGGACCTGGTGGCGAAAACGGTGGTCGACGGATTTGTTGCCGGCCTGCATCGCTCGCCGGATTTCGGCTTCAGCCAGGAGTTTGCCGAATACCGCGCTTACACTCCCGGCGACGACCTGCGCCACGTGGACTGGAACGTCTTTGCCCGCACCGAACGCGCTTACCTGAAACGCTACCGCGGCGAAACCAACACCCTGCTGACCGTGCTGCTGGATGCCAGCAGCTCGATGAGCTATACCTCGCACAAAGTTACGAAAATGGAGTACGCGCGCTATATCGCGGCGTCGCTTTTTTATCTCACGACTCAGAACCAGCGGGACGCCGCCGGGCTGATCGTTTTTGACGACGAGGTGCGCAATTTCATCCGCGCCTCCACCCGGCAGGGCCAGCTTCACCGGCTGCTGAGCGGACTCGAGCACGCCGAGCCGCGCGCCCGCACCGATTACGCCAAGCCCCTGCTTCATTTCCAGAATTGGCTGCACAAAAGGGGTATGGTCGTGGTCATCTCCGACTTTTTTGAATCGCCTGAGCTCATCGTGCGCACAATCGAGCCACTTCGATATCACGGAAACGAAGTGGTCCTCTTCCACGTCCTCGATCCACAGGAGCTCAAGCCGGAGTTGGGAGAGCCGGTGGTGCTCGTTGACATGGAAACGCAGGAAAGCCTGGAAGTCACGCCGGAATACGGCCAGGACGAATACCGCACAAAAGTGCAATCACACATCACCCAACTGAAGGACCGGACGCGGGCCGCAGGCATGGATTATCACCTGCTGGTGACCAATCGCCCGCTCGACGGCGCTTTGCGGGAATATCTGACACTTCGGCAAGGGAGATACTGATGGGTTTCCTGGCGCCCTGGTTTCTGGCTGGTGCGGCGGCAGTGGGATTACCGATCTACCTGCACCTGTTGCGGCGCCATCGCACGACGCCTCAGCCTTTCAGTTCGCTCATGTTTTTCGAGCGGCGCACGCAAAGCTCCATCAAACACCGGCGGTTGCGCTATCTGCTGCTGCTGGCATTTCGTCTTGCGGTGATCCTTTTGCTTGCACTGGCGTTTGCTAATCCTTTCATCGAACGTTCCGCCGCGAGCATTACGGGCGAAAAGCTCGACCTGCTGGTGATCGACGATTCATTCAGCATGCGCGCGGGGACGCGCCTGGCTGACGCGAAACGCGACGCTCTGTCTTTGCTGGAATCGCGCAAGCCCGGGGAACGCGCTCAGGTGATGGCGCTCGCATCGCAGGTTCACGTGCTCACCGAACCCACGCAGGATGCCGGCGTGCTACGGTCGGCTGTAACGAGCATTCAACCCGCAGACACGCGGGCCAGCTTTGGCGAACTAGCGGGCACTTTGCGCTCCATGGCCGAAACCGTGCATACGCCAATCGAACTGCATCTGTTCAGCGATATGCAGCGGAGCGCGATGCCCGGAAGCTTCGGGGAGATGTCCCTGCCTGCAAATGTGACTCTCGTGCTGCATCCGGAAGCGAGGGGCCCGGAACCGAACTGGACCGTGGAGAGCGTAAACGCGCCGGGCGAAGTATTCGACCCGAAGAAATCGCGCGTGCAGGCGGTCATTTCCGGTTACCACACGCCGGCCGCAAAAAAAACTGTTTCGCTCGTCGTCAACGGAAAGACGGTTGCCACCCAGAGCATTGATGTTCCTCCTAGTGGCCGCGCGACGGTGGAGTTTTCTTCCCTCGACGTGCCCTATGGCCTCGCACGTTGCGAGGTGCGCATCGATGGCAGCGATTCCCTCTCCGCAGACGACGCCAGCCTTTTTGCGGTGAAGCGCTCCGATCCCCGAAAGGTTCTCTTCGTTTACGAAGCGAACGACACGCGCTCGCCGCTGTACTTCCGCGCCGCGCTTACCTCTGCCGCCGAATCCGCGTTCAATCTGGAAACTGTGACAGTCGATCGGGTGGCGAACGTGCAGCCGGTCGGCCACGATTTCGTTGTGCTCTCGGACGTCGCTTCCCTGCCCGCCTCATTTGAGGATGCACTCACGAAGTACGTCAAAGGCGGGGGCAGCGTGTTCATCGCGGCGGGGACTTCGGCCGCGCATCATCCGCGGATTCCGATATTCGGCGATACGATAACCGATTCCCGCTATTACTCGCGCGAAGGCGCCCGGTTTCTGAACGTGGGCGAGACCGACCCATCGTATCCCTCGGTCGAAAAGGCGAACCGCTGGGCGGGAGTGAAGTTCTATTTTGCGGTGCGCGTGGCGGGAAACGACGCTCGGGTGGCGGCCCGGCTGACCGACCAGACTCCCCTGCTGCTCGAGAAAAAGATCGGGGAAGGTCGAGTGATGCTCTTCACTTCCGGTCTTGATAATCTGACCAACGATTTCCCGCTGCATCCGGTCTTTATCCCGTTTATCGATCAGACTGCACGGTATCTATCGGGGATGGAGACACGCTCCGGCTCGAGGCTGGTGGACTCCTACCTGGAACTCCGTACCGCGAAAGAGCAATCGGTCGGCGTGGAGGTTGTAGATCCGGACGGCAAACGGCCGTTGTCGCTCAAAGAAGCGGCGTCGGCGCAGTCGTTTCAGTTAACCCGCGCCGGCTTTTACCAACTGCGGCTCGCCAACGGCCGCCAGGACCTCGTGGGCGTGAATAGCGACCGGCGCGAATCGGACCTCGATGTCATACCGAAAGATGTGCAGGCCCTATGGACGGGCAATGCCGGGACGCAAACACAGGAGACCTCCAGCGGAACCGTATCCCAAGACCAGAAAAAGCCTTATAGCCTCTGGTGGTATGCCATGTTGTTCTTGCTTGTCGCGGCCATTGCAGAATCCCTGCTTTCGAGTCAATATTTGACAATGTCGCGGGAGGAGCCATGACTACTCGGGACCACCTGGACTCCTATATCAAGCAGTTGCAGAGGCGCTTGCGTATCGGCGCTGTGTTGAGGGGAACCGCGATCTTCACCTCGGTCGCGCTCGCGATGACTGTGATTCTGGTCCTGATTGCCAACCACTACGCTTTTGCTTCCTGGACGCTGACCGGCTCTCGCGTGGTGCTGCTCGTTTCCCTGGCGTTGGCGATCGGCTTCGGGCTGGCCGTTCCCATGTACGGATTGAACGCGCGGCGTGCCGCCGGAAAGGCTGAAACGGCTTTTCCGCAGTTCGAGCAGCGGCTGGTTACCTACGCTGAACGCGACCTCACCCGGAAAGAGCCTTTCATCGATCTGCTGGCCGCGGACACGCTGCAGGTTTCTCAGGGCGCCCCGGTAAAGCAGTTGGTCCCGGATACGACACTGCTCGGGTCACTCGCGCTTGGCGTGGGTGCGCTTGGTGTGCTGGTGTGGCTTGTGCTCGCCGGTCCCGGCTATCTGGGCCACGGCGCGGCGCTGATCTGGACGGGTGCGGGGCATGTCTCGGGTCCGATCTATCAATTGCGCGTCTCCCCTGGTGATGCCGCTGTTCGCCGGAATTCCGATCAACTGATCACCGCGCAGCTGGCCGGATTGCAGACGCCCAATGCGCGGCTTTATGCCCGGTTCCAGAGCGCATCGAAATGGGAGCAGGTCACGATGCAGCCGCAGCCGGGAGGCTCAGGCTTCCAGTTCCTTTTCGCCGGCCTGCCCGAAGGCGTCGAATATTACGTCGAGGCCGGCCCGCTGCAATCGAAGCACTTCAACCTGAAAGTGGTAGACCTGGCTTCGGTGAAGCAGATCCGTGTGACCTATCGTTTCCCGTCGTGGACCGGGCTGAAAACTCAAGTCGAAGAACATGGCGGCGATCTGCGCGCCGTGGAAGGAACGGATGCCGACCTCGAAATACTGACTGACAAGCCAATGTCCAATGGCAGTCTGGTGCTCGATGACAAGCAGATCAAGCTCGGCGGTGGCGAGGGCAATGTTTACAAAGGCACTGTCCACATCGACAAAGACGGCCAATACCACGTGGCCGCACTCGAACAAGGTGAGACCCTGCGCATTTCCGACGATTTCTTTATCGAGGCGCGTAAAGCCAACCCGCCGGACGTGCGGCTGATCAAGCCGGGCGGCGACTATCGCGCCAACCCCATCGAGGAAGTTACTGTCGCCGTCAATGCCGACGGCGAGTTCGGGCTGAACGACGTTTCCCTGCATTACTCGGTCAATGGCGGCGACGAAAAGACCATCAACCTGCTCAAGCAAAAAGGAGTGAAGCAGGTGGACAATTCCGCCGTCCTGTCTCTTGAAGATTTCAAGCTGGTGCCGGGCGACGTGGTCAGCGTCTATGCCACAGCCAAGGACGCGCGTTCGGAATCGCGGACGGACATGTATTTCATTCAGGCCGATCCTTTCGAGCGCCAGTTCTCACAGTCTCAAGCCGCGGGCGGCGGGATGGGCGGCGGAGGAAGTTTCGGTCAAGGAGATCAGACTGACATCGCGCAGCGCGAAAAAGAGATCATCGCGGCGACCTTCAAGCAAAAGGGCGAGGGCAGCCAGAAGCCGTCAAAAGACGAATCCGCGGAGAACGCCAAGTTTCTCTCCGGAGTGCAGTCGAAGCTGCGCGACCAAGCCCTTTCGCTTGCGGGGCGCCTGGAACGCCGCGAACTCACCGACCAGAACCAGGAATTCAACGATTTCGAGAAAGATATGGCGGCGGCCGCACAAGCGATGGGACCAGCCGCGCAGAAGTTACAGCAGCAGAAATGGACCGATGCCCTGCCTGACGAGCAGAAGGCTTTGCAGCATCTGCTGCGCGCAGAAGCCACGTTCCGTGAAATTCAGGTGGCCTTCGGTGCGCGTGGTGGAGGCGGCGGAGGCGGCATGGCCGGCCGCGATTTGTCGAGCCTTTTCGACCTGGAACTCGATACCGAAAAGAACCAATACGAAACAGGTCAGACCGCCAGCTCGAATCAGCGGCAGCAGGAGATCGACGACGCGCTGCAAAAACTCGAGCAATTGGCCAAGCGGCAGGAAGAGCTCGCGCAACAACAGCGCAACGGTAATCAGAGCGCTGAGCAGCGCTGGCAAGAAGAGATGCTGCGCCGCCAAGCGGAACAGTTGCAGCGGCAAATGGAGCAGATGCAGCGCAACCAGCAGGGGCAACAAGGCAATCAGCAGGCGAGCCAGCAAGGCGGTCAACAGAGCGGGCAGCAGGGCGGACAGAGCGGGCAGCAGCAGGGCGGCCGGTCCAGTGGTCAACAGGGCGGTCAGCAAAGCGCCGGCGGACAAGGCGGGAACGGCAGCCAGAACGGACAACAATCGGCCGACAACCGCATGCAGGATGCCCTCGATCGCCTGCGGCAGGCGCAGGAAGATATGGCCCGCGCAGCTTCGCAACAACCCAACGACGCGGCGGCGCGCCGTGCAGCCGAACGGCTCCAGGAAGCCTCGAAACTCCTGGGCGGATTGCAGCAACGCGAAGCTTCGCAGCAGATGGATGCCATGGCTCGCGAAGCCGACCGGCTGCAAAAAGAAGAGCAGGACGAGGAAGCGCGCTCGCGGCGGATGTTTGCGAATGGCAATACCGCGAACGGCCTGAGCCAGAGCGATGAACAATCCAAGCTCGCCGACGATCGCCAGCAAACCGCGGAAGCGCTCGGCCAGCTCGAAAAGCAGATGCAGGATGCGGCGAGGAGCCTCGGCGGAAGCCAGCCGAATTCCGCAGGCAAACTACGGGATGCGCTCAGCGGTATGGAAACAGCCGATCTCCAGAATCGTATCAAGAAGAGCGCAGACTGGATTCGGCGCGGCATCGACCCAACTGCCAACGATGCCGGCGAACGACTGAAATCGATGAACGACAACAGCATTGGCGCGGGCATGCAGCGGCTCGACGATCAGTTGCATCAGGCGCAGCAGGCGTTCAACCGGCAACAGGAAAATCCGCAGGAGGCGCTCGACCGAATCGAGAAGCTTCGCAGCCAGATGGAAGCTCTGGCGCGCGGCATGAGCAATTCGGCCTCTCGCAACGGCCAGCAAGGACAGCAGGGTCAGCAGGGGCCCGGTGGTCAGCAGTATCAGCAGGGCCAACTCGGGAGAAATCCCGGCGGACAACAACCCGGTCAGGCCGGACAACCAGGCCAGCAGCAAGGCAACGGGCAGACCGCGGGCGGCGCAAGTAATCCCGGTTCTCCGAATGGCGGACCCAATGGAGGGCAAATCGGTCCGCGGGGCGGCACGTGGGCCGGCGGTTACGGCCCGATTGATCGCCAGTGGTATGGCGGCGATACCGGCGGCGCGTGGCCGCAGGGGCGCGAGACGCAGCCGGTTCCATCAACGCCGGCGGAAATTCAGCGCGCCTACGAGGAGGCGATGCGCGAGCTCAACGCCTTGCGTCAGAACTTCCAGGGCCAGCCCGCGCCTCTGGCTGACCTGCAGGAATTGATTCGCTACATGCAGCGGCTCGATCCCAGCCGCTTCCCGGGGAATCCGGCCATGCTCCAGGAACTCCACGATCAGGTGCTCACAAGCGTGGATAAGCTCGAGTTGCGGCTGCGCCGGCAGGAAGACGATAACGATGCGGGGCAAGTGCGCAGCGGCGATTCGTTGCCAATCCCGGCGGGATATCAGGATTCAGTGGCGGATTACTTCCGGCGGCTCAGCAAAAATCCAAGCAGCAACCCGTAATCCCGCAAAAGTTATTTTCGAACTGAGGCTGCGGATCATCCGCAGCCTCACGTTTCTAACGTCTCACTTCTGAGGCCATCGCTTCGCCCACTTCCGTGGTGCGCGCTTTGCCTCCGATGTCGGCGGTGCGCGGGCCGTCGCCACCCAAGACTTTTTCGATGGCCCTCTCAATTGCGGCAGCAGCCTCGGGTTCGCCGAGGTGCCGCAGCATCATCGCGCCGGACCAGATTTGGCCGATCGGATTGGCGATGCCCTTCCCGGCGATGTCGGGCGCGGAGCCGTGCACCGGTTCGAACATGGACGGAAATTTTCGCTCGGGATTGAGATTTCCGGATGCAGCGATTCCGATCGAGCCGACCACGGCGGGGCCAAGATCGGAGAGAATATCCCCAAACAGATTGGAACCCACGACGACGTCAAACCAATCCGGATGCCGCACGAAATGCGCGCTCAGGATATCGATGTGGAACTGATCGGTGCGAACGCCGGGATACTCCTTGGCAATCGCCGCGAACCGTTCATCCCAAAACGGCATGGTGAAGATGATGCCATTTGACTTGGTCGCTGAAGTAACGTGTTTCCGGCGGGTCTTCGCCAACTCAAACGCGTAACGAATAATGCGATCGCAGCCCCGGCGCGTAAACACCGACTGCTGGACCGCGAATTCGTCCTCCGTGCCGGAATAGAGCCGTCCGCCGATATTCGAGTATTCGCCTTCGTTATTTTCGCGGACAACCACAAAGTCGATCTGGCCGGGACCAAAATTTTTGACGGCCGGCTCAATGCCGGGGAGCAGACGCACCGGGCGAAGATTGACGTACTCCTGAAATTCGCGGCGAATGGGGATCAGCAATCCCCAAAGCGAGACGTGATCGGCCACGCCCGGGTAACCCACCGCGCCGAGAAAAATGGCGTCAAAACTCCGCAACTGCTCGAGACCGTCCTCCGGCATCATGCGGCCGGTCTTGAGAAAGCGCTCGCAACTCCAGTCGAATTCTTTCCAGGAAAGCGAAAAACCGAATCGGCGCGCCGCGGCTTCGGCGGCGCGAATTCCCTCGGGCACGACTTCCCTGCCGATGCCGTCGCCGGGAATGGTGGCGATTTTGTAGGACCGCGAAGTGGCATTCATGCGGTGGACGCTACGCGGAAAGTAAAGCGCTCAGCTTGCTCATGTCGGGCGCGTTCTCGAGCGTCTTTACGAAGGTGATTATGCCCTCGGCCTTTTCTTTCGGCCATTTCGCAAATTCCGCGCA
>Ga0070738_10004870_pt1 | contig 15550 bp, 14 predicted proteins | sample Coa_R2_2_FD_66446 | JGI IMG/M metagenome (GOLD analysis project Ga0070738, IMG submission 66446) | Surface soil microbial communities from Centralia Pennsylvania, which are recovering from an underground coalmine fire - Coalmine... | ecosystem: Environmental > Terrestrial > Soil > Unclassified ...
TATTCATACTGGGATAAAAAGACTAACGCTTGGGGACATTTCTCCATGCTCGAAACACTATTAACAAAGTATCCAGGACAACAAGGTTTTGATACAGGAATCAAGAAACATTCAAATGCCTCGCCTGATCAGTGCCGATTACTCGCTGATATTCATATCGCAGCAATGGTAGATGATATTACAAGGATTAATAAATACATCGAATGTGATCCAAATGAGGTGAATAATAATGTTAATAGCTGGAGAAAAACCCCGCTTGATTGTGCTGTTGCCACCCGCGCAATAGGTGCCATAAACTCATTACTCGGAAATCAAGCGAAATTAAAAGAAACACATATGCTCGAGGTTATTGAGAAAGGTGATTTTAATTACATTGCCACGATGCTCGATCATTATAAACAAGTGTCTGATGCCATGGTGGCAAAAGCTGAGGCCAGAGAAAAAGCTGAGGGCAGAGAAAATGGAAAATTATCTAAATACCTTGGATTATATCAATATCTTTGTATAGCTAAGATGCTGGATGCTTTGCATATGGCTGACCCGTTAGTCAAGCTAAAGGAAATGTTATTAGATCCCAAAGTGAATCGTCAAGTTATTGCTTATTTTTTGCAAATACGTCCGCAAGTTTTGGGGATGTTGGATAAGGATAATCCTGATAATAATAGCAAAAAAGATACTATCTTACATTGGGCAGCTAAACAAACCCCTACTATATTCATTACCCTACTCGAAGCCATTTACTATGTTAACTCTCAAGGAGTTGATCTTACATCTTTTTTGAACCCAAATGCGCTAAACACCAAAAACCAAACCGCTTTGGATATTTTGTTGGCAAATAAAGATGTGCAATTTGATAAAGCTATTCACGCTCTTGCATTATATAGCACACCGATGTTACCTATAAACATAAGGCAAAGAATTACCACGGAACGCAAAATAGATCTCACCGGCATTGAGTACGAGAGAAAAGAACTTGACCGGCAACAAAGTATTTACAATGCTAGGCAAGGGCGAAAGAATGCGCGTGTTTTAATTAAATTAAGTGGATCAGTGATTGATTTGACAGATGAAGTGAAAGAGTTGAAGCAACACACAATGGCTTTAGAAGAACAAACTAGAGAATTAAAAGCTAGATTAATCGCACAAGAAGAAGAATCAATGACATTAAAATTATGTTTGGCCCAAATGTGCCAACTAATGATCTCCTCAGGGATAAATATATCTCCTCCACAACTAACAGCATTGCAAAGATTATCACAGTCTAATTATTTAACGTTTCAAGGTACGCCAAATCAACAAAATAATGCCGAGATAATTGATCACCAAGCGAATAGACAAAACCACGGACCTAATTAATTATAACCTTTTGATTTTCTTCCAGTTGAAGCAATCAAGAAATTGAAAAATTTTTTAGATCGACAACCCTCTTCTTCGAAATCCTGTTAGTCAATAAATATTATTGACAAATGGAGATTCATATTCTAGAATTAAATAAAAAGTAGGGGATTGATGTGATCCAGGTTGTAGAAATTGGTATTAACGTTAAGAAGAGTTTTCACAAAATCCCTTTACCAATCAAGAAAAAACTTTTTACTTGGGTGGCAGCGGTTGAAGAAAGAGGACTTAACGAGGTAAGAAAAATACCTGGATATCATGATGAACCCTTAAAAGGTGATAGGCAAGGCCAGCGTTCTATACGTTTGAACAAGCAATGGAGAGCCATTTATAAAATTATCAATAAAAAGATTGAATTTGTACTTATCGAAGAGGTAACACCACATGACTACTAAGAAAACTTTATCTGCACGAAAATCGCTTAAAGATGTTCTTAAATCCTCTTTTGGTGAATTTATTAGAGATATCCGAGAATGTGATGAAATATCTCAAACTGAACTTGCTAAACGTATGCATGTGTCTCGTCAATTTATTAATGCAATTGAAAAAGACAAAGCTAATATTAGTTTGGAGATGGCTATTAAAATTGCTCGCGCCTTAGGTTATCCATACGAAGCCTTTATTGAAATATTTTTAAATGACATGTTAAGAAAATCTGGAATAAAAAAGGTTGTTCATCTTGAACCTAAAGCTGCTTAATTTTGTCTTGGCGAAATCGTAATAGCCATCGCACTTGGTTCAATCAAGCTTGTCCAGATTACAGAGACAGGATTCTATCTATTTAATTTATTATCCCCTACGGCCTAGCATCCACTTCCTTCAATTGCGGCACCAAATGCTGACGGCTCAACCCTAATGCCAACGTCAACGACCCCGCCACATAAATCGATGAATACGTCCCCACAATAATCCCAATAATCAACGCCAACGCAAATCCATGCAATAGCGCGCCTGCTAAGAAAAACAGCGCTAACACCACGGTCAACGTTAAAGCTGACGTCATAATCGTTCGGGACAAGGTTTGATTAATAGATTGATTCATCACTTCTAGTGCTATCGCTTTACGCATTTTACGGAAATTTTCGCGAACGCGATCAAAAATAACGATCGTATCATTCAATGAATAACCAATCACCGTCAGGACTGCTGCCAACGTAATAAGATTAAATTCAATATTCCAAAACGAAAAAATACCCAAAATGATGATCGGGTCATGAATAAGCGCCACTGTTGAACCAATCGCAAATCGCATATCAAACCGGAAAGCGATATACACCATCGTGCCTAGCAAAGCGAGCAAAATGGCGTAAATACTTTTGGTTGTCATTTCTTTCCCTACTGAGGGTCCAATATAATTGACTTGTTCCACCGTGGCAGAAGGTAATGCTTGCTTTACTTGCTCCACAATCGCTGCCTGCGCCTGATTACTCAACGCATCTGCCTTTTTATCTTTAGGCACCAACGTTACCAGCACATCTTTGGACGTACCATAACTAATCACCACTGCTTCGGGAAACCCACTTGCTTCTAAATTAGAACGAACTTGGTTTAAATCCGCTGCAGTCGGAAAGCTCAGTTGGATTTGCGTGCCACCTGTAAAATCCAAACCCCAATTAAGCCCATGAACTGCCAATGCTCCAATGGAAAATAAAAAGAGCACAATTGAACAAATAGCAGCCCATTTACGCTGGGCCATAAAATTAATAGTGGTGTTAGTTTTAAAAAATTCCATTGTCTCAGATCCCAATTGAAATATGTTTGAGTGAACGTCGGCCATAAATTAAATTTACTAGCGCACGAGTTCCCATAATGGCAGTAAACATCGACGTAATCACACCTACCGTCACCGTAATCGCTAACCCTTTTACCACCCCGGACCCCAAGCTGAAAAGAATCATCATCACAATCAAGGTGGTAATGTTAGCATCCAGAATCGTCACAAAAGCACGATCGTAACCAGCATGAATACTTGCTTGAACACCCAAGCCACGTCGGAGTTCCTCGCGAATACGTTCGAAAATTAAAACATTTGCATCGACCGCCAAGCCAACAGTGAGGACGATACCCGCGATACCCGGCAGAGTCAGCGTGGCACCCAACAAAGACAAAGCAGCCACAATTAAAACCAAGTTCATGGCAAGCGCGATATCAGCCAGTATGCCCATGACACCGTAATAAACCGCCATGAAAATCACCACCAATGCCATGCCAACTTCTACTGACAAAATACCTTTGTTGATATTTTGCTGGCCTAAGGTAGGACCTATTTGACGCTCTTCGAGGAAAGTGACTGTTGCAGGCAACGCCCCGGCACGCAACAGTAAGGCAAGTGTGCGCGCTTCATTTTGCCCACTTAACCCCGTAATTTGGAAATTATTTCCTAACGCACTTTGAATGGTAGCAACACTAATGATGCGACGCTCGGTTTGATAGGTGATAACTGTTTTACCATTTTCAGTTTTTGGCGTGGATTTCACTTCCACAAACACAACAGCCATCGGTTTACCAATGCTTTCTGCTGTTATCTTCGTAAACAAGCTATCCCCTGTCCCACCTAACCGCACTTGCACATTCGCCCGACCATCTTCACCAAAACCGGATGTCGCTGCCACAATCGAGGAACCACGCAACACAACTTGGTTCTTTAATAAAATCGGCTGCCCTTGCCAGGTATAAAGCCGCGTATCCGGCGGAGCAACACCTTCTTGCGTCACTGCAGAAGCATTATGGTCTACATCGACCATATGGAATTCTAAAGTCGCTGTTTTGCCAATAATATTCTTTGCTTGCGCCGTATCTTGAATACCTGGCAAATCCACGGCAATCCGATCTTCACCCTGCTGCTGCACTGTTGCTTCAGACACCCCTAGTTCATTCACGCGGTTACGCAGCGTATTCATTTCTTGATCTAAGGTATCTTGCTTAGCTTGAAAAACAGCGGGAGGCGATAAAACACCTTGCAAAATGAATTCCTCACCTTGCGTTTGTTTATTCCAAGTAAATTCATTATAGCGATGACTAACAAAATCATAGGCTGCATCACGTGCATCTTGCGTAGGAAATTGCAGGACGATTTCATTATTTGGCTGGCGATTAATCCCGGAATAACGAATCCGTTCATCCCGCAACGCTTGCCCGATGCCCCGTACATCGCCATCTATACGCTGCTGAAGGACAGAATTTACATCTACTTGCAGCAGGAAATGCACACCGCCACGCAAATCCAAGCCCAATCGCATTGGCATTGCACCAATAGATTTCAACCAAGTCGGCATAGCAGAAGCGAGATTTAAGGCAACCAAGTAATTTTCGCCCAAAGCTTGCTGAATGCGTTCCTTCGCTTTGAGCTGATCATCTGTCGAATAAAAACGGAATAGCGCGGTTTGATTTTGGAAAGAGTCTGCTTTGTACGTAATGCCCGCTTTTTGCAATACGTTTTTCACCGTATTAACCGTTTGATCATCCACCACAGTCGCATTCGCACCTTGAATCTGGACCGCGGGGTCATCCCCATACAAATTCGGTGCGGCATATAGAAAAGAACCTATCACCACTACTAAAATTAAAAGATATTTCCAGAATGGATAGCGATTGATTGAAGCTGCCATGAGCGATTACATCCTCGTTCAGTTATTCAAGTGATTTCAATGTTCCCTTTGGCAACACGCCGGCGACAGATGACTTTTGTATTACTATTTCCACATTATTCGCCACTGACAACAAAATATACTTATCCATCATTTTACTAATCCGACCTACTATACCACCCGCTGTGACGACTTCGTCCCCTTTTTCTAGCGAATTCAGCATCATTTGCTGTTCTTTGGCCCGTTTATTTTGAGGACGCCAAACAGCAAAATAAATGAAGACGAAAAAAATAACAAACATGACGATAAAAGAAATGCCGCCGCCTTGGGAAGCAGGTGCGCCTGACATGTCAGCCGCATACGCGCTTGAAATAAAAACACTCAAGAATTGATCCATCATGGGATACTACCTTTTGAGATATAAGAAAATGCATCGATTATAAGCGCTAATTAAGCACTAATCCACATCGCATCGCCGTAACTGTAAAAACGATAAGATTGAAGGACAGCTTCTCGATAGGCGCGCATAATATGACCATAGCCACCGAAAGCACATACTAATATTAGCAAGGTAGAACAGGGTAAGTGTAAGTTGGTGATAAGCGCATCCACACACTGGAAGTGATAGCCGGGATAAATAAAAATATTGGTTTCGCCGTGATAAGGCTCGATGGTGCCGCTTTGGCTTGCAGTTTCTAAGGCCCGCAAACTGGTCGTGCCAACAGCGATAACACGTTTGCCACTGGCTTTGGTGGCGTTTATTTTTTCACACAATTCAGGCGATATTTCCAAATACTCAGCATGCATTTTGTGTTCGCGAATGTCCTCGACACGGATAGGCGCAAACGTCCCAGCACCGATATGTAAAGTTAAATAAGCCATTGAAACATTTTTATTAGAAAGTTTTTGTAATAATTCATTATCAAAATGCAGGCCTGCAGTAGGGGCCGCAACAGAACCTTTTTGAGCAGCATACACCGTTTGATAACGCTCATAATCACTTTCCTCCGGCATACGTCGCATGTAAGGAGGAAGCGGAATTTGGCCCATGCTTTCGACTAATTCAAGCATGGTGCGATCTGTATGCGGGTAGCGCAATTCGTAGAATTGATTATGGCGATTGATGATTTCGAGGTAAACATTCGGCGGCAATAACAATTGCTCGCCGATACGTGGCGGTTTACTCACACGCACTTGCGCGAGCATGCGTTGATCATCCAGAATCCGCTCTACTAGCACTTCCACCTGTCCGCCTGTTGCTTTTTGACCAAACAATCTAGCGGGAATGACTTTCGTATCATTAAAAACGAGCAAATCACCAGGTTCAATAAGATCCAGAATGTCATAGAAGCGCCGATGAACAATCGAGCCCCATCTATCTAAACACAACAAGCGGCTGGCGCTCCGTTGAGCGAGCGGATAGCGAGCAATAAGCTCGATAGGAAGATCAAAGTGAAAGTCGCTTAATTTCATAATGGGTGATGTGTTGTAAGTAATATCTTAATAATACCGTTAGTTTTAGCTGATACCCGCGCTACCCCAAACTCGCTACAGTAGAATTGCTTGATAGTGTAACCCAGAGGAAAGATATGAAAAAGGAAAATGTCGTCGATCTTTTCGTCCAGCGCGATCAGCAAGCTGTTGACACCACTCCCCCGCCTTCGGGCATTAGTAAAGAATTGGAACAAGCGATACAACATCTCATTTATCGCTTGCGAGAGTTGGGGCCTATTCAGCGGTCAAATTAGTTATTTATGCGGCTTTATCCGATGGTAATTCGGCATAAATCAATAAAAGAGCTTGGCAATAAACCGAGTAGTAAAGCCGCGGAACCATTAATAGTAATAGCCGTTGTCATAGCGGGTGACAACTTCACCGGTAGATTAGCAGCGGTTTCAGCCGGTTCTTCGAAATACATGAGCATCACCACCCGTAAGTAATAGTAAGCCCCAATTAAGGCAAAAATGAGAGCCAAGACAGCAAGCCAGACGAGATGCGCTTGGATGAGGGCTTCTAATAAGCCTAATTTAGCAAAAAAGCCTACCGTGGGCGGAACCCCTGCCATGGAAAACATGAGCAATAACATCATGAAAGCAAGCCACGGATTGCGAGCATTTAAGCCGCGATAATCTTCTAACTTATCAAACTCAATGCCATCCTTACTCATTAAGGTGATCACAGCGAAAGCACCTGCTGCGACTAAAACATACGTGAAAATATAGAACATCGCAGCTGAATAACCATCCGTAGAATTGGGGCCTGCTAGAATACCCAGTAGAGTGTACCCAATGTGCGCAATCGAAGAATAAGCTAACATGCGTTTAAGGTTGGTTTGCGCAATAGCTAGAACATTTCCTAAGAACATCGAGAGAACAGCCATCACAATAAGCAACTGCTCCCAATTGGTGGATAAGCTTGGCATGGCTTGTACAAGAATGCGAACAGTAATAGCGAAAGCGGCTACTTTGGGGGCGCTTGCAATAAAAAGGGTGGTGGGCGTTGAAGCACCTTGATAAACATCTGGCACCCACATGTGGAAAGGTACTGCTCCAAATTTGAAAATGAGGCCGGCTAGCACAAAAATTAATGCGAGTAAGGGCACAATATCGTGGCGGTTTTGTAGCACTTGCGCGATCGTGTTCATTTGAATATTGCCTGTTACGCCGTACAAGATGGAAATACCATATAGCAATATGCCGGAAGCAAGACCACCCAAGACAAAATATTTCATCGCTGCTTCGGTAGCTGTATTAGAATCTTTATAAAGAGCAACCATCGCATACAGGGAAAGTGATAACAGTTCTAAGCCGAGATACACTGTCAACAAGCTATAAGCAGATGCCATCACCGACATACCGAGAACAGCAAATATACCGAGTAAATAATATTCACTGCGAGGAATATGACGAGATTTCAAATATGCTTGTGCATAAGCAAATGCAAAGAAGCTGAATAAATAAACAAATAATTTTGTTAAGACAGCTAATTTATCGACAATATAATGACCACTAAATGTAATCAGCATGTCAGCGTTAAATTGCGGTAGCGTTAAGAGGAAAGCAATGATCAAGCTCAATTGCACTAGTAAATACGTTACAATGCGATAACGTGCAGCGATATAGACATCGACTAATAAAATAATACACGCCATCGAGAGCAGAAAAATTTCCGGGAGTGCGGCAGAAAATTGTGGCATTGAAAGGTTCATTGTGGCATTTAACCTCGAAAAATAAGTTTATCCCCAAAGCGCTGCGCTATTCGCTGGCAATGTCGATGCTAGCTCAGGCGGGATGCTTTGTAATAGTAAATGTCCTATCGTTACACGTAATACCGTAATCAGTGGTTGTGGATATAAACCGATCCAGAGCACACCAATGGTGAGTAAAATATAATTCACTTTTTCAGTCCAAGTGATATCTTTGAAGGCAGCCACATGTTCATTTGCTATAGGCCCGAAGAAAACGCGTTTATACATCCAGAGGGTATAAGAGGCACTTAAGATTAAAGTAAGGGCAGCAAAAGCAGCGACCCAGAAATGCGTTTGGAAAGCACTCATGATCACCATGAATTCCCCTACAAAACCTGCTGTACCTGGCAAGCCGACATTGGACATAGCAAATAACATGAAAAAGGCAGCAAAAATAGGCATGGTTTGGGCAACGCCGCCGTAATCTTTAATTAATCGGCTGTGATTGTAAAAACGTTCAGCTAATAAGCCTACGCCTAAAAACATCGCTCCCGATCCAAATGCATGGGCCACCATTTGGATAACAGCACCTTCTAAGCTCATGTAAGCATCTTGTAAGGTGTGCATATGGGTGACGATTTCATACACCATGAAACACCCTAGAATGGCAAAACCCATATGGGCGATAGAAGAATAAGCGATGAGTTTTTTCATATCCGATTGCACAATGGCAATTAAGCCAATGTACACAATCGCAATTAAGGCTAGCACAATCATAGGGGTCGCAAATTCTTGGCAAGCAAGTGGTGTGATAGGCATGCTGAAACGTAAAAATCCGTAAATGCCTAATTTCAACATCAATGCTGCTAACACGACGGAGCCGCCAGCAGGTGCTTCCGTGTGAGCATCAGGTAACCAGGTATGGACTGGCCACATAGGCACTTTAACCGCAAAAGCAAGTAGGAAAGCAAAAAATAGCCATTTTTGAATCGTTAAGCTAAATGGCAGGGAGTAAAAGCTTTCTATCATGAAACTGCCGGTTTGATTATAAAGATAAATTAACGCGATCAGCATCAAGAGTGAGCCTAAGAAGGTAAAAAGGAAAAACTTGATCGAGGCATATGAACGATTGGCACTCCCCCACATGCCAATAGAGAGGTACATAGGGATGAGCATGCCTTCCCAGAAGACGTAAAACAAAATTGCATCCATGGCGCAGAATACGCCTACAATCATACCTTGCATGGTCAAGAAGGTCGCCATGTATTGCGCAACACGTAATCGAATGGCATGACAGCCAGCAATGACGACTAGCAAACCCGTGAAGTTAGTCAGGATGACCATGACAAGGGAAATGCCGTCTATCCCTAAGGCGTAATGCGTTTGATAAGCCCGAATCCAAAGATGGTCTTCCATGAATTGCATATCATATCGGCTGGGATCGAACGCTAAATATAAAGGGATACATAAAAGCAGATTGGTCACAGCCACGACCACCGCAATACCGCGGGCTACATTGGCATTTTTATCCCCACCCGTACACAGCGATAAGACAGCGCCAAGGAGGGGCAGCCAAATTAAAACAGAGAGAATGGGAAAATGGCTTAACATCTTAAAATCCCCCCACATACCAAGCTAAGAAAACAACCACACCCAAGATCATGGATAAAGCATAATGGTACACATACCCGCTTTGCAGACGGCGTGCTGTTCCTGCAAACCAGCTAATCAGCCTACCCGAACCATTGACACCGACGCCATCAATTAACTTGACGTCGCTCACGTCATAGAAAAGATGGCCCGTCTCTTGCGTACCGTGGACTAACACGATTTGATTAAAATCATCAAAGCCATATTTAGCCACTAAGATGCGGTAAATCCAGGCAAATCGTTTTTTGAAAGCAGTAGACCATTGTGGAAAAACGGCTGTGAATAACCAGGCCGTCAGAATTCCTGCTATTGCTAGCCAAAAGGTTAAGGTTTTGCCAGCCTCAAGTGCCATTAATTTCGCGCCGTGATAATCGACAGAAAGCTGGGTGAGAACATTATGTTCAGGTAAAACAAAAATCGTGTTGCCTAATAATTTGGATTGAGCAAATAACATGGGTTCGACTAGCACTTGCCCAATGATAACACTGGGAATAGCCAATGCGACTAACGGCATTAATACCACCATGGGTGATTCTTTAATATGGTCACGCCATTCTAATGCTACTCGTTCGTTGGTATGAAATGTCATAAACAAGGCGCGGAACATGTAAAGCGGCGTCACAAAAGCACCTATTAAGACACAGAAATAGGCGTAACGCGCACCTGGAAGCGTGCTTAATTTAACTGCTTCGATAATGATGTCTTTGGAATAAAAACCGGAGAAAGGTGGAATAGCACAGAGGGCTAATGTGCCAATGACAAAAGTTAAGTAAGTCACCGGGAGATAAGCCGCAAGGCCGCCCATTTTTCGCATGTCTTGCTCATGATGTAAGGCAATAATTACCGAACCAGCAGCCAAGAAGAGCAATGCTTTGAAGAAAGCATGCGTAATTAAATGAAAAATAGCTGCATCATAAGCTGAAGCACCTAACGCTACTGCCATATAACCTAACTGTGACAACGTGGAATAAGCAATGACGCGTTTGATATCGTACTGAACAACAGCAACTAAGCCCATGAAGAGCGCCCCCGTACCCCCTATCACTAAAATGAAGCTCAGCACCGCAGGTGAAAATTCAAAGAGAGGGGACATGCGTGCCACCATATAAATACCTGCCGTCACCATCGTAGCAGCATGAATCAAAGCGGAAATAGGCGTTGGACCTTCCATCGATTCTGGCAGCCATACGTGCAAAGGCACTTGCGCGGATTTACCCATCGCGCCGATAAATAAGAGTAGGCAAATCACTGTCATTAAGGGTGCCTGATAGTTAGGAAGAAGTGGCATCGTTTGATCAGCTAAAGCAGAAGCTTGACCAAAAACATCGGTATATGCCAAGGAACCGAAATACATTAAAATCGCCGCAATGGCTAGAATAAATCCCATGTCCCCAATACGATTGACAATAAATGCTTTTAAGCCTGCAAATGACGCGGATTCCCGTTTATACCAAAAACCAATCAGCAAATAAGAGACTAAGCCTACCCCTTCCCAGCCAAAAAAGAGAACTAAGAAATTATTTGCTAAAACCAGTACGAGCATGGAGAAAGTAAACAAAGAGACATAGCTAAAAAAATGTTGATAGCCTGGATCATCAGCCATGTAACCAATGCTATAGATATGCACCATAAAGGCAATGAATAACACCACCATAATCATCGTGGCACTTAAACGATCTAATAAGAACCCGACTTCAAAATGAGCAATGCCTGCGGTAGCCCAGGTATAAAAATTATCGGAAATAGCAGGATAGCCATCAATTACAAATTGTTTAAATAAATAACATGACAGGAGAAATGACATGCCCACGAGCGTCACAGCAATACGATGTGTCATCGTACGACCGAGTAGTTTGCCGAATAAGCCTGCTATAATTGAGCCTGCTAACGGTAGTAAGACCGTTACGAGTGCTGTCCAAAGAAGAAAATTATTCACGTTGACTACCCTTTTAACGTATCAAAATCTTGTACTTCAATTGTGCCGCGTTTGCGATAAAACACGACTAAAATGGCTAAACCAATCGCCGCTTCTGCAGCAGCAACGGTTAGCACGAAAAAGACAAATACTTGTCCGACGTAATTACCTAAAAAATAAGAAAATGCAACAAAGTTAGTGTTGACGGACAATAAAATTAATTCAATAGACATTAAAATCGTAATCATATTTTTGCGATTTAAAATAATACCGCCGATGCCTAAACCGAATAACAGTGCAGCGACAATTAAAAAATCAGTCAGTGATGGCATAATCAAGTACCTTGCTTAGGCTCGGGAGCCATTTTAATTAAACGCACACGATCTTCTGGCCGCACAGCAACTTGTGCGCTGGGGTTTTGTACTTTCCGTTTCACGGGGCCGCGGAAAGCTAATGTAATGGCAGCGATGATACCCGCGAGCAATAACACACCGGCGATTTCAAAGGGGTAAGCATAATCCGTATAAAGTAAGTCGCCTATTTGTTGAAGATTACTATAATCAGCAGGTTCCAGAGGGGGTGGCGGCATTTGTGTCATACCAAAATACGTAGGACCTACGCCCATGGCAATTAATCCTATCGTTAAGACGACCAGGATGAGACCGAAAGGTAAATAGCGAACGAAGCCTTCGCGTTTGGTTTCTCTATCAATATTTAACATCATGACTACAAATAAGAATAAAGTCATGACAGCGCCAACATAGACGAGTAGTAAAATTAAGGATAAAAATTCAGCGCGTAACATCATCCATAAACCCGCAACAGAAAAGAAAGTCACGACTAGGGAAAGTACACTGCGGACGGGATTGCGTGCAGTGATGACTGTCACAGCTGAGCAAATAGCGACGGCGGCGAAAATGTAAAATATAATGTGTATAGGTGTTAACATTTCAATTCACTCACTTAATATTTCTCATAATAGCTGTTAAAAACCTTCCTCTCTCATGCCAGCGAAAGCTGACAGTGCGTGTCATCGCGATGGATGTGTCATCCCGGCGCAGGCCGGGATCCACCCATCTTCATTACAAGCGTTTAAACTCTAGCTCTGGCATCGGAGATAAATTTCTCTGTGGATCCCGGCCTGCGCCGGGATGACACATCCACAGGATGACGCATTTGCCAGGATCACACATTTTTTTACTAACTTCCTGGCTACCAAGCTGTCGCTAGTATGATCCCAATTTTTTCTCATCTTAGCGATACTTCTCATCTTCTTTTCTATCCTTAGCAATTTGTTTTTCATATTTATCACCAATAGCCAACAATGTTTCCTTGGTTAAAATATTGTCCCCGCGCTCTCTAATATGAAAATCTCCCATGTTGGTCAATACAATGGAATCAACTGGACAGGATTCTTCACAAAGCCCGCAGTAAATACACTTAAACATATCAATTTCATACAACGTCGTCCGCCGAGAACCATCAGGGCGGGGTTCTGCATGAATCGTAATCGCTAAAGCTGGGCACACTGCTTCGCATAGTTTACAGGCAATACAACGCTCTTCCCCATTTGGATAGCGGCGCAAAGCATGGATACCACGAAAACGTGGGGAAACAGGGGTTTTCTCTTCCGGGAATTGAATGGTAAATTTTTTCTTCCAAAAATATTTACCCGTTACGCGCATCCCGACTAATAAATCCCACATCGAAAAACTTTTTACATATTGTTTTAGACGTTGCCACATGTTCGTCATCTCTAATTCTTTACGCAAACCATGGACCGATTTGCCATTGCACCGCTAAAGCGACCAAGGCAACCCATACTAATGTGAGCGGAATAAATACTTTCCAACCTAAACGCATGATTTGATCATAACGATAGCGGGGGAAAGTTGCTCTAAACCATAAATAGCAATACAAAAAGAAACAGACTTTCATGAATAACCAGATTGGACCCGGCACCCATGCAAACCAAGATTCAAGATACGGAATCCCTTGGAAGGGAGATAACCAGCCACCTAAAAAGAGGAGAGAAATTAAAGTGGAAATTAGCGTCATGTTGACGTATTCCGCGAAAAAGAATAACGCAAATGTGACACCCGAATATTCAACATGAAAACCCGCTACAATTTCTGATTCACCTTCCGCCACGTCAAAAGGCAAACGGTTGGTCTCGGCAATGCCAGCGACCCAATAGACAATAAAGAGCGGCAGCAAAGGTAACCAATACCAATGCCACAAACCTCCTTCCTGTTTGGCCACGATCTCTTGGAAATTCAAGGAACCCGCTGCCATCATCACACCAATGAGCGCAAATCCCATCGCAATTTCGTAAGAAATCGATTGCGCTGCAGCGCGTAAAGAGCCAAAGAGAGCATATTTAGAATTAGATGCCCAACCGGCAATCATGATGCCGTAAACGCCTAAAGAAGAAATGGCAAGCGTATATAATACCCCCGCATTAATATTAGCTAAGACAACTCCTTTATTAAACGGAATCACGGCCCAGCCAATTAAAGCAGTACTGAAGCTAATCAGAGGGGCAACGATAAATAAAAATCGGTTGGAAGCAGTTGGGACAATGATTTCTTTCGTCAATAATTTGATGGTATCCGCAAAAGGCTGCAGCATCCCACGTAAACCAACACGATTGGGCCCAATACGCACGTGCATGAAAGCAATCACTTTGCGTTCAAAATAAGTAAGATAGAGCACTACCACGATTAATCCCACGATCACCGCAATAATTTTCAATACAATGAGGGCAATAAAAAATAGTGTCTCTGTCATAGTTTCTTAATCTCTATCTCTCCAACTAAATCGCCTAATTCCCTCGTCGCACTAATCCCACCAGCAATCCAAGCAGCTTGTTTGGCAACACGGGGGTCGAGAATAATCGGTAATTCTATGCCGTTGGTATGCGGTTGTGATACTTGCACTCTATCGCCTTCTTGTACGCGAAGAGTAGAAGCTGTTTCAGGATGTAAGCGAAGAGCCGTCACCTCCCCTTCCATCGCCATTTGTGCTTTTTGTAATGGCATCGCACGCCGTACGAGGCTGTCGATAGCATAAAGCGGGATATCGCCGATACGAGAAAGCGCGGGGCCAGTTGCTAAAGAAAAATGGTCAGGGCGCGATAAAGTCTTCGTAATAGCGGGCATTTTTTCTACTAGCCCTTTTACTTCATGCTTAATCTCTTCAGAACTTTCGTAATTAAAACCTTCTAAATGTAAGAAGTTACCTAATACGCGCAATATCTTCCAAGCCGGACGGGAAGAGCCATACCCAGAGGATACGCCATGGAAACTTTGCCATTCGCCAGCTGCATTGATATAGGTGCCTGACGTTTCAGTGAAAGCAGCCATGGGTAAAATCACATCGGCATGGGCGTCTAATACGGCGTTTCGATACAGGGAAATAGCAATCGTAAATTTCGCTTGCTGGAGAGCACGAACGGCATGAGCTGCGTTGGCGCAATCGAAGTCAGGTTCAACATTTAAAAGTATGTAACCTTTGCGTGGCTTTTCTAACATTTGATAGGCATTCAAGCCATGATGATGAATTTCTTCACCCCCTGCATGACGATGGGGAATAGCACCTGCTAACCAACCACCGGCTGAATTCGCACCCTCTGTCATCACACTGACAGTGGCATTGGTTAAGCTAGCTAACCGCTGTGCTAAATAACGGATAGCAGAAGCGTGCGGGTGGTGAAGCGTGGATGCACCTAACAATAGACATACTTTTTGTTTGCCTTGTAGCTGATCAGCGATCGCTTTTGCTGCGGCATCAGCAGGGACATCGTTAAATTCAGGC
>Ga0070738_10004871_pt1 | contig 15546 bp, 15 predicted proteins | sample Coa_R2_2_FD_66446 | JGI IMG/M metagenome (GOLD analysis project Ga0070738, IMG submission 66446) | Surface soil microbial communities from Centralia Pennsylvania, which are recovering from an underground coalmine fire - Coalmine... | ecosystem: Environmental > Terrestrial > Soil > Unclassified ...
GGACTCGCTCCCGAGAGAGCAGAGCCTCACCTGACCGGACCACGCCCGACCGGTCGGGTGGTGCAGAGCCACCGTGGTCCCGGTCCGATATCCGTGCCCGGGTCGGTCCAGCCGGTCGCAGACCATCGAGACTGATCGGCGGTACGCAATGGCACCCGGTGGCACGCAACGGCATGTTCTGGCAGACCGGCGAGAACCGGGCCGAAACTGCAAGTGATTCTTGTCCAAAGACTTGCGGGGCTCAGCCTGCCGTTTCGCCGGGATCGTCCCAGCACCCCGTGCGGCGACTTGACACTGTTCAGTAGTGGCCGCCTGCTCGTTACGTTGCGTAAGCTATGATAGCTGCTGGGGATAACTGCTCAGGAAGGGACTGTCTTCATGCTCCAAAGTGTCAAGTTTGCACACTATGCCGAATGGCCGACTTTGGGACGATCCCGTTTCGCCGGGTTCTTGCTGCCGATCTGGCAACAGTGACTCGTCAGGCCGGGCGATTGCTGATCGGCGGAGCCGGGCGAGCGGAGCGATCATCCTCCGGCGCGTGCCGGGTTGAGCGGGCTCGAGCAGTTCCTTTTATCGGTCCGCGCCTCTTTCCATTGGTCGAATCGGAGGTAGATTTAATGATCGATATGCCTCTCCAGAGAGAGCCGATCTCGGAGATCCCGCCGCTCTGGGCGTCCCTATCCGCCAGCATGATCCGGCGACTGCCGCTGGGCCGCTACAGGATGATGGACTGGTTGTGCCGTGGATCCTCGGCGCGATTCGTGGCCCAATTTCCGGGGTCGTCCTCGGGTCTGCGTTTCGAGTGCGACGTGCGTAACAGCCTGGCCCGCGAGGCATTCTTCACGGGAAAATACGAGCCTCCCGAGACGTTTTTGATCCGTCGCCTGGTCGATCCAGGGGGGACGTTTGTCGATGTAGGCGCCCACTGGGGGTATTTCTCTCTGATCATGGCCGAGCACGTCGGGGCAGCCGGCCGGGTGCTGGCGATCGAAGCGGACCCTCGCATCTACGCCATCCTGGAGCGGAACTTCGCGATGAACGACCTACCCCAGGTGCAACTCGTCTACGCTGCGGCAGCCGCCGGATCCGGGGTCCTTCCGCTCATCAGTTTCGATGAGCACCACAACAACTGGGGTATATCCAGAATCGCGGCCGGTTCAGAGCGGGGTAGCGTTTCCTACGAGGTGCCGGCCCGGGGCCTCGACGACCTGCTCGACGAGGCGGGGGTGGATGCCGTCGACCTGGTGAAGATGGACATCGAGGGAGCGGAAGCACTGGCCCTGGCCGGTATGGCCGCCGGCCTCCGTAGCGGCCGCTACCGTTGCCTGTTGCTGGAGTTGCACCCGTCCCAGCTCTCCGAGCAAGGTACGAGCCCGGTGGCAATCATCGAGGGCCTGCTCGAGCTGGGTTACCGGGGTTGGTTGATTGCCCACTCCGCCGCGGCCGTCCGCCGCGCCGCCTACGGACGGGGTGAGGCCATCAAATCGCTCGTGCGTCCCCTGCAATGGCCGGAGCCGCTGGACGCGTGGCCTCACCTGATCTTTACCCTGGACGATGGCCCGCTGTATTCCGGGTAGCTGGAGTTCGAATGCTGCCGTCCGCATAGAGTCGCATGTCGGCACATGCCGCATAACGGCCGCGATGCGGTAGTTGATGGAGGAGGGGCACGTTGCGAGTTCTGCACCTGAACGCGGGGAACCTGTACGGCGGGATCGAGACGCTACTGACGACCCTCGCCCGACAGCGGCACCTGGCTCCGGGCATGGAGCCGGAGTTCGGGCTGTGTTTCGGCGGCCGGTTGCGGGACGAGCTGATCGCGACCGGGGCGGCGGTCCACGACCTCGGCCCGGTCCGGCTCGGCCGGCCGTGGACGGTCGGCCGGGCCCGCGGGCGGTTGCGGCGGGTCCTGGCGGACTCCCGGCCCGAGGTGGTCGTGACCCACGGCCCCTGGCCGCATACGGTCTTCGCCCCGGTCGTCCGGCGGGCTGGCGTCCGGCTCGTCCATTTCGCTCATGGGCGGATGAACGGCCGGCACTGGCTGGAGCGATGGGCGAGTCGCACACCGCCGGAGCTCGTCATGGCTAACAGCCGGTTCACGGCCGGATCGGTCCCGAACATCTTCCCGGGGGCTCGAGTCGAGTCCTGGTATCTACCGGTCTTCCGGGTTGGAGCGGATGCGTCCGCGCGGGACTCGATGCGGACCGAGCTGGGGACCTCGGACGAGACGGTGGTGATCCTGCAGGCGAGCCGCCTGGAGCGGTGGAAGGGCCAGGCGGTCCACCTGGCGGCCCTCGGGCTGCTGCGAGATGTACCGGGATGGGAGTGCTGGCTGGCCGGCGGCGTGCAGAAGGCGGGCGATCCGGAATTCCTGGCCGAGTTGCGGGGGGGCGTGGAGCGGGCGGGAGTCGCCGACCGCGTGCGCTTCCTCGGCCAGCGGGCCGATGTCCCGAGGCTAATGGCGGCGGCCGACGTCTTCTGCCAGCCGAACACCGGCCCGGAGCCGTTCGGGATCGTCTTCGTCGAGGCCCTGTACGCCGGCCTGCCCGTCATCACGTCCGACTTCGGCGGGGCGACCGAGATCGTGGACCGATCGTGCGGGGTGCTGACCTCGCCCGGTGACCACGAGGCGGTCGCCGCTGCGCTGCGGGGATTGATCGAGGACCCGCCACGGCGACTGGCGATGGGAGCAGCCGGCCCGGGACGGGCGGAGTCGCTCTGCGACCCGGCCCGTCAACTCAGTGCCGCCGCCGCGCTCTTTCGACCGGTGGATTGAGACGAGAGTCGACGCGCCACCAGGAGATTTCAGGCGACCGAGGGATCTCGGTTCGTCCTCCCCGAATTCCGCGACCGAGAGACCCGGCCCCTCCCGACCCCCAACCTTGGACCGCACCGATGACCTCTTCGTTCGCCGATGTCGAGACCCGAGCCCTGCAGAGCATGGGAATCAGCGGTGACCCCATCTACCGGGCGGTCGCTGAGGCCATCCTCGAGCGGCACTCTGGCGGCGGCGTCCTCATCGACGTCGGGTGCGGGGCCGGCAAGCTATGGAGCCATCTTCGCTCCAGGTTCGACAGATACGTCGGGGTCGACGTCGTTCGCTACGACGGGCTCTCGGACGAGGCGGAATTCCACCGGATCGACCTCGACACGGGCCGGGCCCCGTTGCCGGATGCGGCCGGAGACGTGGTGGTAGCCGTCGAGACGATCGAGCACCTGGAGAATCCCCGCGCATTCGCCCGGGAACTGACTCGCCTCGTCAGGCCCGGGGGATGGGTGGTCGTCACGACCCCCAACCAGCTCAGCCTGCTGAGCAAGCTGACCCTGGCGCTGAAGAACGAGTTCAACGCCTTCCAGGCCGGCAGCTACCCGGCCCATCTGACAGCCCTGCTGGAGACCGACCTCCGGCGGATCGGGGCCGAATGCGGATGGGTGGGGGCGACTGTGGCTTACACCGGTAGCGGACGGATCCCCGGAACCGCCGGGCACTGGCCGCAATGGTTCTCCCGCCTGGTACCGCGTGCATTGTCCGACAATGTTCTGATCGTCGGGCAGCGGCCGGCGGATGGCCCCGATCCAACCGCGGGCCGGATGGGCGGATGACACATGGGTATCGTCTTCCTGCTGTCTGCGTTCGCCGGGTCGCTCCTGGCCGGCTCTCGGTCGCTCGGGTGGGGGTTCCTCGCCGTGGTCGCGGTCGGATACTTCAACGGAGTGGTCCGGGCGAACTTCCTGGGCGTGTTCACCACGTTCATGTTCGATGCCGCATTGTTCGGACTCTACCTCGGGTACTTATCGCGAAGATCCCGATGGGCCGGAGGAGGCGGATCGGGGCCGGCCGGGGGCTTGGTCGTGTTCCTGATGGTCTGGCCGAGCCTCCTCTGCCTCGTGCCTGCCAACCATTACCTCGTCCAGTGTGTCGCGCTTCGGGCGGCCATCTGGTTCCTTCCGGTCTTGTTGATCGCCGCCCAACTGGGCGCGGACGATCTGGGGGTGCTGACCCGCGGATTGGCGGTGCTGAACCTGGTGGCGCTCGCGGTGGGGGCCTACATCTTCCTGTACGGGGTCGACGCCTTATACCCGAAGAACGCGGTGACGGAGATCATTTACAAGTCGCGCGATGTGGGCGGTCGGACGAGCTATCACCGGGTTCCTTCCCTGTTCCTCAACGCCCACAGCTATGGCGGGACCATGCTGTACACTCTGCCCTTCCTGCTCGATCGGCTGGCCGGGGTCGGGGTTCGCATGCGCGACCGATTGTTGGCCGCCGCCGGGGTGGTGGCCGCCGCCGGCGGGCTGTTGATGTGCGGCGCCCGATCCCCGCTGGTCGTGCTCGGGTTGGCCCTAGTCGTCGCCTGGGCCTTGACGCGGTTCTCGCTCAGGCTAGGTGCCGTCCTGGCCATCCTCTTCGGCGCCGCGGCGATCGTCGCCGGGTCCAATGAGCGGTTCCAGCGGGCGTCTACGTTGGGAGATTCCGAGTCCGTTTCCCAGAGGATCGAGGGGAGCGTGAATGAGGGTTTCCTGGAGCTGATGTTCCGGTATCCGCTGGGGGCCGGCCTGGGGTCCGCGGTCGGGACGAGCATCCCGTTCTTCCTGAGCGACGTGGCTCCTGAGCAGATCGGACTGGAGAACGAGTTCAGCCGGATCCTGGTCGATCAGGGATGGTTCGGGCTGGCCGGCTGGATCGCATTATTGGTTTTCCTTTACGCCCGACCGCCATCGACCCAGTTGCTCACATCCTGGGGGCTTGCGGTCGTGTTCATGTACTCCCTGACGCTGGCCTTCTGGGCGACGGCGTTCATCGGCACCGGGATCCTGACCTCGATACCAGGGACGTTCCTCCTGATGACCCAGATGGGGGTGCTGGTCGCGGTCCGTTACCAGCGAGGGGCCCGTGGGCCGACGGGCGTCGAAGCCGCCCCCTGCGAGGGAGGGCCCCCCGACCTGACGCGGGGCATGGAGAGAACAATCTCGCGGCGAGCGTGCCACGGGGTCGAGCCGCCCGGAGCCGCGATGATCGGGCCCCGCGCTGAGATCTGTGTGGGCTCGGCTCCCTCGAATCCGTGATCCGCGCGGGTAGGTCACGGTCCCCGCCGTGATCGATCCGGCGATGGGCGTTCGACTGCGCCCGCCCCAGGCCGTCCGTCCGCTCGGCCCCCTGCCGGCGGCGATCCCGCTCCGAGCGGCGGGCGGCCCGTCGCGGGGAACAAAGACCCTGCGGCCGGGTCGCTCCCGTGTCGGGGCCATACGGTACGGCGGCCCTTCGAGATCCTTGTTGCCGTGAGCCTCTGGACGACTTATGTTCCTCGTGGTGTTCGCGACCGGCCGCTGGCCGGTTCCAGTTCCGTGTCGATCGGGGGGGGCCTCTACAACCCATGGGCACGGAGTGTGCGCGATCCGCGATGTTGGCCATCGCTGGCGAGCGTCATCGGTTCGTCCGCGGGGTGGCGATCCGCGAGCTTTTCCATTGGGTAAAGGGATCGATGAGTCGTCCGCGGGGCCCGTCCCGGTCCCCGGCGATCGAGCCCGGGGGATGGCTTCGGGGACGTGACGAGGCGCATCCCGGAGACCGCGAAGCCTGCCTCCTTCCGCCTCGCGGCATCGCCCGGGTGGTGGAGGGCATCGAATCCCGGGCGCCCCGGTCAGTTCAGGAGATCACGGTCTGATGGCGATCATTGAGGCCCTCCCGATCCCGCGCGCCGAGTCCCGGCCGGAGCTGATCCGCATCCGCCCCAGCGGCGGGTGGCGGGCCATCGACGTGCGGGAGTTCTGGCAGTACCGCGAACTGCTCTGGTTCCTGACCCTGCGCGACATCAAGCTGCGGTACAACCAGACCGCGCTGGGCGTGGCCTGGGCGGTCTTGCAGCCGCTCTTCACGATGGCCGTGTTCGCCGTTTTCTTCGGCAAGCTGGGGAATCTGCCATCCGACGGCCGGCCCTACGCCCTGTTCGTGCTGGCGGCCCTGCTCCCGTGGCAATTGTTCGCTTACGCCCTGACCCAGTCGAGCAATAGCCTGGTGGCCGAGCAGAGGCTGATCACGAAGGTGTACTTTCCCAGGCTGATCGTCCCGGTCGCCTCGGTCCTGTCGGGGCTCGTCGACTTCCTGGTGACGCTCTGCCTGATGGTCCTGATGATGGCCGCGGGCCCGGCATTCGGCTGGTCCGCCGTCGGGCCGACGGCCGCGGTCCTGACCATTCCGCTCTTCACCCTGTTCGCGGTGTTGACCTCCCTGGCCGTCGGTCTCTGGCTATCCACTCTGAACGTCCGCTACCGCGACGTCCGGTACACGATCCCGTTCCTGACCCAGTTCTGGATGTTCCTGACCCCGATCGCCTATCCGGCGAGCCTGGTGCCGCCGGCGTATCGCTTGTTATACGGGCTCAATCCGATGGCCGGGGTGGTGGAAGGGTTCCGGTGGGCGCTGTTGGGGACGGATGCCCCGGACTGGGGCCTGATGGCCGTCTCCGCCGGGGTGGTGGTGGCCCTGCTGGCTGGCGGAGTGCTCTACTTCCGCCGGATGGAAAAAACCTTCGCCGATATGGTGTAGCCGATGAGTGACGTGGCGATCCGGGTCGAGGGGCTCGGCAAGCGGTACCGACTGGGTGGGCCGAGGGAGCGATACTCCACCCTCCGGGACCAGATCCGAAGCTGGAGTTCCCCGCGTGGCAGGCTCCGGAGGACGGACCGGGACGAACGCCGACCTCCGTTCTGGGCGTTGAAGGACGTGTCCTTCCAGATCGAGCCCGGGGAGGTCGTCGGGGTCATCGGCCGGAACGGGGCCGGCAAGAGCACCCTGCTGAAGATACTGTCCCGGATCACCGAGCCGACGGAGGGGGCGGCGGACATCCACGGCCGGGTGGGGAGCCTGCTGGAGGTGGGGACGGGCTTCCACCCCGAGCTGACCGGCCGGGAGAACGTCTACCTGAATGGCGCGATCCTGGGCATGCGGCGGTCGGAAATCGCCCGGAAGTTCGACGAGATCGTGGCGTTCGCGGGGGTGGAACAGTTCATCGACACGCCGGTGAAGCACTACTCCAGCGGGATGTACATGCGGCTGGCGTTCGCGGTGGCGGCCCACCTGGAGCCGGAGATCCTCGTCGTGGATGAGGTCCTTGCCGTCGGCGACGCGCAGTTTCAGAAGAGATGCCTGGGCAAGATGGGGGAGGTCGCCAGGAGCGGCCGGACGGTGCTGTTCGTCAGCCACAACATGCACGCCATCCGATCGCTCTGCACCCGCGGAATACTGCTCAAATCGGGACAGGTCTCCTTTCAAGGGACTGCCCACGAAAGCGTCTCCCGGTATCTGGAGTCGATGCGTTCGGGCACCAGCTCGCCGACCGTTTCGCAGCGCATCACCAGGCCCGGGACCGGCGAATGGCGGTTCACCGAAGTCATGGCGGCCAAACCCCTGTTCGACCCGGACGAGCCCAAGGAGATCCTCTTCCGAATCTCTCCGACAGGTCCCGATGCGGGGCCGATCTACCTCAGCGGGCTGCTCGTCAACGAGGAGGGCACGGTCCTCACCCAGCTCGATTCCCGCCTGACCGGACCCTTTCCGACCAGGGTCGAACCCGTCGCCGGCCGGTTGCGGATCGCCGGATTGTGGCTCAAGCCAGGAAGATATTCCATCGATCTGTTCGCCTGCACCCTGAGTAACATAGTGGATCATTTCGAGCAATCGGCCGACTTCGAGGTGTCCCCCTTGCTCCCTTACCCGCAAACAGCCTCGCCGAATGCGACGGCATCGGCGATGGTGTTGGCCGATTTCGACTGGAGGATCGATTCATGACCGTAGCGTCGGGCTCGAACCCGCGATGTGCTGCCGACTACGAGGCGTTCGTGAACGGATTCACTTTCCGGTATGTCCGCCCCGACGACCCAGTCACCCGCTGGTGGTTCCGGATGGCGGCCTGGTGCCGGCGGACGGGGCTGGCCTTCGACTTGCTCAACACCCGATTTCCAGGGGGCGCCCAAGGGGTGAAGGCCGCGATCAAGCCGGTCTGCCGTATCCCCCGAATGTCGACCCCGGCGATCGGCGCCGTGATCAACCACGGGGTCGTCGGGATGGGCCCGGACGAGGCGTTCGTCAACGTAGGAGTTTGGAACGGCTTTACATTCCTGAGCGGGGTGGTCTCCAACCCCCGCAAGGCCTGCATCGGAGTCGACAACTTCTGTCAATTCGGCGGGCCGAAGGAGCAATTCCTCGCCAGGTTCGAGCGATTCAAATCTCCAAATCACCGGTTTTATGACATGGACTACAAGGAGTACTTCGAGACCATGCACCGAGGGCCCATCGGGTTCTATCTCTACGATGGGGAGCACTCGTACCAGAATCAGTTGGACGGACTTCGCGTCGCGGAGCGCTTCTTCGGGCCCAACTGCCTGGTGATGATCGACGACACGAACGAACCGGAACCCCGGGAGGCGACGGCCGACTTCGTCCGGTCCAGCCGAAACCGATACGAGACGATCATGGATGTGAGGACAAGCACGAATATGCATCCGACCTGGTGGAATGGGATGATGCTGCTGCGACGGGTGGGGTGAGCCCACCGGGTGAGAGGAGTCTTCTCGCCGTCTCGAGGGCCTGGGAAGGAAACGGGAAACGCCGGGGTATAGGGTATCCTACCGCCCGACGGATCTGGGAGACCGAACACTCATGCGAATTGCACTGGTCTGGCCCGCGGATAACCGGCTCGTCGACATCACCGTCCGCTACGAGCGATACGTCCGCGGGTTCGAGGAGCTGGGCCACCAGGTCGTGACCGTTTGCCAGGAAACGGCCGCGGCCGGATACCAATTCCCAATCCATACCACCCCCGATCGGGATGCTCTTTGCGACCCGGAGCTCTGGCGGAGGCTCGACCTGGACGCCGCCGTGATCATCAACTGGCTGCGGATGCCCGAACTGGTCGCGGCGATCAAATCCGCCTGCCCGCGCGTCGTCGCCGTGAGCGACAGCGATGGGGTCGTTGGTATCCGGGCCCAGCCACTCACAATCCTCCGCCGGATGGTCGCCTTGCAGACGCGATGGGGGATGAAAGCCCGGACGGCGAAATACTGGGTCCAACTCGTCTTGGGTGGGTATCGAGCGGCCGAGCGGCCGATCATCGAGAGCGCCGATGAGTCCGACCAGATCGTGGTCACGAGCCCGGGCGCCCGGGCCAACCTCGCCGCCGTGTTCGCTTCTCAGGGGAGACCGGAGCTGTGCGCCAAGGTCATGGTCGTCCCCTATCCCGTGGACGATGAGTTCCTCCTGGGAGACGGGGCCACCGCGGGCGATCGGACCGACCGTGTGGTCGCCATCGGTCGATGGGACGACCCGCAGAAAGACGCGGCACTCCTGGCCGCCGCCATCGACCGGGTGGCCGTCCTCCGCCCCGAGACGGAGTTCGTCCTGATTGGTCGAAATGGAAATGCCGAGTTCGGCAAGCTCGTGAAAAAGTTCCCTCGGGTGAGGTATCTCGGAGTCCAGCCGCCGTCCATCATCGCGCAGTTCCTTCGCGGCAGCCGGGTGCTTGTTCTTTCGTCCCGCTGGGAGAGCGGCCCGATCGTCGCGTCCGAAGCCGTCTGCGCGGGCTGCTCCCTGGTCGGGCCCTCGTGGGTCCCTACGATCCCCTGGTATTGTAGCGACGGTCGCCATGGGAGCTTATTCACCCGGCGGTCGGCCTCCGCGCTGGCAATCGCCCTGTCGGCCGAGTTAGCCGAGTGGGATAGCGGCCGTCGTAACCCGCTGGCGACAGCCGCGCATTTCCGGCCATGGTTTACTCCCATTAACGTGTGTCGAAGACTCCTCGCCGGTGGGAGTAGAAAACCGAGTCATCTCGCGGTCGGGACAGGGAGGCATGTGGGATGATGAACGCGCTGAAGCACGTCGGGTGGTACTTACTGGCGCAGGCTCTCTCCACGGGAGCCGCCCTGATCCGCCGCCAACCGGCGGGGTCCGGGCCGAATGCCTGGCGGGCGGTGGAATTCTCCTACGCCCACTTCGGAGAAGACCTCATCGTCTTGCGCCTCCTCCGAGACATCCCGACCGACCGGCGCGGCATCTACGTCGATGTCGGGGCGTTCGACCCCGTGCGACACTCGAATACTTACATATTATATGTACATGGATGGCGTGGTTTGAATATCGACGCGAATCCGGTTCGGCTGGCCGCATTCGGTCCCGCCCGGCCGGGGGAGATCACCGTCCTCGCGGCCGTCTCGGATGCGGAACACGACGTGCTTTTCCTGGAATACCCGACCCCGGGCACCAACCGCGTGGTCGCTCCCGACACCCTTAGCCTGGCGAACGCGCTGGGGGAACAGCCGGTATCCGTCACTCCGCGGCGCACTGAGACGCTCACGCAATTGCTCGGCCGGCACGCCCCGGGGGCCGACCGGATCGACTTCTTGAACATTGATTGTGAAGGCCAGGATCTCGCCGTCCTCCAGGGGCTGGACTGGTCCCGATGGCTCCCGCGAGTGATCGCGGTCGAGGCCAACACCCCCAACGACCGGCGGGCGCTGATCGGGTTCCTGGAAGCCCGCGGCTACCGGTTGGTATCGCAGCACCTGGTCACACTGATCTTCCTCCATGCATCGGCGGGGGAAACCCTTCCGATCGGGATGTGGCCGCGGGAGAACAATGAGTCATGACCGATCGCCCTCCGCACATCGTCCTCGATCCGCGCGGGCTGGACACCCTGACGCAGGGCGGTCAGTTCCGCTACGTGCTGGATCTCCTCCGCGGGCTCCGGGACCTGGGGCCCGCACTTCGAATCACGGTGTTCGGTGGCCGGCCGGCCCCTGCTCCCGAGCTCGCGGGCCTGTTCACCGCCGGGCCGGACCGGTGGCAGTACGTTTACTTCCCGCGATTGATCGGGAGAGGATCGATGTATCGAGAGCAGGCCGGGCTCGTTGCGGCCTTGGTCCGCGCCGGGGCGGACCTCTATCACGGTCTCCACACCGTGCTCCCGGTCTGGAGCCCATGCCCGGTCGTGACGACCCTTTACGATACGATGTATGAGCTGTTCCCTGACTACGCCGAGGCCGTCAGGTCGCGGCCGTACAGGCTGTACCGTTGGGCTGTACGGACCCGGGCCCGCCGGGTGATCTGCATTTCACGGACAACCGCGTCCGATGTCCACCGCCTCTGGGGAGTGCCCGAGTCCCGAATCGACGTCGTGCACCTCGGAACAACGTTCTCCGACTCAGGGGCGCAAACCTCGCCGGTCCTGGAAGTTCCGCTGGCCGGCCCCGTCATCGTCTCCCCGTATAATCTCGAGCCGCGGAAGAACCTGGCGGTCCTGGTGGTGGCGTTCAGCCGGTTGCTCCCGGCCGTCCCGGCAGCAAAGCTTGTGCTCTACGGGCGGGCCGCCGTCACCCCGGAACGGGAGGCGGAGTTCGACCGGACCGTGGCTACGGCTGGGGTTGGGCCGGCGATCGTCCGCCCCGGGCCCCTGACCGACGGCCAGCTCGGGTGGCTCTACCGACGGGCCACGGTCTTCGCATTCCCCTCCCTGTATGAAGGCTTCGGGTATCCGGTGCTGGAGGGGATGGCCGCCGGCGCGTGCGTCGTGGCTCGCGGTACCTCGGCGATGGCCGAAGTCATGGGCGAGGCTGGCGCGGCGGTCGAGACCCGGAGCGTGGACGAGCTGACCGCGACGATCCTCGGCCTACTCGGGGATGACGACCGTCGAGCGGCCCTCGGCCGCTCGGCCGGGGCCCGAGCCCGAGGGTTCACCGTTCAAAAGATGGTCGAAGGCACGCTCCGAAGCTATGAGCAGGTCCTCGGCCGGTCGATCCCGGCCGCGTCGTCACAGGCCCGCAACCAGCGGCTATGCGATTGAATCCACCTGCCATCCAGCCGGAGCCCAGGCCATGTTGCAAACGCGAATCCTCCACATCGTCCCCGCCCTGTTCGGTGAGGACGGGGTCTATGGTGGGGCCGAGCGGTATGCCCTGGAACTCGCCCGGCACATGGCCGACGAGACCCCAACCCGGCTGGTCACGTTCGCGGATGTCCCGGCCCGGCGGGATGTCGGCCGGCTGGACATCCGGAGCCTCGGGCCGGCCTGGCGGGTCCGCGGGCAGCGGTTCAACCCTTTCCATCCGGCGATGGTGCGCCATCTCGGCTGGGCGGACGTGGTCCATTGCCACCAGCGGGCCGTGGTCGCCAGCAGCTTCGCCGCCGCGTTCTGCCGGGCCACCCGGCGGAAGGTCTTCGTGAGCGACCTCGGGGGCGGCGGATGGGACATCTCCGCCTACATTCGGACGGATCGCTGGTTCCACGGCCACCTGCACATCAGCGAGTACAGCCGGTCCCTGGGCGGACATGCCGACTGGTGCCGGGCGCGTGTCATCCACGGCGGCGTGGACATCGATCGGTTCGCCCCCGACCCGGCCGTCCCGAAGGAGCCGCTCGTCGTCTATGCTGGCCGCCTGATGCCGCACAAGGGGGTCAACGACCTGATCGAGGCCCTGCCCGATGGGCTGACGCTGGAGGTGATCGGCCGGCCCTATGACGACCGGTTCTTCGCCGACCTGAAGCGGTTGGCGGCCGGCAAGCCGGTCGTGTTCCGGCTGGGCTGCGACGACCGCGAACTGGTCCGGGCGTACCGCCGTGCGATCGGCGTCGTGCTGCCGAGCGTGTACCGGACGATGTACGGGGACGAAACCCGCGTGCCGGAACTGCTCGGACAGACGCTGCTGGAGGGGATGGCGTGTGGCACCCCGGCGATCTGCACGAACGTGGCGTCGATGCCGGAGGTCGTGGCCGACGGGGAAACCGGGTTCGTCGTGCCTCCCAACGACCCGGCCGCGCTGCGGGCCAGGCTGGAATGGCTTAGAGACCATCCGGAGGATGTGACCCGGCTGGGCCTGGCCGGTCGGCGGCGCGTCCTGCGAGCGTTCACCTGGCCGGCCGTGGTCGGGCATTGTCTGGACGCGTACGAATGCCATTCCTTGACGGGCGGTACCGAGCGATGCGAGTAGCCGTTCTGAGCCGGAGCAACCGTGTGGTCGGGGGCGTGGAGGAGTATCTGCGGAGGTTCCTCGTCGCGGCCGCGGACTCCGGCAACGAGGTCGGGTTCTGGTACGAGACGTCGGAGGGGCCGCCGGACCGGTCGGCGATCCCGGATCCGCCGGCCGGCGGCTGGTCGATCGCCGAGCTAGGCCGGGCGGCCGCGCTCGAGGCCCTGCGCCGGTGGCGACCGGAGGTGATCTACGCCCACGGCACGGGATCTCCCGATCTCGAGGAAGCGGCCTACGGCATCGCGCCGGCCGTCTTCTTCGCACACGTGTATGTCGGCACGTGCATCAGCGGGGCCAGGACGACCTGGCTTCCGGTGGCCAGTCCGTGCGACCGGCGGTTCGGGCCGGCCTGCCTGGCCCATTACTTCCCCCGGCGGTGCGGCGGGCTGAACCCGGTGACCATGCTTCGGCAGTACCGCCTCCAGGCCGAGCGACTGGCCGCCATCCGCCGGTGCGCGGCCGTGGTCACCCACTCGGAACACATGCGCGACGAATACGTGCGACACGGCATCCCGGCCGATCGCGTGTTCCGGTTCCCGTTCTACGTGTCCGAGTCCATCCCCGAACAGCAACCGGCTCGACCCCTTGGCTCCCGCCCGACGCTGCTGTTCCTGGGCCGGATGGAGGCGCCCAAAGGGGGAGATGTGTTGCTGGAGGCCCTGCCGCGGGTCCGGGCCGCGCTCGGCCGCCCGCTCCGGGTCGTGTTCGCCGGCGATGGGAGGGAGCGGGTCGGGTGGGAGGCACGGGCCGCATCCCTCCAGGCCCATGACCCCGGGCTGCGGATCGAATTCACGGGTTGGGTCGATGCCGGCCGCCGGTCGGCCCTGTTCCGGGCGTCCGACCTGCTGGTCGTCCCCAGCATCTGGCCCGAGCCTTTCGGCCAGGTCGGCCCCGAAGCGGGGCTGTACGGAGTACCGGTGGCCGCGTTCGCGGTGGGCGGCACCCCGAGCTGGCTGACCGACGGCGCGAACGGCCGGCTCGCACCCGGCGACCCCCCGCGGGCGGCGGGACTGGCCGATTCGATCGTGGGCTGCCTGGCCGACCCGGCCGTCCACCAACGCCTCCGGGCCGGCGCCTCCCGGCTTGCGGGTCGGTTCACCTGGGCCAATCACTATGCGCCGCTGATGGCCGTATTCACCCGGTTCGCCGGGGGTGGTGGTCAGAGTGGCTAACGCCGGGATGGGGTCGCCGGACGGAGCCGGCTCCAATGGGGAGGCGCGCCGGCTTCCCCTGGAGGAGGCCTGTCCCCCCGACCGTTCGGATTCGGGGCGGTTCGAAGGTGCATCGATCGCACCGCGGTGCCTCGGAGGCGGTACGCCGGCCGACCGCGGAGGATCATACGATCGGCCTCGCGGGAACCGGCCGAGGTCCAGTGAAGACAGGATTTACAAATGATCAAACAAATAATCCGCCGGTTTGTCCCTCGCCCGCTCTGGAGGAGGCTGCGAAACTGGAAGAGCAAGAGAATCCTGGAGTGGTTCCGTCCCTACCTGGTCGAGCACGAATATGCGGGGGTCCGCTTGAAGGTCAGGATCGCCGACCCGCTGGCCGGGGGCTGGTACAATCACCGATGGGAGCCGATGCACGAGGTGGATCTCCTCCGCTCGGGCGGACTCGTCCCGGGGGCCCGGGTGTTCGACGTGGGCGCCCACCAGGGGGTTGTGGCGATGATCCTGGCCCATCACGTCGGCCCAGCCGGCGAGGTGGTCGCGGTGGAGGCCCTCCCCCACAATGCCCGGATGTGCGAGGTCAACAGGGACCTGAATGGTCTTCGACAGGTCCGGGTGTTGTCGGCGGCCATCGCCGACCGCCCGGGGGAGCTCGAGATCACGGCCGACCTGAACGCCAGCGTCCGCCATCGAGAAAGCACGATCACGACGATCCGCGTGCCGGCCGTCACGATCGACGACCTGGCCGACGAGTATGGTCAGCCGGACGTCCTGTTTATCGATGTCGAGGGGTACGAGTGCCATGCCCTCCGGGGTGCCCGCCGGGTCCTCGCCCGGGCCCCGGAGTGCTATGTCGAGATCCACCGAGGCTGCGGGCTTGAATCGGCTGGAGGAGCGTTGGTCGACGTGTTCGATTTCTTCTCGACGCAGCGGTATGCCCTCCGCGCGTGGTCAGATGACGATCCCACTCCCCGGGAGATTTCCGGGCCGACCGACTGCCCGGCCGGCGGAAGAGTTTATCTGGTCGCCTTGCGCCGCGGGGAGCACGGCCCACAACCCTGAATCGGGAAATCACTGTAACAATATTCGCAACATCAAATAAGTTTATGGTATTACGTTCGCAATCTCATGGATTGGGCCTGTCGTTGCCCGCGACTGCTGGCTTCGCGCCGGTCACTCCCGTTCGGCGTACATGGCACATGGTGACCGGTGCGTATCCTCCGGACCTGGGCGGGGTGGCGGACTACACCGCGGCCGTCGCCGCTGCACTGGCCGATGAGGGGGCTGAAGTGCATGTTTGGTCGGCTGGGGACGAGCCGGCCGCGGTGGCTCTGCCGGTCGGGGTGTGGGTCCACCGGGCCGC
>Ga0070738_10004872_pt1 | contig 15539 bp, 12 predicted proteins | sample Coa_R2_2_FD_66446 | JGI IMG/M metagenome (GOLD analysis project Ga0070738, IMG submission 66446) | Surface soil microbial communities from Centralia Pennsylvania, which are recovering from an underground coalmine fire - Coalmine... | ecosystem: Environmental > Terrestrial > Soil > Unclassified ...
ACGACCAGCGCGACCGGCGACAAGAAGCGGCTCGCCTACTACGAGCGCAAGGACGGCGTGGGCTACATCACGCTCAACGACGCTCCGGCGAACACCTACACCTACGAGATGAACAAGCAGCTCGACGAGTGCATCCTCGAAGCCCGCATGGACGACGAGGCGTACGTGATCGTGCTCACCGGCCAGGGCGACAAGTTCTTCTGCGCCGGCGCCAACATCAAGATGCTCCAGCAGGTGACGCCGCGCTTCAAGTACTTCTTCTGCCTCCACGCGAACGAGACGCTCAACCGCCTCGAGCAGACGCCCAAGCTCGTCATCGGCGCTCTCAACGGCCACACGGTGGGCGGCGGCCTCGAGATCGCGATGGCGGCCGACCTGAGGATCGCGCGCAAGGGCGCCGGCAAGTGCGGGCTCCCCGAGGTGACGCTCGGCGTCCTCCCCGGGACGGGCGGCACCAATCGCCTCTGCCGGATCGTCGGCAAGTCGCGGGCGATCGAGCTCATGACGACCGGCCGCACCTTCGAGTTCGAGGAGGCGCAGACGCTCGGGATCGTGAACGAGGTCTGGGACTGCAAGCCCGGCGAGTTCATGGCGAAGGTCCACGAGTACGCCAAGAAGTTCTGCCCCCCCAACAACGCGTCCAAGGCGGTCGGCCTCATCAAGCGCTCCGTCCAGACCGGGATCGAGCTCCCGTTCCAGGACGCCCTCGCCGTCGAGCGCGAGCTCCAGCAGCAGCTCTTCCAGAGCGAGGACGCCAAGGAAGGGCTCGCCGCCTACGTCGAGAAGCGCAAGCCCAGCTTCAAGGGGAAGTGATCGCTGGCCCCCGTCGAGCACGAGGACCCCGAGGACGTCCTCCACGCGGCGCTCGCGCCCGGGGAGCGCGTCCTCTGGGTCGGACGCCCGGACCGGGCCGTGTGGCTCCGGGCGCTCGTCTGGGGGCTCGGCTGCCTGCCGTTCACGCTCTTCCTCATCGCTCTCCTGGTCGGCGCCGTCGTGCTCGGCACGCTCGCCGGAGCCCACGCGCTCGACCAGGGGAAGATCAACGTCGAGGCGGCGCTCCCGGCGGGGATCGGGTTCGTCGTCCTCGGCATCTTCATCTATCCGCTCGCGGCGGGCGAGATCGCCCGCCGCGAGCGTCGTTACGTCGTGACGACCTCTCGCGCGCTCGTCGTCGCGGCGCGACGCCTCGAGGCGAGCGTCGAGCTCGAGCGCGTCCGCGCCGTCGCGCCCCACAAGGACCTCTTCGACGACACGCCCACGGGGATCGAGTTCCGCGTCGCGGATGGCACGGCCGCGATCGTCTTCGGCGACCTCGCCGACCCCGAGGAGACCCGGAAGGCCGTCGAGGCGGCGATCGGCGCGCGGAGCTAGCTACGTCGTCTCCGTCGCGCGCCAGAGGTACCACGCGGCCGCGGTCCGGTAGGGACGCCAGCGCTCGCCCCGCTCGAGCACCTGCGAGGGCGTCGGCAGGTCGCGCATCCGGAACGCCCGCTGGAACCCCTTGCGGACGCCGTAGTCCGTCGCCGGGAGCACGTCGGGCCGACCGAGCCCGAAGATGAGGAGCATCTCGACCGTCCAGCGGCCGATCCCGCGGATCTCGGTGAGGCGCTCGACGATCGTCTCCTCGTCCATGGCGCGGATCTCGTCGAGCGTCGGCACGGCTCCGTCGAGCGTCTTGGCCGCGAGGTCGCGCGCCGCGGCGAGCTTGGCGCGCGAGAGTCCCGCTCCCCTCAGGACCTCGTCGCTCGTGGCGAGGATCGCGCGCGGCGTCGCGTCGCCGCCGAGGGCCGCCTTGACCCGCGCGAGGATCGTGGCCGCCGCCCTCCCGTTCAGCTGCTGGAAGACGATCGCCCGGAGGAGCGAGTCGAAGGGCGACGAGATCGCCTGGACCTCGAGCCGAAGCGGTGGCGCCTTGTCGATGGCGCGGGCGAAGACGGCATCCTTCCGGCGGAGGTGGCGCTTCGCCTTCGCCCAGTCGAAGGGCAAGTCCGCCCCGCGCTCGAGGCGCGCGCCCTCGATCTCGAGGAGGCGCGCCTTCGTCTCGAGGCATCCGAACGCCGAGAAGCCACCCGGCTTCCCTCCGGCCCCCACGATCCGGTGGCAGGGGACGACGATCGGGAACCGATTCTTCGCCATCGCCTGGCCGACGGCGCGCGACGCTCCCGGAGATCCCGCGAGCTTCGCGAGCTCGCCGTAGGTCACTTTCTTCGCGGGACCCACGCGACGCGCGGCCTCGTAGACCTTGCGGTGAAAGGGCGGGATCCCGTCGAGGTCGAGCGGAATCCGATCGAAGTCCTGGGACGCGCCCTCGAGGTGACGCGCGATCGTGCGCGTCGCCGCCGAGACCCAGCGCGGAGGAGGTTCCGAAACCTCGACCGCACCGGCGTAGGATCGCAGCCGCTCGAGCGTCCGCTCGCGTGTCATCTCGGGGAGCTGGATGCAGGTCACGCGATCGCCCCGCCACGAGATCGCGCACTCGCCGATCGTCGTCTCGAAAAGGGCGCACCCGCTCTCGGTCTTCATGAGCGGGATTTTACGCGCTGTTGGCGGGGGAAGGACTACTTGGCGGGGTTCGGGACGGGCTTCTTTTCGGCGGGAGGCTTGTCGGACTTCTTGGTGCTCTGGACGTGATGGAGGATGATCTCGGTCATGTGCCGATAGCTATGCACGAGGTGGGCCTTCGAGCACATCTCGAAGTCCTCGCACTCGTAGCACTCGCGCTGCTTCTCGACGTTCGTGATCCCTTGCTTGACGGGCACCCACCATTGCATTCCGTGCCCAAAGCAGTCCTTCATGGCCATGGGGGTGACCCTTCCCTCGTCCCGTGAACGGTTGGCACCGTAGCTGTGGCCCCGCGTCCATGCAAGTAAAGCATCACGAGCCGACATCCGCGATCGAGGCGCGCTGCGCTTCGCGGGAGGCGACGTAACTCCTCCAGGCGTCGGCGTCTGGGAGCTCGCGGCCCGTGATCCTCACGAGAGCGAACGTGGCCGCGGACGAAACGGGGGCCGCCCGATCGAGTGCTCGGGCGAGGGCCGAGAGCGCTCCGGCATCATGAGATGCGCCGAGCGCCTCGCACGCGGCTTCGGCCACGAGGTCCTCGGGATCGCTCGCGGCCGCGCGCAATCCCGCGGATGTCTCGGCGAGCCGGCCCTTCGCCCAGCAGGCTCGCCACCGGATCTCGGCCGAGGGGTCGGTGAGCGAGCTCTCGAAGACCGTCGGGAAGTCGTTCCGGTAGATGTCCTTGGCGCGCTCGGAGAGGTGACGGAGCGCCTCGACCGCGACGAGGCGCGTCTCGGCGCTCGTGCTCGAGAGGTTGGGCGCCACGGCCTGGAACGCCTCGAGGATCCCGGGGAGCCTCTCCGCGGTCGAAGGGATCCGGGGCCTCCCGAGCTCTCCCGCCTCCGCGATCGCGGCCCGATCGCCCTTCCGCGCGCGGGCGAGCACGGCGTCGAAGCGGCAGTAGTTGATGCAGCCCGAGAGGCAGAGCAGGGCCACGAAGGCGCGTCTCACGGGCTCCGCCTCCTGACCGCGGTCCCGTGGAACCGCACGTCCCGGAGCTTGAAGTCGAGGAGGTTCACGTTCGCGTAGATGGGTGACTCGGTCGAGGTGGGCGAGAGCGAGATCGCGGCCCCTTCCCACATCTGATGTTCGGCGTAACCCGTGAAGTAGACGTCCCGGACCTCGTCGGCTCCGATCGCGGCGGCGAGCTGTCTCAGGCGCGCGAGCCCCTTCTCGATCGAGCGCGCCGAGGGCCGGACCTGGAAGAGGTCGAGCTCGTCGCCTCCGAACCCGAAGCTCCTCTTGAACGACGACCCCGTGATCCGGGAGTCCTTGGCGTCGCGGGGGTACTCCTCGGTCGTGATCTCCCCGAGCACGAGGACGCGCCCGGGGGGCGGATCGCTCGGCCCTTCGAGGAGCCCCATCTTGCGGAGGAGCGTCATCGAGCGGCAGGCGAAGAAGCGCTTCTCGCCCTCGAGGTCGAGGGGCGAGAACCCCTTCTTCACGTAGACCGCGACCGAGCTCGCGAGGACGGCCGGGGGCTCCTCGTCGGTCGCCCGCGTGACGCCCGCCTCCCAGCGGGCGTCCGTGGTGGCGCAGCCGAGAAGGAGGAGGAGTGGGAGAAGCTGCTCAAGCCTGGACACGGGGCGTCCGATCTTAAACCGGGAGACCCAGATGAACATCGCTCGCCCTCTCCTCGTGACCCTCTGCCTCGTCGCGCCCGGCTGCATCTCGACCGAGGAGCCCGGTCCGTTGAAGTTCCCCAAGGATCCGGTCTGCCGCGAGCGTCCGGCTCCCGAGCTCGCTCCGGCGCCCGAGGCCGTGACGCCGATCGAGCGCTGGAAGCGCAAGCTCGTGCGGATCGCGCCCGCCGGCTGGACCGTGGACGACGCGTCGAGCCAGGTCGAGACGCCCGATGGGTGGACGCGCCTCGACGGCGGACGCGGCCTCTCGTTCACGGTCCGGAACAAGGACCAGCGCTTCGTCGTCTGGTTCATGCCGCTCGACTGGAAGGGGACGTTCGAGGGCACGGCGCCCGTGCAGCGCCTCGGCGTCAACGACCAGTGGCAGCTCTTCACGACCGAGACGGGCCACGATGGCTGGACGAAGCCCGAGGACGAGGTCGCCCGCGCCTTCCAGGTCGTGACGCGCGGCTGATTCGCGCGATCGAGCGCTCCGGTCTAGAGTGGGGGCATGCATCGGCGCCTCCTCGCGGTCGCGATCGTGCTCCTCTTCTCCGGGAGCGCCCTCGCCGATGCCGTCGTCCTGAGGAACGGACGGCGCATCGAGGGGCGGATCATCAGCGACAACGACAAGGAAGTCACCATCGAGACCGGTTCGGGCGCCCTCATGCGCTTCGAGCGGAGGCTGGTCGCTTCGCTCGAGAGGGACGAGAAGGTCCCGAAGCCGGACACGAAGCCGACCGCGACGCCTCTCCCCGACGACCTCGGCGCGCCCGAGGGCGCGACGGACGACGAGGTCGAGCGCCTGAAGGCGCTCGTCCCCCAGCTCCGGGAGACCGCGAAGCGGTGGCTCGACGCCAAGAAGGAGCGCGAGACCGCCGAGAAGGCGAACGACCCCGGGCTCCAGACGCTCAAGGATCGCGAGGGGGAGTTCCAGAAGCAGCTCGACACGCTCAAGCAGGCCCGCGAGGCGATCGACAAGGCGGCGGCCGACCGGCTCGACCGGGATCGGCGCGAGGCGAAGGCGGACACGGAGAGGCTCCACCTCGACACGGAGCGCCTGAGGCTCGCATCCGACGCGGGTGGCCTCGCCGACCGCGCCCTTCAGCTCCGCGGCAAGGTCCCCGAGTCCGCCCGCGACCCGCGGCACGCCCCCTTCCTCGCCGAGGCCCTCTACGCGATGGAGTGCTCCGTCGATCTCGACGAGAAGAGCGCCTCGAACAAGGCGGCGCCGCTCCTCCGCGCCGGGACCCACCTCGCCTGGTGCGTCGAGAACGACGAGAGCGTCGAGTCGCGCTACCTCGCGCGCGCCGTGACGGTCCTGACGGCCGCCCACCGCGCGGCTGGCTTCGACACCGCCGCGGCGGAGCGGGCGCTCGAGGGGCTCCTCGCCTACCGGACGTGCGCTCACCTCGTCGAGGAGCGGCTCGGAGAGCGGCGCTGGGGCGCCGAGCTCACCGAGAAGGAGACCGGGCAGTACCGGGTCGAGCTCGCGGACGGCAAGGTCGTCTACGCCGACGACATCCCGACCGCCGCCGACGCTCGCTCGGCGCGCGAGCGCCGGAGCCGCAACGAGAGCCGGACCGTCAAGGACGCGACGGGAGCGACGACGACGACGCTCGTGAACGCGACGCGCTGGTACGAGCTCGGGTGGGACGCCACGAAGAAGCGCTGGGTCCGGGACCCCGCCTCCCTGGAGATCGAGGCGAAGAAGCGCGTCCCCCTCCTGCTCGCGGCGCAGGACGCCGCGGACGCGCTCGCCAAGGCAAAGAAGGCCGCCGACGCGGCGGCGCGGGCCGTCGCGACGAGCCGCGACGCGTTCGCGATCGCCCGCCGCAAGGCGGACCAGGGCGAGCCCGCGGACGACCTCGAGAAGTCGAAGAAGCAGCTCGCCGAGCGTCAGAAGGCGGCGGCGGACGCCCAGGTGGCGATCGCCGAGGCGCAGGCAGCCCTCGGGCAGGAGCAGCGTCAGCTCGCGCTCGTCGAGAAGGAGATCGAGCGCGCGAGAAAGGGCGAGTGACGCTCGCCTCGCCCGAGTCGTGGCGCGTCCTCGGCTCGCGCTCCGAGGTGCTCGGGCGCTCGATCTTCGGGATCGCGACCGGGCCCCTCGGCTCCGCTCGGGACGGGCCCGAGAGCTCGCGGCTGCCCCTCGTGCTCGTGCATGGCTTCCCGACGTCGTCGCTCGACTGGTCCGCCGCACTCCCGCTCCTCGCCGAGAGGCGGCGCGTCCTGGCGCTCGACCTCCTCGGGTTCGGCTTCTCCGAGAAGCCCTGGCCCCACGAGTACTCGCTCCGCGAGCAGACCGATCTGCTCGAGGCCTGGCTCGAGCAGAGGAACGTCCGGCGCGCCCACCTCCTCGCCCACGACATGGGCGACACGGTGATCCAGGAGCTCCTCGCGCGGCGGCTCGAGGGGCGGAGCGGCGTCGAGCCGGCCTCGATCGTCCTCCTCAACGGCGGATTGCTGGTCGAGCGGGTGCGGCCGATCCTCGCCCAGCGGGTGCTGCGTCGGCCTCTCCTGGGGACGGTCGCGGCGCGCCTCATGGGCCGACGCGCCTTCGCCCGGAGCCTCCGCGGGATCGCCGGCAAGCCGCACGCCGCGGAGGACATCGTCGCCCTCTGGACGATGCTCGAGGAGGGGAACGGGCGCCGCTGCTATCCGGGACTCATCCGTTACATGGACGAGCGCGTCGCCCACCGGGACCGCTGGCGTCGCGCGACGCTCGAGCACCGCTTCCCCATGCGCCTCGTCTGGGGCGATCGGGACCCGATCTCGTCGTTCCCGATCGCCGAGGAGATCGTGGCGACGCGCCCGGCGACGGACGTGGTCCGCCTCGAGGGCACGGGCCACTATCCCCAGATCGAGGAGCCGGAGCGCGTCGCGCGCGCCACGCTCGAGTGGTGCGAGAGGCATGAGGTTTAGCCGATCTCCCTCCCCCCGCGAAGCGCGGGGAGGGCCGGGGTGGGGGGCGATCGTCGTCATCGCTCTCGCCGCGCTCACGGGCGTCCGCGCCGAGGACGCGCCCCCGGAAGGCTACGAGCGGATCGTCACGCCCGACCTCGTCGTCGATCGCCGTCCCCGCGACGCGGTCCTCGCCCGCGGAGCCATGGCGCTCTTCGCCGAGTCGCGCGGCGTCGTCGAGGCGCGGCTCGGGGCGAAGCTCGGAGACCCGCCGCCGCGGCTCGTCCTGACCTCGAGCGACGCCGACTTCCGGGAGCGGCACCTCGAGCTCGCCGGGACGCCGCCCGCGTCGTGGGCGCTCGCGATCGCCGTGCCCTCGAAGCGCGTCATGGTCCTCCGGGCCGACCGGCTCGCGGCGGGCAACGACTTCCTCGAGCCCACGCTCCGCCACGAGCTCGCCCACCTCGTCCTCGGGGCGGTGGCGCGGCGCTCCGGGCACGCGCTCCCGCGGTGGCTCGACGAGGGGCTCGCCATGTACGCCGAGAACGCGGCCTTCACGCGCTCCGACGAGCTCGAGCTCGGAGCCGCCGCGCAGGCCGGGACGCTCGAGACATTCGCGTCCCTCGAGCGCAACTTTCCGCCCCACGCTCCCCAGGCCGAGCGCGCCTACAAGATGAGCCTCGGCTTCGTCCTCTGGCTCGACAGGAAGCCCGGCGGAGCCCACGCGATCGTCGCGAAGATCGACGCGGGCGCTCGCCCCGAGGACGCGGTGCGCGAGGTCGCGGGCGAGCCCGCGGGCGAGGCCGAGGCCGAGTGGAAGCTCGACCTCGCGGCGCGGAGCTCGGTCTTCGAGAGCCTCGTCCGCTCGAGCACGTTCTGGTGGGGCATGGTCTCGGTGCTCGCGCTCCTCGCGTTCCTGCGGCAGGCGATCCTCACGCGTCGCCTGAGGAAGAAGATGGAGCGGGCCGAGATGCTCGACGAGGCCCCCCACCCCAAACCTCCGCCCGCATCGCCGGGGGAGGGAGATTAGGTCGCCAGCACCTTCACGGCGATCATGGTCACGTCGTCCTTCTGCGGCGCGCCGCCCGTCCACTGCTCGATCGCCTTCTCGATCTTCCAGAGGACGTACTCGGCCTCGTCGTGGCCGTGCTCCTCGATCACCTGAGAGAGGCGGCGGAGCCCGAACTCTTCGCGCTTGCCGTTCATGGACTCGGTGACGCCGTCCGTGTACTGGACGAGGAGGTCGCCGGGACGGAGGACGATCTCGAGCTCCTCGATCGAGTCGCGGAAGATCGGCCCCGCGTCCATGCCGAGCGCCATGCCCTTCGAGTCGTGGACCTGGAGCGCCGGACGGCGGTCGCGGTTGTAGAGGATGAGCGGGTTGTGCCCGGCTCTCGAGAAGCGGAGGAGGCGCTCCTTGACGGCGAGGACGCCGTAGAAGACGGTCACGAACGTCCGCTCGTCGAGGTCGGGGAAGATGTCGGCGTTCGCGAGGACGAGCGCCTCGGCCGCCGAGGCGCGGCCGCGTCCGTGGACCTCGAGGAGCTTCTTCGAGAGGCCCATGAGGAGCGCGGCCTCGATCCCGTGGCCCGCGATGTCGCCGATCGCGAGGCCGATCCGCCCCTCGTCCACCTTGACGAAGTCGTAGAAGTCGCCGCCCACGTCCTCGCAGGGCTTGTAGACGCACGCGAACTCGTAGCCCGGGATCTGGGGCGTCGCGGGCAGCATGCGGAGCTGCTTCGAGCGCGCCTCCTTCATCGAGAGGTCGCGCCGCTTCGCGAGCTCGACCCTCTCCTTGACCTCGGCCACGTCCTTCTTGAGGCGCGCCCACTCCGCCTCGGACGCCCGGGGGCGCTCGATGACGCGCGCCTCCATGATCCCCGAGGCGCGGAGCGTGTTCGCGGGCCGCGCGATCCGCTCGAGGTCGGCCTTCGTCGCGCGCGGCGGCTCGCCGGGCGTGTAGCCCTCGCACTCGTCCTGGAGGTGCTGCACGACCTGCTCGAGCGTCTTCTCGAAGACCGCCGACTCGGTCGAGGGGTAGATGTGGATCGCCTTCTGCACCTTCGTGCAGTAGGGGCAGAGCCAGTCCTCGACCTCGTCCGTGACGGCGAAGACGGGGTCGAACGAGAGCTTCTTCCGGAACTCGCGCTTCGCCTCGTGGCTCGCGTTCGCCTTGGCGAGGACCCTGGAGAGGGCGGACTTCTCCTTGATCTCGGCGCCGCTCTTGTAGACCTGGCACGCGGCGAGGTGGTCCATGACCTTCTCGACGAAGCGGTCGAGCACGGTCTGGTCGCGCTCCGAGGGGTAGCGGATCCCGCTCGACTCGGCGCAGTAGGGGCAGTACCACATGCCCTCGAGGTCGCGCGCCCGCCAGACCGAGTGCTTGCGGATCTTGTCGCGGACCTTGGCGAGGCGCGCCGACTTCTGGGCCGAGGAGAGCTTGTCCCTGAGCTGCTCGAGCGGGAGCGTCTTGCCGCCCTGCGCCTCGAACGCCTTGCACGTGACGAGGTGCCCCTCGACCTCCTCGAGGAAGACGGGCGGCGGATCGCCCGAGGGGTCGTCGAGCTTCGTGTCCGTCGTCTGGGCGCAGAAGGGGCAGAGCCAGTTCCGCTCCGGGTCGGCGAGGCGCCACGCCGGCTCCTTGCGGAAGCGGTCCTTGATCTTCTCCTTGCGGCTCCGGCGGCCGGACTTGGCGCGCTTCTCCTCGAGGTCGCGCAGCGGGCGCATGCGGTCGTCGCCCTTCGCGTACTCCGCGCACTCGAGGAGATGGCGCACGATCGCGGCGACGAAGGGCTCCTCCTCGGGGAAGGCGATTCCCGTCTCGAGCGGCGCCGTGGGCTTCGGCGCCTCGCACTCGCGGACGCAGAAGGGACAGATCCAGCGCCCCTCGTCATCGACGACGCGGAACCTCTTCTCCTCGCCCACCCAGCGGCCGACGCGCTTCTTGAAGATGATGAGCTTGGCGAGGAGACGGAGGCGATCGACCGGGAGCGGCTCCGCCTCGAAGTAGCTCCAGCGCTCGCACGACCCCTTCGTGAAGTGCTCGGCGATCCGCGCGTAGACGTCCTCGTCCTCCTTGAGGTCACGCGTCCCGATCTTGCCGCAGTAGGGGCAGAGCCAGTTGTTCTTGACGAAGATCCGCCAGCGCTCGTCCTTCTCGACGCCCTCGGCGACGCGCTTCTCGATCGCTTTCGGGGGGAGCATCGCCTAGCGCTTCCTGGACGCCTTCTGCGTCGCCGACTCGGCCTCGAGCTCCTGGCGGAGCTTCAAGTAGCTCTCGTAGCGCTCCTCGTCGATCTTTCCTTCCTGGACGGCAGGGATCACGGAGCAGCCGGGCTCGTCCCGGTGCGAGCAGTCGCGGAAGCGGCAGGTCCCCTGGAAGGCCGCGATGTCGCGGTAGAGGAGCGGGAGGTCGCGCGGCTCGACTCCCTTCATCTCGAAGGCGCGGAGGCCGGGCGTGTCGGCGACGTAGCCACCCTCCGGGAGGCGGACGAGCTCGGCGTGCGTCGTCGTATGGCGGCCGCGGCCCGAGCTCTCCGAGACCTCGCCGGTCCGGAGCCCCAGGCCCGGCACGACGGCGTTCAGGAGCGAGCTCTTGCCGACGCCCGAGGGCCCCGTCACCGCCGAGATCTTGTCCTTCATGGCGGCGCGGAGGTCCTGGATCCCTTCGCCGGACTCGACGCTCGTCCCTATGACCGAGTAGCGGAGCTGGCGGTAGATCTTCGCGTCCTCGGCGCAGACGAGGCGGTAGCGCTCGTCCGAGAGGTCGAGCTTGTTGAAGACGAGCAGGGGCTCGAGCCGCTCGGCCTCGACCGCGGCGAGGAGCCGGTCGATGAAGTTGCGCTTGTACTCGGGCTCGAGGACCGACACGACGAGGATCACCTGGTCCACGTTGGCGACGACGACCTGGTCGCGCTTGTAGGAGCGCGCCCGCTCGAGCACGGTGCGGCGCGGGAGGATCTCCTCGATCACGCCCTGCTCGTCGGTGACCGTGGCGAGGCGCACGCGGTCGCCGACGGCGAGGCGGAGGTTGAGCCTCCTCGAGAGCTTGCCCCGGAGGTCGCACCGCAGGCGCTTCTCGCCGGCGTCCACCCACGAGGCGGAGCCTTCGATCTTCGTCACCGTGCCCTCGAGGCGCTCCACGGGGGAGAAGATAACAGGGGCCGCGAGTATCATCGTCCCCGTGAAGCTCGACGAGGTCATCCAGGAGCTCCAGTCCTCGCGCGACGAGTCGACGATCGACTTCGGCGCCGAGGCCCTGGCCCAGATCGAGCTCGAGCACGAGCAGCTCCGCGCGCTCGTCCACCATCGTTATCAGACGGTGCGCCGCGCGGCCGTGCTCGCGATCGGGAAGAAGAAGCCCGAGGGCGCGCGCGCGGTGCTCGTCTCCGCGCTGACCGACCGCGACACGCTCGTCCGGCGCGACGCCGTGCGCGCGCTCGGACAGCTCGCCGACCCGCTCGCGCTCGGAGACCTCAAGTTCGTCCTCCGCGACGACCGGAAGCCCCAGGTCCGCGCCGAGGCGGCGACGGCGGTCGCCTCGCTCGGCGGCGCCGAGGCGCTCCGCGCGCTCAGGACCACGGAAGCCGAGAAGGACGCGACCGTGCGCCGCGCCGTCCTCGACGGGATCGCGGCGCTCGGGAGGAGCTCGGTCGGAGGAGTCCTCGAGGCGCTCGCGCAGGACGTGGCGCGCGAGACGGACGCGCTCGTCCGGGCGCACGCGACCGGTCTGTTCGTGGAGCTCGCGCGCGGCCGCGCCCGGGACGAGCTCGCGCTCGCGCTCCGGGGCGTGTCGGGCGGAGGCCGCGAGACGCTCGCGAACGCCCTCGCCGAGCGCGCGCACGACCTGGGACCGACGCTCGCGTCGCTCGTGCTCGAGCTCCGCGCCGAGCCGGCGGACAAGACCGCCCTCGGCGAGTTCGGGAGCGACCTCACGGCGCGCGTCCAGCGCGGTCACGCGCGGACTCACGGGCGGGACAGAGAGGTCGAGCTCGCGCGCGCCCGCCTCTTCGCCGAGGGGCCGCGCTCGGTCGTCCTCGTCGGTCCCTCCGGCGCCGGCAAGACGGCGATCGTCGAGGAGATCGCGCGCCGGTTCGCCCAGGAGACGCGCGTCAGCCCGACGATCGTCCTCGAGGTGACGACGAGCGACGTGCTCGTCGGCACGAAGTGGCTCGGCGAGTGGGAGACGCGCTTGAAGAAGCTCGTCAAGGCCGCGAGCGCGCCCCACCGCGTCGTCCTCTACTTCCCGGACGTGAACCAGCTCCTCGAGGCGGGCCGCGCCTCCGACACGCAGCGGAACTTCGCGAGCATGCTCGCTCCCTACCTCGAGCGCGGCGAGATCGCGATCCTCGGCGAGTCGACGCCCGAGGCCTTCCGGCGCGGGCTCGAGCGCGAGCCTCCCTTCCGGAAGCTCTTCCAGGTGATCCCGGTCGAGAGCATGACCCACGAGGCCGCCCTCGCCGTGCTCACCGGCGTCGCCCGCGAGCTCGCGCAGGAGGCGCGCGAGCGCCGCGGGATCGAGCTCCAGGTGACCGACGAGGCGATCGCGCTCGCGCTCGACCAGGGGGCGGCCTACTTCCCGGGGCTCGCGCGGCCGGGGAACGGGCTCAAGCTCCTCCGCGAGAGCGTGACCGCGGCGCTCGTGTCCCCGACTCCGAAGCTGGACCCGCCGCTCGTCACGAAGACGCTCGCGCAGCTGACCGGAGTCCCCGAGGTCCTCATCAACGACGAGCTCCCGCTCGACATAGGGAGCGTGCGGCGCTTCTTCTCCGAGCACGTGCTCGGTCAGGCCGAGGCGGTCGCGACCGTCACCGACCTCATCACTCTCATCAAGGCGGGCCTGACCGACCCCCAGAAGCCGCTCGGAGTCTTCTTCTTCGTCGGCCCGACGGGCGTCGGCAAGACGGAGATGGCGAAGGCGCTCGCCGAGTTCATCTACGGGAGCCCGGAGCGGATCGTCCGCCTCGACATGGCGGACTTCAAGGACGTGAACGCCGTCCGCCGCCTCACGGGCGACGCCTACGCCCACGACCCCGCGGCGCGCACGGGCGTGCTCACGGCGCCCGTCAACGAGCGGCCGTTCTCGGTCGTCCTCCTCGACGAGATCGAGAAGGCGCACCCCAACGTCTTCGACCTGCTCCTCCCGCACATGGACGACGGCCGCCTCGCGGACGACCACGGCAAGGTCACGGACTTCCGGCGCTCGATCGTCATCATGACGTCGAACATCGCGTCCGACCTCCGCGAGGACGTGCGCTTCGGCTTCTCCTACGGCAAGCCCGACACGCGCGAGAAGGTCGAGCGGATCATGGCCGAGCACTTCCGGCCCGAGTTCCTGAACCGCATCGACCGGACCGTGATCTTCGAGCCGCTCTCGCTCGAGGTCATGCGCAAGATCGCGCGCCGCGAGGTCGGGAGGGTGCTCGCCCGACAAGGCATTCTCCGGAGGAAGGTCGTCGTCGACGTCGACGACTCGGTCGTCGGCCTCCTCCTGAAGGAGGGCTTCAGCGACCGCTTCGGCGCGCGGCCTCTCAAGCGGCGCGTCGAGACGCTCGTCCTGAACCCGCTCGCGCGGACGCTCGTCGGGCTCGAGAAGTCGGCGGGCCCGGGTCTCGTGAGGCTGAAGGCCCGGGGCGACCACGTCGTCGCCCAGAGGATCGGCCCCGCCGTCGAGGCCGAGGACGAGGAGGAGCGCTCGCCCGTCCTCCCCAAGATCCGGGACCCGCGCGACGGGACGCGGCGGATCTCGGTCGAGGATCTCCGCGGGCGCGGCCAGGAGCTCGAGAAGAGGATCGCGAGCCTCGAGGGACACCTCGAGCGGCTCGGGCTGCGGGGCCAGAAGGAGAAGCTCCTCCAGGACTCGCACGCGGTCGCGTTCTGGGACGACGTCCACCGCGCGCGCTCCGTCTACGCCGAGATCGCCGCGCTCGAGAAGGCGCTCGACGCTCCGGCGCGGCTGCGGAAGCGGCTCCTCGACTTCGAGGACACGATCGACCGAGGGACGCAGCCCGGGATCAAGGATCCTCGCCTCCTCGTGAAGGCGGCCGAGATCTGGGACGAGCTCGCGCGCGACGTCGAGCTCTCGGACTACGCCGCGCGCTGCCGCGAGCCGCGCGACCGGGGCGACGCGTTCGTCCTCGTGAGGAGAGTGGGCGAGGCGAAGAGCGAGGCCGACCTCGTCGCCCGCTTCGCCGAGATGTACCGCCGCTGGGCCGCCAAGAAGGGCCTCTCGCTCGTGACCGTCCTCGAGAGGCTCGCTCCCGACGGGCGGGTCAGCGAGTGCGCCTTGAGAGTCGAGGGCGTCTGCGCCTTCGGCCTCCTGCGAGGCGAGGACGGGCTCCACCAGTGGATCGACCGGCGCGGGATCGACCGCACGGACACGAAGCGGAGGGATGTCGACTTCGTCCGCGTGGACGTCCTTCCCCCGGCCGACTTCGAGCTGCGCCCCGACGAGATCCGCGAGGAGGTCCGTCCTCTCAAGCGGCAGAACGGGAAGCTCGTGAAGCGGCACCGCGTCAACGTCGTCCTCACGCACGACGCGACCATGCTCGCGGTCGAGGGCGGCTCCGACCGCAAGAACGAGGAGGCGGTCGCCGAGGCTCGCGCGGTCCTCGCGGCTCGCGTCGCGGCCGCTCGCGCCGCGAACGTGACGGCTCCCGTCGAGGAGGAGCCCGTCGGGCCCCTCGCCGAGGGCGTCGTGCGCCGTTACGTCCTGTCGGCCCAGCCCCTCGCGCGCGACCTCGCGAGCGGACTCAAGGCCCCGCTCGAGAGCGTGCTCGAGGGCGAGCTCGACGAGTTCATCGCCAAGAGGCTCATGCCGGTCTCGTGACGCCTCGTAGCGTCGACCCGTTGATCTGATCCGAAGATCGCCACAGAGATCACAGAGAACACAGAGGAACGACCCCGACTCTGTGGTCTCTGTGCTCTCTGTGGCTATCCAGTCGATCGACTCCGCTATGAGTCCGGGGTTTGCGGCAATCAGCTTCCGAAGGTAAGGCTCGCGAGCTTCTCGGTGGTCCGGTCTTGTTCGTCCAGACTCTTCGCCCTGGCAAGCTGACCGAGGAGGACTTCGTAAGCTTGTCCCAGGAGATCAGCCGGGGACGCGCACGACTCCCCGCTCGGCATCCACGGTCACCGGCTCGCCGTCCTTGATCCGCGTCGTGGCCCCCGCGACGCCGAAGACGCAGGGGATCCCGTACTCGCGCGCCACGATCGCTCCATGGGACAACGCGCCGCCCATCTCGGCGACGATCCCGCCGGCGAGGACGAAGAGGGGAGTCCAGGCGGCGTTCACGACGCGCGCGACGATCACGTCGCCCTTCTTGACGCGCGGCGCCTCCTCGAGCGACTTGAGCACGCGCGCCGTGCCGGTCGCGACGCCGCGCGAGACGGGCACCCCGGTGAGCTCCCCCGCGGACTCGGTCGCCAGGACGGGGCGGGCGACTCCCGAGGGCT
>Ga0070738_10004874_pt1 | contig 15532 bp, 12 predicted proteins | sample Coa_R2_2_FD_66446 | JGI IMG/M metagenome (GOLD analysis project Ga0070738, IMG submission 66446) | Surface soil microbial communities from Centralia Pennsylvania, which are recovering from an underground coalmine fire - Coalmine... | ecosystem: Environmental > Terrestrial > Soil > Unclassified ...
GTAAAGCTCAGGTAACGTCCGATGCAATAGCAGGAGTCACTGAGAAGCCCGCGCTCTATGCGTCAGCATGAGCGTCGGGAGTATGTCACCTTTGTACCTATTATCCTCTAGGCCTTATGCGCTATGCTAGTCTTGAAATGCAAAACCCGTCCTTGGATCGCGAATATATAACCCCAGTGTGAGCGATCGCAACACTTCGTCCCAAACAGGTATTAGCTGTTCTGCTTGATCTGCCCAGTAATCGAATGTAATCAAGCACTGAATATTTGAGCCTAAACCAATGCAAGTGCGCGAAAAAGCCTCTCGTGGTTCTGCTTGGGTGTCAATAAACTTGATCTCACACCAAACTATTCGTGCCGTTTGACGCTTGATGGTAATAACTTCACCTTTCTCGATAGGGTTACGACTGTCGTCTTCCATAATTTTCTTCAAGGTAGCTTTGAGCGGAAACAGACTCCAGTCATTCGGTGGTAAGTGATTAAAAGATACCTCTAGACAGCAATCGTCGTGAGGTGGTTTTTTATCACAGAACTTGAATGAATTTTCTTGTGGTTCAAAAACCCAATCTTGGGGTACATTGAAGCGAACAGCTCCTCGATCTGCCACAAAAATTTTATAACCAGATGGAGCCTCCCAGTGATGGTCAGGTTTTAGTTCAAGCGTTTTCTTAATCCACTCGAGATTGCTTTTCTTACGCTTTGCCATAGTGTTTTTGCTTGCTAGGGCGCTTTTGCCCATTTAGTCAATACTACCAAACTGTTAGATGTTGCCAAGAAAGGATGAGAACACCAACTCATGTTTATTTTATGGAAAACCCCGTTGACCAAGATTTTTTCTTAGAATTAATGTTTGGTACGAGTTTACCGACACAACCAATCAATTACCAATAATTCTGGTAGAATTATGCCAAGAAAAGAACAAGGATGGGTCACATTTCAAACATCACAGGAGGAGCAGAAAATTCTTGAGGAGTTCTGCCAGCAGTCTCAGCGTACTAAGACAGAGATACTGAGAGAATTGGTGCGCGGTCTTGGTAAACACTCCTCCGCATCTTCATCAACACCTCCTAGTCACAATGTCAGAGAAGATACTTACACTCCTGACGAAAAACTGTATAGTGAGAAGAAGCCACTGAAAGTTAGTTCCCGTAACATTCTCAAAGGTGTTGTTAAACGAGTGATTACAGGGGCAGTTAATAGCGAGGTAACACTGGAAATCGTTCACAAGGTTGAACTGACCTCAATTATCACTAGAGTATCAGCCGAAGAAATGGGTTTATCAGAGGGAAAAGAAGCTTATGCAGTCATTAAGTCAAATGATATAGTTATTGCCAGAGAATAATACTTACTGCTCGTAGTTGCCTTTTTGCGCTAAAGTGCAACTACGAACAAAGACTTTACAAATTCACCAAAAGCTGCACTTACTTCGGGATATTAAACCAAGGGTAGATATTAAGTTTATAGCTAAGTTTTATATTAAAACTTAAATAAATAAGACTTTATTTTAACGCTTATATAAGTTCTGAACTACCACTTTCAAGTCTCTAAAGCTTGGGTGTATTGCACGTAACCGCATACTGTTACGAGCCTATCTTTCTGTAAGCATGAGCCGGAGTTTCAACATACAGATAGACGTAGCACTGCTCGTTCATGTTCTCATGGTTTAACACCAAAATTATCACACTATCGCACACAATTATACAAAATTCCTAAAACAAACTCCGCACTGGCTCCCCTTGTCCCCCTTATCTCCCTCTGCCCCGGTTCGTCAAATTATGATAAAAATATGAAAAGTGATCTAGAAAATTATGCGCCTCCTTGAGAATACGGACACACAGCCCAGTCTACCTGAAGTTCACCGCAGTATTGCGATTCCCGATGCTAAAAGCTTTTGGCGTAAGTTAATAGCTTTTATGGGACCTGGATATTTGATTAGCGTGGGTTACATGGACCCTGGTAACTGGGCAACAGATATCCAAGGAGGTGCAAAGTTTGGCTACACCCTGCTTTGTGTAATTTTGCTTTCCAACTTTGTAGCTATTGTGCTGCAATCTTTGTGTGTACGTCTATCTGTAGCGACTGAAAGAGACTTGGCTAAGTCTTGTCGAGACCAATTCAGTCCGAAAGTCAACATAATTCTATGGATATTGGCTGAGATAGGCATTATTGCTACAGACATAGCAGAAGTGATTGGCAGTGCGATCGCTTTGCAGTTGTTGTTTCAAATTCCTCTCATTGTGGGCGTTTGCTTGACCAGTTTAGATGTAGTGCTTTTACTGATGCTACAGCGCTTTGGATTTCGGTATCTTGAAGCTTTAGTTATCACCCTAGTCTCTAGCATAGGATTATGTTTTGTACTAGAAGTACTCTTTTCAAGACCCGATTTGAGCAGCGTTGTGCTGGGTTTTGTTCCTCAACCAGAAATTCTCCAAAAACAAGAAATTCTATACGTTGCCCTTGGCATTTTGGGTGCCACTGTTATGCCCCATAATCTATATTTACACTCAGCAATTACCCAAACACGGGCTTGGCAACGTACGCCAGAAAAAAAACGGGAAGCGATCAAGTTTGGCACTCTCGATTCAACAATTGCCTTGTCGTTTGCTTTGTTTGTGAACGCCGCTATTTTAGTTGTTGCAGCCGCTTCTTTTCATTTCTCTGGACATCAGGGAGTCGCAGAAATTGCAGATGCTTACAAATTATTGTCTCCTTTGTTAGGTGTGAAGGTTGCGAGTTTGGTCTTTGCCTTAGGTTTACTTGCTTCGGGTCAAAGTTCGACACTGACTGCGACTTTAACTGGGCAAATCGTCATGGAAGGCTTTTTAAATCTGCGCATCCTTCCCTGGTTACGCCGCTTCATCAGCCGGATGGCTGCAATTATCCCGACGCTGATCTGTATTGTCTTGTTCGGCAATGGCGGTACTACCAAATTGCTGATTTTTAGTCAAGTACTCTTGAGCTTCCAGTTGCCGTTTGCTGTCTTCCCATTAGTTATGTTTACTAGCAATCCCAGATTGATGGGTGAGTTTGTCAACCCTTTATGGCTAAAAGTACTCTGCTGGTCTATTGCATTGGTGATAGCAGTACTCAATCTCTGGTTATTATGGCAAAGCCTATTAGAATTACTCCATATACATTAAATTGCCCTAGTAAGGCGGATAGGCAAAATCATCTTCATCAGGGTAGACATAGGAGCTAGAAATTTCTGTCATAGCGATTTTGGGTGTCTCTATTTTTAGAGATTCTTTCCCAAAATCCTTGTGTTCCTCAAAAGTCTTGGAAATTATTGTAGACTCTTCTGAATCGGAGGCAATTAAGTACTGTGTCAACGTTGCAACTGTGGGGTGATGATAATCTACAGTTGACGCTACTAAAACTGTATTTGGTTCAATACCTCTTTCTTCACAATCAATGATAGGACAAAAAATTCCATGAGCATGAAATAATGGACCTTTTGGTGTCAAAGGTTGCTTGCGATAGCTAGCATAAGCCTTTTCTAGTTCGGCAACAAACCCACTAACCACACGACCTTGTTGGTATTCGCAGTAGGCTTTACTGAAACTTGCTCCTGCTGCACCATTGAGGGTTAGTTGTAATGGTGATGTGTGTAAAAATTTCTTATCTTCTCCTACTAGAAAAATCAAATAGCGAGTAAATGTTTTGAACTTAAGTTTATCTGCTAAAAAAGCATCATAATTGTCTTTGAGCGTGCCTAGTTTCACTCCTGTTTCTCGGTCTTTTACAGACAATGGTCCCCGGCGTACAATAACTAAGCGTGGAGTGGTGGAAAGAAATACCGTTTCTACTCCGGAGCTAAATTCATGCTCTATTTGCTGCCAATTGTCATCCGGATGAAAGCCAACTAAATGAGCATTATCTAACTTAATTGCTAAGCCGTGTGGCTGGATACCATCTTTGTCATACCGAGGATTAATCATCTGGCACCAAGGGATGACTTGAGAAGGTGGTGCGTTAAACTTTTCGTCCTCAAAGTCGAATTTCACAGATGGTTTGATCATCATTAGGTGCTACGCTCCCGTTTTGGGATGTTAAATTTTGGATTTGAAAATCCTTGCTTTGCTGTTTAACTCTTTTAGCATAAGCATTTTTAGCTCAATTAAAGGGAGATGGTAGCATATTATCCTTTATATTTTACCAAAACTTACGACTCTGGTAAGGTATTTCTCTAATTATGGAGACAGTTCTGCATTTCACACTTGGGTGTATGGATGTATAGAGAAACTATAAAATAAACTTATGCTTTTTAACAGTTACTCTATTCACAGCCATACACCGTTGAAAGAAATGATTGAAATAATTGCAGTTCACTTTCTTTCTTAACCTCTCCATTTTCGGAGAGATCAAGATGGGTTAAGTTTTGTGTATCTTTGTCTGATAGACACAAAGGGTATGGAACCCCTTCTTGAATCAAAACTGGGATAAGTGCTGATGATAATAGTCAATAATTTTTGATGTAACTTCAGATACATTTAGTCCATCAGTGTTGATTTCAATCGCGTCTGCTGCTTTTTTCAAAGGGGAGACTTTCCGGGTGCTGTCTTTCCAGTCGCGTTCGGCAATGTCTTTTTCCAGCTGCTCTAAACTTACACCTAGTTGACCTTGTTGTTGAAAGTCTTGCTGGCGACGACGTGCGCGCTCATTTACAGAAGCGGTTAAGAAAATTTTTACTTCTGCATCCGGGAAAACATGGGTACCAATGTCTCGTCCTTCAGCAACTAAACCACCTTTCTTACCCCAGCTTTGCTGTTGTTTAACCAGCGCTTGACGTACAAAGCTTTGTGCAGCTATTGCTGATACGCTAGATGTCACCTCTATAGATCGAATTGTCTGAGTGACATCATGACCATTGATCCGAACCCGCACTGGAGATTGTAAATCAAGGGCAGGCGCTAACTCAATGATGCATCGGCTAGCTAATTCTGCGATCGCGCACTCATCATCCAGAGCAATTCCATGCTGCAGCACTAACCAGGTGAGCGCACGGTACATAGCTCCTGTATCTAAATATACTATACCTAATTTTGCCGCCACTTGACGAGCAACAGTGGATTTTCCGGCACCTGCGGGCCCATCAATTGCGATGATGGGTTGGCGATCGCTTAGAATGATATTATCAATCAAACGTGTAGAACCAATGCGGGTTGCGATCGCAAGCATTGCTTCCTCTTCAACAATTTCTAAAGGCATCAAAGTAGTTGGTTCAACCAATTCTATATATTCCACTGATACAGTATTGACCTTTGTGACTTCTTGCTGCACCTCTGCTAAGAGTTTGTGAGAGTTCCGTTCTCCAGCGCGAAACATCGCTTCGGCCCGCCGTAAGCCACGATATAATACAGCTGCTTGCTCCTTTTGTTCCGCCGTCAAATATTGGTTACGAGAACTCGAAGCAAGACCCGACGCTTCTCGCACCGTTTGACAACCAACAATTTCTATTGGCAAATTCAGATCAGCTACTAGCCGCCGAATAATTGCCAGTTGTTGTCCGTCTTTTTGACCAAAATAGGCGCGGTCAGGCTGTATTAAGTTAAAAAGCTTGGTCACAATTGTCGCAACACCCTGAAAGTGACCCAGCCGAGAACTACCACACAAGCCAGATATCATAGCAGATGGGGGGATAACTTGTGTAACTTTTGACTCTTGTATATTCTTCAAGCCCACTCCCATTTCTTCCGGAGTCGGCGCAAAAATTACATCTACTCCAGCCTGTTCACACAGCTGCTGATCTTTTTCTAAAGAATGAGGGTATCGTTGATAATCCTCGTTGGGACTAAATTGCAGAGGATTTACGAAAATACTGACAATGACTATGGCATTTTCTTGCCGTGCCCGTTGAATCAGATGTAAATGACCTTGATGTAACGCTCCCATTGTGGGAACAAAACCGATAGCTGTCTGGGATCTGCCAGTCACTTCAAATTGCAGTGGCTGTGGCTCCAGCAGTTGTTTCTCTATGTGATGTTTAGCTAAATAGCAGCGTAAGGCTGCAACTGTTGTCAACAGGCGCACAAAAGACCCCTAGTTTTGCTAGCTTCTCTCCCCGTTAGTTTATAACCGAAACAGGGAAAACAGACTAATAACTAGGGGAAGAGGAATTGTTGATTGTTAGGTTGATATACATTCAAACTGCACAAACACTCATTGCAACTGTTAACAGAAAACAATTAACTGACCACTGTTTTCTGTTAACGAGTTCAGCGAATGAAAGTGTAATTTTTAGGCATTATCCATTAACAAATCTTATCGACCTAAGACGTCTATCCGCACAGGTGCAACTCCACTGCCCATCATTCCCAAAATTCGTGCGGCTGCTGCGGAAAGGTCAATAATGCGACCCCGAACGTAAGGTCCTCGGTCATTGATTCGCACTACAACAGAGCGACCATTACGGGTGTTGGTAACACGGACTTTTGTGCCTAAGGGTAAGCTGCGATGCGCAGCTGTCATGCCTTCAGGGTTGTACCTCTCACCTGCGGCTGTTTCACTTCCAGAACCATCATAACCGTACCAAGAAGCTATACCCTTTAAGGAAACGAGTACCGATCCAATAGAAATCTGTTTTGGCAACTTTGGCATTGAGAGTCGCCCTGGTAAATTAGCAACCCCGCTTAAAGGAGATGCATTCCCTATGAGTCTGCGCAGACGATTGGCTGCTTGCAATGCATCTTTAGCGGGGTCTTTGGTTGTGCCTGCTAGTTGTGTATTGCTATTGATTTCCACGAGATCATCGTTATTCACTTTGATTGTGTAGCGATCGCGTGGTTGAGCTTCATTAGCAGTAGATGAGCTCGGTGCTGTCCAGCTTACTGTGATCTTGCTGGCATCCACTTTGTTCAGAATGAGCTGGTTGATTTTAGCTGCTACTGCTGTAGCTCTTTGCATCGGGTCATCACTTGGATTAGTCTGGTTACCAACATCCACACTTGTCCCAATCGTTGCAATCTTAACTGGATTGTTAGCAAAATTGCCAATTACACCAACTTTAGTGTTTTTGGTTGCCTGTGGCTGTTGACCAATGAAGGTGAGAACAGGAATTTTGTGAACAAAGAGCGTTGCCGCCTGATGTCCTGCTACTTGATGAGGCTGAATTTCAGCAATCACATTAGCATCCGAAGCTAGTTTCTCTGTTGAAGATTGATACTCTCCAACTTTCATGACCTCACCAGAAGGTAAAGGTGCCGAGGTTGAGATTTTTTGCTTGGTTGTTTGGGCACGACCAACAGATGGTATTCCCACAACAGTAGTAAACAGAGCGACAACAGTCAAAATATGTCTTTGATTCATGCGTCCGACTTTTAAAGCGACTGTAGAACAGAAGTTTCAAAACCAATAGGAACTGAAACCTTAGAAAGGGATGTTCCTCCGAACTTAAACTCGTTCCGCTTTCACTTTTTGCTAATAACTGCAACAGACTAACACGAACTTCCATGCTTGGGGATCAGGGTTTTAGCGTAAGTTGTGGTAATTTTATTAAATTCCTTGTCGGACTATAACCGCAAAACCGTTCTCGTATCAGGATTCTGGTGACATCGGAGCTTTTCGATAAATTAATAATTTTTTTGTTAAAACTTAACAATATTTGGAAATCAAATTGATGTAATAGCATTTACGGTTGTCCATAAACCAAATTGCTGGTATTGTAATGCGAACGACATATTATTTCCTCAGAATTTCTCTCAGACACATTAGTATGTACGTGCATAAATAATTTAAATACAAAAGATCATATTTTGTTATTTTGGATACTTCATTGTGGCATGGATTGCTAATTGCCAAAAAGGGTCAAAGCTGGAGCATAATGAAGTTTAAAGGAGATATCAACTATTGGAGCTTGTTCTAAATCTGAGTTGACAAGTGCTCTATAACCAAGTTAAAAAGCTTGATATTCAGGTACAACTACGCTCAATTAGGTTGTTCAAAACGCTTATAATTACACACAGAACAGCATAAAAGCGGCTAAGTAAGTTGACATAGTTGTCTAGCAGATTACACGCAAATTGAGTAGAGGAAGCCGAGAACAGTGATGATCCCTTACTTAATCATTCTTAAAAGAAAATAAAAATTCATAATGAAACAATAGATTGAAACCACTTAGATTTACCAAATCCGTTCCAACTTCAACTTCTTCAACATGGTGTAATCAGAGGTGTAATCTGTAACATCAAGTTTTTGACATTATCTGGCTTTCAGCAATCTCTATTCTCAATAAGCTATAATAGGGTTTCTATTTTTTTATCTCAAAATAAGTGCATAAGTTGATTTTGCTGATACCAATTAAGGTATGTCGGGGCAGTTCTCCTAAACTATCTCCGATGCAAATATATTGGGCCCTAAACACATAATTATAGTTTTGTCAAGAGAACTAAGTTATAGTAATGCCCGACATGATATGATTACTGATCTAGACTAATCTCGTGTTGCAGTAGGTAAATACCGTGGTAGCTGACAATAATACTGATCTATCAAATGCTCGCGAGCAGTTACGGCAATATATTCTGCAAATAGAAGATCTTGCAGCACTACAAGAACGTAACCGTATTGCTCGAGACATTCATGATTCATTAGGTAATGCACTAACGACGCTCAATATTCAGCTGCAAACTGCTCTCAAACTTTGGTCTCTCGATCCAGCCCAAGCTCAACAATTTTTAGCAGAAGCTCATCGCTTAGGAGCTATAGCTATTCAAGAAGTTCGTCAATCTGTCAGAAGTATTCGAGAGAATGAACTTCCAGAACAGTCACCAGAAGCACTGATCAATGCTCTTGTAGAAAACTTTCATTCCTCCACAGGTATACTACCTTCTACAACAATCAACTTGTCTGGTCGTTTGCCTATCAAGGTTGTCACGACTATCTACAGGATTGTGCAAGAATCTTTAACAAATATCTGTAAATATGCACAAGCAACAGAAGTACAGATTCAGCTAGACAGCACCCCAAACCATTTATGCCTCATTATTCAAGATAATGGCAAAGGGTTCAAGACATCTCAACACAGAACAGGCTTTGGACTCCAAGGAATGGGAGAAAGGGTGACGGCGTTACAAGGTACCTTAAACATCGAGAGTAAACCAGGGAAGGGTTGTAAAATAACAGTTGAGCTTCCTTTGGAGCAGGTTGACGAGGAAGAAGAAAACTCAGAAGAAAATTTTGGGTTAAAAACTCCCCAAAGAACTGAGAAAACATCCCAAGAGGATTTTGGGTTGAAAATTCCCTCAAGAACTGAGAAAACATCCCAAGAGGATTTTGGGTCGAAAATTCCTCAAAAAGCCGAAGTAGAAGCCAAACCCAGCATTGCTCTTTCGTCAGAACATTACAAACGCTTGGAAAGTATTCTTGCACACCTAATAGGACCTGTTGCCTCTACGTTATTACAACAAGTTATACCATCAGCGTTTAGCTTTGAAGAATTAATAAACAAGTTGACGCTTCATCTCACAGAGCATCAACAAATGGAGTTAAGAGAAAAGGCTATATTCCTTTTACAGGAATCTACTGTTCAGCCTAAAATTATCTCCGAGAGCTTACCAGCTCAACAATCTCAAGATATTAGCGAAGGTTTTATCCATCAATGCGAAAGAGATTTGGCTGAATTGATCGGTCCAATTGCGTCTTTTCTTGTCCAAAAAGCCGTTAACTCATCTCAAGGAATTTCTCGCTCAGAACTTGTGGATATTTTGGCAACCAAAATTCCTGAGCCGCAAATAGCGTTGAAATTCAAAATGCGCCTACTTTCTTAACTTATAATTCCCCAATTAATGACCCTGTTCCTTAAGCAACTTTAGAGCTATTTCTAAACTGTATTTCATCCGATTAAATGCTTCTGCCAATCCACCAATTTCATCCTTAGATTTTTCTTCGAAATTAGTACTCATATCACCAGTACTAACTTGTTGAGCTATCTTTTCTATTCTTCTAATTCTGTGCAACACAGCTTTCTTCATTAAGAAGTTAATTAAAAGAATTATGACAATAAAAATAGCTACTAAAAGTCCCATTAACAGAAACCAAGTTCTTTGAACATGATCAAAAATCTCTTGCGAAGGAACAGAAATAATTTGGGTAGCAATAATTTCATTCAGCTTCCAGCCAAATCCATTTTGGGTTCCATAAGTTGCTAACTGACTTTTGGGAGCCTGTTCTGGGACAGAATGGCATCGAAGACATTTTTGTTCTTTAATGACCAGTGGCTGTGCAATATAAAATATAGTGCCTTCAGGAATATTACGGTAACCAGAAAGTTTTTGAATATTTAAGTTTTTACGAAACTCTTCTATAAGTTGAATTTCAAAACTATCAGCTTTGTCTCGCAAATTCGTAGGATTTAATGTCGCTTCTTTATAAATAAAATTTCTGTATTCAGGATTTTTGCGGAAAGTGTTAAACACTTCTGTCGCAGAATATGCTGGAACTGTTTCTGGAATGAATGCAGGTTCAGTGTCTAAGCGAGGTGTTAGTAAGGGGTTGATATGGGTTTGTGTATAATTCCTTACAGAATTCATCGTTTGAATGAGGATTTGAGCTTTAGACGTTACTTCATTTTGTGCCATTTGCTGAAGTACGGTGGATAGGGTAGCACCACTTACTAAAATGCTAATTATGAAAACAAGTGTTAACAGTAAATTAAACTTAGTACCTATTTTTAAGTTTTTTAACATTGCGTTAATTAGATAAATTTTTCAAGATGTATCTGGAATATTAGCCTATTTAGGTGAATTTAGACATGCTCTTTCGTAGATAATTGAAAAATCATTATTAACGTCCTCTTAGTAGTCAGTATAACTAGGTTGGCAACAGTAAAGCCCCTACTAGACCTAAATGATTTGTGAAATCAGAGAAACTAATGTGCTGGAACTGTGTTTTTCACAACTCAAATAGGATTACTACATGTAATTTTAACCTGATATTAAGATTTTTTTTAAAATATAATTTAATGATGTACTTACAATTTTCACGCCGTTTATTTCTTTTCCGTTTACTGTTGTTTGTAGTTATTGGCTGTCAATCAAAACAGACCTATGAGGGGGAGATAACTATTGGCCTCATCAACTATGAAGGAGACGAAAAAATAATTAATAAATTTGCTGGGTTCCAACGTTATTTAGGAGAAAAAACAAAGGCACATATTCAGCTAGAGCCTACTTTTAATGAAAATAAAGCAATGGAGCGCATTCAGGCTGGTGCCTGGTCGTTAATATTTGCTCCTCCAGGTTTAGCAGCGATCGCAATTTCTCAGCACCAGTACATTCCTCTTTTTCCTTTAGTGGATATCAATAATTTGCGTTCAATCTTCGTTGTTCGCCGAGACAGTACGCTGAATGAACTCAAACAGCTAGAAGGTCAAACAGTTGCTTTAGGCATACTAGGTTCAGCAACAGGATATTATTTGCCTCTATACAACCTTTATGGTTTGACACTAGCCGAAATACTCTTTGCTCCGACACCTAAAACAGTTCTAGAATGGGTAGCGCAAGGAAAAGCTGCTGCTGGTGCTGTCTCAATGGCAGAACTTAATCTCTATAGTTCACAATTAAGCCCAACTGAGTTCCGTGTCCTCTTTACAGATCCTCACTATGTTCCTCTAGGTGTAGTGTTGATTGGACCAAACATAGAACGTACTCAGCAAGATTACATTCGTAAGGTCATGAGTGAGTTTCCTTCACAGTTAGCTAGTGAAGTAGGATATGTGCCCAATGGACAAATACCAGATTACAAGTACATGATAGCCGTCGTAGAGCGCGTCAGGTTGATAACTTCCCGTCTACAAAACAAGCCTGTTCACCTATTCTGATTCTCAACAGCGATAAATCATGAATATGAGAGCACAGCTATCGATTGGGACTTTCGCTGAGGACATAAGTAACTATCTCTATAACTTTTGTCAGAGATAGGATCAACAGCTCAGACAAAAGTCTTGAAATTTCGATTTTTTGTGGTGTTGAAGAGGAAAAGATCGAAAATAGGTATGGATAAGATCACTTATCGAAGCCATGCTATCGTCGGTTACTAATTATGAGTCTCTCTATTCCAATCCATCCAAATCCTTTTCGCTTTTTGCTCTATACCGAGTGGGGGTTACTAGCAACTTGTGCCTTAGCTGATTGCCTATGGTCTGTTGTTTTTTCACAACCGTCTTACGTATCTGTTTTACCCCTGCTGATTTTGGCTCCATTTGCTTTAATGGGGTTGGTTTTGCCTACTAGTAGCACTATTTATAAGCTGCTCTATACTAGCATCGAAATCGGCTTGATCATTTTCGGCGCTGCTGTCGGATGCTTACAACTCTGGCCTGTACTACTAATTATTGTGGTGATTCGCAGTTGCTTTTTATTTGACTTGTCAGGACGCCGCCTGCTGGCTGGTTTGATCTTTGTGCTCTTTCTAGTCATGCAGATACAGTCTATTGAAGTTGATAGGCTATCTCTACCACTATTTGACCAGGGTGAATTTTGGTTGCACCAAATGACAAACACACTTCTGTTTGGAATGGGATTATTGTTTGTCCTACAGCTTGTGAATACAGTACTTCGAGAGCGCCAAATGCGAGAACAATTAATCATGGCTCATGAGCAACTACACCAGTATGCTCAACAAATTGAAGACCTCGCAGCAGTGCAGGAGCGTAACCGCATGGCTCACGATATCCATGATTCTCTTGGACATGCTTTAACTGCCTTGAACGTTCAGTTACAGAGCGCTCTCAAATTCTGGCAGGTTGATCCAGATCAAGCGCAAAAGTTTGTGGCACAATCTAAACAACTTGGCTCAATGGCTATGCAAGAGGTACGTTGCTCTGTCAGTGCTCTACGTGCGGATTTGCCAGAGCGATCGCCACTTCAACTTCCTTGCAAGGATACTACAATTAAGGAAAGCTTTGTGAGTCAGTGTCAGCGAGATCTTGCTCATGTGATCGGTCCCATTGCAATTATTCTTGTTGAAAAAACACTTAAATCTTCTCCTCATCTTTCGCCAAGGGAATTAGTGCAAAAATTAGCAGCAGAGATTGCAGATGCTAAAAAAGCTAATGAATTTGAGCAGCGCCTTCTTTCCTGAAGTTGTTGGCACAAATAAGATGAACGACTTTGGGTCGGTGGTCATTGATTATTTGTACAGCTGGTAACCCTGTTTATATTTCTTCATATAAGTATTTTTCTTCTCAACTACCTCAAGGCTAAGTAGGGAAGTAAAAATAGATAAAATTATATTACGAAAGGTAAGATAACTGAAACTCTTACTCATAACTAATGACAAAGGACGACTTTCATTAGTTCGCATTATGTATGTTAACCTACTTATAACTTTAGTCGTAACTAGATTTACTTATAAACTCAACGAACGTTAGACTTAAAGTATGTATTTCGTTGAGAAAAAATTTTAGACGTTCTTCAGATGCATCTCTATTCTTGAATCTCTACAATAAATACAGTTTTTAAGGGTCAGCAATCAGTATTTTTAGTTCATTAATGATTGGGTTTGATGCTTGATAACTGTTAACTCTTAAGAGCCGAAGTTAATTTCTCAGTGTATGACATTATTTTTTATATAAAAACTGGAAAAGAATGTTAGATAATTTCAAACTCGCTACTAAATTTACTTTACTTCTATCACTAGTTTTTATAGGCGCTATCTTTTTTAGTGGGTTTGCGTTATCAAAGGCACTTGAACAAAAAGCCCAAAATGAAATAAACTATCAAGGGCAAATTTTGATACAAATGGTCAACTCAGTTAGAGACTATAATGATGGCCATGTAGCTAACCTATTAGAGCCTAAGCTTGAAACTCAAGAAAGATTCATGCCCGAAATTATACCAAGCTTTGCAGCTAGGGAGGTGTTTGAAAATCTACGTAAAAATAAAGAATATGAAGATTTTCTTTATAAAGATGCTACATTAAATCCGACGAACTTGCGGGATAAAGCTGACGATTTTGAAACCACTCTTATAGAACGCTTTAGAAAAGAACCAGAGACACAAAACTTATCAGGTTTTCGAACTTTGTTCGGAGAGCAATTGTTTTATAGTGCTCGTCCTTTTTCCATTACAGATTCAAAATGTCTTCGCTGCCATAGTACTCCCGAAAAGGCTCCGAGGAGTCAATTGACAACTTATGGAAAAGATAATGGGTTTGGGTGGACGCTCAATACAGTTCTTGGTACTCAAATTATTTATGTTCCTGCAAGCAAAGTCTTTGATAGTGTTCACCAAAGTTTTGTCCTATTCATAAGTATTTTTATCACCATATTTGCTCTAGTGATTCTACTCATTAATTATTTGCTGAAGCGGAATGTTATCCAACCTATTAAACCCATGGCACAGTTAGCTCAAAAAATTAGTAGTGATACTATGAGTTATGACGAGGCCCAGGAGTTTGAACGCAAAAGCTTAGGAGCAATCGCTAAGCGCACTGATGAGTTAGGACAACTAGGACGGGTCTTCCAAAAAATGGTTCGTGAAGTTTATGCTCGCGAACAGCGCTTGAAACAACAGGTGCAGGAACTACGCATTAAGATTGATGAAGCCAAGAGGAATCGTCAGGTGGAGGAAATAGCTGAATCAGAATATTTCCAGAAATTGCGCGAAGACGCCAAAGAAATTAGAAATCAGTGGTCAGATCCAAATAAATAGATTGGCAGCGATAGGTCTCGACTTTTGTAAACAAGTTTTACTCTATTTCTTGCTTCCTTGTGCAAGGTATGTCAGTAAATGCGTGACAGCTTTATTCTCTTAATTATAGGTATCGTATCTATTATGTCTAAAGTCATTTCTGTCCATTCATTCCGTGGTGGTACTGGCAAGTCAAATGTAACTGCCAACTTGGCTACTGTTATTGCTCGTTCCGGAAAGCGGGTGGGTATTGTTGATACTGATATTCAATCTCCTGGAATTCATATCCTTTTCGGTCTTGATGAGGAAAAGATCAGCTATACCCTAAATGATTATTTGTGGGGACGCTGTCCAATTGAAAAGGCTGCTTATGATGTAAGTCAAGCAGTTAAGATAAAGCCTAAACCTTTTGGGATGAGTGGTAGTATTTACATGATTCCTTCTAGTATCAAGACTGGTGAGATTTCGCGTATTCTGCGTGAGGGATATGATGCGCGCTTATTAAATGACGGCTTCCGTGATCTGAGCCGTCGTTTGAAATTAGACTACTTATTTATTGATACTCATCCAGGGATTAACGAAGAAACCCTGCTATCTATTATCATATCCAATATTCTAGTTGTTATCCTACGTCCAGACCACCAGGATTACCAAGGTACAGCTGTAGCTGTTGATGTAGCCCGCAAATTAGATGTTCCCAACATTATGCTGGTGGTTAATAAAGCACTACCAGCTTTAAATTTTGAGGCTTTGCGACAGCAGGTAAGATCAGCATACACCGCAACTGTCGCTGGTATCCTGCCAGTCTGTGAAGAGATGTTTCATCTAGCTAGCAGCGATATATTCAGCCTGCGCTATCCGAATCATCCTTGGACTCAAGAAGTCAACGCGATCGCCAAACAAATCATG
>Ga0070738_10004875_pt1 | contig 15530 bp, 13 predicted proteins | sample Coa_R2_2_FD_66446 | JGI IMG/M metagenome (GOLD analysis project Ga0070738, IMG submission 66446) | Surface soil microbial communities from Centralia Pennsylvania, which are recovering from an underground coalmine fire - Coalmine... | ecosystem: Environmental > Terrestrial > Soil > Unclassified ...
CGTGGTGGTCGTGGCCGGCTGCAGCGGCTCGCCGCCGGCCCCGTGGGACGGCGCCGGAGGGAGCGGCACGGGAGCGACGAGCGCCGAGGGCGGCTCGCCGCCGGCCGCGGGCGGCGGCGCGTCGAGCGGAGGATCGGGCGCTCCCGGCGGCGGGGGCAGCGGCGGCGGGGCGTCGAGCGGCTCGTCGGGGTCGAGCGGCGGCGCGAACGGCTCGGGGAGCGGGGGCGCCGCGGACGCGGGCGCGAGCTCGTCGCCGGATGCCGCCGCCGGCGACGCCGCCGCGCGAGTGGACGCGACCACGCCGATCGACGCGGCCGCGAGCAACGACGCGGGCGCGTCGGCCGGCGGCGACGCGGGCCTGTGCGCCGGCGCCGACGTGTGGCTGACGCCGATGAACCAGGCGCGAGCCGCGGTCAACGCGGGCGAGCCGCCGCTCGTCTGCGATCCCATCGCCGCCCAGGTGGCGCTCAACTACGCCAGCCAGTGCAACTACGCCCACAACGCGAACCGCAACTCCGATTACACGGCGCTCGGCGGGACCGGGGGCCTCGGCGAGAACATCGCGGCCGGCGCTCCCACGTTCTCGCCCGCGCAGGCGGTCGCCGCCTGGGTCGCCGAGAGCCAGTTCTACAACCACGCGACGAACACGTGCTCGGCGCCGACGGGCCAGAGCTGCGGCCACTACACGCAGGTCGTCTGGAAGGCGACGACGGCCGTCGGGTGCGCGCACGTGACGTGCACCACCAACTCGCCCTTCCAGGGCGGCGGCAACTGGGACTTCGACGTGTGCGATTACAATCCGCCGGGCAACGTCGGCACTCAATCCCCGTATTGAGCCGCCGCGCACCCGGATCGCTGGCCCTCGGCGACGGCCGACCGTCCGTCCCACCCCGACTGACACGACGCATTATCGAGCGCGGCTGAGCACGCGATCGGGAATAGACCGCGCGGATGCCTGTTTTTCGCCGCGACCCCTCGCGGTTGACAGGACAGGCTCCCTCGCTACCATGCGCCGCGCCTCGCCCGGGGTGGGGCGTGGTTGCACCGTGAGCCGGTACGCGGCCGCGTCAGCTGCATGCTCACCCCCGAAGCCCTGCCGGAGCCCTCGGAATGTCCAACGACGTGATGATCTACGCGAACGACCTGTCGAAGAGCTTCGGGTCGTTCCGGGCGCTCGACAAGATCAACTTCGAGGTGAAGCGCGGCGAGATCGTCGGCTTTCTCGGCCCCAACGGCGCCGGCAAGTCGACGACGATGCGCATCCTGACGTGCTTCATCTCGCCGACCGGCGGCACGGCGCGCGTGAACGGTCACGACGTGTTCGACGAGCCGCTGCAGGTGCGCGAGAGCCTCGGTTACCTGCCGCAGCGCGCGCCGCTGTACCTCGAGATGAGCGTGCTCGAGTACCTGCGCTTCGCGGCGGACCTGCGGCACCTCGACGCCGACACGTTCCGCCGGCGCGCGAAGAGCGTCGTCGAGGTGTGCGGCCTCGCGCAGGTGCTCGGCAAGGAGATCCGGTATCTGTCGCACGGCTACAGGCAGCGCGTCGGCCTCGCGCAGGCCCTCATTCACGACCCGCCGATCCTCATCCTCGACGAGCCGACGAGCGATCTCGACCCGAACGAGAAGGCGGAGTTTCTCGATTACCTGAAGCAGATCGGCCGCGAGCGCACCGTCATGCTCTCGACGCACAACCTCGCCGAGGTCGAGGCCTCGTGCGCGCGCGCGATCATCGTGTCGCGCGGACGCATCGTGGCCGATGGGCCCCTCGACGAGATCCGCGCCAAGAGCGGCCGGGTGCGCTACGTGGTGTCGGTCCAGGAGTCGGCCGGCGACACGCCTTACAAGGGCCGCGGCGCGCTGCCGAAGAAGGGCGAGGTCCTCGACGCGCTCGGCAAGCTGGCCGGCGTCAAGCGGGTCGCCGAGCTGCCGACCGACGAGCGCGCGCACGCCTACGAGCTCGTGAGCGAGCAAGAGGTCGATCTCCGCCCCGACGTGTTCAGGCTGGTCGTCGACCGAGGCTGGGTGCTCCTCGAGCTCCACCGCGACGCGCAGACGCTCGAGGACGTGTTCCGGAGCCTGACCATCGGCGACGAGCGCCGCAACCGGCACCTGACCGCCGCCGGGCGCGCGCAGACCGACGACGACGGCGAGGAAGACGAATCGGACGAGGACGACGCCGACGACGGCGCGTCCTCCGGGCCGCCGCGCGACCGCGGAGGGGCGGACGAAGAGAAAGTGGCGAAGGCCGACCGGAGCTGACCGATGCGAAATATCCTGATCATCGCCCGCCGAGACCTGCGCGCGCAGTTCAACTCACCGGTGGCCTACGTGGTCATCGGAGGCGCGCTCCTGCTCCTCGGGGTGCTGTTCTTCAAGCTCCCGCGCATGGGCGGGAGCTTCTTCGTGGGGAGCTTCTGGGAGGTCGATCGCGCGACGATGGACCAGCTGTTCGAGTTCCTCCCGGCGCTCCTGTGCCTGTTCGTGATCCCGGCGGTGACGATGCGCTCGCTCGCCGCGGAGAAGGGGTCGGGCACCCTCGAGCTTCTCATCACGATGCCCGTGCGCGACAGCGAGGTCATCCTCGGCAAGTACGTCGCCGCGTGCGCGATGGTGCTCATCCTCTTGGCCGGCACGCTCCTTTATCCGATCCTGATGTTCAAGTGGCCGTGGCACCTCGGCGCGCTCGACTGGGGCCCCGTCTGGTCGGGGTATCTCGGGTGCACGATCTTCTCGTTCGCGGGCGTGGCGATCGGGCTGATGCTGTCGAGCCTGACCGAGAGCGACGTCATCGCCTTCTTCATGACGGCCGGGATCCTCTCGGTCCTCTACGCCGTGGGGCTCATGGTGTCGATCGTGCCCGGCGCGTGGGCCGACGCCATCGGGTTCGTCTCATTTCTCACGCGCTACCAGTCGTTCACGCGCGGCCTCATCGACACGCGCGCCATCGTGTACTTCCTCTCGGTGGCCATCGTCTGCCTGCTCGTGAGCTTCCGTTCGCTCGAGAGCCGCAAGTGGGCCTGACGGGCGACGCCCATCCGAATCTCCCAGTCCGATAGAGAGCCATGGAGAAACGAAAGAAGACCGCGCTCGAGAGCGGCGTCCTCATCCTCGTCGTCGCGGCGATCCTCGTCGCCGTGAACGCGCTGTCGGCGCTCGGCGTCTACGCCCGGCACGACGTCACGAAGTCGGAGAAGTTCACGCTCTCCAAGGGGAGCGGCAACCTGCTCCGCTCGATGAAGCAGGACCTCGCCGTCGACGCGTACGTGACCAAGGGGCTGCCCAAGCTCGACGCGTTCGTGCGCGATCTTCGCGACCTGCTGCAGGAGTACAAGAACGCGGGCGGCGGCAAGTTCAACTACGTCATCGTCGAGCCCAAGGACGAGGACACCAAGAAGAAGGCGAAGGACGCCGGCCTCATCGAGCAGCCGTTCGGCGAGGCGAGCGACACCGACGAGAAGGCGGCCGTCACGCAGGGCTTCATGGGGCTCGTGTTCCGGTACGGCGAGCAGCAGGACGTCATCAAGTTTCTCCCGCCCGACCGCACCGACGGTCTGGAGTTCTGGATCAGCAACAAGATCCGCGAGATCCGCGACAAGGGAGACGACGTCCATCACAAGCTCGGCGTGCTCACCGGCCACGACGAGATGAAGCTCACCGAGGACAACCTCACGCCCCACAACATGGGCAAGTACGCCATGCAGGGGATCATCACCCAGAACTTCCCGTTCTACAGCTTCCAGGACGTGGACCTGAAGAACGGCGACAGCGAGGTGCCCGACGAGCTCGACGGCCTCATCATCACGCAGCCCGCGAAGGACCTGACCGAAAAGGAGCTGCGGCGCATCGACCAGTTCGTGATGAAGGGCAAGTCGCTCGCGGTCTTCGCGAGCGCGGTGAACGTGAAGGCGAGCGACGCCTCGATGAACGCGACGCTCAGCACGCACGGGCTCGACAAGCTCCTCGAGGGCTACGGCATCGGGTTCAACAAGGACGTCGTCGTCGATCGCGGGCGCGGCGTGCGGCTCGTCGTGCCGACGAGCGGCGGCATCGTGCCCATCGAGCTCGCGCAGGTGCTCGAGGTGCAGGACGACCCGCGCTTCGGCGCGGACGAGCAGCTCATCGACACGAGCTTCCCGGCGCTGTTCCGGGTCACCGACCTCGCCGTGCCGTTCGCGTCGAGCCTGACGATCAAGGCGGACAAGCAGCCGGGCGTCAAGGTCCACGCCGTGATGCGCTCGTCGCCGGCCGCCGTGCACCTGACGGGCGACAGCGCCGACCTCAAGGCGTTCCCCCAGAAGTGGGCATCGAGGGTCAAGGGCCTGCAGCAGCAGCAGTTCGCCGTCGCGGCCGAGGCCGAGGGGACCCTCAAGAGCGCCTTCCCCGACGGTGACAAGCAGGGCGTCGACGCGCCGGCCCAGAGCGCCCACCCGGCGCGCGTGTTCGTGCTCGCGTCCGCGCAGTTTCTCGCCAACCCGCTGGCGCGCGCCGGCAACGGCCCCGACATGGGCCAGTACGGCATGATGATGCCGAACCTCGGCGGCGACGAGCAGCTGCTCATGCTCGCGGGGCCCTACGCGCAGCAGTTCATCACCGGGACGATCCTCGTCTTCAAGAACACGCTCGACTGGCTCATCGGCGACACGGACCTGCTCGCGGTCAGCGCGAAGATCCTGAGCGATCCGAACCTGGTCTACGGCGATCTGTCGAGGGTGAAGATCACGCCCGACGAGAGCGAAGAGCAGATCCGCAAGCAGGAAGAGGAGATCAAGGAGGCGCGCAAGGCTCAGCAGCGCAACATCGAGATCTTCCTCATCCTCGGTATTCCGGCGCTCCTCGCCGGCTACGGCATCCTGCGCTGGCGGCGGCGGCTCACCGCGCGCGCCAACGTGTCGCTCGCTTGATTCGACCCGAGGCGTCGGCGCGTCGCGAGGCGTCGCGGCGTCGGCGCACCCAGCTCGGCCCCCACGGGGTCAACATCGAGGCATAAGGTCATGTCGCGCGAAAAGCTCATCATCTTCGGGGTCGTCCTGCTCGGCCTGCTCGGCGTCCTCGTCTACAAGCAGGCCAAGAGAGACGAGTCGCTGGGCGCCCCGATGGCGAGCGCGAAGGACTATCCGACCATCAGCGCGTCCGAGGACATCGACAAGCTCAGCATCACGAACGGCGACAAGGGCGAGGTCCTGCTCGAGAAGGTGCCCGACCCGAAGGCCGAGGCCACCGACGCCGGCCCCGCGATGACGTGGGTGCTGACGAAGCCCGTCAGCGCGGCGGCCAATCAGCAGGCCGTCAAGGACGTGATCACCAACCTGCACGACCTCAAGGTGGACTCTCCCGTGTCGATCAAGCTCGACGACGAGGTGAGAAAGCAGAAGCAGCTCGACCCGGCGCACGCCGTCCACGTCGTGGCGTGGAAGGCCGGCAGCAAGGTCGTCGACGAGCTGTTCGGCAAGAGCGGGCCGGCGGGCGAGCTCGTGGTCGTGGCGGACAAGCCGGATCAGGTCTGGGCGGCCAAGGGCTACTCGTCGTACCTCTACACGAAGGAGCCGAAGGACTTCCGGTTCAAGGAGCTCTTCCGGTTCGACGACGCGAACGCGTCGCAGGTGACCATCACGAACTCGCACGGCGTGCTGTCGTTCACCAAGGGGGACAAGTGGGTGGCGACGCTCGACAAGAAGCCGCTGCCCCGGTTCGACGAGGAAAAGCTGAAGGACATGCTCCGCACGTACAAGGTGCTGAACGCCGAGGACTTCGGCGACGGCAAGACGCTCGCGGAGACCGGCCTCGACAAGCCCGACGGGGTGTTGACCATTCAGCTCAAGGACAACGCCGGCAAGTACGAGGTCGCGCTGGGCAAGGTGGCGACCGGGACGAACCACTGGGCCAAGCGCAGCGACGACGACACGATTTACCAGCTCACGAACTACGTGTCGGAGTGGGTCGTGTCCGAGCCGTCGAAGTACCAGGCCGCCGCCGACGCGGGCGCCGGCGACGCCGGCGCGCGAAAGGCCGAGACGGCGAAGAAGAAGTAGATTCCGAGCCGATGCCCGGTTCGGGGCGTGCCGCGTGCCGCGCCGCGGGTACGGACGGTGCAAAGCGTCCGCGAGGACCATGCGGATCGCATCGCTGCGCCGGTCGTGCTGCTTCGGTTTGGTCGTCGTGGTCGGGTCGCTCGTCGGCTGCGAGGGGCCTCGTTACCTGTACCGCCCCGAGGAGAACGCGACGGCGAGCGTCGCCGGCAGGCCGGCGGCGTTCTACCAGATTCCGCCTGAGTCCCCGCGCGGCGACGTGCGCGTGGCGACGCTCGGGGTCGTGCGACTTCAGGTGCCCGGCCAGAAGGAAGACGTGCGCGCGATGCACGCGCGCCTCGTCGTGGACAACAACGACGAGACGCCCTGGACGGTCGACACGCGCGAGCAGATAGGCGCCCTGCAGGGCGCCGGGCAGAGCCGCCCCGCGTTCGCCGGCTCGAGCGTCGGCGGACCGCCGATCATCACGATCGCGCCGCACTACAGCGCGAGCGTCGACCTCTACTACCCGCTGCCCGCGAGCATGCAGGAGGCCTCGGAGATCCCGCGCTTCGACGTCCTCTGGCACGTCAACACGGCGGAGCGGGCCGTCGCGGAGCGGACGAGCTTCGAGCGGCTGCGCATCGAGTATCCGGGCCCCGCCGACTGGCAAGTCGGCGTGGGCTGGTGGGGTCCCGGCTGGTACGATCCGTTCTGGCCTTCGTACACGTTCTACGGGGGAATCGCGCTGCCGCCCGCGTACTACCCGGCCCCGGTCGTGCACGCGGCGCCGCCGCCGGTCGCGCCTCCCGCGATTCGCGTGCGCTAGCGCGCGAGCTCGCGCTGGACGGCTAGTGAGCGAGCTCGCGCTCGACGATGTCGAGCGGCGCCTCGCCGAGGGCGTGCCACGCGCGCAGGCGCTCGTCGGTGCCGGTCGATCCGTACAGGAGCTCGGCGGCGAAGGCGACGCCGAGGGCCATCACCGGTCGTTCGCGCGCGCGGCGGGCGAGCGCGTCGATGTCGTCGCCCTCCGGATGCGACAGCAAGCCGGTCCTGAGCGGCGGCGTCGTGACCACCGCGGCGAACGACAGCAGCACGTCGTCGTGCAGCGCGACGATGGCCGGCGCCCGCGACGGCTCCTCGGTCAGCGCCCGGAGGGCGCCGCAGATGGCCTCTCGCTCGGGCGGCGGCGCCATCGCGCGCACGCGCGTGTCGGACACGGCGGGACAGGGGCGCTGAATGAGCAAGAGCTCGCGCGCGCGCGCCTCGATATGCGCGCGGTCCTCGCCGCCGGCCGCCATCGCGAGGCCGGCGAGGTCGCGCAGGCGCGCCTCGATGCGCTCGAGCCGGGCGCGCAGCCCGGACGGATCGACGGTGACCCCGAGGTGCAGCTTGGCCTCACGCGCGATCCGATCCGGCATGTCGACCGGCGGCACCGCGCGCATGTCGTCGTCGAGCGTCATGCGGACCTCGGCGATCGCGGCCGACCCGCGCGGGAACTGCATCGGCGCGAGCAGCCGCTCGAGCGGGTAGAGCGCCATGTCGAGATCCGTCGGACCTGTGCGCGGCCGTGACTCGCGGAGCGAATCGCGTATCTCGAGCAGGTGCTTGCTCACCCATGCGTCGCGATCGGGCCAGTCCTGAGGCGCGCTCGGCGGCGTCCAGGTCGACACGATGCCGCGCACGAGGTCGCCCGACGCGTCGCCGAGCATCGCCTCCTCCTCGGCGCGCCCGCGCTCCTCGGCGATGAGCCGCTCGAGCAGCTCTCGCTCGAGCTTCGGCTGCGCGAGCATGCTGCCGACGGGCCCCTCGTCCGGCAGCGGCTCGTGGAAGTCGGCGACGAGCTTGGCGGCCTCGTCGAGCGCCTGCGCGCGAGCGCGGAACGCGAACAGGTCGAGCGACCCGCCGCGGATCTGGGCGGTCGTGTCCTCGGCCAGGACGCCGGCCATGCCGATCCGCTTGAGGAGCGCGTCGGGCGCGGTCGTGTCGGCGCGCAGCGCGAGGCGCGGATCCGCGGCGGCCAGCCAGCCGATGGCGTCGTCCTCGACGTGCGTGAAGGCGGTCGTGCGCGCCCTGGCCTGCTCGACGGGCGTCGGCGCCGCCGGCGCGCGTGGGGCGCTCGCCGACGACGCGCACGCCGACCCGAGCGCGATCGCGCCACAAAGCCGGGCCGCCCGTCCGCACGCTCGTGAGAAGCGCGAGAGCGAGAGCGGGGCCTGGGCTTTGGGCGGCGGGGCCATCACGCCTTGCGGAAGATCTCCATCACGCTCTCGAGGAGCTTGAGCGCCTCGGCGCGCGGACGCTGGAAGGCGTTCCTTCCCATGATGCTGCCGAAGCCGCCGCCCGCCGCGATGCCGCGCACGTCCTCGAGCAGCTCGTCGGTGCCCTTCGTCTCGCCGCCGGAGAAGATCACGATGCGCTTTCCGTTGAACGCGCTCTCGACGACGTGCCGCACGCGGTCGGCCATGGTCTTGGTGGGGATGTTGTACTTGTCGAACACCTTCTTGGCCTCGGGTTGCTCGACGAGGTCCTTGGGCGGCTTGACCTTGACGACGTGCGCGCCGAGCTGACACGAGATCTGGGCCGCGTAGGCGATGACGTCGACGGCCTGTTCACCCTCCTTGCTGAGCCCCGCCCCGCGCGGATACGCCCAGACGACGGTCGGCAGGCCGTGCTCCTTGGCCTCGAGGATGAGCTCGCGCAGGTGCTCGTACTGCGCGTTGCGCGCGCCGGATCCCGGGTAAATCGTGTACCCGATGGCCACGCACCCGAGGCGCACGGCGTCCTTGACGCCCGCGGTGACCGCGCTGATGGGCTGGTCGATCTTCGCGAGCACGTCAGAGTTGTTGAGCTTCAAGATGAGCGGCACGCGGCCGGCGAACTTGTCGGCCGACGCCTCGAGGAAGCCGAGCGGCGCAGCGTACGCGTTGCATCCGGAGTCGATCGCGAGCTGAAAGTGGTAATCGGGATCGTAGGCCGGAGGATTGGGGGCGAACGAGCGGGCCGGCCCGTGCTCGAAGCCCTGGTCGACGGGCAGAATGACGAACTTGCCGGTGCCGGCCAGGGCGCCATGGTTCATGAGGCGCGCGAGGTTCGTCTTCGTTCCGACGTTGTCGCTGGCGTAATACGAGAGAATCTGCTTGACGCGATCGGTTGCGCTGGCCATGGCCCGCAGCATAGCGCATGAAGGCGGCCGGCGGCGGGGGGGGCGGGTCGCCATCGTCGTGGTCGCGCCATAGATTCGTCGGATGAACGATTCACTCGGCGCGCAGGCCGCCCCGTCCGTCGTCGGCACCACCCTCGAGGCTCACATCATGGGCGGCATGCGCGGCTCACCCGGGGCGACCGGCGAGTTCACCTCGCTCCTCAACTCGCTCGCGCTCGCCGTGCGCATCATCCACACGCGCGTCCGTGCAGCCGGGCTCGCCGGGATGCTGGGGTACACGGGGCAGACGAACGTCCAGGGCGAGCGGGTCCAGAAGCTCGACGTCCTGGCGAACGAGATCCTCTGCACCGTGCTCGAGCGCAGCGGCCGCTGCGCCGTCGTGGTGAGCGAGGAGCTCGAACGCGCCAGGGTGCTCACGGACACGGGCAAGTACGTCGTGCTGTTCGACCCGCTCGACGGATCGAGCAACATCGACGTGAACATCTCGATCGGCACCATCTTCTCCGTCCTGAGGGCGGCCGACGGTCCCCTGCAGCCGGGCAGGGCCATCGTGGCGGCCGGGTACGCCGTCTACGGGAGCGCCACGACGCTCGTGCTCTCGACCGGACGCGGCGTACACGGCTTCACGCTCGATCCCGGAGTCGGCGAGTTCTTCCTCTCGCAGCCGAGCATCCGCTGCCCCGAGCGCGGGACCACCTACTCGATCAACGAGGGCAACTTTGCCCGCTGGGACGACCGGGTGAGGCGCTGGAACGCGTGGATCAAGAGCGAAGACGCGGCCCGCGGGCTGCCTTACGGCCACCGCTACGTCGGCTCGCTCGTCGCCGACGCGCACCGCACCCTCCTCAAGGGAGGCGTCTTCGCTTATCCGGCCGACAGCAAGAGCCCGCAGGGCAAGCTGCGCCTGCTCTACGAGGCGTGCCCCATCGCGTATCTCTTCGAGCAGGCGGGCGGCGCGGCGACCGACGGGGTCGACCGGATCCTCGACATCGTCCCGCGCGGGCTGCACGATCGGACGCCGCTCGTCCTCGGGTCGGCGCGCGACGTCGAGGCCTACCGCGAATTCATGCGCGGCTCGTGACGCCCCCCGGGCGCGCCGCCTCCGCGCGCGCCTTCAGACACCCGTCGCGTCCGGCCCCCAGATGTACTTGTGCAGCTGCAGCTGGAGGCGCACCGGCAGCGCGTCCTCGAGCAGCCAGCCGGCGAGGTCGCGGGGCGACAGCCTGCCGAAGACGGCGGACGCCAGGAGCTTGGACGTGCGGTCGGCGAGCGCCCGGGCGCGGATCGTCTCGCGCATCCACTCGTAGTCCGCGCGATCGGCCAGGACGAACTTGATCTCGTCGCGCGGTCCGATGTGATCGAGGTTGCTCCAGCGGTTGCGCGCCGACTCGCCGCTCGCGGGGCACTTGAGGTCCATCACCTTGTGCACGCGCGGGTCGACCGCCGCCACGTCCGCCTCTCCGCTGGTCTCGAGCAGGACGGTTCGCCCGGCGTCGCACAGCTCCGACAGGAGCGGCAACACGGCCGGCTGCAGCAGCGGCTCGCCGCCGGTGATCTCGACGAGCGGCGTGCCGAGCGACAGCGCCCGCGCTAGGACCTCCGCGCGGCGCATGCGCGCGCCGCCGTGGAACGCATGCGGCGTGTCGCACCAGGCGCAGCGCAGGTTGCAGCCGGTCGTCCGGACGAACGCGCAGGGCAGCCCCGCGAACGTGGACTCGCCCTGGATGCTCGCGTAAATCTCGTGAACGACGAGGGAATCCTCCTTCGGCACAAGGAGCGTTTAGCACGGCCGGCGCACCGATCAGCGCGACTCGTCGGGCGCGACGATCTCGGGCACGGGCATCTCGCCGGCGTCCGGGTCATACGTGGGCGCGGGCGCCGGAGGCCGGGGCACGCGCATCGGCGCCGGGGTGATCGACTCGTGCCGGACGAACGCCCACGCCGCGGCGACGATGGCGAGCACGGCCAGGAGCGCGACGCGCACCAGCGCGGAGATCGGCGTGCGGGTCGATCGCAGGCGGGGGGACTGGCCTTGGTGGCGGGGGGCTCTCTCGGGGCTCACGGTTGCCGCCGTCCAGGCGTGTAAGCTAGCGCACGCACGCCCCCGGCCCGAGCCCGGCGCGCGGACGTGCTTGAACGCGAGCGGCGGCGTGGGTCATCGGGACGTGGTCAGAAGCGCGCTGCGGGTCGTGCTCACCGTCGCGGCGGCGATGAGCTGCGGCGCCGCGTCCACCGCCGTGCCCACGCCACCGACGATCCCGCAGCCTGCTCCGGCGGCGCCCGAGGCGCGGCCGCCCAGCCTTCCGGCGTGGATCTACTGGGAGCCTGTCGAGGCCGCGGTCGGCGCGGCGGCCGAGCCGGCGACGCAGCCGCCCCTGCGGGCCGATGAGCTCGTGCGCTCTCCCGGGGCGGAGGCGCGCTGGGTGTCGGCGCCGCCGGCCGTGCGTGAGGCCGTGGCGTCGCTCGGCTTCGCCGTGACGCCCTCGCCCCACGCGTCCCTGCGCGTCGGCGACTTCTACGCCTCGCTGCGCGACGATCGCGTCCCCTGGGTCGTGACGCTCGACGCGCTCTTCTTCCTGGCGCACCTCGCGTTCGACCGCGCGCTCGCCGACGTCGACGCCGCGGTCGTCGCGCCGTCGATGGCCCGGATGCTGGCCCGGCTCGAAGAGCGGCTCGCCGCGGAGGCTCGCGTCGCGCGACCCGACACGATCGCCGCGTCGTCGGTGGCGCGCGGCCTGGTCGCGGTCGCGCGCGCGCTGGCGCCGGACGACGCGGGGGGCCCCGCCCCGCCCGAGCTTTCGGCGCTCGCCGCCCGGGAGAAGGCCCGGGTGCTCTCGCACGCCGGCTGGGGCAGGAGCGAGGCGCTCGGCGCGGCGGTGGACTACTCGGCGCTCGCCCTGCGGGGCGCGGCCGACCGCGACGCCGCCGCCGCTGGCCGGTGCCTCGCCGCCGCGTGGCTGCAGAACGCCGTCCTGACGCTCGAGGGAGCCGGCGAGCGCGACGTGCGCGCGCACGTCGACGTCGCGACGGCGCGGGTGCACGCGCGCGCGGCGCTCATGATCGCGCGGCTGCTCGATCGCGACGTCGATCCCGACGCGGCCACGGCGTGGGAACGCATCGAGCGCGCGGGCGAGCTCGTCACGGGGGACGCCGAGGACGTCACGCCGCGCGACCTCGTGAGCGCCGCGTCGCGCGCGGAGCTCGACGTGCGCGGGCTCGACTGGCTCGCGAACGTGGTCCGCGTCGACCGCGTCAGGCACGCGGCGGCGCGCGGCCGGGTGTCGCCTTCGTTCCGGCTGCTCTCGCCGCGGAGCACGCCGGACGGCGAGCTGCTGCAGGCGCTGACGTACCCGGGCGTGGGCCCCCGCACGCGCCCGGGCGCGCCGGAGACGGCGCGAGGGCCGCGCGCCACCGACCGGGACGGCGTGCGCGCCCTTCCGACGGCGCTCGACGTCGCCTCGTGGCTCGGGTCGGGCGAGGCGCGAGCCGCGCTCCACGAGTCCGGAGACGACGCCTACGAGGGCTACGACGACGCGCTCGAACGCCTCGTGCGCGCGCGCCCGCCTGACGGTCCCCTCGCGATCCCCGGCCGCCACCGCACGCCGTACCTGTCGATGATCGACGCCATCGAGACGTGGCTCGCCCCGTCGGCGGGCGACGCCGTGCAGCCGAGCGCCGCGACGGCCGAGTGGCGCATGCGCAAGGCCCGGGTGGCGCTCGCGGCGTGGACCGAGCTGCGCCACGACGCGACGGCGCTGACGCGCCTGGCCGTGCCCGACGTACGGCTGCCGGCGCGCGCGCCCGCCGCCTCGACGGTGCCGATCTTCGTCGAGCCTCACCCCGAGGCGATCGCGAAGCTCCTCGCGTTCGTGCGCCAGACCCAGCAGGCGCTCGTCGGCGAGGGCATGCTGCCGGCCGGCGCGCCCGCCGTCCGCGCGCTCGAGGAGATCGACGACCTGCTCTGGACCGCGCTCGGGGTGGCCGTGTACGAGACCGCGGACGAGGCGCCCCCGCCGTCGCTGGGGGCCGAGCTCGCGGCCTTTCCAGCGCGCCTGCGCGCGCTCGAGTCGGTGCTCTCCGACAGCGGCGCGGCCGACGTGCCCCTCGCGATCGACGTGCACGTCGACCTGCCGTCGGCGCGCGTCCTCGAGGAGGCAACCGAACCGATCGAGGAGGCCTGGATCGCGATGCGCGAGCCGGGGACGCACCGGCTGTGGCTGGCGCTCGGGGCGTCGATTCCACACGTCGAGCTCGTGGAGCCGGCGTCGCGACGGCCGAGCGACGCAGCCTGGCGAGCTCGCTTGCGAGCCGACGGCGAGCCGCCCGAGGCGCCTTGAGCCGGCCCGCCTCGAGCGTCGAGCCTCGAGCTCGGCGCGGCCGAACGCGCTCGTTGCTCGTGCGCCTGCTTGCTCCGAGGGCCCGCGGCGCTATCGCTTCGTCGCCGTCCACCGCGCGGAAGGGAGCCATCCGATGAACGAGCATCGAACCCACGAAGGCCACGCTCACGTCCACAGCACCGGCTGCGGGCACAAGCGCGTCATCCACGACGGCCACGAGGACTACCTGCACGAAGGGCACATGCACCACGTACACGGCGACCACGTCGACGAGCACACGCTCGGGGTGACCGCTGCCAACCCGGACGGCTGCACGCCCTCGCACGCGTGCCGCTCGCACGACGCCGGTCACCGGCACGGCCCGGGCTGCGGGCACGAGCCGGTGCCTCACGGCGACCACACCGATTACCTCGTCGCGGGGCACCTGCACCATCCCTGCAGCTCGCACTGCGACGACCACGGCAACGTGGGCGTGCGCGCCTAGGGCGAGCTCGAGACGCCTTTCGACCGCGACTCGACGGCGCAGGCGCCGGCAGCAAGCACGAGGCACGCGTCGCCGAACTCGTGGCCCAGGTACCCGCGCGCGCCGGCGTCGCCGAAGGCGCGCGCGAGCAGAGGCTCGGGGGCGAACGCCTGCAAGAGCTCCCGGTGCGACGACCCGGCCTCGTGCAGTCCCGTGAGCACGCCGTCGGCGATGAGCAGCCGAAGCCCCGGGCCGATGCGCAGATCGGTCGTGCCCGCGCCCGCGACGAGCTCCCCGCGGTGCGCCGCCGCGCAGCCTTCGAGCGCGCGCGCGACGGTCGTGCCCACGGCGACGACGCGCCGGCCCTCGGCGCGCGCGCGGGCGACCGCGCGGACGGTCGCCTCCGGCAGGTCGTAGCGTTCGGGCAGGGGCAACGCGGCGTCGAGCGCCGCGTCGCCGGTGGACGACAGCCCCGCGGCGTGGGTGAGCGCCGCCAGGCGAACGCCGCGCTGGCGGAGCGTCGCCACGAGCTGCCACGTGACGCAGCGTCCGGCGCTCGGCGCCTCGACGGCCCACGGACGGGAGGCGAAGGGCGTCTGCACGTGCGACAGCGCGAGGGGGCCGGACAGGTGGGCGTACTGGACGGGCCGCCCGTGGCGGTAGATCGCGCCCCACAGCGCGGCGCCGCTCGTCGAGAAGCGCACGACGACGAGGCGCGGCGCGCGCGCGTCGACCCCGACGACGGTCGCCGTGAGGTCCGGCGCGACGCGCAGCTCGGCGCCGGGCTCCACCCGCGCCGGCTCCGGCCTGTGCTCGGTGCGCGTGCGCCAGTCGCCCGGTCCGAAGAGCACGGCCCGCCACAGTCCGTCGGCGAGCTCGCCGGCGAGCCGGACCTCCATCGGCTCGCCGCCGGGACCGGTGGCCGCGAGCGACGCCGGCAGGGTCGCCGCGTCGTTGACGACGAGCAGGTCCCCGGGCGACAGCCAGCGCGCCAGGTCGGCGATGCGGCCGTGGCGCCACGAGCCCGCGCGCACGTCGACGAGCAGCAGCCGCTGCTCGAGCGGCTCGCGGGGCCCGCTCGCCGGCGCGATCACGCCGGCCTCCGCGGCGCGTCGGCTCCGGTCGCCGGCGGCGCTTTGGGCTCCCCGTCGCGCCAGCCGGACGCCTCGACGCGCGCGCCGCTCGCCAGCGCCCCGGCGTGGCGTACCAGCCGCACGACGCGGTCGGCGACGACGCGCGGATCGAGCAGCGAGGTCCGGTCCGCCTCCGGCACGGCGTCGGCGTGCATTTGCGTGTCCATCTCGCCGGGATCGACGGTGAGCACGCGCACGCCGGTGCCGTCGAGCTCCGCCGCGAGCACGCGGCCGAGGTGGTCGAGCGCCGCCTTCGACACGCCGTACGCGCCCCACCCGGGGTACGCGTTGACCGACGCGTCCGACGTGACGGCGACGACCAGCCCTTCGCCCCGCAGCACCATCGAGGGCACGACCAGCCTGCTGATCCGCAGCGGCCCGACGACGTTGACCTGCAGCGCGCGCTCGAGCGCCTCGCCGTCG
>Ga0070738_10004876_pt1 | contig 15527 bp, 15 predicted proteins | sample Coa_R2_2_FD_66446 | JGI IMG/M metagenome (GOLD analysis project Ga0070738, IMG submission 66446) | Surface soil microbial communities from Centralia Pennsylvania, which are recovering from an underground coalmine fire - Coalmine... | ecosystem: Environmental > Terrestrial > Soil > Unclassified ...
CCGTGATTCAGCGCTGTATGCTCATGACCACCGATCCAGGTGATCTCGTACTCGACCCCACTTGCGGTAGCGGCACTACTGCGTATGTCGCCGAACAGTGGGGACGGCGATGGATTACTACGGACGTTAGCAGGGTACCAATGGCCTTGGCTCGGCAGCGCCTTTTAACGGCAACGTTCCCATGGTATGAACTGAAGGACCGTGACCGGGGACCAGCGGCGGGTCTCGCTTATCAGCGAAAGCAAAACAACTCGGGTGAAGAAACTGGCGGAATTGTTCCGCACGTAACGTTGAAAACCATCGCAAACAACGAACCGCCAGAAGAAGAAGTTCTTGTTGATCGGCCTGAAACTGATTCAAGCATCACCCGAGTTACTGGTCCATTTTGTGTCGAATCCAGCATTCCGATGCCGTCACAGTTGGATGTTGAAGTTGCCCCGGAAACGGGCGAAGAAACGACCAGCACATCCTTCGTCAACCGAATGCTGGAGATTCTTCGGAAAAGTCCCGTTCTCCGACTACCTGGAAACAGAAGTGTCACCTTTAAGAATGTTCGTCCCCCGGCGAAGTCCCTAACCCTTTCTGCGGAGGGCGTCATCGTCAATGGGGAAGACAAGCCCGTGGCCTTTGTGTTCGGCCCGGAGAATGGGGCTGTCACCGAGAGTCTGGTGTTCGAGGCGGCACGGGAAGCGTACATGAAAGGTTTCGCCCACCTTTTCGTAATCGGATTCGCAATAGAAGCGAAGGCCAGAACCTTCATCGAGCGAAGCTCCGACGTGACCGGTGTTCAGGCGACCTACGTTCAGGCGACCACGGATTTGACGATGAGTGATTTGCTGAAGACCATGCGGAGCAGCCAAATCTTCAGCGTCTGCGGGTTGCCGGATGTGCGGATCATCCAAAGCAAGAACGGCGACGGCCCGGTTTTCAAAGTTGAAGTGCTCGGATTGGACGTGTTCGATCCAATCACGATGGAGACAAGACACTACAAGAGCGATGAAGCTGCCGAAGCGGACAAGGTTCCGGCGTGGTTCCTAGACACCGACTACAACGGTTTGGTGTTCCACGTTTCACAGGCATTCTTTCCTCGCACTGCGGCGTGGGACAGCTTGAAGCGTGCGCTGAAGGGTACGTATGAGGATTCCGTTTGGGACCACCTTGCCGGAACGATCAGCGAACCATTTGAGGCCGGTGAACACAAGCAGATCGCCGTCAAAGTGATCGACGACCGGGGCAACGAACTGCTGGTTGTAAAATCGCTTGGCGAAGCGGAGAAAGTGAAGAAGTAGGAAACCATGGCCGAATTGCATGAAACTCCGGTCGAAGTTTCACAACCGATCCTGAACTCCCCATTCGAGGAACCGGCACACTATTGGTATATCCGGGAGGGCGAAGAAGCACAGCTTCGAGATGGACGCCGCAAAGGGATAGTTTTTCCACCACGGAATCAAACGCACGAATGGGACATGGCGGACGGCACCCTTCGGAAGGCCGATGATCCTCCAAGCGCTTTTGAAATGGTGCTGGTAAATCTCATCCGAGAGCGAGTGAAGGCATGGCGTGAACAAGGGTATCCCGGCGCATCTCGAACCACACTCGAACTCTTACAGTACTGGCGTCGTGATGGCCGACAGGCCCGCCTGTTTTTCGCACAGTTGGAAGCCGCAGAGACGATCATTTTTCTCAACGAAGCCCGTGCGGATTTTCGTCAGGGCATCGCTGTTCCGGTGGACGAACCAAGCGCTCAACAGCAAAGTTCCGGGGTAAAACCATTCATCCGGTACGCCTCCAAAATGGCGACGGGATCGGGCAAAACGACGGTGATGGGAATGATGGCGGCTTGGAGCATTCTGAACAAGATCGCCAATCGAAGCGACAGCCGGTATAGCGATGTCGTTCTTGTGGTGTGCCCGAACGTGACGATTCGTTCACGGCTATTGGAGCTTTACCCGGAAGCTGGAGAGGCCAGCGTCTACCGAAAACGTGATCTGGTTCCGCCGCAGTTGATGCCTTCGTTGCGAGAGGGGAAAGTGCTGGTGAAGAACTGGCATGAGTTCAATCCGCAAACCCCGCAAACGGGTGGCGCTTCTGCGAAGGTCATAAAGGTCGGCGTCCCAATCCGAACTAAAGAACTCTTGAACATCGGCCCGAAAACGACGACCGCTCGGGGAAGCCGGTACATCACCCTGAAGGACTTGGACAACAAGGTTTCAAGTGGGATGTTGGCCGTCGTCGAAGAGGAGCGGGACAAGGAAAACAACCTCAAGAAGGTTTGGGTCGAAGGCGTCCGGTATATCGAGAGTGAAACCGCCTGGATCAATCGGGTTCTGGCCCACGAAATCGGCGGCAAACAAAACATCCTGGTGATGAATGATGAGGCCCACCACGCCTACAGGATTCGCAACAGCGACAACGGCGAAGACGAAGAAGAGGACGACGAAGATTTCTTTTACAAAGAGGCGACGGTGTGGGTCGAAGGACTTGACCGTATCCACAAGTCGAGAGGAATCAATTTCTGCCTGGATCTATCAGCCACGCCATTCTTCTTAGGTCGGGTCGGACAAGATAGCAATCGTCCTTTTCCGTGGGTCGTGAGCGATTTCGGACTGGTGGAGGCCATCGAATCCGGCCTTGTGAAGATCCCGCAGCTTGCGGTGCGTGATACGACGGGCGCAAAGATTCCCGGATACTTCAACATCTGGCAATGGATTTTGCCGCAACTAACTTCGGCTGAACGTGGCGGTACGAAGGCGAACCCGAAACCCGAAGCGGTATTGAAGTACGCCCATCATCCGATTGCGATGTTGGCCGGATTGTGGGAAGAGCTTCGGCAAGCGTGGGCGGACAGAAAAGACGACCCCCGACCGCCCGTGTTCATCCTGGTCTGCAAGAACACCAAGATCGCCAAAGTGATGCACGAATGGCTGGCAGAAAACAAACAGCCCACCGGAATCCCACCAGCCAAGATAGAAGGGTTCCTAAATCAGAATGGGCGCATTTCTACAATTCGTGTGGACTCAAAAGTGGTCCATGAAACCGATACCGGCGAAGCCAAAACCGACGAATCCCTGTGGATGCGGTTCACACTGGACACCGTTGGGCGGCTGTCATGGCCGACAGATCCGCAGGGGCGACCGATTTATCCAGAGGGCTTTGAAGAACTCGCCCAAAAGTTGGACAAGCCGCTCGATCCGCCCGGACGTGACGTGCGCTGCATCGTGAGCGTCGGCATGTTGACCGAAGGATGGGATTGCAATACGGTGACTCACATCATTGGGTTGCGCCCCTTCATGTCGCAACTTCTCTGTGAACAGGTCGTGGGCCGTGGCCTTCGGAGAGTCAGCTACGAATTGACCGAAGACGGAAAGTTTTCAGAGGAAGTCGCCAAGGTCTTCGGCGTGCCCTTCGATGTAATTCCGTACAAGGCCGACCCGAAAGGCGGCGCTCCGAAAAAAGAGAAGCGCTATCACGTTTACGCCGTGCCGGGGAAGGACGCATTTGAAATCCGTTATCCACGTGTCGAGGGATTCACCAGGGCGATTCGGAATCGGATCACGGTTGAATGGGGATCGTTGCCGGTGCTTCGGTTGGTTCCGGGTACGATTCCCCCGGAAGTGGATGTGAAAGGCGGACTGCCGAATAACGATGGCCGATTTTCGCTGACCGGTCCCGGCGCAATCGAAAACGTGTCGTTGAACCCGTACCGCAAGGGACGCCGACTCCAAGAATTGATTTTTGATATGGCGGCGGCGCTCACTCGGGACTACAAGGCGCAACCACGATGCGATGTTCCGCCACATGTCCTCTTCCCACAGATGGCCAAAGTCGTCGAAAGATATTTGAAAGAGTTCGTGGTGCCCGTGCCGCCAGCTAATATTTTGGATGTTTTTCTGTCGCCCTATTACGGTTGGGTGGTCGAACGACTTCTCGAAGCGATTCGCCCCGACACATCGAAGGGTGAGGCCCCAGAGGTTCCACGGTATGAGGCGAATCGAGGGCCAGGATCAACCGCCGAAGTTGATTTCTGGACCAGCCGGGAGCCACGTGAAGTGGTCCATTCGCATCTGAACTAAATGGTCCCTGACACGAAGCGGTGGGAACAATCCGCCGCTTACCACATCGACAACCACCCGGTGACGTTTGCGTTCGTCAAAAATGCGGGCCTTGGGTTTTCCATTCCCTACCTGCACAACGGTCAGATGCACGACTATATCCCCGACTTCATCGTGAAGCTGAAGACCACGCCAGCCGTTCACGTCATCATTGAGACGAAGGGATACGATCCTTTGACCGAAGTGAAGAAGGACGCCGCCGAACGTTGGGTCGCCGCCGTGAATGCAGATGGTACCTATGGCCGGTGGATGTATGCTCTCTCGAAGAAGCCGGAAGATGTCGGCGAAGTTCTAGCGACGGCGCTGAAGAACGGCAAGTAAGGCCGGGAATCTTTTCTCCAGGGACCCGTTTTGAATTTTCTCCCGGTACCGCTTCGGGTGGGTCGGCGTAAATACGTTTTTCCAGATGGGTACCCTAATCCGAAAACGACAGTGGTTTCCTAAAAACAGAACCGGCTCGATCACGCACTTCGCTTGTGCCGTTTCGATTCGGGCTGGCGTCCGTCCTTCGTTTCGTTGGCGGCGGTGTCCACGGCGTGAAGGGCGATGTAGTTTTTGACCATCGCCGGGACCAGGACATTCTTTAGCAGCGATTTGACGGCTGGTAGAATTGGCGGATCTGGCTTCGTCGGTTCTGATTTGTGATCTGGTTCCAAAGTCTTCATGTCGCTCTCTTCGTCGGCCTTTTGCGGAAAGCCGCAACTCTGGATCAACGATGGGAACGGATCTGTTGCGAACAATTTTCAGCGCCGATGTGGGCATGGATCTGACCGAAGAATCGTCTGAAGACCCTGTGCGCTTTACGTGGCGGAAGGGCGATAGAATCGTCCCGTGCGTGTTTGTTCACTTTTTGTGATCCTCACTGCCATCGGAACAGGCCGGGTTTGGGCACAGCCGACACCCCGATTTGAGGACTACCCGATCACCGAACAGTTCAAAGGTAACCCTGCGGCTCCCGTGCTGGCCACGCCCGAACAGCGACAATATCGAACTCGCATCCGAAACGGCGTCTCCACAGGTGCGGACGTATGGACGGGTAGCTGGAAGAAGCCGATCAAAAGCTCCGGGCCAAACTTCGCAGGGCACTACTTCGTGATCCGTTGGGGCTGTGGCTCACAATGCGTAATGATGGCGATTGTCGATGCGAAGACGGGAACCGTTCACGATCCGCCCCTTTCCGGCGTTGGCTCCGAGCTATACGTTCCCCTCGACAATTTGAGTGAGATGGAGGTTGACTTCCGCCCCGACAGCAGTCTCATGATCTTGCGTAATGCTTGCCGGGATTTCAAGAACAGAGCTTCGTGCGGTATGTACTACTTCAACTGGCACGACAATCGGTTCACACCCCTGAAGTTCATCCACGTGAACCCGCCAAACGGCCAATGACCGTTATTTGGTGCAGGTGAGCGCCGTCGCTTCTTCTGCTGTTCCGATTACCGAAATCAAGTACGCATTCGCCGAAGCCCTGGCCCGATTCATGTCAGCGGCCAGCGCCATCACTCTTGCGGCGTCGAACCCGTCGTGGCGGGTGAGTGCATCCAAGCTCATGATGCAATGGTGCGCCGAACGATTGAACTCCCAAAGAACTTCCAGTGATTCGATGGAACTCATGCCGCCTCTCCGTCGAGCACCTTCAGTATTCGTTGGATCGTCATTGCACTTTTCCCGGTTGCGGCGGCGATCTCTCGAAGACTCATCCCCTTCTTCCGCATCGACGCCAACTTTTCTCGATTCAGAACGACACGTGGGCGACCAAGCCGCTTTCCTTGCGCTCTGGCACGTTCGAGACCGCTACGGACCCGGTTGGACATCCGGTCGGCCTCAAACTTCGCTACGGTCGCCAGAATGCCGACGATGGCATCGCTGAATGCGCCCAAGCTGTCGATCCATTGTTCCTGGAGAGATCGGTACTTGACGCCGTACCCGGAAAGCTGGTTGAGGATCAAAAGGGTCTTGAGGACGCCTTCTCTGGTGAGCCGGTCGAGCGACCAGAAGAGCAACACATCGAACTTCCGCTTGCGGGCGTCCCGCATCGCCGCCGTGAATTGCGGGCGATCCGCCTTCCGGCCCGAAACCTGATCCAGGTATTCGGCGACGACCTTCCAGCCCATCCGTTCGGCGTAGGCGTGAAGTTCTCTGGTCTGATTCGTCAGGTCCTGCCGACCGTCATCGGTGCTGGTGCGGGCGTAGATCGCAACTCTCACAAACACAGTGTATCATAAACACCTGTTTTTGAGACGAACAAATGGCCCTAGAAATTGCCTTACGTTTGAACGATTCCGGGCGAACTCTGACCACGGGTTTTTGATACATGCCCCCGGAGCGGTGAACAACCCGGTAGCCGTCCCGGTGGATGATGGCCTTTGCCCGTTCGTGGTGCGGCGATCTTCGAGCAAGAGCGCCAGCACTGAAATCGTCCAATCGGCAGTGACGGGCATTCTGGCGGCGGCGTGAACCCAAGAACGGCTCCCAAGGCGACTGCCATTTCGGAATCCCAACCCGATCCCTCAACGTACATGTTAATCGCCGTTTTCGGCGATACCACCGGCCAGCCAGGTGAATCCGTATATCCCTGGCGGGCGGGCGTTCCCGCATTGTCCTGGAGCATTTTCCAGCCGCTGTCGATAGTTCCAAAAGCGGAAATCGTATAGGTATTTGGTGACACCACCGGTTCCACTCATGAACTCCGACGAACGCCTTCGCAACGTACTTCTCTCGACCACGCTTGGGCCGGTCACGCCGTTTTTCGGGATCGTAGGCGGAACCTGCGAGTGCGGCAAGCCGAAATCGGATCGGCACAAACCAGGAAAGCATCCGAGATTTGCTGGATGGCAGGATACGCACGCTACCAAAGATCACCGAACGATTTCCCGATGGTGTGACGACCTTCCGAACGCCAACTTTGCGGTAATCACCGGCCAGGATACGGTCGTTCTGGATCTGGACGTTCGCCCCGGAAAAAACGGCGTCGAAGAATTGGCCCGACTTGCAACCGAGAAGGGCCAATCAATCCCGGCGACGATCACCGTCGTCAGTGGCAGTGGTTCCGGCGCACAGCATCTCTACTTCACCGTTCCGGCTGACGTAGCGGATCTCCAAAAGCCGAAAGAAACGAAAGCGATTGATTTCCAGCGATCCCGGAAGGCCATCATCATTCCGGGGTCGCTCCACGAATCGGGTCGGTTTTACGAGTACGCACGGGGTCTCTCCCCGGCTGACGTGGGTCTCGCCGAACTTCCTCTCTGGCTGTTGGAATTGATGCGGAAGCCGTCGCCAAGCTCCCGCAAAACAGTCGGCGGATTCACTGACGATATCGACGAACTTTTCGCCGAAATGCTGGCCATAGGCCCGCCGCCTGGATCACGGAAACCGGGTCGGTTGCGTTCAGATGAAATAGTTGGAAGAAAAATGGCCAAGGTCCCTATGCGAAAGTACCCGTCAGACCGATCCCATTCCGATTCGCATTGGGCATGGACCCTTGCCCGGAACACCAGTCATCATTGGGATCAGTTTTTGCGGATCTGGAAGTCCTCACCGATCCGAGACCTCTCGGATACGAAGTGTGGCCGTGCCAGCTACGAAGGTCCCTTGCTCAACCGGGCGTTCTTGGATCAAAAGCAACAGTGGCAATCGAAGTTGAAGCGACGGCCACTCGAACAATCGGCGAACCCAAAACTCGCAGCCAAGATGCGCACAGAAGCATCCACCCGGAGAGAGGTTCCCCGATCTCCGGTCACGACGGGGGTGCTGGCGCTGCACAACGAACGACCCGATCTCGACGACGGCGGGATCGCCAGGGTGCTCAATCAGGCCGGAAGTCTGGACAAGGCCGTCACCCGCAACAACGTCAAGCGAATCCGCCAGAGCTATCCGCATCTTTGGTGAACGCTCATTCCGATTCCTTCCGTATATCCGCATATCTGATTGGGTACGGAGCTATTCACAGTAGGGTGTGTTTTAGAACACTAAAGAACAAATCTGGAGAGCGCAAAGGACCACGACCCGATCACAAAAAACAGCACAACCAGGAACGCATCAAGATCGGGTTGGATCTATCGACGCCCGCTGCTACGAAACTTCGACGCTTCCGTTTCTGAATGCGTCTCTTCGGACTCGGGTCCTTCGGGGCCGGGATCTAAATAGAGGTATCGGTGACACCAGACATGGATCGCACAAATACCCATTGCTTTAGTCTTCGGGTTGACCCGCAACTCGATGAAGCCATAACGAACGCCGCTTATGACAGGCGAACCAGCAAAGCGGAATGGATCAGGGCGGCAATTCGCCAACGCCTTCGACTCGCCGCTGCCCAACACGATGGGCTGGAGAAAAGACAATGTTCCTCTACTACGATGTGACGCCCGAAGAAGACATCTTGATCGACGAATGCTGTGCTTGGTTGGACGATCAGGACATAGAACTGTGCCTCATGGCTGCAACCCGAGCCGCCGACGAAATCACGGAGCCGGAAGCGGCCCAAGAGCAGTTGGTGAAAACCCTGACGGAAATCATCGTTCGTGGTCGCAGAGCGGAAAGAGAAGGGCAGTCAAGGCCCGCCGACTCCAGTGGCTAAACCCGAACAACCCGCCAGCCGATATTTGCCCTGGTGGATTCTCTTACCGTCAAACAAGCGGCTGAAGTCCTGCGGCTGCATCCGTCTTCGGTGTACCGCCTCTTCAGAGACGCCATGGAGATGCGGAACTGTTCTCTGACAGGCCGCAAGTGCTTGGTCTTGCCGATTGCCGCCGTTGACCGCTGGTGCGATTTCCAGGGCAAGCCGTTCGACGTGATCGGAGAGCGTATCAACAAAATGTTATGGCGGGCGGTCGGATACAAGGGAAGTTGGGAGCAATTCTAAAACTTTCATGTGAAAGTTTTTCGGGCAGATTGTCGATAGGTCGTTTGAATGGCGAAGAACCCGCCCAAATCAGCCACGAAGCCGCCGCTGGTCAGCGCCTTGGATCGGGAAGCATTGGACTATAGGTTGAAGTTGACGCTACTTCAGCTTGGAACGCTCTACCAAGATGCTGGCGGCGAAATGTCGGAGTACATTTTCAAACAGTACCTTCCGATGCAGGTTCTGATTTGCGCACTCAACAGCGGCATGGTGGAGCCGCCGTATGGTTCCTGGAACTTGTCCGAACTCGAAAACAAACCAAGCGAAGATGTCGTGGCGTGGTACGACGAATTCTTGGCATTTCTTCCAGTGGACGACTGCTACCAAGAATGGCTTGAGGCGGACATATGGGAGCGCCCGACACCCGCACAAATCCTGAAGCGGTTTCGGATCGCATCGAAGCTGACCAATGAGCGGATTGCGGAAGTCAACAAGATCAGCTTGAAGACCCTGGAACGCCTGATTACCAGGGAACGGCTTGGTATGCGGATGAGCAACGCCACGAAATTGCTCACGTTCATGAAGTCGTGGGTTCAGCTTCACGCCAAAACAAACGCCATTCCAGTCGAAGAGGTTGCGTACTTCACGAAGCTCACCGAAGTTGAGCTTTACTGGCGCTCCAAGAAACAGGCGTAGTACCTTCGCTGAAGGTAGCCCGCCCATAGTTGCCACGGCATCATAGACCCGATCCCGCATCCAAACTCAACAAATTCTAGGAAGTGTCCGGTATTGTGTCCAAAATCGCCGTTGTGGGGGTATGAGTGTCCGGGGAACTCCGGGTACCTTTGAAACTGTCAAGGCGATGAAAGTGAGATCGCTGAAGACAGAAAGGAACTCGGATATGAGTTCAGTAAAGACCACACACGAAAGTTCGGCGTCTCAAATCAAGAGCGCCGGGAAAGATCCGTCCAATATCACCGCCCAACTGACGCAGCGCTGGAAGGTAGCTGAAGAGATCGGCGTGAACAACATCTTCGAGCGTGCGGCCATCATCGCCGATGCGAAGAAGGCATTGGGAGAAGTGGCATACGAATCGTTCCTCAAACCTGTCTGTTTCATGGCGTCGGGAACCGCTGATAAGTGGGTGATGATTCACAATGACCCGAACCTCCGCAAGCACAAAAGCGAACTTACGCACGACTGGACGTTCGCCTATCAGTTGGCACGCTTCCACAACCAGAGCATGAAGAAGAACGCCAAGATCAAGCTGACGGCGGCCAAGGCATACACACTCTTCCTGAAAGCGCTGACGTTCATCAAGGCCGAAGCGCCGACTTACGAAGAGTTGAGAGCCAAGGTCAACGAACTTCTGGAGAAACCGGAATCGGAAAAGCTGTACCGCTCCGATAAGTTGGTTCACAACGACAAGGGTTTCAAGGAAGCTGCGGATCGCATTCAAGCGAAGGCGAAGGAAGCCGTCCAAGCCAAGAAAAAAGCCGAAGCGGAAGCCGCACACGCCAAGAAGGAAGCGGCGAAGATGGAGAAGGCAATCAAGAAGCTCGAAACCATCGTCGCCAAGAAGAAGGACAGCGGCCACGAACCCACGCCCGCAGCCATCAAGGCGCACCAGGAGTTCGATTGGGACGACGGCGAAAACCGGGTTCGGGTCGAAACCTTCAACGCCAAGTACAAGGCGCTTCTTGCGAAGAAAGAGGTTCAAAAGAAGCTGGCCAAGGTGATGCACGACTGTGGCTTGGTGAACCATGAGGCCGTCATCCGTGAGTGTCAGCCCATGGCGAGAAAGGCAGCGGCGTGAAGAATTCAGGGATTGGGGTTCGGGCTTTGGTCTGAACCCCTGTTCCGAAGGGAACAAGTCTATGAGATACAAAATTGATTGGGACCGCAAGCACACGGCGGGCGGGTGCGTGCTTGTCATTGAGAAGGGGCCGGGAGCGGAAAAATGAGCGCCGCCGTAGAGCAGATGATGAACGCTCTTATTGAAGCAGACGACCTCTACACGGTTCTGGCGGGGCTTGACGATGAGAGTCGTGCCGAAATCCGATTCGATGCGTACCTCCATTTCTCCGCTGTAGCCGATGATGACCTGAATGGGCCAGAAGGCCGTTTTTATCAAGAGATCATCGGCGTTCTGGAATCCCAACCCGAAGGCAAACCAATTCAGCGTGTCCGTGGGAGCCGCCGTGCGGAGGTTTCGCTGGAGCCAATGTATAGGGTGGCGGATGTCGCCCAAAGAATCGGCATGTCTGAAGATTGGACACGGCGACACTTTGAGAAAGCGGATGGCGTGAAAACGATTCAGTCGCCGTCCAAACGGTCGAAGCGCCCGTACAGCATTCTGCTCATTCCAAAATCGGTGCTGGAAAGGGAACTTCGGAAAATGGGCCGGTGAACCGCACTTCAGTACGCTGCCAGTTCCACTTCGTCCCAACTTTTCCTGACGGTTTCATCCAGGATCGCTTGCCGACTGATGACCCAAGCGGAGTAGTGCTTCTCCACGACCCTGTGGGTGTTGCCCAACAATTCGGCGATGCGCTCCAATGATGCGCCTTTCTCAAGCTGCTCTTTGACGAACGTATGTCGAAGTTGATAAGGATGACCGTACTTTTGCTTGCCATGGCGATCCAAAATCGGATTGCCCTCTTCGTCCCGGAGGGCGATGTTTGCACCTTCCGGCCCGAAGATTGGTCGCAACATTCGGCGCATGTTTCCAGTTGCCGTTTCGTGCTTTGAATCGCTCTTCTTGTTCCAGAACCAGTGCCCACATGGTTGCAGGGTCAATCTCCGAAGGCGCTCCGCAATCTGTTGCGGGAGCAAAACCTTCACCCATCCCTTGGTCTTGGTTCGGCGAAGTTTCAGGTGATTTCCTTCGAGACGATCTGGCGTGAGCTTGATGGCGTCAACCGTAGCCAGCCCCGAATAACGCATCACCAAGATAAAAGTCTTGAGGTATTCGTTAGAGCCGCACGCTTTGATGACGGCGGCAAATTGTCCTCTGGTGAACGGGATGACCGGCACGTCCTTATCCGTGCCAACGGGCGGTTGCAACGGAGCAGCGGGGTTCTCTGCGATCCACTTCATGGACACGGCGAACTCGAAAAAGGTCTTCATCCGCTCCGTTTGCTTTTCGCTCGTATACTTATTGACCTTCCACGCTTGCCGGAAACTTGCGGTGAAATCCGTGGAGCAGTCACGCAGGTATTCGATTCCTTCCTTGGCGGCGAACTCCAGAAGGGTTGGGGAAAATTTTGATGGGTCTTTGCACTTGTGGCGGTTGGGTGCGCCGTTCAGGAATTTTCGGAACGATTTGATACTTGAGATCGCCGCACCCCGGCTCTCCTGTTCAGCGAAGAATTTTGTGATGGCATCCGTGATCGTGATTCCGTGATCTTCCGGCTCAAGTTCCAGCTTGCCGGTGAGGATCACCCGCTGGACAAGCTGTGCGGCTGTCTTTGCATCCGTCGTTTTGAGCGACTGGTGCCAGCGTTCCCCGTGGTGCCTTCCTTCAATCCAGTACGGGCATTTTTTGCAGGAATCGCCCGACTTGCACCCGGCGATGTGGTTCCTTTTGTATCGGAGCATGGCCGATCCTACCATCGGCTTTTTGCAGACCCGACACTATAGCGTCACCACAAATTTTTGACTGGCTGTAAGCTGCTGATTTGGAAATGGAAAGAGTGGTGAGCCGGGCGGGACTCGAACCCGCGACCACCGCATTAAAAGTGCGATGCTCTACCAACTGAGCTACCGGCCCGCTCTCAACGATTCTAGCATTTGCGGCCGGCGCGGCCGCTTTCAAACACCCCAGCAGTAATCCTCGACCACGCGCTCGATGGTCGGGTCCTTTTCCGCCAGCCGCATCAATTCAAGCCGCAGCGCGTCCACCAGCGCGAACCAGCTTGCCTCGATGGTGTTCTCGGAAATGCCGACCGTGGTCCAGCTTCGTCGATGGTCGCTCCACTCGATCAGCGCGCGCGCCCGCGCCGCCGTTCCTTTCTTGGCGTCAAGCATCCGGACCTTGTAATCGGTCAGCCGCACGTCCGCGATCTCCGGATAAAGACTCGCGAGACAATTCCGCAGCGCCACGTCCAGCGCGTTCACCGGACCGTTGCCCGCCGCCGTCGCGGTGTGGACGCCGTCCCGCGCCTTCAGCGTTACCGTCGCCGTCGAGCCGAGCGCCGTCGTCTTCACCTCGTAGCTGAGCACTTCGAAAAATTTCAGCCCTGGATTCAGCGCCTCGCGAACCACCAGCTCGAACGTGCCTTCGGCCGCTTCCAGTTCGTAGCCCTGCATCTCCATCTGCCGGATGCGATCGAGCAGCTCGCGCCGGCCCGCTTCGTCGAGCTTGTCTTCCAGGCCGTGCTGCTTCAATTTATAGAGCACGCCGCCGCGGCCCGAAAGATCGCTCAGCAGGACGCGCTGCCGGTTTCCGACCGCCTTGGGATCGATGTGCTCGTAGGCGGCGTTCTTTAAAACTGCGCTCACGTGCACGCCGCCTTTGTGCGCAAACGCGCTGTGGCCGACGTAGGGCTGATCGCCGCGCAGCGGCAGATTCGCCAGCTCGGCGACAAAGCGCGCCGTGCTCGTCAGATTTTGCAGCCGTTCCTTGCCGATCGTCTGGTGTCCCATTTTTAATTCGAGATTGGCCAGAACCGAGATCAGATTGGCGTTGCCGCAGCGTTCTCCATAGCCGTTGATGCAGCCCTGCACGTGCGTGAACCCCTGCTCGACCGCGGCCAGCGTGTTCGCCACCGCCAAATCTGCATCGTTATGCGTGTGGATGCCCAGAACGCCGTCGAATTTCCGCCGCACCTCCGCGCAGATCGCCGCGATGCGGCTGGTGAGCGTCCCGCCATTGGTGTCGCATAACACCAGCAGATCCGCTCCTGCGTTTTTGGCCGCCTCGATCGTCCGCAGCGCGAAGTCCCGATTCGCCGCGTAGCCGTCGAAGAAATGCTCGGCGTCGTAGAAAACTTCCTTGCCGCGCGACTTGAGATAGCGCACGGTATCGGCGATCATAGCCAGGTTTTCTTCCTCGCTCACGCCCCGCGCGGCGAGCGATTTGCCGAAGATCGAAACCACCGGCGTATCCGCGTCGAGCAAAGCCTGAATGCTGGGGTCGTCTTCGACACGCTTTCCCGGCGCGCGCACCGAGCCGAACGCGGCCATCCGGGCGTGGTTCAGCTTTAAATCGCGCGCGGCCTCGAAAAACTCCGTGTCGCGAACGTTTGATCCCGGCCATCCGCCTTCGATGTAATCGATGCCCAGCTCGTCCAGCTTGCGTGCGATCAGCAGCTTGTCTTCGGGGGAAAAACCGACATTTTCGCCTTGGGTTCCGTCGCGTAATGTCGTGTCGAGTGTGAAAACCTTCATTTGTGCTCCTTAAAAAATCACGATCCGGCGGCATCGGGTCGCCTTTCCCGCCAGCTCAGGCGCCCGCGGGGATACCCGTTTCCTTTTTCTTTTTCAGGAATGGCATCATTTGCCGCAGTTCCGCTCCTACGCGCTCCAGCGGCTGATTTTTCGCTTCCTCGCGCATTGCCAGAAAATTACGCCGGCCGGTCTTGTTTTCCTCGATCCATTGGCGCGCGAACTCGCCCGATTGCACTTCGCTCAGGATCGCCTTCATCTCCCGGCGCGTTCCCGCGTTCACCACGCGCTTGCCGCGCGTGTAATCGCCGTACTCGGCGGTGTCGGAAACGGAAAAGCGCATATAACCCAAGCCGCCCTCCTGAATCAGATCAACAATCAGCTTTAATTCGTGGAGACACTCGAAATAGGCGATCTCCGGCGCGTAGCCGGCTTCCACCAGCGTTTCGAACCCGGCGCGAATCAATTCGCAGACTCCGCCGCAGAGCACCGCCTGCTCGCCGAACAGATCGCTTTCCGTTTCTTCCTTGAAAGTCGTCTCGATCACGCCGGCCTTCAGGCATCCGAGCGCCAGCGCGTAGGCGAGCGCCTGCTCGAGAGCCCGTCCCGACGCATCCTGATGCACCGCAACCAGCGCCGGCACGCCGGCGCCTTCGCTGAACAGCTCGCGCACGCGATGCCCCGGCGCCTTCGGCGCAATCATGGATACGTCCACGTTCGGCGCGGGTTTAATCTGCTCGTAATGAATGTTGAAGCCGTGCGCGAACATCAGCGTTTTTCCAGCCGCCAGATGCGGCGCAATGTCATGGTGATAAATATCGGCCTGAACGTGATCCGGCGTCAGCACCATAATTACGCTCGCGGCTTTGGCCGCGTCCGAGGTGGAAAGCACGCGCAGCCCGGCCGATTGCGCCTTCGCCCGGCTGGCGCTGGGTTCGCTCAAGCCGACCACCACGTCCAGCCCGGAATCGCGCAGGTTGAGCGCGTGGGCGTGCCCCTGGCTGCCATAGCCGATAATCGCGATGGTCTTGTCCTTTAAAAGCGATAAATCGCCGTCTTTTTCATAAAATCTTCTAGGCATTGTTTTCTCCGCTCCCCTTCGATTCCCGCCGCCGCGCTTACGCGCTCTGCGCCACTCCTTCTTCCTTCATCACCGGCGGCGACAGGCGCGGCTTCTTCGCCTCCAGCGA
>Ga0070738_10004881_pt1 | contig 15512 bp, 13 predicted proteins | sample Coa_R2_2_FD_66446 | JGI IMG/M metagenome (GOLD analysis project Ga0070738, IMG submission 66446) | Surface soil microbial communities from Centralia Pennsylvania, which are recovering from an underground coalmine fire - Coalmine... | ecosystem: Environmental > Terrestrial > Soil > Unclassified ...
GGGCCGGATAACACAGAATCGTCACAGTTTTATGGCGCGCGCCATGCGGCGTCCGGCAGAGCGTACTTCTGTGAGAAGGGAGTACAACGCATGCGTTCTTAGAGGGTGATGGCGCAGGTATGTCCACAGCAGCAGGGCAAGGCCAGCTATGGCTATCACCACCAACATGCTCCCGCCCAGCACCGCCAGCACAAAGTATTGTTCAAAAGATGTAAGCCTATGCCCGCTTTGAGCGGCTAACCACAGGGCCAGACCGGCCACCATCGCATTGAAGCCAACAATGACAATGGAGACGAGGCCAAAAGCGTACCAGTAGCGCACCGTCTGCGGAAGGTGGTGAAACCCGCCGCGCGCCTCTACTCTGCGCCGCCAGCCGATGGCAAAAAGCAGCAGTAGCATCCCGGAGGTGGTCACGCCAAAAGCGACGAGGGAGATAGTCCCTTCGATCACAGAAAGTAAGAGAACGCCTTCGGCAAGAACTCCGGTCGCTATACACACACAGGCAAGAAGCTTCGCCATAGCGCACCTCCTTTGCATTCTGCCGTTTCTCAACATCTAAGCGCAACGAAACCAGGTTTTGCAGATGGTCATTCCAACCAGCGCCTCGATTTCTTTATCCCGGAAGGGATGCCCTGTATTCTTTCCTGTCGAGTTTTCCGTGTCTAATTACGAATGCCCTGCATCTTGCTTCAGAAGTCAGCAGATGCTGAGCATATTGTAACATTGACATATGAACGTTCTCAATAGCACTTCTTTTTGTAAAGGGCAAGGCAATGCGCGCAGCGTTAATCCTGAACCCCACTTCGGGGGTATCAACTATGTCAGCGACGGACGGGACGGCGGAAGAACACGAGCAGGCCATTCTTGACGCGCTGCGTCGCTATGGCATCGAGCCGGACGTGTACCATACAACACTGGAAGATGCGGGCCAGGGGTTAGCAGCTCAGGCGGCGCGAGAGGGAGCGGATCTGGTAATTGCCGCCGGGGGCGATGGCACCATCCATGCCGTTGCCAGCGGGCTGATCGGCACGCAAAGCACCCTGGGCATCATCGCCATCGGCACGATGAATAACCTTGCCCACAGCCTGAGCATCCCTCATACTATCGAAGGGGCCTGCGAGGTGATCGCGCACGGCGTCACGCGCACGATAGATGTTGGCGTCATTAACGAGCTTCCGTTTATCGAGGTGGCCGGTATCGGGCTGGAAGCGGCGCTCTTCCCGGCGGCGGAAGAGATTAAGAGTCCCGGTTTGCTCAGCACCGTTGAGGGCATCATCGCCGGGCTGCGCACTCTGTTCAGTTTCAAACCGGCCACGCTGAGAATCTCCCTCGACGGACGGCAGAAGCGCCCGTATAAGGCTATTGAGGTGACCATCTGCAACTCGCCCTATTACGGCGCGCATTTCGAGGTTGCCCCCGGCACATTGATGGACGATGGTCTGCTGGACGTGGTGATCTACAGGAATTTCAGCAAACTTGAATACCTGCAAAATGTGCTGGCCATCAGTCTGGGCAAGCATCCGTTTGAGCGGAAGATGATCCACCGGCGCGTGAAATCCATGCGCGTTGAGGCGCGTCACCCCGTTGAGGTTCAGGTTGATGGTTCCCCTCAAGGCTACACACCGGCAACGGTGCGCGTGCTTCCCGCCGCGCTCCACGTGCGTGTGGCCAGCGAACATGCGCCGGGGTTGAGCAACGCGCAGGCTGCTCCGGCAAAAAATCAGCAAGCGCAGAAACAGCATGTATAACTATCATATAAGAAGAGAGGTTAGTTTATGGCAAGTGGTACAAATCGACCGGACGGTACGGATACTGCCGCCGGGGTAGAAACGGCGAATCCCGTCAGTGTGGTTCCGCAGGTGGTGGCGAGCGTGGAGCAGAATGTCAAACCCGTTGTCGAGGAGGCGCAGCGCATCGCGGCAAAGACCTCCGTCTCCGGGCGGCGCGCCGTCTCACGCGGCACCATCCTGCTTATCTTCTACCTGTGGCTGCTCTCCGGCGCGGCCATCTTCACCTTCATCGCCCGCTTCACCGATCTCTTTCCGGGCGACAGGAGTATCGCGCGCACGCTGCAAAAGCAGCACAATCCACTCTTCCGCGCCATGATGGAATTCGTCTCCATGTTCGGCTATGTGAGAGTTTCGACACCCATAACCATCGGCGTGGCCGGTATCTTCTGGGCGCTGCGCTTCCGCCTGGAGGCCATCTTTGTCCTGCTGACCTCCACTTCCAGCATTCTGAGCAAGGTCGTCAAATACCTGATCCGGCGACCGCGCCCGACCAGCGAGCAGGTAAGGGTCGTCCACATCATCAAGGAGCCGAGCTTTCCCAGCGGCCATGTTATGCACTACATCAACTTTTTTGGCCTGCTTATCTACCTGCTCGCCACCAACTGGCCTTCCGGGCGCATTCGCAACAGCCTGATCGCCTTCTGCTCCTTCATGATCGGCCTCGTTGGCCCCTCGCGCGTCTATCTGGGGGCGCACTGGCCCAGCGATGTCAGTGTTGGCTACGTCTACGGCGGCCTCTGGTTCGCGGGGCTGATGTCGCTCTACCTGCGTATCAAGGCCACCATCCACCCGGCCAAAGGCAAGACACCGCCGGTAATGGAGCCGTTGAAACAGCCGGGGGATGATGAGGCATAGCCAGAAACAAAGATAGGCATTTTTTGCTTGACAAAGAGCAAGGAATGAAGTACAATCTCCCTGTCAGTTCGTTTGTTGCCAGGCGAACTGTCGCGCCTCGTTCGTCTAGTGGCCTAGGACGCCGCCCTTTCAAGGCGGAGATCACGGGTTCGACTCCCGTACGAGGTACCTATTTCCGTAAAGCCTGGTAGAGCCGCGCTATTTGCTCTGCCAGGCTTTACTATTTAGATGAAAGGAGACGAGAACGATGATTAGTGTTGAAGAGGCGCTCGAACGCATACTGGCGCAAATCCAGCCGCTGGAGGTGACGACCGTGCCGCTGGCGCAGTCGCAGGGGCTGGTGCTGGCCGAGGATATAGTGGCGCAGGAAGATATGCCCCCGTTCGCCAATTCCGCCATGGATGGCTATGCCCTGCTGAGCAAAGATAGCAAAGCCCGCGAAGGGCTGCCGCCGCGTCTGCGCGTGACGGGCGGCGTGGCGGCTGGCTACGTGGCCGAACACGCGGTGGAAGAGGGAACGGCCATGCGCATCATGACCGGCGCGCCCGTGCCGCCCGGCGCGGACAGCGTGATTCAGGTCGAGTTGACGCGCTCTCAGGGGCCGGAGAGCGAGTGGGTCGAGATTTTGCAGGAGGTGGCGCCGGGGAACAATATTCGACCGGCGGGTGAAGATATGCGGCGCGGGCAGCAGGTGCTGGCGCGCGGTACCGAGATCGGCCCCTGGGAGATCGGCGTGCTGGCAACGCTGGGCCGGGCCAACGTGCCGGTCATTCGCCGTCCCCGCGTCTCCATCCTGGGGACTGGCGACGAGGTCATCGAGGTTGATGAAGCTCTGCGCCCCGGCAAGATTCGCAATAGCAACAGCTACCTGCTCGAAGCCGCCGTGCGCAAAGCGGGGGCGGAACCCCGGCGGCTGGGCGTGGCCCGCGACACCGTGGAGAGCCTGCGCGAAAAATTTAGCGTCGCCGTGCAATCTGATCTCATCATCACCTCCGGCGGCGTCTCTGTGGGCGACTTCGATCTGGTGAAGGATATTATGCGCGAACAGGGCGAGATCAATTTCTGGCGCATCAACTTACGGCCCGGCAAGCCCGTTGCTTTCGGCCATATCGGCGGCGTGCCGCTGCTGGGCCTGCCCGGTAATCCCGTCTCCGCCGCCGTCACCTTCGAGCTACTCGGTCGCCCGGTCATTCGCAAGATGCTGGGGCATAGCCGCCTGCTGCGCCCACAGATCGATGTGATCGTTGAGGATGGCGTCAGCGAGGTCGTTTCGCGCCGCCATTACGTGCGCGCTCGCGTCGAATTGCGTGATGGCCGCTTCGTGGCGCGTACAACGGGCAACCAGGGTTCCAACATCACCACCTCGCTGCTCAACGCCAACGCCTTCATCGTCGTACCCGAAGGCGGCGTGGCCATCCACCCCGGCGATACGGCAAAAGCGATTATGCTAGACTGGCCAGAGGTTTAGCACAAAGCCTCCGGCCACTTCGCAGGCCACAAGAGGTGGCCCTACTATCTATGGGCGCCTGTGGGGCTGGTCGGGTATAGTAGGGCCACCTCTTGCCGGTGGCCTGCGCGTGAGGTTGATGGTATCTTGCAGCCGGTAGCGCAGCTGGTCGCGGGAGATATGCAGCAGAGCGGCCGCCTGCACCTGGTTTCCCTGGCAGCGCGCCAGAGCTTCGTGAATAAATTTGCGCTCGATCTCGCCCAGGAAGGCGCGCAGGTCAACGCCTTCGGGCGGCAGGCTCAGTTGCTGCTGCAGTTCATACAGGCGACGGGCGGCATTGCTGCCCCCCTGCCGAATCTCTTCCGGCAGGTCTTCAGGGAGAATCACGTGGTTATCGCAGAGGATATGGCCACGTTGAATGACGGCGCGCAACTGGCGCACGTTGCCGGGCCAGGAGTAGCGTTGCAGGAGTTCGAGCGCCTGCGGGCTGATACGCAGCGGCTCCTCACCCTCAACTGTTTGCAGGCGCAGGAAATGTGTCACCAGCGGCTCGATATCCTCCGGTCGCTCGCGCAGGGGCGGCAACGTGATGGTAATGACTTTGAGTCGGTAGAAGAGGTCGTCACGAAACGTTTTGCGCGCGACGGCGGCCTGCAAATCGACATTGGTAGCGGAGATGACACGCAGGTCAACATGGAGTTCTTTTGTGCTGCCAACGCGGCGAAAGCTGCGCGTCTCCAGAAAGCGCAGGAGCTTGGCCTGCAAGACCAGCGGCATGGAGCCGATCTCGTCGAGGAAGAGGGTGCCGCCGTCTGCGCGCAGCAGATAGCCATCGCGCGATACTCTGGCATCGGTAAAGGCCCCCGCCTCGACGCCGAAGAGTTCTGTTTCCAGCAATGTCTCCGGGATGGCGGCACAGTTGATATCAACGAATGGGCTGGCGGCGCGCCGACCGAGGGCGTGAATCATGCGGGCGATGACATCCTTGCCGGTGCCGCTTTCGCCCTGCAAAAGCACCGTCGTTGTGGGATAGGCCGCCACCTGGCGCACCAGCGCGGCAATCTCCTGCATCGCCCTGCTGCGCCCGACCACAATCCCCAGTCGCTCGATGGGATCAAGCGCGTCGATTTGCACCTTCTGCGAACGTTCCCGCGCCTCATCCCCGGAAGCTGTGCCGCCCTGCATCAGCCTGACTCCTCCCCATCACTCCACTTGAACGAATGAAAATCGGCAGGCAGGAGGGATTCTCGCCCTGGAGGGAGAGGTCATCCCATAACGCTTCACGGTCAGGTTAATTCCTGCCTCTTACATACACATTATTCGCTGCGTAGAGGGGGCCGCTCGCGCTATTATATTGCAGTTGTGGCAGCGGGTGAGAGCCGGTCACCCAGCCGCGCCCCGGCACAAATGTGGCCCCGTTGCCGCCGTTACCCCATTGCGATTGAGTTTCAAGCTGTCCGGTGATGGGGATAGGAACAGCGGGAGGTAATGCCTCGGTCATGGGCATAACGTCCGCATGGAAACCGGCAGGAGCAACAGGAGCGACAGGAGCAACAGGGGCGATATAGCCAGCGCCGACACCGGCGGCAACCGGTTCGCGACCTGCAGGCAGAACGTCATCGCGCACGGGCCGGGGTGAAGCCACCGCGACCAGCCCCATAGCCAGCAATTCTCCAGCAAGCTGACAGACCATACCGGGCATCAAGGCCAGTTCGTTGCAGGCCGTTTGCAGCGTCCTGCGGCCATCTATGCGCGTGAGCAGGCGCCAGTGGTCAGGAGTGATCTGCACACGCTGGTTGCTGCCACGCACAGCAGAGAAGTCAGCCGCGACCAGAACGGTATCGGGCTTTAAAAACGAGATATCGACCCACACCGGCAAAACAGGATTGGCGACAGGTACGGGCATCAGCGGATCAAATTCAGGCTGCGCGGGCTGTGCAAACAGGGATTGATAGGGCTGAGCCTGTGAGAGCGACGATGATTGAGAAGAGCCGGGATCACCGATAAGGTTGATAGCGGATAGCGACGATTCTGAGAGATCAGGAACAAGAGAGGGATACTGTGTTTCCGGTTCATTAACAGATTGCGTGGTCTCAAAAAGCGTTGGCGCGCCGACAATGGCGGTATGGACGGTTTCTTGCTGTGAAATCACCTGCGCCTGTGCAGAGAGAGCGGGCTGCGGCTCAGACGGCCCTTCAGATGCAGGGACCGCCGCGCGGGCAGAAACAGCAGCAGGCAGAGATGAGAGCAGGGTCGCAAGCGAGAGCGAAACCAGGAGACGACCGGCTGGCGGCGATACCTCTTCCTCAAAATAGAGTTCCCCGTCCGCCCATGCCAGCAGTTCCTGCAAGATTTGAGAGGCTTCTTTCGCGGCCCACGCGCGCAGCGATTCGCGTTCGACATGGCCGAGGTCCATCAAGGTAATCACCAGGCGCGTCTCATCGGGGAATGCTTCGCCGCTGGCCTGAATCGCTTCCTGAAGGGCCTGCGCTGAAATAATCTGACTCTGTACTAACCGTTCCCCCAGTGGGATGCTGGCCTGCTGTCCGTCGATACAGAGGAGCCGACCTGTCCGAAAATAGAGGTCAACCCGGCGTGTCGCTTGCTGTATCCTGAACAGCCCCGTCTTTTCATGATCCTCAATGCGCTGCAGGACGAGCGCGAGGCTAAACTGTTCCAACGTACCTATGAGTGACACAATAAATCACCGTCCGTCCAGAAACGGCCCCCGCTGCCCCGCCCCGCTTTGCCCACACACAGAGCAGAGTCATCAGTGCCATACAAGACACAGGCAGCCAGGAGTCCCCTACGAAAGTCGCAATACAACGATATCGTCCTCAACCAGACCAGAATCCATCAAAGGAAAGCGCCTCCGGGCCGGGCGGAGGGAGAGGGATTCGAACCCCCGGGGCTGTTAACCCAGCTGTTTTCAAGACAGCCGCAATAGACCACTCTGCCATCCCTCCGCGAAACGCCACCTCAATCAAGCCAGATTCCCTGCTGGAAGCTTCCCGGAAACGGCCTGAACAGGCGCGACAGGGCGGAATAGTACGTAATCCAGCCCTCTTTTATGGTACTCTGTGGGTAGGGAAAAGTCAACCCCTTGCTCCTATCATGTGACTTTGGTATAGTTTGCGCATCAATACCTGCGCCGCAATTACCACTTTTCCCCTCCTTTGCTCGCCTGGCTAACGCGCCTGGTGTCCCACCTACAGATTTATTAGAGAGTGTGCCTGACGAAGACCAACTACAGGCCAATTTTCAAAGATTACTTTCTCACTCTGGCTTCAGCAGGGATGTTCCCATGAAGGGGCGCAGCACTTTGGGGACGATGACGGTGCCGTCGGCCTGCTGGTAGGTTTCGAGGATGGCGGCAATGGTGCGCCCGATGGCGAGCGCGGAGCCATTGAGCGTGTGGAGATAGTCGGCGCGGCTGTTGCTGCTCGGACGATATTTGATGTTGGCGCGCCGCGCCTGAAAGGCTTCACAGTTGCTGATAGAGGAGATTTCCACAAAGGTTTCCTGCTCCGGCATCCAGACTTCCAGGTCAATTGTTCTGGCGGAGGAGAAGGGGAGATTGGGGGCGCAGAGTTCAACGGCACGGTAGTGGAGTTCCAGGCGTTGTAAGATAGATTCGGCGTGCCGCACCATCTGCTCCAGCACATCGTAAGATTCTTCGGGGGCGACAAGCTGGAAAAGCTCGACTTTGTTGAACTGGTGCAGGCGCAGCAGGCCGCGTGTCTGTCGTGAGGCCGAGCCTGCCTCGCGCCGGAAGGCGGTTGTCCATGCCACGTAGCGCAGCGGCAGCGTGCCGGGGGGCAGGATGCTATCGCTATGCAGGCCGACGAGCGGAACTTCGGCGGTCGGGTTCAAGAAGAGTTCGTCGGCGGTGCAGAGGTACGCCTGATCCTCAAATTTGGGCAGTTGCCCTGCCGCCTGCATGACGGAGCGCCGGGCCAGAAACGGGGGCAGCACTTCCGTATAGCCATGTTCCTGCGTATGCACATCGAGCATGAAGGTCATCAAGGCACGTTCCAGGCGCGCGCCCATGCCGCGCATGGTCACGAAGCGGCTGCCGGCCACTTTGACGCCGCTCTCGGCATCGATGAGATGCAGGCGCTGGCCCAGTTCTGCGTGCGTGCGCGGTTGATAGTAAAAGGAGACAGGCTCTCCCCAGCGCCGCAGTTCGCGATCCTGCGCGCCTTTGCCGCCCGCGACGCTTTGATGAGGAATGTTGGGCAGGCGCAACAACAGAAATTGCAGACGCGATTCGATATCGGCCAGTTGCGCCTCTCGCTGTTGCAGGTCGCCAGTGATCCCTTTGATTTGCTTATTGACCGGGGCGCGTCTCTCCTGAGTCGTGTTGCGCACTGCCTCTTTGAGCGGCTTCAGCGTGCTATAGAGTTCGTTGCGACTCGCCAGTACGCTACGCCGCTGCTCCGCCAGGTAGAGAATCTCATCAATCTGTTGCTCTTCACAACGGCGGCGCAGCCCCTCGCGCACAACGTCCGGGTACTTACAAATAAAATCCAGATTAAGCATGATCTCAGTATAACATATCCTTTTTTCTCTGGCCCTTGCCGTGACTTACCCTACAACATACAATGGAATGGCATAGATCATTGAGGACTCATCCCGCCATGTCATGCGGGGAATCAGTACAAAGGTAGTAAGCCTTAATAAGTAGAACGCAGGCAGAGGCCATTTATCAAGGAGTAGTTTTCTTGCAGGATATTGTGTTTGCCATCAATCTCCTCTTAACGGATATGCGCGAGATTGCTGATTACGCGAAATGCTGCTTCATCGTGGACTTGAGAGGCGTGATCGGCGCATGAGAGAAACGATGCCATTACTTTGTTCCACCGGAGCTTTCAGCCGCTACCCGGATTATACCAGTTACCGCGCAACGCTGACCTATGGGCCGCAACTCGACGTGGATGGCTTCGAGTTGATGTTCTACCCCGAATGGGCGGAGCAACTTGACGAAATCACTGCCCGGCTCAAACAGTCCGGGCTGTCTTTCCCGGCGCTGCACGCGGAGAAGAGCGTGGGAACGGCGCTGGGCAGCTTGCAGGAAGAGGAACGCGCGCGGGGGCTGCGCATGCTGGAGAGCAACTTTCGACTGGGACGCGCGATCGGAGCGCGATTGCTCGTCCTGCACCTGTGGGGCTGGCCCGAACTGGACGACCGGCTCGACATCAACCTGCACTGCCTGGGACGCTGCCTTGATCTGGCCCAGGCTTACGGGCTGGAACTGGCGGTCGAAACCATTCCCGCCCGCCATGCCGACCCCTTGAGCAACGTCCGCCGCGCCATCGAGCAGGATGCGCGGGCAAAAGTTGCGCTGGATACCGAATTTCTCGCCCGTTACGGGCAGCTTGATGAGGCGTTAGCGGCACAGTGGCTCTGGCAGGAGCCGCCTGTGCGCCACATCCACATCAAAGATTTTGACACCGCGCTCTTCTCACGCGAGAACAACCGCCGCTACCTTCATCCCGGTGAGGGCGAAATCGATTTTTCTCAAGTCTTTGCCGCCCTCAAAGCGCGCAACTTTCACGGCAACATCAGCCTCGAAGCCTCGGCCATCAACGCCGACGGCATCGTAGATATCCAGCGCATCCAGCAAAGCCTGTCCCTGCTGCGCAGGCTGATTGACAGTGGCTAATAATTTGCACACACAGAGAGCCACGCGCTACACTATCTTAAGAACTCAGAGCAGGCAGGAGGACAGGATCAGATAATGGGAGAACGCACGGTAACAGTGGTGAAATTGAACCCTGCCGGGGTGGCAAAGGTGCAGTATCAGGGCGAGGTGCTGCAAGAGACGTCCGAGGGGGTGGTGCTGCTGGCCTACTGGCGAATGGCGGCGAAAGAGCTGGGCTACACGGTCTTTGAGCCGGGCGACCGCTTCACCGAATATTACTTTCGTCATCGCTGGTACAACATCTTTGATATCACCGACGCAAAGGGCAGGCGCAAAGGGTGGTACTGCAACATTGCGGAGCCAGCCGTGATTACGCAACAGCGCATCGAGCAGGTTGACCTGTTGCTGGATGTCTGGGTTGACCCGGCTGGTAACATTCAGGTACTGGATGAAGACGAATTTGCAGCCGATCCGTCGCTCAGCAACGAGCAGCGCCAGGGGGCGCGGCAGGGATTAGAGGCCCTGTTACAAAGTATCGCAGCACAGGAACAACCATTCACCTACTCGCCGGATTGACTTTGACCGGCGTAAACGTGTCATGCTTCGCTGCCGCTCAGCATGACACGTTGGCCCAGGAGAAGAATACTTGCTCATTTTGATCGTGAAAATTTCTTTTGATCGTGCAAATTCCTGTACAGGATAGATTGTGACTATAAGAAATGTTGCGCATTGAAATTCCACAACGGGGAACGCTGGAGCTGCTGCACGCGGTCTTTGATATTAACGGCACGCTGGCCGTCAATGGCCTACCGATTCCGGGAACGGTAGACCATTTGAAACAGCTTTCCCTCTCTCTTTCCATCCACCTGCTGACGGCGGGGACGCATGGCAACCTGGACATGTTGCGCAGCGTCTTTAGCTTCCCGCTGCGTCAGATACAGACGGGCGAAGACAAAGTGCGCGTGGTGCAGGAGCTTGGTCCCGCCAACGTCGTCGCCTTCGGCAACGGGGCCAACGATGTCGGGATGCTCCAGTTGGCCGCGCTTGGCATCGCCGTCCTGGGCGAAGAAGGGGCCGCGATTACCGCATTGCAGGCAGCCGACGTGCTGGCCTACGGCCCCATCAATGCCATCGACCTGCTTTTGCAACCCGGACGATTGATCGCGACGCTGCGACCGTAAGGGACAGAGCAAAACATGAGGCAAAAACCAGAGCATATTCTGGAAAATTGACGGGAAGCATCGTCAGTGGATATGGAAAGCGAGGAACGGGTGAGCATCGGGACACGGTGGGAGCAGTTCGTTGATCGGCAGTATCGCCGACCGACGGGAGTTATCGGGCAGGTTATTGGCTCGCGCATGGCGCGGCAGCACGAGCCGGAAAATGTGTGGAGCGTTGGCCTGCTGGACGTGCAGCCAACGGATCATGTGCTGGAAGTAGGCTTCGGGCCGGGTCTGGCAATTGCGCTGCTGGCGGAGCGCGCGAGCAGGGGGCTGGTCACAGGAGTGGATTTTTCCCCCGCGATGCTGGCTCTGGCGCGCAGGCGCAACACACAGGCCATCAAGGCGGGTCGCGTTATCCTGCAAGCTGGCGAGGCGATGATGCTTCCCTTCGCCGATAGCACGTTCGATAAGGCGCTCAGTATCCACACCTTGTATTTCTGGCCTGACCCCAATCGGCCATTAACAGAACTCAGGCGCGTGCTGAAACCGGGCGGGCGGCTGGTGCTGACCTTTCTGCCGAAGGATCGCTGGCCCGGCGGAGAGCAGGCCGCAACTATCGCCGGCGTCTATAGCGGGCCAGAAGTTGTGGAATTGCTACGCGAGGCAGGCTTTGCGCAGTCCCAGATTGAGCCGGGGCCTGAGCAAAAGCCATTTCGCGAGATTGCTGTTATTGCAATGAGGTAAGTTGATTGGACAGAAAAAAATATGGCAGTGGATACGCCCATTGCCACATTTTTCCTGTCCAATCAACTTACACGCCATGCACAATAATAAGGTTGGTGTTGGCCGCGCGCTGGCGAATGCCCTTGATGGCCGAGTATTCAGGCGAGTTATACCAGGCATGGGCTTGCTCGACGCTGGGAAACTCGATGACGACGATACGCTTTGTGGGCCATTCGCCCTCTAACGTCTCTGGCTGGCCGCCGCGCACCAGAAATTTCCCGCCATACTGCTCAACAGTAGCTGGCGTCTGACGCGCATATACCTGATACTCTTCGGGGTCAGTAATGTTGACATCGACAATGACATACCCTGCCATGTTGGTCTCCTTTTCATCTTTTGCTGGATGGGAAATACATCTCCCAACATACTATGACACCCGGCCCGGCTTTGCAAACTCTCACGGACGATCAATAAAAATCGGTCGGGACGTGTCATGCGGAGCGTTTTTTCAGGACTGGCTACCATCAGGGAGCGCGCTGGGGACGGCGGCTGTGAAGACTTGCTGGCTGCCGGTGCGCGTATCGTTCCAGAAGGGGTGGGCGAAGTGATTGTCGGATGCGATGCCCTGGTAGTCGCCGATGAATTGATTGCCATATTCGTCGGTGGGCGCGCCGGTGGCAGGGTTCCAGGTCTGCGTAGTCACGCGCACATTTTTGAGGAACGAGACGCCGTGATTGACGGATTGCGCCAGGTAGACATCGATGAACTCGTGGCGCGGGTCGAGGCGCGTATCGAAGAAGGAGATGCTGATGACGCCATCGGGCGCGACAGACATCTGCGGCTGAAACTGGTTGGCCCCGTTGTTCATGGCATCATCATTGACGCGAACGGGCGCTGACCAGCTCTGGCCGCCGTTTTTCGAGGCGCTGAACAGGATATCGGCATCGCGACGACCTTTGTCTGACCACGTAATGTAGAGCTGGCCCGTGCGGTGGTCACAGGCGAAGGCAGGTAGCGACAGCACGCGGTAGCGTTCCGGCGGGAAGCGACCATCGATATCGTGAATGGTAGCGATCAGAACCGGCGTTGTCCAGGTAATGCCGGAGTCGGGTGAAGTGGTCACGAGCAGGCGCGTCGGTATGGGACCGCTCATCAGGTCGATGTAGGGGAAGGCGACGGCAATGGTGCCATCCGGCTCGACGAGGGGAATGGCCCCCTGCGCGGCATCGCAGAGCGTGGAGCCGGTCGGTCGCCCCGTCGCTTTATTGGTGCAGAAGGGAGCGTGTCCCTCAATCAGGCTCACAGGAGAAAAGGTTTTGCCGCCATCACTGGAACGCGAGAAGGCCAGTTCCTCGCTACAATCATTGCCGAAGCCGCAGGAACCGCCGTGATCGTATGACCAGACGACGTAGATGTTGCCGCGATAGGGGCCGGAGGTCTGGTCAACGGCAATCCAGGGTTTGTCACTGAAGACCTTGCCCGTCTTATCATCGAAGACGATGGTGGGCGGACCAAAGGTAAGGCCGTCGTCGGTAGAGGTGGAGACAGCAATGCCGCTTTCGCCGTTCAGGCTGGGCGCGGAAAAGAGAACGGCGGCATAGACGCGATGATCCGGGCCATAGGTGAAGCTGGGGTCAGAGGTGAGCAGGTCAGAGCGAAAGCCGGGCAGCACGCCGCCATCCTTCCATGTGCAGCCGCCATCGTGCGAGGTGAAGTAGCCGATCTGGAAGCGATAATGGGCCGGGTCGGTAAAAAATTTGGAGCCGCCCACCAGATAAAGCGGGTTAGACGGATTCTCAACCAGCATCGTCTCGCTGTGGGCCTTATAAGTATCGTCGCTCACCTGAATATTGGCATATGGCGGCTGCGGATGATTGCCCAGCCGCACGCACGAGCCGCCACCTGCCAGCGAATAGAACGGAGTCGGCGTGGGCGCAGATGGAATATTCACCGTGCCGGAGTCGCAGGCCGACAGGACAAATAGCAAAATGATGGCGAGGCAGCAGAGCCGGGGAAACTGGGAGCGCCAGAGATACGCGGAGGAGCGAACAGGAATGGTAGGAGTGGGAGTCGGCCTGGCTACGGATGTCGGGGTAGCCGCCGTTTGACCGGCAGCGCAGGCTGTCAGTAAAAATACCAGGCAAGCGCCAGAGAGACACAGTGACCATTTGAAAGAGCGATTTGTATGCATCTCGTCCCTTTTCCGACGACTACTGGCACACGGCAAACGCAACCATGTTGATCTACCAATAGAGACGCCGGAAAAGCAAAAGTGTTGCATAGAAAAAGCCGGTCGGATATGGCACTGAAAACATGCCCGGCATGAAAAAAGCGCGCCGCCCTGTCATGCTGAGCGGCGCGCTTTTTGCTCTGCAAGAGAACGTATTTTACCCGGCAAGTAGCGCCTCGAATTGCTGGCGTTTGAGGTGTTCGTGTTCCAGCAGGGCGTCGGCCAGTTTGTGAAGCTGGTCGGCATGTTCGCTGAGAATTTTGCGCGCAAGGTCGCGGCCCTCGTTGAGGATGCGCAGCACCTCGCGGTCGACAAGAGTGGAGAGCGCGGCGCTACCGTTGCTGGCGGCAGGAGCGGCCATGCTCATGGCAAGGGGAGGCTGCGATGGGCATTCGTTGCCGTTGAAGAGCAACTGGCCGTTGGCATCCATAACCAGGGAGCGAGAACGCGGCCCGGAGTCGAGGTCGGTGCGGCTCATGTTGAGGCCCATGCCGTCAGCGGCGGCGCGGTAATCGGCGAAGACGACGCCGACCTGCTCGCTCATGCCCCAGCGCGTGACCATACGGCGGGCGAGATCGGTGACGACCTGCAGGTCGTTTTCCGCGCCGGTGGTGACATGCTCCGCGCCGAAGGTCAGTTCTTCGGCGACGCGACCGCCGAGGCCGACGGCGATACGCGACATCAGGAATTCGCGGCTGTAGTTGTAGCGATCTTCTTCTGGAATGAACTGCGTAACGCCGAGGCTCTGGCCGCGCGGCAGGATGGTGACGGCGTTGACCGAGTCCGCTTCGGGCAGGTGGTAGGCGACGAGGGCGTGGCCACCTTCATGATAGGCAATCACGCGGCGATCCTGTTCGCTCATCACCAGCGGACGCAGCGCGCCCAGTTGTACCCGCGCCAGGGCCTGCTCGAAACAATCGTGGGTGAGAGATTCAAAATTATTGCGTGCTGCCAGCAGCGCGGCCTCGTTGACCAGATTGGCGAGATCAGCCCCGCTCATCCCCGTTGTCATGCGCGAGAGGCGTTCCAGCGAGACATCCTCGTGCAGGGGAGTACGGCGCGTATGCACCTTCAAGATCGCCTCACGCCCGGCACGGTCGGGATACGACACGGTGATATGCCGGTCAAAGCGACCGGGGCGCAGCAGGGCCTTGTCGAGAATATCGACGCGGTTGGTCGCCGCCAGTACCACAACGGCCTCGCGGTTGTTGAAGCCATCGAGTTCAACCAGCAACTGGTTGAGCGTCTGGTCGCGTTCGTCATTGCCGGAGATGCGCATGGAACGCTTGCGTCCGACGGCATCCAGTTCGTCAATGAAGATGACGCAGGGAGCGGCCTGGCGAGCCTGCTGGAACAGGTCGCGCACGCGACTGGCGCCGATGCCGACAAACATCTCCACAAATTCAGAGGCGCTCATGCTGAAGAACGGCACTCCGGCCTCGCCAGCTACCGCTTTTGCCAGCAACGTCTTGCCGGTTCCGGGCGGGCCAACCAGCAGCGCGCCGCGCGGGATACGCGCGCCCAGCCGTTCATATTGCTGCGGGCTGCGTAAAAAGCGCACAATCTCTTCCAGTTCGATCCTCACCTCATCGATACCCGCGACATCAGCGAAAGTCACAGGCGGCGTGAGGTTGATGGGGGTAGCAGTCCCGCGCGTCGC
>Ga0070738_10004882_pt1 | contig 15510 bp, 15 predicted proteins | sample Coa_R2_2_FD_66446 | JGI IMG/M metagenome (GOLD analysis project Ga0070738, IMG submission 66446) | Surface soil microbial communities from Centralia Pennsylvania, which are recovering from an underground coalmine fire - Coalmine... | ecosystem: Environmental > Terrestrial > Soil > Unclassified ...
AAAACAAATTTGCATCATCCTTCTGAGCAAGTCCTGGATTTGCGGCATCCTGTTCGGTATGCAGGTGGTCCTGAACATAGGCCGCATCTGCGACGAGGACATATACCGGGAAGTTTTGCTTTTCCGTATATGACGATGTTTGAAGGGGATGGTAAATTTAAGCCGATAGAAAAAATCCGCAGGCAGCTTATTGGCTTGGGGATTGATTGGCAATATCCAATAGTGACCACCTGTGGTTCAGGGATTACGTCTGCGATTTTGAATTTTGTGCTAGATCTTTTAAATCACCCGCAACATTCGTTGTATGACGGCTCTTGGTCAGAATGGGGTTGGGATCAGTTGTATCCGGGTGAAGAAAGTGTTGAAGAAAGGCCGGTTCGGACTAGTTTGGAAACATAAACAGCTTATGCTCCCTTCGTCTAGTGGTTAGGACATCGCCCTCTCACGGCGGTAACACGAGTTCGAATCTCGTAGGGAGCGATATATATCCCCTGTCTAATGTATTCCTGGGTTGGTTTTACTTCTCCATCCTTCCATTATGTAGATTGTTTTTGTAATCAGGATTTGTGATTTTCTTCAATTGGAGGTTCATTGGAGATCCAGCTTAAAATCGCTTCTAATTTGTGTAGGAATGATTCAAATGGCGGAAGCTTTGGCATTTGATGCCGTAACTGGGTTGACCATTCTGATTCAAGTAGCTTGCGATTATCATGTGTTTCAATTAATTCCATTTTCGGAAATGGAACTGATCGATTATCGCATTTCTTTTGAAGTGTTTTTCTCATCAAAATTACATTTGTATTCGAATCTTTTTGCTGATACAGATGGACTACATCGTATAAATCTCTTGGCCTGAGTCGTTGTACAAGCGCACGTAATTTTTCAGCAAACAATTCTTCATATGAATAGGCAAGAATTCTTTTTCCTTCTTCCAACATGTCAGAGTAAGGGTGATATACCTCTTTAATTTGTGGTTCAAGAATAAGTGGTTCATCAAGTGTCAAGTCTATCTTAATTCTCGGTAGTCTGATTACATTTACGTTCCGTTGGATTGGCCCGCGATATGTTAATTTACCGTGCACGGAGGTTGTGTTTCTCGGGTTTTTAAAAATTTCAAATTCAACCCCTTGCTCTGGTAGCTCAATGCCTGACTTGTCATATATCCATTGCGCTATTTCAATAAAGAGATTTTTATAAAATTCCTCAGTGGATTCGTGTGGTTCACCTCGATAAGTGAAGTCGAGGTCTTCTGAAAATCGATAGGTTTCAAAATAGCATTTTTTTAGACAAGTTCCACCTTTAAATATCCATGAGTTTTTGGTCGCATCATGATGATGAATCCCTGCTAGTACCCAGCTAAGAATATAATCCTTTTCAACTATGTCTATTCCTAGTTTTTTTTCGCCAGCGATTTTTTGAATTTCTTCTTTTAATATCACTCTTGGTCCTTAACTTTAAATGATTTTAGTACCCACAAATTCCATCGTGTTTCTAAATGATCCCCTTTGATGGCTGGCTCAAGTTGTGAGTAACCAGATTTCAAATTTTTCTTGCATTCCGCTGCGATGCTAGTTGTAGCATTTGATTTTACTTGTTCAATCAGGAATCCTAATCGTTTATAAACAGCGCTATTATTCATTGCTTTTGCATATTTAAATAGTTTTTCTTGGTTGAATTCTTTAGAGCTTACATAGACTGATAGAATGTCAGCTAGCATTCGAATGCCACCAACCACGGTAGGATCATTCAGGCCATCAATAACGGTTTTAGTTGGATCAGAAATAGCAATTTTAACTTTTCCGCTCCAAATAGGTTGGGTGCCAAAAATTTTTTTTGGCAAAATCGTTTTAACTTTGAAAATGACACCGTTTAAATTTTGCTCGCGTTGATGCACTTTTTTTGTTGTCATGACAAAAATTGAATGGAATATCTGTTCTGTTAATCCCCAGTGATGCGCTGCTGTCCATCCGCCAATGTAGCATGGAGGAAAGAGTTTATGGGCAATAAGCCACGGTTCTGTGGGGGTGACTTCGGTAGAGCTCGATTGTAGCGGTATAGGAATGTAAAGACCTCGACGTACGCGGTAGAGCCAGCCGTTCTTAGCCCACATGGCAAGCAATCCTGCTGCATGGTAACGACTGATATTTAAAATGTGAGATGCTTCGGCAACAGTGATACTCTCTTGCGAGGCTTGTAATAACTTGCCTAATAGTTGTCGCCCTTTATCTCGTAACCCGCCTAATTCTTTTTTCATACTATATATTTTATTCCATTTATTGGTTTCAAGTCAAAAAACGGAATAAAATATATAGTTTAAATGGCTGCACTTGATAAAACTACATGAAACCCGTAGCATTCCTATGGGTTTTAAGTATTTTCATCAAGTTAGCGTTGAATTAGAATTTTAATCCCCCTCTTTGACAACTCTTCCCATGCGTTACACTCATCCACCCTTTCCATTAAGTGCCTTCTCATCAAAAAACACCATCCCCGAATAAGGCGCTTTTCTGCAAGCTGCGAGACGATCCTGCAGACTATTAGCATGAATTTCCAGTTTGTGCCCATTTGGATCTAAAAAGTAAAGTGAATCACCTTCACTCGTATTATCTTTCCACATGATTGCACCTGAGTTTTTAATTTTAGTAGAAAGAGCATGAAAATTTTCGCTACTCACGTTAAAAGCAATGTGGGTATATTCGGGAAGAGGTGATGTTCTTGTTTTCGCATCCAATGTTAGACATACCCATAAATTCCCTGCTTAAAGATAAGCGCCTCTATCCCATCTGGCATGCATTTTGCATCCTAGTAGATTGTAATAAAAATCAATCGATTCATCTAGATCATGGACGGATAATGTTAGGTGATTAATACCTGTAATCATGTATGGAGAGCCTAATATGTGATAGGACTCCATTTTATCTCAATCAGCTTGCTCAACTTAAGCCCCAACTTGCAATAAAATTGGGGCTTTTTAATAGCCGATGAGAATGTTAAATATGGGCAATATTCGTCACCCCACCTCCTTGTTGCGTATACGACCACGTTTTGCCATCATCCTCACTTACCAGCCACAACGCTTTGGGAGGGGTACTGCCATCTGATTGAATAACTCTCACTTCTTCAGTGATAACCCATGTATTATTCGCATAATCGATGTCAGTTTGAAAAATGTGCTTTACATTTTTTGGTAAAGATAAATTTTCCGGCATCATCCATGACTGTCCAGCATCATGACTGACGAGAATTAAAAGAGCGTGATTTCCCATTTTCCACTCACCCGTTGCAACGCAAGTTTCACCCTGGCATTTAATATTAAACAAATAACCATTTTTTAATTTTGTTGGAAAATTTTTTATTTGCGTCCAGGACTTCCCAGCATCGGCGCTTCTAAAGATAAGAGGTTCCCTACTACCATCAGCATTATTTATCAGGCCGACTGTCATACAAACATTATCTGTACAACTTGCTTTATATAAATAGGCGGAATTAAAAAGAGCAGGATCTTGTATATCTGCAACGGCTGACCAGGATTCGCCTTTATCATAACTAGTTAATAGTAAGGGCCATCCTTTAGAAGTTGTATCACCCCACCATCCTGGCAAGATGCACATATTACTGGAACAGTCGATGTCTTGAAGAAAAATTTTTGAGGAAGGCAAACTTGAAATGTTTTTTGAATAGGTCCATGATGTTCCTTTATCATGACTGGTTAAAACTACAATATTAAGATTAGCTGAGGTCGATCTATTTTCACCACGTGCGATACATGTATCGTTATCCATGCATTTCACTTGATCAACAAGTATATTTTCATCAGCATTATAAGCTAATTTTATATTCTCCCATGTTTGTAATTGAGGATTGTTAATATCTGTATGGCCTAATAAAATTAATGGTTTATTTATATAATTAGCATCAGTTGTATAACCTCCGACGACACAAAAATCATCTTTACAATTGGTAGAGGTAAAATGAATATTCCGATATGGAATTGCCTCAGAAGTTTGATTTAACCATTTTTGCCCGTTTTCACTTCCTGTGAGTAACAATTCAGATTGATTATCATCTGTATAACCAAGAGCGGTACATAAGGTTTCTCTACAACTAATATCTTCTACTCGACCAACATAATTACTATCCACATTGGCAATCTCAATTTTCTGCCAGGATTTACCAGCGTCTGAACTGCTAAATAAAATTGGATGAGGCGAAGTATTTTCTTTTGTTTGATATCCCGATGCAAGAAAAGTAGAACTAGCGTTTTCTGATTTTGCATAAAGTGGGGTGGTAAGTGTTATTAAGCCAATAGAGAAAAGAGTATAAATAAAATTTTTGCAGTGCATAAGTGCATCCTTTCTAATATTTTAAATCGAACGACAACGATAAGTGATTTTTAGTATGACGGCAACAATAGCTTGTTAATAGCAAAATCATACAAAATCATAGATGCTTACGTATCATTAGGATTTAATTGATTTATGAATTTAATTGGATTATTTTTTATCATTTTCATCAAATAGATACAATCATTATCCAATCTATCCGCTATTTCCTACGTTATAATGGAGTAAATAGCAGGTCAAATTGAAGGGGCCATAATGGATAGTGCTAATTTCCGTATTCTCATTATTGATGATAATCCTACTATCCATGAAGATTTCTTGCGAATTTTAAAAGCTAATCATCATTCTAGTGAACTCGAAACATTATCCCTCGAGTTATTTGGTCATCAGCAAAAAATCCAGTTGCCTAATTTTGAAATCGATGTCGCTTTTCAAGGGATAGAAGGCATAAAGTATATTCAGGAAGCACTGCAACAAGGTAGACCTTATTCGCTTGCTTTTGTAGATATTCGCATGCCCCCAGGATTGGATGGAATAGAAACGATTAAGCGTATCTGGGAATTAGATAAAGATATTCAAATTGTTATCTGTACTGCCTATTCTGACTATTCATGGGAAGAAACAGTAGCGAAATTAGGAAAAACTGATAACTTACTTATTCTGAAAAAACCATTTGATAATATCGCGGTACGTCAATTAGCGTGTGCGCTAACAACTAAATGGCAGTTAGCAAAAGACTCTCATCAGCATACTTCTATGTTAACTAAACAAGTTGCAGATCGTACTCTGGAGTTGCAACAATCACTTTCTTTAGTTAAATCAACTTTTGAATCATCAAATGATGGTATTTTGGTGGTAAATAATGACGGAAAAGTCATCGACTATAATCAAAAATTTGTCCATATTCTGCGTATTCCAGAGTCCATTATTAAAACTAAAAGTGAAGAAGAAATATTAAAATACATAAAAACTCAATTAGAAGATCATGAGAATTATTTTGATAAATTGCAAATATTCCATGTTAAAGCAGACGAAACTAGCATTGATGTGCTTAAATTTAAAAACGGAAAAGTATTTGAATGTTATTCACAGCCGCATACTTTAAATAATAAAATAATAGGCAGGATATTGGATTTTCGTGATATTACAGAGCGTTTTAAATTAGAAGAGAAATTAATTTATCAAGCAACGCATGATGCACTCACCGGGTTGGTTAATCGTGTTAAATTAATGGAACAAATGCAATTAACAATAAAAAAATCAGCAGAGAATAATTCTAAATTTGCTGTCTTATTTCTTGATTTTGATCGATTTAAATTAATTAATGACAGTTTAAGCCATATTGCAGGGGATGAGCTACTGCAAGCAGCGGCTACTCGCTTAAAAAGCGCGATCGGGCCGGAGGATACTTTATCTCGTTTGGGTGGAGATGAATTTGTCATTATCTTTACAGATATAATTAATGAAAAAAAGCTTGCTAATAAAGTGAATAAATTATTTAGTCTCTTCCAACGTCCTTTCGATATTGGTGAGAGAAAAGTAGTACTAACTGCCAGTGTCGGGATTAGCATTTATCCAAAAGATGGGACAACGGTCGATATTTTGCTGAGAAATGCTGACGCGGCGATGTATCATGCTAAGGGGAAAAAGGGTAATAATTTTCAGTTTTATGTGCCCGAAATGAGTGTTCAAAGCCTCGCAGAATTAGAGCAAGAAACGGAATTACGTCAAGCGCTTATTAAAGGCGAGTTTTTTCTTTGTTATCAACCTCAATTTGATTTAAATAGTGAAAAATTAATTGCTGTCGAAGCGCTGCTACGTTGGCAGCATCCAAAAAAAGGGGTCTTATTGCCAATGGATTTCATACCACTAGCAGAAGAAACTGGATTGATTATTCCTATCAGCGAGTGGGTGTTACGAACAGCATGTGCGCAAAATAAAGCGTGGCAAGAACTAGGTTTAGAGCCCATCCGTGTGGCTGTGAATGTAACAGCGCAACAATTTAAGCTGCAAAATCTAACCGAAACAGTGCGGCGTATTTTAGAAGAAACCAAATTAGAGCCCCAGTATTTGGAATTAGAACTTACTGAAAATGTATTACTGAGTAGTCCAGAAATTATTAAGATGGTGGTTGAATTAAAAAAACTCAATGTTACCATCGCAATTGATGATTTCGGGACAGGTTATTCTAGCTTAAGCTATTTGCATAAAATACCATTAGATAGATTAAAAATTGATGCTTCTTTTATTCACCATATTCAGTCAGCAAAAGATGATGAAGTCATTATTCGCGCTGTGATTGCCATGGCCAAGAATTTAAATTTAGAAGTATTAGCTGAAGGAGTGGAAACTCTAGATCAACTGAACTTTTTGAGAAAATATAAATGTGAGGATGTGCAAGGATTTTATTTTAGTAAACCATTAATGGCAGAGGAATTGAAAAAATTACTCGAAAAAACTGTTGTTTCAGAACCAAAATAAAGCTAATTAAATGATATAAAAAAGGGAGGTTATCATTCTCATTAGCCTCCCTTCTTTGGGCTTAGGGTAATAAATACAACGATAAGAAACACAAGAATTCAAATCCTGCCTGAACCATATGATTTTCTTCCAGGTCAAACTTGAAGATCATCTGATCCGCTAAAAAGAACACCATCCACAATAACAATGAAATGATATAAGCCGTTCTAGCGCGTGCCAACCAAACCGTCTTATCGCGGCCTAGCGAAATAGTCGCCCATAAGAAGGTCAAGGAAGAGAGCGCTAACCAAAGGATAATGCCGATAAAAAAGAGCGGCGGCAACCAAGCAGGAATGGCGTAAATTTGCAGCGAGCTGACAAGATTAGGATAGTTGGTGTCAGGTGCCCACGTGGCTTGTAATTGACCTAAGTGAGCAAGACCGCCTGTTACATCGGTCCATAAGGCGATTAACCACCATAAAGTCCAGAAAACAACCGTCAGTTTTTTAAAACATTCGTTGCTTAAGCAGCACATTGATACCTCCCATTTGAAATAACAGTTCCTCTTTACTATATCAAATCCCACATAAATCCCCAGTATCTTTTAAAATGCGCTATCATAAGACCAAGGTGATTGGTTATAGGAAAAGAACCCATGGATTGGCAGGTATTTCATACCATTTTGGTGTTTATTCAACGAGGTATCTCAGCGATCGGTATTCTCATTATTCTTTCCGGTGTGATCTTATCGTTAAGTCAGTACCTATACTATTTCTTTTCTGGTCAATTACTCTCACAAGGGGAAAGAATCAACGCCATTCGTTTAACCTTAGGTCGTGTTTTAATTTTAGGACTGGAATTTATTGTGGCAGCCGATTTAGTGGGTACCACGACGACCCCCGATTATTATGCAGTAGGATTGCTAGCGATTATTGTCGTCGTTCGAACAATCTTGAGTTTTTCTATTAATCGAGAATTAATGTCGCTTAGTAAAGAGTGATTATTTCTGTGGTGCTGGCTTATAACCTTGCTGCTGCAATAAAATGGTAGCTTGTTTTTGATCGAAAGGTTGTAGTGAATTGATAGAAGAGCAAGCAGATAAGCAAGCGACCATGATGATGCTTCCTAGCAAAAGTAGGGTTTTCATTCTTTTTCCTCTTCCTTCCAACTTGCTCCTGCCGATTGTCCCGGCCCGTTATAAACTTTCACGGTGATACCATGAATAGCATGCTGCGATAAGCCAGAAGCGTCCTCCAATAATTGCTGCAAAAACCAATGCGACAATTCTTCAATCGTAATATTTGTTAGCGGCAGAATAATTATATCTTCTTTGAGAAACGGTATTTTCTGATGATTAAAATGCGCTATCAAATAATCGCCACTCTCTTCCAATCGCAAATAAGGTGATTGATTAGGTAAGAGAAAATGGCGATCTAATTGATCGCAAAGCCTCAACATTTTTTTCTTATAATGACGATAATCAAATGCTAAACCGTTATGCTCGATTTTAATCTCAAATGAAACGCTGACATAATAATTATGTCCGTGTAATTGTTCTCGCTCTGTCGCTGAAAAAATAGTGAAATGCCCAGCAGAGAAAGAGAACTCTTCTTTATGGATATCTAAACTAGCAAACCGCACCACTTACCTCACCTCTCTTTTAATAGGTCAGGGATTATACCTAACTTTATAAATCCCGTCTTCTATCCTGTAAGTTGAACCCCAGTAAAGGCAGATCGACTTTTTTACCTAGCGCCATGACTTTAATACGCTCCCCCATTTCAGTCGGCAGGGTTAATAGCTTAATGGCTTGATGAAGTTGGAATTCTTCTGTAGCCGATAAGCCTTTTTCAGCTTCTGCGGCTAATTCCAACAGGCCACAGGCTAAGAGAAAAGCAGCTTGGGTGGTATAGCCGAGGACATCGCAGCCCGCCTCCACAGCGCTCTCAGCTACGCGGGTGAAATCGACATGGGCAGTCATATCTTGTAGGCCGATAGCGACAAAGGGGTCAGCATGATGACGGTGTTGATGAAAGCAAGTTAAGGTGCCTTGGCTACGTTCAGGGTGATAATACTCGCGTTGCCCATAGCCATAATCAATAAAAAAGATCACGCCCGTTTGAAGAGAAGTTGCAACTGATTGAATAAATGAAGATAAGTTTAAGTTAATTTCTGACGCATAACCCGCGTCCAACTCATATAAATCGCGTAATTTTATAATTTCTTTTTTTAGTGTATCGGACGTGGGTGGTATTAATTTCCAGGCAAAATGATCATTTTCCCAGCTAACACCACGTTCTTTTACATCATCCGTATCAATATAAAAACAATGCACAGGTAACGCATCTAACACTTCATTCGCAATAACAATACCCGTGAAATGAGGGGGCAAGTGATCTAACCATTGCACAGCAGTAGCTGACAATAACGCTTGCTGCTTCTTCCGCGCTCCTAAATTAGGTTCATAGATAAAATAAGCCGGAGGCTGCTGACCCAGTCGCGAAAATTCTTCCAACAAATTCTTCGCAAATCGGCCTGTTCCAGCGCCCAATTCAAGAATTTGGCAATTAGGCAACATTTCAAACAGTTGCAAACCTTGCCGAGCAAAACATTGAGCAAATAAAGGCGAAATTTCGGGGGCGGTGATGAAGTCACCTTTTTGGCCGATATCAAAATGCGACGAGTTGTAATAACCAAACTCAGGATGATAGAGTGCGCATGCCATAAATTGATCGAAGGAAATGGAACCCTCTTGCTCAATTATTTTTTGTTGTATGGCATGTATTAATGGATTAGAACATGTTTTCATAAGTGGCTATAATAATATGCCAGCACAATACAAATAAAAAGGAAAAGGTTATGTCAAAGAACCCATTGGCTTCAAAAGTGGCGCTGGTGACGGGTGCTGCGAGGCGGGTTGGAGCTGAAATTGCTTCTATTCTGCATGAAGCAGGTCTGAATGTCGTCCTGCATTATAATGCCTCTGAAGATGCAGCCAATACATTGTGTGAACGGCTGAATCAAAAACGTCCTCATTCTGCGATTGCTATCCATGCTGACTTACTCGAGCCAGAAAGCGCCGAAGAATTAGTGCGCAAATCAGTCAGCGTTTGGCAGCGTTTAGATGTGCTGGTTAATAATGCTTCCCGGTTTTATCGCACCAATTTAGGGGAAGTGACAAGCTATGCTTGGGATGATTTGATGAATAGTAATTTGAAAGCACCCTTTTTCCTCTCACAAGCAGCAGCACCTGCCTTAGCAGCCAATCAAGGCACGATTATCAATATCGCTGATATTAATGCGCAACGGCCCTTACACAATTATGCAGTCTACTGCCTTTCTAAAAGTGGCTTAGTGGCTATGACAAAAATATTAGCGAAGGAACTCGGCCCTGAGATCCGAGTGAACGCCGTTTCGCCGGGTGCAGTCATGTGGCCGGAAGGCGCAAATGCTTTATCAGAAGCAGAAAAGCAAAAAATTATTAATAGCACGACCTTATTACGCGCCGGCAGTCCAAAGGATATTGCACAAGCTGTGTTATTTTTTGTACGTGATGCGGGCTATGTCACTGGGCAAGTGTTAAATATTGATGGCGGTCGTTTGTTAGGAGTGGATAATTAGCATGAGTTTTTTTCGCACCACTTTCATGACAGCCTATCGCTCTAGGCTTTATCCCAATTATTGGGATATCTTGGCATTGGTCTTAGTGCTAGCTGTCATCAGCTTATTCGCGTGGAATGCAAAGCAAATGGCGACACCTTATCAGCTTGGCGAAGTGATCCCTCTTTCTTTAAACCCCAAACTCTTGCCTTTATATGCTGCTCGTACTGTGGTGCGCATGCTAATCGCCTTATTTTTTTCCCTCCTTTTTACTTTTATTTTCGGCACCTGGGCAGCCAAAAGCCGGCGTGCAGGCCGCCTCATCATTCCGATTATTGATGTCTTACAGTCGGTTCCTATCCTCGGCTTTTTATCGGTGACCGTTGCTGTTTTTATCGGTTTATTCCCTGGTAGTTTACTCGGCCCAGAATGCGCGGCCATTTTTGCTATCTTTACTTCCCAGGCATGGAACATGGCATTAGGTTTCTATCAAACCGTACGTTCTGTTCCAAGTGAAGTGAATGAAGCCGGTCGCATGTTTCATTTATCTGCCTGGCAGCGTTTTTGGCGCATTGATGTACCCTATTCCATGCCGGGACTTTTATGGAACGCGATGGTTTCCATGTCAGCTGGCTGGTTTTTTGTTGTCGTTTCTGAAGCCATTACCGTATCGAATCAAAAAATCTTATTACCTGGCATTGGTTCTTACATTGCCGTTGCTATCGCTGCGGCAAATGTTAAAGCCATTGGTTATGCTATTTTAACCATGTTCATTGTAATAGTAATTTACGACCAACTCTTATTTCGTCCCCTCGTTGCATGGGCAGAAAAATTTAAATCCGAACGAGAAGGCGGTGCAGAGAAAATAGCTGAATCCTGGGTCATTAATCTCTTCCGTCGTACGCGTTTGATGCGGGATGTTGGCCGCAGGCTGGCGCAATGTTTTGATGCTTTTGTAAATATTAGACTATTACGCGCACCTCAAATGCGCAGCTTGAAACAGGCTCCTGTTATCTCTGAAAACCGCTGGATACCTTTTGTGTGGAATGCCGTTTTATTTCTCTTAGTTGCTATCGCGTTACTTTTTTTAGGTAACTACATGGTTCAAAATCTTTCTTTCGGAGAAGTTGCCCATGTTTTCTTGTTAGGCCTGATTACTGCTTGCAGAGTATTTGTGTTGATTCTACTTTGTTCAGCGCTATGGGTACCCCTTGGTATCTGGATTGGGTTACGTCCCAAAGTAGCTCAAATCATCCAACCTATTGCACAAATTTTAGCTGCTTTCCCAGCCAATCTTTTTTACCCCTTCATTGTGATACCGATTGTTTACTATCATTTAAGTCCCAATATCTGGTTAACACCGCTCATGATATTAGGTGCCCAGTGGTATATCTTATTTAACGTGATTGCAGGTGCTTCGACGCTGCCTAAAGATTTGCTGCAAGTCGTCGATAATTTAGGTGTCGTGGGGTGGCTGCGCTGGAGTCGTCTATTGTTACCGGGCATTTTTCCGTATTACATTACCGGTGCGATTACTGCTGCTGGGGGTGCATGGAATGCGAGTATTGCTGCTGAAATAGCGAGCTGGGGAAATCAAACTGTCGTTGCAACAGGCTTAGGTGCGTACATTACAGAATACACTACAGCCGGTGATTTTTCCCATATTGCATTAGGGATCGGCGTCATGTGTGTATTAGTGTTAATATTTAATCGTTTAATTTGGCGACCACTTTATGTGTATGCTGAAAATCGTTTTTTGTTGGAGTAGCCGATGTCTGAGCCGATTATTGAAGTGGTGAATGTCCAAAAATCATTTAAAAAAGGTGATCGCCAAGAATTGTTAGTATTAGATGATGTTAATTTCAGAATGTACGAAGGTGAAATTGTTGCAGTATTAGGCAAATCTGGCTCAGGCAAATCAACCTTGTTACGTATCATTGCTGGCTTAATTCCACCGAGCGGCGGCACCATTTATTATCGTGGTAAACCCGTCTTGCAACCGATGCGCGGTATTTCCATGGTCTTCCAAACATTTGCTTTATTACCCTGGCTCACTGTCTTACAAAATGTGGAATTGGGTTTAGAAGCACAAGGTGTCGATCGCGATGAACGACGCGAACGTGCTCTCAAAGCCATCGATATGATTGGTCTCGATGGTTTCGAATCCGCTTTGCCCAAAGAATTATCTGGCGGTATGCGGCAACGTGTGGGTTTTGCGCGCGCACTTGTCGTTAATCCTGATATTTTATTAATGGATGAACCTTTCTCAGCGTTAGATGTCTTAACGGCAGATAATTTAAAAAGTGACCTCATGGATTTATGGCAAAGTAAAAAAACCGGCTTGAATGCTATCTTATTTGTCACGCATAGTATTGAAGAAGCGATTGCCATTGCGGATCGTGTGATTATTTTCAGCAGCAATCCTGGTTCCATTCGTTCTGATTTAAAAATCACACTGCCTATGCCGCGCAGTGATTTAGATCCACGTTTTCGCAATCAAGTCGATCGTGTCTACACTTTAATGACAACGTTACCCCAAGAAGAGAAATTACAGCAAAGTGTGATTGATCTGGGTTATCGCTTACCAGAAGCTAGTGTGGCAGAAGTTACGGGGTTATTAGAAATTCTCAATTCGCCAGAGCATCAAGGTAAAATGGATTTGCCAGATGTTGCAGAAACATTAATGATGGATATTGACGATTTATTTCCGCTGACAGAATTATTAGAAATTTTACGTTTTGCCAAAGTATCGAAAGGTGATATCACGATTACAGATGAAGGAAAGGCGTTTGCCGAGGCAGATATTTTGGAGCGTAAAAAAATCTTCTCTATTCATCTGAAAAAATATGTCCCGTTAGCCCGATATATTTATGACCAACTCGTCCGTCACCCTCGCCATCGAGCGTTGGAAGAAAATTTTCTTTCACTGCTAGAAGATTATTTATCTGAAAGTGAAGCTGAACGTGTTTTGCGTACCGTGATTGAATGGGGGCGGTATGCAGAATTGTTTGCGTATGATTATAATTCTGGCGTATTGAGTTTAGAAAACCCCCATTAAACTAGGTGTGGCCAAGTAATTATCTATCTTTACAGATACTCCGCAACATCCACGCCGTCTTATCATGTTCAGTCTTACGCTGAATCAGCAAATCGAGTGTGACCTCATCCCCGCTTTTCTCAATCACTGGAAACAATACTTCAATGTTTCTGGCAATAGCCTCATGATCAGCTAAAAGCGTTATGAGCATGGCTTCCGCATTCAAATCATTTCCTGATTCTTTTAGCGAAGCTAATTTTAAAAATTGCTCCATCGAAGCCGGTGCCAATGCCTGTAAGGCCCGAATTCGTTCAGCTAACACATCTACTGCCTCTGCCAACGCTTCATATTGCTCTTCCAGCATCTTATGATAAGAATAGAAATGCGGCCCGCGGATGTTCCAATGGAAATTTTGGGTCTTGATATATAAAACATACGTATCAGCGAGCAAGTGTGATAATCCATTAATAACAGTGTTAGTCATGGCTAATTTCTCCACAATTTAAAAATAATTGTTATACTAAAAACTAGCATAGCTCCGATACAGCAGAACCTAAAATACATTTTTTCTATCAGCTTAATAGTTTTTTAGTAACATAATGATAATTTGACGCGTTTCGCTTGCCCGTTATCCAAAACTCGACTAGAATAGCGTCCGTTACTGCGGGGTGGAGCAGTCTGGTAGCTCGTCGGGCTCATAACCCGAAGGTCGTAGGTTCAAATCCTGCCCCCGCTACCAAATTAAAGAAGCAGAAGAAGACAAAACCCCTTATGGGGTTTTTTGTTTTAAAGGGTTGGCGTGGTTTAGTATAAGATGAGAAAGATTGATCCGGCATTACATGAAAAGTTAGTAACTCTTATTCAATCAATGGGTTACGAACTAGTGGGGGGCGAGTTGTTTCCACAAGGCGGAACAACCATCTTTCGCATTTATATTGATAGCCCCACCGGGGTGACATTGGACGATTGCTCCCGAGTGAGCCTTCAAGTTAGTGCTATGATGGACGTGGAAGATCCTGTCCGAGGCAACTATGTCTTAGAAGTGTCTTCACCAGGCGTGAATAGGCCATTATTTGAGCTTGAACACTACCGCAAGTTTATCGGCCGCCGGGTTAAGATCCGATTGCGTTCGCTCATTAATGAGCGCCGGCAATATAAGGGTACGCTGACGCGAGTAGAAGGGGACAATATCTGTCTATTGATGGATGATTCGACCCAAGAGGTGAGTTTGCCTTTCTCGGCGATAGAGAAGGCAAATTTAATTGAGGATATCCGTTTCTAAGTGAGGTCGCGCTATGAATAAAGAGATCTTATTAGTAGTTGAAGCTGTATCCAACGAAAAAGGCGTGGATAGAGAAGTTATCTTCCAGGCGATTGAAGCTGCTTTGGAAACGGCAACGAAGAAAAAGGCGGAGCAAGAGATTGATGTCAAAGTAGAAATCAATCGTAAGACAGGCGACTATGCTACTTTCCGCCGTTGGTTGATCATTGATGATGCAAAAGATGAGGAAGAAGGTGATGGCGGTCTTACTAAAATGACCTTAAGCCAAGCCAAAAAACATAATCCCCATGCAAAAATAGGGGAGTTTGTTTTAGAACCGATGGAATCTATTGAGTTTGGCCGTATTGCTGCGCAAAAAGCTAAGCAAGTCATTATCCAGAAAGTTCTGGAAGCTGAGCGGGCGCAAATGGTCAATGCCTATAAAGAAAAACTCGGCCAGTTAATCCATGGGACTGTTAAGAAGGTGACACGTGATTTTGTGGCACTTGATTTAGGTAATAATGCCGAAGCTATTTTATCCCGCACTGAAATGATGCCGCATGAAGCTTTTCGTACGGGTGACCGTGTTCGTGCTTATCTCTACGACATTCACACGGAAGGCACCAAAACTCCCCAAATTTTGGTTAGCCGTACGCACCCTAACATGTTAGTGGAATTGTTTAAGATTGAAGTCCCTGAAATCGGTGAAGAGCTAATTGAAATTAAAGCAGCCGCACGTGATCCAGGTTCCCGTGCCAAAATTGCTGTCAAAACCAATGATGGCCGTATCGATCCGATCGGCGCTTGCG
>Ga0070738_10004886_pt1 | contig 15496 bp, 14 predicted proteins | sample Coa_R2_2_FD_66446 | JGI IMG/M metagenome (GOLD analysis project Ga0070738, IMG submission 66446) | Surface soil microbial communities from Centralia Pennsylvania, which are recovering from an underground coalmine fire - Coalmine... | ecosystem: Environmental > Terrestrial > Soil > Unclassified ...
GCAGCGGGGGAGCCACGCACGCGTCCAGCCACGGTGCGTCTGGATCATCCGTCTTGATGGCCGAGCTCTTCCCGATGACGGGCCAGATCTCGTTCGTCGGCAGTGCGCTGCTCCACGGCGCGACGGTTGGCCAGTATGTGGTGAATCACAATGGCGGTATCTTGGGCCGCAAGCTCGACGCCGAGTTGCAGGATGACGCGGGCGACACGGTGGATGCCGTGCCGGCCTGGCATGCCCTTGAGCTCAAAGGCCCGGCATTCATGCTGGGGCCGACGGTGTTCACCGCGGCCTCGGTGATTCGACTCTTTGGGCCCTCGCACCTGGTCGACTTTCTGGTGGCCGGCGCGACCACCTACGACCACATGAACTATCCCTACGTCTTCCGCGTCACCGTCTCCGATTCGACCATGGCCAAGGGGATGGCTGCCTACGCCATCCATCGGCATCTTATGCACGAGGATTTCAACCAGTACCACAATGTATTCGGCGGCTGGGATGTCGTGCAGTTCGACAGCGCGGGCAAGCTGCACACGCTCTGGACGGCTAGCGCCTCGCTGATCGCGAACTATTAGGCGTGTCGGCGCGCGGCGACCTGGCACGGCCGGCCAGGTCGCCATCCCCAGACGGTGACAGGAACGGCGAGTAGCTCGCTGCCATTGCGAGATGTGGGTGAATGGACAGCTATTGTGCCACGTTGTGAGGCACCGGACCGCTCAACCTGGCCCCTCCAGTGACGCATGCTGTGAGCGTCCCAGGGCCGCGTCGTAGTCGCGCAGCCAGGCCATGGCCCGCTCGTACTTCTCGATGCTCAGGTTCTTGTAGGTCGAGACCCGGAAGCGCCGATGCAGTTCGCTGAAGAGGGAGGCGTAGTAGTTCTTCTGCTGCCCACTGCCCGCGCTCTGGCGCGTCAGCTCCTCGGCGATGGCCTTGATGGTCTCCTGCAATTCGGCGGCCTGTTCGTCGGTAATGACGTTGCCCGGATCGAGCCGGTCCTTGAGCGCTCTCACCTCGCGAATGGTTGCCCCCATCACCTGCGCCGCGCGATCCATACGCTCTTCCTGCACCACGAGGCGCTGTTCATGGTCGGACAGGGTGCCGCGTACCGCGAGCATCGCGGCGGTCTGGTCCTGTTGATAGGCCAGCTGTTGCTCGGCCAGCGTCGTGAGCGCCCGGCCCAACTCCGCGACCTGTTCAAGCGAGAGCAGCGCCGCATCCGTGGCTGACGCCGGGGTGGTCACGCGCTGGCTCCAACCGATCTCGGCCGCGAAGGCCTCCCAGACTTTCTGCCGCACCCAGCGCTTGAAGGTCACCAGGCGCGGGCGGACCTCGCTCTTGACACGGCTGGGTTCCAGGCCGGCGAGCCACAGGGGCACCGCCTCCAGGTGCAGGCACTGCATCACCTGGGGACCGCCTGGCGTCTCCAGGCGCACGGCCTGCAGCCGCTCCGCCATCACCTCGTCGCGGCGGATGCGGGCCACCTGGCCGTGCGGGGTGATGCCGAGCGCCTCGCACAACGGATTGAGGGGCAGGTAGATATCCTGCGCGACGCGCACCGCCAAGACCTCCTCGCCTTCGACCAGCACAACCTGCCGTTGGTCGGTCGGAATCAGCGCCGTCGTCTCGTCCCTCGTGCGCGGCATCATCTCTCCTTTCGGTGATCACGTTCGGCGCCGTGGCCGCCCGGCACACCGCCATTGCGCCTCGATTATACCGGCTTACGACCAAGGGTCACACGTGATGTGTGACCCTTGGCGCCCAAGCATCGCCCATCATGTGTGACCCCTTGCCCCATGACACACTCCACACGGTCGCCGCCACTCCCACCGCCGGCACTAGGGGAAGGTCCGGAAAAGGGCGCGCAGGTCGGGGGCATGCCGCGCGTCGCCCAACAGCGGCCTCACGCCCAGGATCTCCTGCACGGTACGCAGGAGGGCGCTGTGCGTGTAGGGAATGGCGCTCGCATACCCGCGGCCCTTGGCGGCGGGCGAGAGCGCGAGCAGGCCAATCGGGCCGTCCGTCCCGTTCTCCCCCTCGTCCCAGGTGATGAACAGCACACCGCCGCGCCGATACGCCGCCGAGCGCAGGATCGGCGGCACTGCCCGCGCTAACCAGGCGTCCGTCTGTTTGATCGGATCGTTCAGCGGGGAACAGGCGTCATGGCCGTCGTCGCACAGGTCCGGCGTGATGAAGGTGTAGCGCGCGACGGAGTTGCGCCGCAGGTCCGTGGCCAACGCGCCGTAGGGGCGGATGTGCGCGATACAGGTGGCGGCGTGGGGATCGCCGTGGGCCGTTATGTCCTCGAAGTACACGAAGGGGTCGTGCCGGACCGCATAGGGATACTGGTCGGTGAGGGGGCAGGTCGTCCCGCCGATGCCCTCCTCATAAGCGCGCCAGGAGAGACCGGCGTAGGACATCAGCGTGACGAGGTGCTGCGTGGTCGCGAGCGGATGGCTGGAGGGCGGCCCGTCGTCCAGCACCCCACAGTTGCTGCCAGCTTCGAGCCACAGATAATTGGGCAGGCTGGGATGCAGACCGGGCGGGTTGTAGTACCGGGTGGCGTGTGAGGCCAGGGGGAGGAGGGTGTGGTTGAGGTAGGGCGCCGCCGGGTTGCCGGCGAAGCTGGACCAGTTATGGTTCTCCAGCACGATCAGGAAGACGGTGTGCAAGGCCTGGCGACGGGGCATCACCAGGTGGACCTGGGGCGCCGGTCCGACCGTGCAGGGGCGACCGGCGGCACAGGCTCCCAGCGCGCACAGGGCGGCGAGGCGGTGGGAGGCCAGCCAGGGCACGGCCCGGCTGGCCCCGCCCAGGAGGGCGACCGCGAGGAGGCCGACCGCGGCGACGCGCAGCAGAGCGGTGAGGCGCATAGCTGCATCTTCGCACATCGGCACGGAGGCGGTGCGGCACACGATATGCTGATCGGATCTCTGTGATGGTGGGCACACCAGGGGCCGGCGATCCCGACTCAATGCTCGTCCGGTCGCACCGGCGCCGCTGACGATGAGGACATTGAACCCATCTACGACGCGAGAGTGATTCTGCGGTGCGTCGCGTTGGTGCCCTCCACTGGCCGAACTCATCCATACGATGGGCGATGACGGGAAAGGCAGCGGACAGACAGGAGGCGGTCATGGAGCGGGCGAGCGAGGGATGCAGGCGGTCAGGTCGGCACCCGGCCCGGGTCGGGCCCGGGGGTTGCGCGATCGGCGCCGCCGCGGACGGCCCCACCCGGCCGGACGGACAGCACGGGAGGGCCGCATGAGCCAGCCGATCGCACACCAGCCGGCGCTGCTCTTCGACCTCGATGGGACGCTAGTGGACAGCGTCTACCAGCACGTGCTGGCCTGGCGCACGGCGCTCGAAGAGGCGGGCATCGCCCTCTCCGTCTGGCGCATCCACCGTCGCATCGGCATGAGCGGCGGCCTCTTCGTCCAGGCCCTGGTCCGCGAGACCGGATGCGCCCTCGCGCCGGAGGAGGCCCGGCGGCTGCAGGACGCCCACGCGCGCGCCTACCTTGCGCAGCACCAGCAGGTGCGCCCTCTCCCCGGTGCGCGCGAACTCCTCCAGCACCTGACCGAGAGCGGGCTCCGCTGGGCCATCGCCACCAGCGGCTCGCAGCGCACCGCCGGCCCGGCCCTGGCGCTGCTGGACCTGCCCGGCGAGACTGTCGTCGTCACGCGCGACCAGGTGCCCTTCGCCAAACCCGATCCCCATCTCTTCCTCGCCGCGGCGGAGCGGCTCAGCGTGGACGTGCAGAACGCGCTCGTCGTCGGCGACAGCGTCTGGGACATGCTCGCCGCCCAGCGGGCCCGTGCCCTGGGCGTCGGCCTGCTGTCGGGCGGCTATGGGCGCGAAGAACTGGAACGGGCGGGCGCCTTCCGGGTCTACAATGATCCGGCCGACCTGCATGCGCACCTCGACGAACTGGGCATCAGGGTGCCCAATGCGCTGTGACGATCGCAAGCAACCCACTTCTTGCAGCCGCGTGGAGCAGACGTCCGTCGACGGACGCCCGACACACCTCGCCGCTGTCTGCTGCACCTGGCGCAGCCGACAGCGCCCGCGGTAGGGCACGGCTGGGGCCGCCCGACGCGCGGAAGAGGCAGGAGCATGACGCCGTTACATCGGGGCTGCACGAACAACCACGATCCAGTTGGGGACCGGTGTCACCTGCCCGATGCTGCGCTATCATCCGGCGATCATTGCGCAGGCCACGGCCACGCTGGAGTATCTGGCCAGATGGCCCCGGACGCCCGTATGAACGCGGGTCGTTTAGCGCGGTGCTGACCACTCGGCGCCAAGGGACGGTGGCGACAACGCGCCACGCCGGAGTTCGTCCCCTTCGCCCACGACGTGACTTCCTGCGGTGCGCGGACCGGAGCCGTGATACTGTGCGTTCTGTTGCATCGGAGTCTGCCGTACGCAGCCTTGGTCTGTGGTAAGGCCCGTCCTTATCGCGCCGCTCTCTGGTAGCATTGTGGGAAGAGGGAACGACCTGCAGCGACATGGCGGAGGCACAACGGCTTCAAAGTGGCTAAGGATATGGGTAAGAACACGAGCGCTCCGTATCTCGTGGCCGTCGCAGGGAGGAAGGGCGGCGCCGGGAAGACCACGACGGCCTATAATCTGGCGGGCACGTGGCGCCAGCGCGGCCGGCGCGTGCTGCTGGTAGACCTGGATCCACAGGCTTCGCTGACGCGCCTCCTGTTCGGCGAGACCGCCGCCTCCATGGAGGGCATCGGATCGCGCATCATCGCGCCCGCCAAGGGGCTCGATGGTCTGTCGCAGCCGGTCTGCGACGGCATCGACCTTTTCCCCGGCGACCGGGCCATTGAATCGGCCACCTTCGCCCTGGTCGACAACCCAACGGCCCCCTTCCGCCTGCGCAAGCTCCTGGCGCCGGTGTGTAGCTATGACATCATCGTGTTAGACACTCCGCCGCATCTCGGCTTCGCCCTGAATCTGGCCTTGCTCGCGGCCCACCTGGCTATCTTTCCGACTCGCCTCATGCAGCAGGATGTGGATGCCCTCTCCGACACCTTGGACCTGCGGGCGGAGCTGGAAGAACTCGGCGGTGCGGCGCGCTATCTCGTCGTGCCCAACGAGGTGCGTCAGGATCGCAACGATCAATACCAACTGCGCGTCCTCGCCGAGGCATTCGGACCCACGCTCAGCGCGCCCATTCCGCACGCCGTGGCTATCAAGTACGCCCTGAACCAACGACGACCGGTTGTCGACTACGATGCGCGCTCGGCGGCCGCACTGGCCTACGCGGCCCTCGCGGACCGGGTGGAGGCAGTACGCGATGGCTCGATCTAGCGCCACGCCGATCCCGGTTGTCCTCGGCCGCTCCCAGGCTCCGCGTCCGGTGGTCACGCCCGATACAGCGCGCCACGCGGAGGGTGAACGGGCCCTTCAATTTGCCCTCTCGGTGCCAATCGAGCAAATCGTACCCGACCCGGATCAGCCCCGCAAGACCTTCGATGCCACGCGGCTTGCCGAACTGGCCGCGTCGATCGCCGAACACGGCATCCTGCAGCCGCTGCTGGTGCGCGAGGCCGGGTTCCTCGATGACAGTCGTACCCGCTACATGATCGTGGCCGGCGGGCGCCGCTACGTCGCGGCGCAGCAGGCCGGGCTGACGCGGCTACCGGTGATCGTGCGCGATACCGAGCAGGCCGAGATGCGCCTCCTCCAACTTCTGGAGAATCTCCAGCGACAGGATCTCGATCCCATCGAGGAAGCGCGCGCCATGAAAGAGGTGCAGGACCATCGCCACCTCAGCGTGCGCGATCTGTCCGCCATGCTGCACCGTAGCCTCGGCTACATCTCCGAACGCCTGAGCCTCCTCGAGTACACGGAGATCGAGGAGGCGGTCGCCTCGCACGCGGTGACGCGCTCCGCCGCCGCCGAGATCGCCCGCGAGACCGACCACGCGGCACGTCGTGAGCTGCTGCGACAGGCCCGGGAGAATCGACTCGGCCGTCAGGACATCCAGCGCCTTCGTCGAGAACATCGCGAGGCGCTGGCCCCCACCGCGCCGCATGAGCGCACGCTGCGTGACGTGGCCGGGGAATTGGGCGCGACAGAGGACGAGGTCGCCGAAGCCGCGCGAGCTCGCAAGGAGGAGCCGGAGCTTTCATCGGCCGAGGCGCTGACCCTCGCCATGCATCGTTCGCACGCGCTCGATGAACTCGGTAATGCGACGCCTGCCTCTATCCTGCCCGACTTCGCGCGCGACGAAAGCCTGCACACTCTGATCCGAAACGCCGGGGGCGCGAGGGTGCTGATACGGTTCCTGGAATGGATGGAGGAGAACAATGTGGCGCGCGAGGCTCTCCTCGTCTACTTGCGCACATTGCCCGATCGGTCGTGGTGAGCGTTCGAAGTTCGAACACTTATCCACAGGATGCACAACTGTGGATAAGTGTTCGAACTTCGAACGCAGCGTGCCGTCAACAGCCCGCGCACCGGCGGCGAACCACCTCACCCAGGGGCAACCACAAACTCGACTTTGATATCGCCGTGCCCCAGTCGCTGCAGTACTGACTCCACGCGACCGCGGAGCTTGTTATCCAGCCAATCCTTATGGAACGGCTTCGGTACGGCGACGCGCAACGAGTTTCCGTCTTGATGAACAACATAAGTGTGAGCGAGCCAGGTATTGAAGTTCTCGGGCGTCAGCACGTGGCGCAACTCCTCGAGGGCCCGGAGCCAGATCGGGTGCATGTCCGATGCCCGCACCGATCCTGCACTGCCGGCCGGCATATCCCGCGAATCCACGTGGTCGGATGAGCTTACGCGCGCTGGATGCTCCGAGCTGTGGCCAGTCCGGCGCGTCTTCCGGTGCGTGCGCCGTGCTGCCTCTTGTCGCGGTGAATGTTGATCCGGATGCAGCAGGCTCTCCAACGTGGCGAAGAAATATGGCATGAGATTCTTGCGCGGCAGCCGGCCCGAGTCACTCCGCGTCTTGACAATGCTCGCCTGATAGGCCCGAGTCAGCGCCTTGGCTTCAAAGAGTACTTGCACAAAGTCCGGCAGGGGGAGATTGGACTCTCGCATCAGGTTGTAGGCGCGCGTGACACTGGCGCGAGTCGTGGCCTCGTCGCCAAACTCACGGCCGATATCATCGATGGGGCGAACAAGGTCCTGATAATCGTCATCGACCCGCAGTTGCGATGATGGCCGAGGTTCCGTTGGCCCCGGTACCACGTGCACGTCCGCCGACGTGCCCATCGAAGTTTCGATACCATCTGTATCTTGGGCAACTGTAAATTGTTCTACTGTATCTTGTGGGCTGACTCTCGTAGACTCCCGGGGCCGACGCTGATCGACTCCGAGGGTGGATGGTGATCGACTCCCGGGGCGACGAGAATCGATTCCGGGATGGATTCTAGTCGACCCCCGGGTCGATTCCAGTCCACCCCCTGGCCCGGTTGGAAAACTCGGGATATTGCTACTCTCTACCTTGATGTTCAGCGCATAGAGCGTGGGCTGCGAGCCGTACATGGGGTCATCTTGCTGTTGCCGCACGATCAGATTCTTCGTCTCCAACGAGTGCAGGGCCTTGAGCACGGTTGAGCGCTCCAGTCCGGTGCCCCAATCCAGACGCCGGCCGTCTCTGGTCACGATTCCGCCACAGAGTTGGGGGATGCTGATCGCGTCGGCCGACTTCTTGAACCCGAACGTGCGCCGCGTGATGTAGAGGAGGACTTTGAGCTCGGCTCCCGTGAGAAAGGCCATGATCCAGTCGAAGATCTCGTCCGGCGTCTGCGTGTATGTCGGGGCGCGGATTCCTTCAAACCGCGACCAATCAATCGTCGGGAGGTTGATAGCCTCGGATTTCCGGGGCATCATCGACCTCCAGATCGTCTAATTGGGCATTTCTGGCTGCCCGCCCCCTGGCGAGCGCATAGGCCCACCCCAGGTGATTGACAACCGTTCCCGTCGCTGCTATGCTTGGCATAGATGACGGGAGTCTTTCCAATCACAGAAAGCCTCCTTATTGGTCGCTAGACCCAATGGAGTTGGCGCTCCATAGGTTCGTGGCCCTTCGTGTCGGTTCTGGTGATGAGCTTGGCGGTTCGAGCACCAGATCCTGATAGCATTGACAAGCGAGAGGGACTCACCGGTTGGCGCCGGTGGGTCCTTCTCTATTGCGATGGCCTCTGGGCCATCTATGTGTTCTACGTACAGTTCATCCCAAGACTCCTATGCACGGTGGCACGAGAGCAGTGCAGGTGAAGGGCGATCAGGCGCAGACCTCGTCCTTGCGGGGACGTCCCCTCTTTAGATGCGTAACCGACTGAAGGTCGGATTCTTCAATGAACCAGTAGTTACCGAGTTTGACGGCCGGCAGGCGCTTATCATGCACCCACTGCCACACGCGAATGCGTGAAACACCGACTCGCGCAGCCGCTTGAGGGATTGAAAGCAATTGCGTGGCCACCATGCTCTGCCCTTCTGCTCATCGTATACCGTGGTTGCATGATAACGTTGGTTAAGGATTTTTTCAAGACAGTTGTCAGGAAGGCCTCGGCGGTGCAGATGTTCGCCGAGTTCGGTCTTCGCACAGCAGCGGCTAGCGGCGACGGCGTACGACGGCGCGGATAGGGCCACCCGGTTGCAGGACGAACGCAGGCGTCGGCACGACCGTCTGCCCCGGCACCAGCGCCACCTCATGGCGTTGCAGCCACGTTGCCAGCGCCAGGTGCAACTCCATGAGAGCGAAGTGATTGCCGATGCAGACGTGCGCCCCAGCCCCGAATGGCAGATACGCATACCGCGGCAGAGCCTGCTCACCCGCCGGGCTGAAGCGCTCCGGCTCGAAGGTCTCGGGTCGCGCGTACAGGTCGGGCCGGCGGTGCATCGTGTACACGGAGAGGAACACCAGCGCGCCCTTCGGCACCCTGTAGCCGTCCACGCTCGTCTCGGCGAGCGCCTGGCGCGAGATCACGTAGGCGGGCGGGTACAGGCGCAACGTTTCCTTGATCACCTGCAAGGTGTACGGCAGGCGGGGCAGGTCGGCGAGGGTGGGGCAGCGGCCCGGCACCGCCGCGTCGATCTCGGCCTGCACCCGCGCTTGGATCTGGGGCTGCCGAGCCAGTTCGTACAATGCCCAGCAGAGTGTCTTGGCCGTAGTTTCGTGGCCGGCGACGAAGACCGTCACCGCTTCGTCGAACACCTCCCGGTCGCTCAAGCTTGCCCCATCCTCGTCCTGCGTCCGCACGAGCAGGGAGAGCAGATCGGTCCGCCGGTCGAGGTCGGCGGCGGCCCGCCGCTCGGCGATCATGGCACCGACGCGCCGGTTGACCAGCGCGATAGTCGCGCGGGCGTGCCGGTGTCGCGGCGTCGGCCACCACAGGGGTGGGGTGACGAAGTGGCCGATCACGTAGTTGATGTAGGCCATGTTGTTGGCGATGGCGGCGGCCAGCTCGTCGGTCTGGTCGAACACATCGACGTCGAACAGGGTCTTGCCGGCGATGCCCATGGCCAGGGCGGTGCTCTCCTTGGCCAGGTCGATCACCGCGCCATCCGCCCAATCCCGCTGGGCGCGCTCGGCATAGGCTACCATGGTCTGGGCATAGGAGGCGATGTGCCGGGGCGTGAACGCCGGGGCCATGAGCTTGCGGTGGCGGCGGTGCGCGTCTCCTTCCAGTGTGAGCAGGTTCTCGCCGGCCACGCGGTGCAGGGCCCGGAGGACCACGGAGGTCTTGCCGAAGGCAGCCCCGCGCTCGACGAGGACGGCCTGGAGGAGGTGCGGCGCGTTGAAGAGGATGGTCGGGAGGGGGCCGAGGCGGAAGAGCGCGGCGTCACGGCCCTGCTGCGCGACATCGCGCAGGAACCCCAGGCGGTCCCGGTTGAGGCGAGCCATGCTGCCCCAGGGCGGCTCGCCGGCCAGGCGCGGGATGGGCTTCGTCATCGCCGCGGTAGTCATCGTCGTGGGCCTTGATGCAGGGCGATCCGCGTCCAGGGCGGTGGCGCCGGCACCGCGCGGTATGTCTGTTTCATGCTCAGAGCCTCCAGGGTCATTATGCCACGCCGGCCCGATCGTCCCGCGTTGCCTCCATCTCCTCGCACGCGGGGTCACCCCGTCGCTATAATGGACGTGCGACGGCCCCAAATTCTCGCCCTGCCCGTAGCGCGGGCCGTCACGCTGGAGCAGGAGCCCGGACGCGGGGGAGCGCGATGGCCTATGAGCAGCCCGGGGTTTCGGTTCGTGCCGGGGGCGGAGATCGACCGCTTGCAGTTGACGCACCGGGAGATCCCCGAGTCGGTCGAGGAGGCCTTGCGGGCTCAGGGCAACGGCCAGGAGGTAAAGTAGCAGAGGTGCGGAGCATGACACGCGAGTTTGAGTACATCGTCGTCGGCCTGGGTGGCCTGGGAAGCGGCGCGGCCTACTGGCTGGCGCGGCGAGCTGGCAAGGCGGTGCTCGGTCTGGAACAGTTCGAACTGGGCCACGAGCGCGGCGCCTCCGAGGATCATTCGCGTGTTATCCGTTACTCGTATCATGCCCCGTACTACGTCGAGCTGGCCCAGCACGCCTTCGCTGCCTGGCACGAGCTGGAGGCGGATGCCGGAGAGACGTTGCTGGTCAACACCGGCGACCTTCAGATAACGCCGCCGGGCGGAGCTGTGCCACTGTCCGACTACATCGACAGCATGACCGCCCACGATCGGCCCTTCGAGTTGCTCGATGCGGCCGAGATCATGCGCCGCTGGCCACAGTTTCACCTTGATGATGGCGTCAGGGCGCTCTATTCTCCCGAGGGCGGCATCGCCCCGGCCAGCAAGGGCAATGCGGCGCACGCGCGCCTGGCCCGCCGCTATGGCGCCACCCTGTTGGAGGGCACACCCGTCACGGCCATCAGGCCGCTGGCGGACGGGGTCGAGGTGGCGACCGCGGAGACCACCTATCGCTGCCGTCGGCTGGTGCTGACGACCGACGCCTGGACCAATCGTCTGCTCGAGCCACTGGATCTGCGGTTGCCGCTCACCATGACCCAGGAGCAGGTCACATACTATGCGTCGCCGCACCTGGAGGAGTTCCGGCCCGGCCGCTTCCCGATCTGGGGCTGGCTCGACGATCCTTTCTTCTACGGCGTCCCCGTGTACGGCGAGGAACGCGGCGTCAAGGCCGCGCAGGATGCGGGCGGACGCGCGGTCACGCCGGAGACCCGTACGTTCGACCCCGATCTCGCGATGCTGGAGCGAGTGAGCGCCTTCGTGCAGCGCACGCTGCCGCGGGCGTACGGGCCCGTCCTGTACAGCAAGACGTGCATCTACACCATGACCCCGGACCGCGATTTCGTCATCGACACGCTGCCGGGTTATCCGCAGATCGCGCTGGCCCTCGGCGGCGGCCATGCCTACAAGTTCGCCGGGCTGATCGGCCGCATTTTGAGCGACCTGGCCATCGACGGCACGACCTCTTATAACATCGGGCCCTTCGACTACGAGCGGCCCATCCTGCAGATGGCCGAGCCTCCCAGGAACTTCATGCTCAAGCGGTAACCTGCCTGGACTCCCCTTTGACCACCGGCGCGATGGCCACGATATGGGCCGGACCCGTCGCGCAGCATCCCCCGATGATCTGGGCGCCCATCTCCCGCCACGCCCGGGCGAAGGCCGCGTACCTCTCCGGGCCGTAGGTGTCCTGGTCGATGGTGTGCCACTGTTCGCCCCGTTTGGTCCCGAAGGTCGGATTGCGGTCGTACCCGATATTGGCGTAGCAGCCGATCGGCCCCGCGAACGCCCGGCGCAGCCGCGGCAAGCCCGCCGAGATGGCCTCAGGCCGGCTGCGTACCGGCAGTATATCAAGAAGGGTCTCGGAGGTCTCGGGTCTCAGGCCGTGCCGTCAGACACAACGTGGCTCGCCGGATCCGAGCGCGCCGCACGCGCGTAGAGGACCAGCCCCAGCACCACCACTGCGCCGCCCAGCCCCTGCACCGCGCGCAACCGCTCGCCCAGTAGCAGCGCGGCGATGGCGATCGCCACCAGCGGTTGCAGGTAGGTGTAGGCCGCCGTGCGCGTCGCCCCCAGCCGCTGGATGGCGTAGTTCCAGGCCAGTTGTCCTACTACCGTCGAGCCCAGGACCGTGAAGGCGGTCGCCGCCAGTACCGGCGGCGTGAGGGCCGCGCGCGGCGTGCTAAGGAGCGCAGGCAACCCCGCCGGGAGCAGGGTCAGTCCGCCGCACAGGGCCAGCCAGGTCGTCACGCGCAGGGCCGAGTACGCGCGCAGGGGCCGCTTGGCCAGGATCGCGCCCAGACCTAGCGCCGCCGCGGCCCCCAGCGTGAGCAGGGCGCCCGGCCACGAGGCGCTCAGCCTTCCCCCGCCGCCCGCGACAGCCAGCATGACCCCGCCCAGCGCCACCCCCAGCGCGCCGGCCGCCCCACGGCTGAGGGGCTCGCGTGCCCACAGGGCGGCCATGGTGGCGGTCAACAGGGGGGTCGTGGCCAGGATGATGGCGGCGAGGCTGGCGCTGATCAGGTGCAGGCCGAGCAGGAAACCGACCTGGTTGAGCCCGATGCCGACGGCGCCCGCTAGGGCCACGGCCGGCAGGTCGGCCCGGCGCAGGCCCATCGAGCCCTCGCGCCGGCGCAGCAGGGCTAGCAGGATGCTGCCGGCCAACAGATAGCGCAGCACGCCGAAGCCCAGCGGGGGCAGAGCGCGTACCGCGACCTTGGCGCTGACGATGTTAGCACCCCAGATAAGCATGGTGAGCAGCATCACCGCATCGGCGCGGGTGAGGGCGGGAGACGCCGGCGAGGCCGAGACCGGAGCACGCCGAGGCGAGGGTCGCATAGCCCCTATGATACAGCCTGCGCCGGACCGAGGCCGGCGTCCGGACATCCTCCGCTGCTCGGCGCCGCGGCCACGGGCCGGGGCCGGATCGGGCATAGTGAAGTGCCGCGGTAAACGCGCCGCCTGGTGTAGGTCGATCACGAGTGGGACCCGGGCGCGCACTTCACCGGCGCCACGCCGCCGGTGGTGGTGGCCACGGCGCTGGACGACTACATGCCGCTGACCCGGCCACCTTCTGCGTGTGCGCGGTGGCCGGGCACGGGACGCCGGGGGGCTATCGAGCCACGATCATGGTGCGCAACGTCCACCCGCACGCGACCCCCGACCATTAGGGCCGCCTGGACGACGCCCTAGCCGGGCTAAGCAGGTATTCAAAACTTTGGCATACCCGATTGAGCGTCATGGCCGCCAAGAAACGCGCCGGACGTATGCGCATGTGCTTAGACGGGATGAATATGCACGTCGATCACGTCGCCTCTCCCCTGCCGTCTGAATAGCATATGCCTCCGCTGCCGATAGCCGGCTCGGCCGCGCTTGCCCTGTCGGTCATCTCGCGTTTCCACTCACCTCTGCCGGCGCTCGCCGAGCGCCGGCAGCCGGTCATGGCCAGCTACTGCCGGGCTTGGCCAGGATGCCTTTGCCCATGAAGATGCGCTCGTCGAGGTCCGTGATGCCGCGCAGCGCGCATGAGTACACCGTGAACCACTCCAGCGGGATCAGCAGCGCGAACGGCGTCAGCAGGGGATGAAGTCCTGGCGCATCCGCGGCGGCATCGAAGACGACGGCATCAACGCCCTGGCTGCGCACGAAGGCCAGCACACGCTCGCCGATCTCGCGCTGCTCGTCGCCGGCCAGCAGGACTACCATCGGCGCCGTGTTGCGGTCGAGCATCTCGTTAGGGCCGTGGCGGAACTCCGCGCTGTGGATGATCGAGCCGTGGACGCGGATATTCTCCATGAAGACCGTGAGCGCGAACTTGTAGCCCAGGCCATAGAGCGAGCCGGCCGCCAGGACGTAGAGCACCGTGGCGTCGCGCAGGCGCTCGGCGTGGGTGCGGGCCGGCGCCTCGGTGGCCCGGTAGACCGCGCCGAGCGCGGCGGGCAGCCCATCGAGCGCGGCGAGGAGCGCGGGCGCCTCCGCCGAGCCGTCGAGCCGCGCCCACTCCAGGGCGAGCAGATAGACGAGCAACAGCGGGGCGGCGTAGAGGGCGATCGACTCATACGGGATGGCCCGCGAGGCCTCGCGGGCCATCGTATTATCCAGGGTCTTGGTGAAGGCCACGGTCGTGGCGCCGCGCTCTCGCGCGAAGCGCAGCGCGGCCACGGCGTCCTCGGTGTCTCCAGAGTAGGAGGCCAGCACCACCAGGGCGCCGGCGTCGACGGCGGGCGAGGCGCGACCGGTAAACTCGTAGGCCGTGAGCGCCTGAGCCGGCAGGCGCGTCAGGCGGTTGAACAGATACTCGCCCGAGTAGAGCAGCGCGTAGGAGCCGCCGCAGCCCACGAAGAAGACGCGCGCGATACCCTGAGCGCGCAGCCGCGCGGCCAATTGCCGCACCTCGTCGCCGCGTTCGCGGTGCAGGCGCGCCAGGTCGCTCTCGAGCACCTTGGCGGTAAAGAAATCGCTCGCGATGGCCCTCTCCAGGCCGGGAATATCCTCTCTTGTCGTCGTCACCCTACCTCCCCTGCGCGCATCTCAGCGCACTGTCTTGCACAACATGCCCGGGGCCTTGTCGGTTCGCGGCCATGGAGATCGCGCCGCCATCACGCCGCTTCCACCCGCACCAGGTCGCCGAGCGGGGCCAGCACGTCGGCCGGCACGGCGTGATCGGTGATGACCATGGCCAACTCATCGATGCGGCAGAATTGCGCAAAGGCCTGACGGGCGAACTTGGTATGATCGGCCACGAGGATGGCCTCGGTCGCGGCGGCGATCATGGCCCGTTTAACGGCCACCTCGAGCAGCGTACGCGTCGAGGCGCCGCGCGCCGGGTCCACGGCATCGGCACCCATGAAGGCGCGATTGGCGCGAATACCGGAGAAGAACTCCTCGGTCTGCGGGCCGAGCAGCGAGAAGGTTCCTTCCTGGAGAATGCCCCCGGTCACCACCAAGGTGATCTCCGGCAGCAGCGCGATCTCGCCGCCGATCTTGAGGTCGTTCGTCACCACGGTCAAGCCGCGCTTGCCGCGCAGATGCGTCGCGATGTGGAGCGTCGTCGTGCCGCCGTCCAGGATGACAACCTCGCCGTCGCGCACGAGCGCGGCGGCGCGCCGGCCGATGCGGCGCTTGACCTCCTCATTGTCGCGCCGTTTGAGAGCATAGGGCATCTCCACGGAGAGCGACCCTTCCGGCACCAGGGCACCACCCCAGGAGCGCGCGAGCAGCCCATCGGCGGCCAAGGCTGCCAGATCGCGCCGCACAGTCATGCGTGAGACGTCGAACAGGGCGCTCAATTCGGACACCTCGGCGCGCCCGTGGCGTCGCACGTGGTCGGCGATCCTGCGGCGCCGTTCCTCCGCCAGCATTGTCTCCCCTCCGTAGTTGGCGCGCCACTCACCCGCGGGCCCACGTGCCGCCGCGGCCCGCATCCCAGGCTCGCCCTACGAATACCGACATTATATATGCACGTGCGTTTCTGTGTCAACGTGTTCGTTTTGGGCGAGTGCAGCGGCCGAAGACGCCGGCAGCGATAAGG
>Ga0070738_10004887_pt1 | contig 15494 bp, 13 predicted proteins | sample Coa_R2_2_FD_66446 | JGI IMG/M metagenome (GOLD analysis project Ga0070738, IMG submission 66446) | Surface soil microbial communities from Centralia Pennsylvania, which are recovering from an underground coalmine fire - Coalmine... | ecosystem: Environmental > Terrestrial > Soil > Unclassified ...
GAGCGCATGGATGTCCATGCCGATTATCTTTCCGGCGGCGAGCAGCAGATGGTCGCAGTCGCGCGCGCCATGTCGGGCAATGTCAAACTGCTGCTGCTCGACGAACCGTTCGAGGGGCTTGCGCCCGCGGTCACGCTGGAACTGTTCAAGGTCTTCGATCAGCTGCGCCAGCAGCTCTCGATCGTGATCGTGGAGCACAATCTCGATCTCGTGCTGGCGCTCGCTGACCGCGTCTTTGCGCTCGAACGCGGCGCCGTATTCCATGAGGGACCTGCCAGGCCGCTGCTGACCGATCTCGGCTACCGCAAGCGGATTCTGTGGCTGTGAGGCGAGGCGCACCCGAACGCCCGCGTCGATCAGTGAGGCTGGGAAGAGCGCCGGTGCACGCGTGAGCTATTGCCGGGTGTGGCGACCGCGCCCGCACTTGGTGTATCATGTGGTGATGCGCTGATGAAGCCTCTGCCCTCCTCACCCAACCGGAATGAGGCGGGGCAAAGCTACTCCTCACCACGACTGGCGATCGATCGCTTTAGAGGTTGTGTCGTGGCGCCAGAACAATCCGCCAATGTAGCAGCGAGTACGGCGGGTTGGAATCGGAACGATGTTCGAACACCCCTTCCACAGGCGTTCCGATGGAGACGGTTTGCATAGGGTCACCCGGCAGATTTCCGACCATCCGGACGCCGCCGGCATGCGGAATCTCCACGAGGACGGCGAGGTACGGACCGTGCTGCTTCAGGACCGGGTGCGAAGGATGCCAAACCCGCTCCCAGCTGAAGATCCGTCCATGAGGATCAATTTCCGTCCATTCGGGATCGAAGGCGTGGCAGCAATGACAGATCCACTCCGGCCCAAATTGCCAGGTGCTGCAGCGGCTGCACCGTTGCACCATCAGCCTGCTGCGGCGCAGCGCCGCCCAGTACGGCGCCGACAGGCCATCAGGCTCCGCAATCGGAATGGGCAGGCCATCGGGAAGATAGGTCAGGCGCCCGTCGCTGCTCACAGCGTCGCCTCCGAGCCGAGGAGAAGATTGCTGACCGGCGTCACCATGGGGCCGCCGATGACCATGGCCACATCGTTCCGCTTCGCCTGACTGGTCGAGACGCCGCGCACCTGGCGCACCGCCTCGAGCACCAGTTCGAAACCATGCATGTAGCATTCGGCGAGATTTCCGCCGCTGGTGTTCAGCGGCAGGCGCCCGGACGGAGCCCTCAAATTATCAAACGTCAGAAATTCGTTGGCTTCCTCCGGCTTGAAGAAGCCGTGCTCCGCCAGCGCCATCACCACGCCGCCCGTGAAGTTCTCGTAGCACTGGACGACGCCGACATCGGATGGGCCAAGATCAGCCATCGCGTAGAGATCAGGCGCCACCGTCTCGAAGTTGGCGCTGGCATAGAGCGGCGAGTTGTGGGGCACCGCTCCCGTGCGATAGCCGGATCCGACCGCCGCACCGAGCAGGTAGACCGGCTTGTTGCGAAACTCCTTGGCGCGCTCGGCCGGCACCAGCACGAGCGCGGCGGCGCCGTCATTCTCCATGCAGCAGTCGTAGAGATGAAAGGGCTCGGCGATCCAGCGCGACGCATCATATTTGGCCGCATCCAGCGGCTTCCCGTACATCACCGCGCGCGGATTGGCCTGCGCATGATGGTAGGATGCGAGCGCGATCGCGCGCAATGCCTCCTGCCGCACGCCGTGCTCATGCATGTAGCGACGCACGCGCATGGCAAAGCGCTGAGGCGGCGCCAGCACGCCGTAAGGCATCAGGTAGGCCTTCTCGCCCGAGATGGTGTCGATGCCGGTCGTCTGCCCGAACCGGCCATATTGACCCTGCGCGAGCGAGCGGAACACCACAACGCAGTCGGCAAGGCCCGCGACAATCGAAGCGGCTGCATTGGCAACGGCCGCACAACAACCGCCGCCACCTCCGCCCCATTGCATGGTGGCAGCACGAAGCCTTCGCGTGCCAAGTGCCGCGGCAAGCCGCGAGGCCTCGCTGCGGTCGTCGCTATAGGAGGCAAAACCATCGATCTCGCGCGGATCGATGCCTGCGTCGTTGCAGGCCGCCAAGATCGCTTTCAGCGCCAGCTTGAATTCCGGATCGGGTGATGCGCCATGATGATAATAGTCCGTTTCGCCGATTCCGATAACGGCGACACGGCCCCTGAGCGTTCGCTCGGCCCGCCCCCGCCAACTCATGCCTGGAAGTCCCCTCGTCGCGGTCCTGCCGCCCCAGCGCCGAACGCACCTGCCTCGGCAAGCCGTGCAAGACGCGCATCGTCGTAGCCGAGCTGCTCGCGCAGAACCCGTTCTGTGTGCTGTCCAACGGCGGGGGCGGCCACGGGATCCGCAATTGGCGTGCCCGAATAACGGATCGGCAGGCTGACATTCGGGATCCAGCCGAGTTGTTCGTGAGGTATCCGCGTGACGAGACCGCGCTCCCGGGCCTCCGGCGAGCGGATGGCCTCTCCGACGGTCCGCACCTGGCCGCAGGGAACGCCGGCTGCGCGCATCCGTGCTTGCCAGTATGGCCAGGGCTGCCGCGCAAAGACTTCACCGAGAATTGCGAACAGCTCGTCCCGGCGCCGGATGCGGTCGGGGCCAGTCGCGTAGATCTCGGCCGAGGCGAGATCGGCGCGATCGATCACCTGCGCCATCAGGCGCTGGAAGATCTTGTCGTTTCCGCAATTGATGTAAAAGGCGCAATCCTGCGCCAGAAACACGCCCGACGGGCAGGTATCCGGACTGGTATTGCCGTGACGCTGCGGATTCACCCCGCTGAACAGGTGCTGCATCGTGGCATAGCCCGTCATCAACACCGCATTGTCGAATAGCGAGACTTCGATCGCCTGGCCAAGGCCGCTACGTTCGCGGGCGACCAGCGCGCCGAGAATCGCGTTGCACGCCATCATGGCCGTGCTGATGTCCATGACCGGCGACAGCGCTCGCACGCCCTCGCGGTCGGCATAGCCGTTCATCGACACGAAGCCGCTCTCGACCTGCGCGATCGGATCGAAGCCGAGCCGATCCGCAAACGCGCCTTCGCGCCCGTAAGCCGATACGGAGCAGTAGATGATGTCGGGCCTCATCTTGCGACAGGCCTCATAGTCGAGCCCGAACCGCTCCATGACGCCGGTCGAGAAGTTCTCGACGACGACGTCGGCGGTCGCGATCAAGTCGCGCGCGACCGCAATGCCGTCTGGTATCTTGAGATCGAGCGCGACGCTCTGCTTGTTGCGATTGGTCCAGACGAACGGCGCGCCCTGCTTCAGCTCGGGATGCACAGGCGGATAGCGGCGAAGATCGTCGCCGCGGCCGGGGGGCTCGATCTTGACGACCTCGGCGCCCATGTCGGCCAGGATCATCGTCGCGAACGGCCCGGCGATGAAGTGGGAGAAATCGACAACCCGTATCCCTTCCAGCGCTTTCGGCGCACCGGGGCGGCGTGGCGTATGCTCGGGAAACTCAGCCTCGATGTTGTCCAACATGTTGCATCCATTCTTTCGCGAGCTGTAAACCGCGAGCCATCCAGGGTATTTCAGAGATCAAGCACGAGCGTTGCGGATTTCGCGCCCGAGCAGCAGATCATCATGGTCTTGTTTGCCGCATGTTCTTCCTTGCTGAGGAACTGGTCGCGATGATCGGGTATGCCGTCGATCACGCGCGTCTCGCAGGTTCCACAGACACCTTCGGCGCAGGCGTGGTTGGCAGCTACTCCTGCATCCAGCAGCGCGTCCAAAATGGTCTTGCCGGCTTCCACCGCGATCGTCCGATTGCTGCGCGCAAGCTTGACCTCGAAACCACCTGCGATCGCAGGCGGATCCTTGGCCTGAAAATACTCCACATGGACACGATCGGCGGGGCGCCCGGCGGTCACCGTCTCGAACGCTTCGAGCATCGGCTGCGGTCCGCAGCAGTAGAGATGAGCCTGCGCCGGCGCCTGTCTTGCGATCGCGGCCAGATCGAACACCCGCCCGGAACGCTCGTCATCGAAATCGAGGCACACGCCGATGTGCCCGTTCGACCTCAGCGCCTCGATCTCGTCCAGGAATGCTGCTGCGGATCGCGTCCTGGCGGCATAGACGAGCTCGAACGAGCGGCCCAGCGCGTCAAGACGGCGCGCCATCGACAGAAGTGGCGTAATTCCAATTCCGCCGGCGATCAGGAGCGAGTGCCCGGCCTCTTCGCAGAGCGCGAAGTTGTTGCTCGGCTTGGACACCCTGACGATGTCACCCACCCTGAGATTGTCGTGCACGAATCGCGAGCCACCGCGACCGGCAAGCTCTTTGTTGACCGCGATGATGTAACGGTGCCGCTCGCGCTGATCGTTCACCAGCGAGTAGCTGCGGATCATTCCGTTCGATAGATGAAGGTCGATATGGCCGCCGGCCGTGAAGGGGACGAGATCGCCGCCGGCCGGCGCGGCCAATTCATAGGAATTGATCCGGTCAGCCTCATAGCTGATCCGCTTGACGCGGAGCTCGAGCGTATCGTTCATCACGCGCGGGCGCTCACAGTTCGTACCCGAAGTCGGCGCCGAGCCTGGCTCGCATGAAGGGCGCTCCGGCGTCAGCCCAGGACTCCTCCGGTGGCAGTCGCATCGACACTGCCCGCACCATGAAGACGTCGGGATCGGTCACGCCTTTCGGCCTGGTGCCGTGATCGCGATAAGCCCCGAGCGCCTCCAGGATGAAGCGCCGGGTCATCGCGATGCCGGTATCGCTCGAGCAGAGGTTCTCCTTGGTGCGATCGAAGATCGGCGACACGCCGCTCTGGCACGCGCCGTCCTGCACCCAGAGGCCCGGCAGGCCGGAGAACCAGGTCGCCTTCTGCGCCTCGTAGTCGAACTGGAAGCCGTTCTGCGGATTGTACTTGGTCCAGTAGCCCGCATAAGGAACGGTCACCGGATGCTGCACGAGGGCATGCCGGCTGGCGTGCCCGCTCTCGCGGCCATTGTGGCCTTCCGAGAAGACCTGCCGCGTCTTCGGCAGCAATGGCTGCGACGGATGATATGAGAACATGATGCAGAGCGTGTTCTCGTCGTCGATCGGCACCCAGGCATGACCGCTGAGGTCCGGGAACGGCGACAGCGGCGGGACCAGCGTATAGAACGGCAGCAGGAACTGATTGACGCGCCAGTAGAGCGTATTGGCGTCGTAGTTGCGCCGCGCCGCGATGCTCATCCCGAAATCCTGCTTGATGCATTCGAAGGTTGGGCGCAAATCGCGTTTCTGAATCCAGGCACTGGTCGTGCCCTGGGAGTCCAGTCGACCGTGCAGCAGCGGCGCGTGGGCGGAATCGATCTCGCCTTCGACGGCCTGAAGCCAGTTGCACTCCTGGACGCGGAGCGAGATGTGCACCTGCGCCTGCGGAACAAGATTCCATTCGATATTCGGCAAGGGCGGAAGCTCGGCCTGATCCGGGCCCATATAAGTCCAGATCATCCCGTTGCGCTCGCGGCAGGGATAGGCCTTGATCCGCACGCGCTCCTTCAGGCGGCTGCGGACCGGCTCGGCCGGCATGTCGGTTGTGGCGCCCGTCACGTCGAATTTCCAGCCATGGTAAACGCATCGCAGCCCGCAATCCTCGTTTCGTGCGAAGACCATCGGCGCGCCGCGGTGCGGACAAGCCTGATCGACAAGGCCGACGCGCGCCTCCGAATCCCGGAAGGCGACGAGGTCCTCGCCCAGGAGCCTGATGCGCTTCGGCTGCCCGTCAGCAACCAGATCGGCGGAAGGGAGGAAAGGAATCCAGTAGAGGCGGAAGAGCTCGCCGAGAGGGGTGCCCTTTCCGACCCTCACCAACCGCTCATTGTCTTCGCGTGAGAGCATGCGTCTCCTCCATTGAATGGCACGGTGTCACGCGCCTTGCTCACGCGCACCGCTCAACAGCGCTGCAACGCGGCCTGACAATCCGAGATCATGGGCCGTCCAAAGCGGATCAGCCGCAGCGAGCGGCTTCCGCGGCACGGGTGGTTCCCTCCCCGTCTCCACGAGATCCAAGATGATTTCGATCCGGCGCCGCTCCAGCTCTTTCAGGGCATTTTCGATGACGGCGCCTTCCGCCGTGCAGCCCGGCAGTTCGGGATAGGAAAGCCGTACGACCCACCTGCCGGGCTCCGTCTCCAGCGCCTCGGCCTCGAGAAGGTAGGGAATCGACAGCAACTCGCGCAGCTCCAAGCAATCCTCCCCGGCGACATCATTGCTTGCGTCGCCATTTGCTACGTATACGTACTATGCTGGCGAACGACTTGCAAGAGCAAATCCAGTTCAGGTCGTTGATCGCGGCCAAAGGGGCCCCCGGCCAGTGATCCGGCGCAGGGTTGAGAGCCATGGCCCAAGCTGCTAACGGCTAAGTCGCATTTCGAGGCGGCAACAAGGTCCACGACGCGATGTCAGCCCACAAGGAAACGACCACAGGCGCGGCGGACATCGCGCGCAACTGGCGGCTGGAAGGAGGTATCGGATTTCTCCTCCGGTTGCTCGAAGCGCGCTATGATGTGCTGTACCAGAGCCTGACGGGCCAGAGCGATATCACGCCGCGGCAGTTCGGCGTGTTGATCGCACTTTATCAAGATGGTCCCCTCACCCCCTCCGCCCTCGCGGAGCGCATCAGCAGTGATCGCAACACGCTGAGCGAGATGCTGAAGAGAATGACCGCCCGCAAGCTGATCTCGAAGCGGAGCAACTCGGAAGATCGCCGATCGATTCAGGTCCAGATCACCGCCAGGGGCGAAGACGCCCTGCTCCGCGTGGTACCGGCTGCGGCCGAGCTGCAGAACACCTTGCTGGCGCCCCTCAGCAAGGAGGATCGCGCACACTTTCTCAAATGCATGCTGACAATCGCGAAATCTGCAGCCGGCGGCAGCTCGCCTTCACAGAGTTAACGCTCGTTTGCCCCCTGCCACCCATAAGGGCGTGCAGGGTATCGCAGCCGAGCCTTTGGGCGCCGGGACGCGTGCCTCGGCGCGGCTATCGCGCCGAATAGCGCACCGGCAGGCGCTTCAAGCCGCCCAGAAAAGACGTTTCGGTCCAGGCTGGTTTGCCCGCCAGTTCGATACGATCGATTCGACTGAGAAGCTCCCGGAAGAAGGCGATGATTTCGGCTTTGGCCAGATGCCGGCCGATGCACGCGTGAATGCCGAAGCCATAGCCGAGATGCCGGTTGGGCGACCGATCGGGAATGAACTCGTAGGGACGATCGAACGCTTCCTCGTCGCGATTGCCAGAGGGGTAGCTGATGAGCAGGCTGTCGCCTGCCCTGATTGTCTTGCCGCGAATCTCGTAGTCAACGGCGGCCGTGCGGAAGAAGTGTTTGACCGGAGATACCCAGCGCACCATCTCCTCTGCCGCGTCCGACAGGAGGTCGGGCTCGCGCCGCAAGCGGGCCATGGCATCCGGATTCTCGATCAAGGCGAGCAGGCCGCCCGCGATCGTCGCGCTGGTCGTATCGTGGCCGGCGCTGGCAAGAGCGATGTAATAGGAGTAGGCCTCGAAATCCTCAATGTGCCGCCCGTCGATCTCCGACGTCGCGATGACCGTTGCCACATCGTCCTTCGGGTTTCGCCGCCTCTCCTTCGCGACGTCCTTGAAATAATCGACATAGGCCATCGTGGCGTCGATCAGATCCGAGCCTTGCTGCATCTCGGGATCGCCACCGCCGAAATAGGCCTGCGTGATCTTGAGCAGACGCGCTTCGTCCTCCCCCGGCAATCCCAGGATCGTCATCAGGACCCGCAACGGATAGTAGATCGCGATGTCGTTGTAGAAATCGCAATCGTCGCCAAGGGCAAACATGCGATCAACGCTGTCCCTTGCCAGGGCGGCCATGCGTTCAGAGAGCGTTCGAATTTGACGCGGCTGAAACCAGGCGTGCGTCAACTTCTGGTACTTGGCGTGATCTGGATTATCCATCTGCGGCAGAGCCCGGACCAGCATGGGCTTGCCGTTCATCGCTTCCCGCACCTTGCTCTCGAAAGCGATGCTGAGAAGTTTGGTTCGGGGCGCGTTGATGAAGCGATCGGCCTGACGCTCTATCTCGATGATGTCGGAATATTTGGAGATGATCCAAAACGGGCGGTAGCCCTCAGGCTGCGTCCAATGAACCGGATCGTCACGCCGCAAGCTGGCGAAGAGACGGTGCTGAAGGTCGATGTTCGCATAAGTCCTGTGATCGGCGAGCGCATTGTCCAATGCGATATCGAGCATCTTTTTCCTCCCAGATTATTATGTCTTATGTCCCACCTTTATGCGATCTTCGGCGGACATACCGGCTAACCTCTCGTCTCATTCTTGCTGCTTCCGAACGCGCCGGCTTCGGCAAGCCCGGCAATCGCGGACGGCGAGAGCCCGAGGACGCGCGACAGCACCTCATCGCGATGCGCACCGATCGCCGGGATCTCGCGCCGCATGGAGGTTGGTGCGCCCGACATCTTCCAGGGGGCATTGACGCCCTTGAACTCCCCGGCCTCGTCCGCGATCGTGGCGAATGCGCCCCGCTGCAGGAGATGCGGATCGGTCAAGGCTGCACCTGGATCGCGATATTCGGCGCAGGGAACGCCGGCCCCGTCGAGCGCGGCCATGCATTCGCGTACCGTGTGCCGCTCGGTCCACCGCTCGATGAGCTGCATCATCGCGGTCCAGTTCGCGGCGCGGCCTGGCACGCTTCTGAACCGCGGATCATCGGCGAGTTCCCTCTGCGCCGTCACCTCGCAGAGCGCAGCGAAATTTCGTGGCGTAATCGGTGCAATCAGGATGTCGCCGTCGTAGGCCCTGACCGGGCCGTAGGCGGCACGCGGGGCTTGGGGTGGAAATTGCGCCTCCTGCAATTCGTAGACCAGCAGGTTCAACATGCAGTCCATCAGCGCGACATCAATCCGCTGGCCCGTGCCCGTTCGCCCGCGTTGCACCAGCGCCGTCTGGATCGCCGAGTAGCCGAAGATGCCGCCAAGCACGTCCGCGACGAAGATTGCGCCGGCCGCAGGCCGGTCCCGATCACCGGCATATCGCATCAGCGAGCGATCGAATCCACTTTCGGCATGCACGATCATGGCATAGGCCGCACGCTCCGCCGCCGGTCCCGACTGCCCATAGCCCGAGATCGAGCAGTAGATCAGTCGCGGATTGATCGCGCGGAGCGCCTCGTAGCCGAGGCCCAGCCGCTCCATCACGCCCGGCCGGAAATTCTCGACCAGAATGTCCGTTTCCTTGACCAGGTCGTGCACCAGCCTGATCGCATCGGCGCTCTTCAGGTCAAGCGCGAGACTGCGCTTCCCGGCATTGAGCTGGCCGAAATAGGCGCTATGGCCGTCCCGCAGCGGCGTCCGCAAACGCATGTCGTCCCCTTCAGGCGGCTCAATCTTGATAACCTCGGCGCCCATGTCGGAGAGCAGCCGCGCGCAATAGGGGCCCGCCAGCATGATCGAAAAGTCGAGCACGCGCACGCCCTCGAGTGGCAGGCCTGCTGTTTGCTGCTCCGGCATGCGCTCGCTCCTATCTTGGCAATCCGAGCGCGCGCTGCGCGATGAGACTGCGCTGGATTTCGTTGGTGCCGATGCTGATCACCCACATCAGCGAATGACGCAGATTCTGCTCGAACCGGCCGTTATCGATCGCGCCCGGCATCTGCTCCGACAGGGTCGCGCGCATGCCGAGGATGTCGAGCGCCGCCTCGCCGAAACGCTCCATCAACTCTCCGGAAAACACCTTGCTGATCGCGCCATATTCCGGCGGCGTCACGCCATCGGCGGCAAGCTCCGCACAGTGCATCATCAATTGACGTCCAATCTCGATCTCGGCCGCAAGTGTCGCCATCCGGTCACGGACGACGGGATCATCGGCCAACGCGGTCCCCCTCTCGTCCTGGGCCATGACATGCCGGCGCAATTGCTCGAACGCATGGGCGACCTTCAGCACGATGCCGCCGCCAACCAGGCCGCGTTCGAACGCGAGTGCGCCGGTCAGGACCTTCCAGCCGCCATTGACCTCGCCGATGATGTTCTCCAGGGGAATGCGGACGTTGTCGTAGAAGATATTGGCGAAGGAGCCGTCGTACATGGTTGAGGCCGGCTGGACCGTGATCCCCTTGGCATTCATCGGCACGATAAACATGCTGATGCCCGCGTGAGGAGGCTTTGCGTCCTTGTCCGTTCGCGCGGCAAGGAACATGTATTTGCCCCACCATGTCGTAGTCCAGATCTTCTGGCCGTTGATCACCCAGTGATCGCCGTCGCGCACCGCGCTGGTCCGCAGCGCCGCGAGATCCGAGCCGGCCTGCGGTTCGCTATAACCCATGCCATGCATGGCCTCGCCACGAAGGATCTCGGGCAGATATTCTTGCTGTTGCTCGGGCGTTCCGAACATCATCAGCGCGTTGGCCTGGATTGCAGCGCCGATACGCGGGGTCTCGGCCCGCTCCATCGTCTCCATGAAGGCGATCTGTTCGAGCGCCGAACGCGCCTGGCCGCCGAACGCCGCGGGCCAGCCGAGGCCGATCCAGCCGGTCTTGCCGATGTCGCGCGCGAAATCGGCATCGAACTCCCGCTTGGAGAAGGGCTTCCGATCGAATTCGGCCTTGCGCTCACTTGACCAGTTTTGCGCCAGCCATGCCCTGACCTCTTCGCGCAGGGCGTTACCGGCGTCGCCGAGATCGTAGTCGGGCAGGCCCGAGCTGCCGGCCTCGAGCAACGAGGACGCCAGCGACCGCTTTGCATGCGCCCCTCCACCCAGCGCAATCATATCAAGGTGCACCCGCTTGAAGTGCAGCGGCGCCTCATGTTCATCGGCGTAGCCGATCGCGCCAAACGCATGATGGGTCTCAAGTGACACCCGCCTCAAGGCGTCGCCTGCGAAGGCGACAGCGCAGTTGGCGAAGTAGCGCCAGTCGCGATTGCCGAGATCGTGCAGTTTCGCCGCATGATCGACGATCAGGCGCACGCCTTCGAGGGCAATCAGCCCGTTTGCGAGCTTATGCTGGATCGCCTGGAACCGCCCGATCGGCTGGTCAAATTGATGGCGTTCCCTGGCATAGTCCGTCACCAGCTCGAAGGCACGCCGGGCGGCGCCATGCGCCCGCGCCGCCAGCGCCAGCTTTGCCTTGATGAGGAGATCGTCGAGGACCTCATCATCAAGCACTATGACCGTGAGGGGCACCGCATCGAGCCGGACCTCATACAGGCCCCAGGCGCCGAGAGCACGGGTCGGCACGATCTCCACGCCCGCAGCATCCAATGCCACTAGCCCGAGGACTGAGCGGTCAATGGCGACGAGCAGATGCGTGCAACTCCCCGCCGCCTCGACAAACCGGAGCAGACCATCCGCACGATCGCCGGTGATCCGAATCGCGCCCGTGCCCGCATCCGGATCGAGTGTCCCGAATGAGAAGGCCAGCCGCAGGGCGCCTGCGTGCAGCTTGCTCAAGCAATCAACGGCGGCTTCGCACGTCGAGGTCGAGAGCGCGAGATTGGCAAGCGCCGCGGACCACATCGGAGCCGGGCACGCGGCGCGGCCGAGCTCCGCAAGCACGACTGCCACCTCGCGGAGCCCGCCTTCCTCGTGATTGCTGCCAAGAGTGGCAACGCCCTGCCCGATAAGCCTGGTCCATATCGCCGCGACCTCCTGCGACGACGAACCACGCCTAACGCAATCGGCACTCCAATGCTCGCCGAGAAGCCCGCGCAGGGATTCCCGGAGCATCGCCCTGACGTCGTCGCCCGGAAGCTCCGCCGCGTTCATCGGCAGACTAACCCTGGCCAAATTTGGGCTTGCGCTTCTCCTTGAACGACATCGCCGCCTCCTTGTGGTCGGCGGTCTCGAACGTCACCTGTTCGAGCGCCATCGAGGCCTCGAGCAGCATGTTCACCCGGTCTTTGACGATCTGATTGATCGACAGCTTGGTCCAGCGGATGGCCCAGGTCGGGCCGTTTGCGAGCTCGATCGCGATCTCGCGCGCTTTCGCCAAAACCTCCGCGCGCGGCGCGACGTGATTGACGAGGCCGATCCGCTCGGCTTCCTTTCCTTGCAAGAGCGTGCCGCGGATCAGGAACTCCTTGGCCTTGTTAATGCCGACCAGCAGCGGCCAGATCACCGTGCCGCCATCGCCTGCAACCAGGCCTACACGCGAGACATGCGTGTCGCCGATGCGCGCGTCTTCGGCCATCACGGTGATGTCGCAGAGGAGTGCGTGGGTGGCGGCAAGGCCGATGGCGTCGCCGTTGATGGCGGCGATGATCGGCTTGTCGAGCTCGAGCTGACGCGTGACTCCGCGACGGCTGATCATGGGATCGTGGACCTCGCCTTCCTCAAGCACGTCGCCGCCCGGCCGCTCCGACATGGCCTTGACGTCGCCGCCCACACTGAAGAACTCTCCGGCGCCCGTCAGGATCACGACATTGACCGCGTGATCGTCGGCGAGATCATCCCAGATCGTGCGGAGTTCGCGGATCAGCTTCTGATTGATGGCATTGCGTGCCTGCGGCCGGTTCAGGGTCACCGTGGCGACCTTGTCGGCGACGTCCACGGTCAGGCACTCGTATCGGGCGTATCGGGACACATCTTCCTCCTTTGATTTTCTTGTTCATTCGGCGGTCCGGCGCTTCGCCGGATGAACTCTCACCGCCTCATGCCCGGCTTCATCTCCGCCAACGCGATCTGCAGAGACATCGCGCCGGGATCCTGCTCCAGCATTCTCTGGACCGCCCCCAGATGACTGCGCATCAATCGCGCCGCGGCGGTCGCATTTCGCGTGCGCAGTGCCGCCAGGAACTGCCGGCGCCTCTCGACGAGCCGCGCCATTGCGACTCCACTCGATGCCACCTTGGCGTAGACGAACCGCATATGGATCTCGGTGACCGCGTCCGTGATCATCGCAATCACCTTGTTGCCGCTCGCCGCGGCGAGCAATCTGTAGAACTCCCGCGCGCACTCGACGCGATCGAGCAGCCGGGCTTCACGGGTGGCGAGCTCGGTACGCTCCACATTCGCCTCGAGCGCCTCGAAGTCGGCCTGCCGCGCGTTCGCGCAAGCCAAGCGGACAACGAGATCGAGCACGTGCACCCGCGCTTCCGACAATTCGCGGACCGAGATGGTGCCCAGGCTCAGCATGTCGCGCATGACCACGTTCATGCGACTGGTGTCCCCCTCCTGGACGAAAGCGCCCCCTTTGACGCCCTTCTGCAGCCGAAGCACCCCGGCCATCTCGAGGCTCCTCAGGGCCTCGCGCAGGACATTGCGGCTCACGCCGAGCTGTTGCGCGAGATCGCGCTCCGGCGGGAGCTTGTCACCCGGCTTGAGAACGCCGAGCGCGAGCTGCTCGCGAATCCGCTCACAGATCTCCTCAAAGGCGCGGCGCGTGTGAATGGGCCGAAACGACAGCGGCACAGCTGATCCGGGCGCGCGGTGATCCGGGGTCCGGCCGCGTCGCTTGGGCGATGCCGCGAACGCAGCGGCGGGCGCGTGGGGGCTTGACTTGGTCGACATGCGATGAATTATTAAATGGATCACCCATTCAATGGAAGCCCTTTTTTGGCCTCCGAACGAAAAAACGACCGGAGACGTCCATGAGCTTCACCGAGGAGCAGATCGCCTTTCGCGACAGCATCCGCAAAATGGCCGCCAAGCACGTGGCGCCGATCGCGGCCGAGATCGACGAGACCGATCGCTTTCCGCTCGAACTCGTGAAGCTGTTCGGCGCGATGGGCCTGATGCAGCTCTGGGTCCCCGAGCAATATGGTGGGCCGAACGGCAATCTGACCATGGCGTGCATTGCGCGGGAGGAAATATCGAGGTTCTCGCCCGCCTGCGCCTCGATCGCGGCGCTGAACACGATGTTCATCATGCCGCTGCTCCACTTCGGCTCGGAAGAGCAGCGGAAGAGGTACCTGCCGATCATTGCAAAGGGCGGCATCGTGACGGCGATTGCAATCTCCGAGCCGCAAGCCGGCTCCGACGTGACCGCGATCAACACGCGCGCAAGGAAGGACGGCGATTGCTATGTCCTGAACGGCCGGAAGCAATGGTGTAGCTACGGCGTGGTGGCCGACTACATCGTCGTGATGGCGCGGACGAGCGACAGTCCCGGGGCAGACGGCATCAGCGCCTTCATCGTCGAACCAAAGAACATGCCGGGACTCAGCTTCGGCCGGCATGAGCGCAAGATGGGCTTTCGCGGCGCGCCGAACACACCGATCTTCTTCGACAACGTGCGGGTGCCAGTCGAAAACCTCGTCGGCGAGGAAGGCAAGGGCTTTCGCGCATCGATGCGCGCGCTCGACCTCAACCGCCCCACCATCGGCGCTCAGTCCGTCGGACTGGCTCAGGGCGCACTCGACGTTTGCGTTGCCTATGCGAAGGAACGCAAGCAGTTCAGGAAATCGATCTCCGAGTTTCAGGGCGTGCAGTTCATGCTGGCCGACATGGCCATGCAGATCGAAGCCGCACGCGCGCTTGTTTATGAATGCGCGCGCGCCGGCGACGCCGGGGACTGGAAGCGCCTGAACATGCTTGCCAGCATGGCCAAGTGCGTCGGCAGCGACATGGCCATGAAGGTGACGACCGACGCGGTGCAGATCTTCGGCGGCTATGGCTACACCATGGACTATCCGGTCGAGCGCATGATGCGCGACGCCAAGCTGACCCAGATCTTCGAGGGCACCAACCAGATCCAGAGGATGGTCATCGCCCGCGAGCTTCTCCGATAAGACGTGAAAGACAATCAAAATTGGGAGGAAAGATCTTGAACAGCTACTTCTGGCGAACTCTAGGCATCATGGCCGCATCAGCGATGCTGGCGTCGACGCCGCTCTACGCGCAGAAGGCCTATGGGCCCGGAGTCAGCGATACCGAGATCAAGCTCGGACAATCGACGCCGCTCAGCGGCCCAGCGTCGGCGTTCGGCGCCGGCGCGGGACGCGCCGTCGTCAGCTATTTCGAGATGCTCAATGAGCAGGGTGGGATCAACGGGCGCAAGATCAACTTCACCCAGCTCGACAACGCCTACAGCGCGCCGAAGGCGGTGGAGCAGTCGCGCAAGCTCGTAGAGGATGTCGGCGTGCTCGCCGAAGTGGGCACCATCGGGACGGTGCCGAACGTCGCGATCCAGAAATATCTCAACTCGAAGCAGGTCCCGCAGCTCTTTATTACCGCCGGCGGACGCCGCTTCAATGATCCCAAGAATTTCCCGTGGACCGTACCGCTCTACCCAGATTTCGAGACCGAGGGGCGTGTCGTTGCCAAGTATCTCCTGAAGAGCAAGCCGGAGGCCAAGATCGGCGTTCTCTACCAGAACGACGACTATGGTAAGGACTATCTCAAAGGCTTGCGGGCGGGACTCGGCGATAAGGCGTCGCAGATCGTGCTGGAGGCCTCATACGAGCTAGCCGACCCGACGATCGATTCGCAGATCGTCCAGCTCAAATCCGCCGGCGTCGACACGCTGGTCGAGCAGTCGTCCTCGAAGGCGGCGGCGCAGTCGATCCGGAAGGTCCATGAGCTCAACTGGAC
>Ga0070738_10004893_pt1 | contig 15481 bp, 10 predicted proteins | sample Coa_R2_2_FD_66446 | JGI IMG/M metagenome (GOLD analysis project Ga0070738, IMG submission 66446) | Surface soil microbial communities from Centralia Pennsylvania, which are recovering from an underground coalmine fire - Coalmine... | ecosystem: Environmental > Terrestrial > Soil > Unclassified ...
GAGAAGTGCGCCCACGCCGACTTCACGAGCTACCTGCCGGACGACATCTGCGTGAAGGTGGACGTGGCCTCCATGGCCTACGGGCTCGAGACGCGCGCCCCTCTCCTCGATCACCTCCTGATCGAGAAGGTCGCCCGGCTCCCCTTCTCGCAGAAGCTCCGGGGGCTCCGCGGGAAGCTCGTCTTGAAGCGGGCCCTCCGCTCGCGCTTGCCGAAGGCGATCCTCGAGCGGCGGAAGATGGGCTTCGGGGTCCCGATCGCCCACTGGTTCCGGGGCGGCTTCACGCGGCTCCTCGAGGACGTCCTTCTCGATCCGAGGGCGCGCGGGCGCGGGATCTTCGAGCCCCAGGCGGTGCTGGCGCTCGTCCGCGAGCACGAGCGGCAGGGCGGGCAGGAGAACGTCCTCTTCGCGCTCCTCATGCTCGAGCTCTGGTTCAGGAAGTTCGTGGACGCGCCGGTCGCGGTGGCGGTCTAACGCTTCCTCAAGACGAAGAAGACGCCGAGCGTCTCGAGGTCGTCGCGGTCGCGGAACTCGGCGTGGAATTGCGAGCGAACGTCGGGAGCGACGGGCGCCGTCTCGGTCGGCTGCGCGACCTCGACCGCGAGGCCCGTCTCCGAGAAGGCCTTCTCGAGGTCCTTCCTCCTGACCCGGTTCGTGTAGCAGACCATGTCCGCGTTGAGCCTCCGCCACTCGTTCTTCTCGTAGCGGAGGAAGTCGAGCGGCTTCGAGAAGTCGCGGTGGTCGCGGAGGTCCACCTGGTGGATCCCGACGCCGCCCTTTGCGAGGACGCGCGCCTGCTCGCGGGCGGCGGCGACCGGATCGAGGAAGTGCTCGAAGGCGGCGTTCGAGATCACGACGTCGAAGCTCGCGTCGGGGAAGGGGAGGGAAGCCGCGTCGACCGGGTGGCGCCACTCGACGAGGCCCGCCTTGAAGACGGCCTCCTCGCCCGAGAGGGTGACGGCCTCGTCGAAGCGCGCGAGGGCCCGCTCGCGCGCCTTCTCGAGGTCGGGGTGCGGGACGAGGACGGGCCTCCTGGCCAGGTGGTCGCGCGTCCTCCGGTAGAGAGACGACGCCTTGCCCGCGATCGGGAAGTAGTCGGCGCCCATGTAGCTCTGGGCGCCGTGGGCGTAGAGGAGGAGCCCGGGCACGATCGAGTGGCCGGGGCCGAGCTCGAGGATCCTCAGGCCCTCGAGGGTCCCCTTGTGGGCGACGATCGAGCCGCGCTGCCACTCGAAGACGTTCTCGGCGTAGGCGACCGTGTGCTGGTCCTGGATCGCTCGGTCCTCGACCCACCCGAAGAGCTCCTGCTTCTCGAGGGCCGAGCCCGTGCGGAGGACGCGCCCCATGCTCTCCTCGAGGCGAGCCAACCGCTCCCGGTCGGGCTTTCCGTCGACGAAGCGCGCCTGGAAGTCCGCCGCGAGGAGCGCATCGAGCCGTCGCGAGACGGCGCGCGCCAGGCCGACGACCGGCCGGAGGAGGAAGATCTTCAGGAGCCAGCGGGGCACGGCGAGGACTATACGAGCCGCGCCTGCTAATTTGGGCTCCACGTGACGACCGCTCTCGAGGAGAAGAAGGAGGCCATCGTCCCCGCGGTGGGGAAGCTCGACGTCTCGGTCGTGCTCCCTGCCTGGAACGAGGCCGAGAACGTGCGGCGGATCGTCCCCCAGCTCCGGCGCGTCCTCGAGAAGGGGCGCGTCAGCTACGAGATCACGGTCGTCGTCCCGAACGCCGAGGACCCGACGATCGCGGCCTGCCGCGACCTCGGCGTCACGGCGCTCGTCCAGAAGGACCCGGGCTACGGGGGGGCGCTCAAGACGGGCTTCGAGGCGGCGCGGGGCGAGTTCATCCTCACGCTCGACGCCGACTGCAGCCACGACCCCTCGGCCGTCCTCTCGATGCTCGACGCGCGCGAGCGGGCCGACGTCGTCGTCGGCTCGCGCTACGTGCGCTTCGGACACTCCCAGGCGGGCCGCTTCCGGGACTCCCTGTCGCGAGTCCTGAACGGCTTCTTCCGCGGCCTCCTCGACGTGCCCGTCATGGACATGACGAGCGGCTTTCGCCTCTACCGCCGCCGCGTCTTCGACGAGGTGAAGACCTGGGGCCGCGACTTCGACGCCCTCCCCGAGATCCTCGTCCTCGCCTTCACGCTCGGCTTCTCGGTCGTCGAGGTCCCGTTCCACTACCGGCCGCGGGCGGCCGGCGCCTCGCACGCCCGCGTCGTGAAGTTCGGGATCCGCTACCTCCGGCTCGCGTGGCGCCTCTGGTGGCTCCGCTACTCCTACTTCTCCGCCGACTACGACCAGCGCGCCTTCTACAGCCGGATCCCGCTCCAGCGCTACTGGCAGCGCAAGCGCTACGAGATCATCCTCGGCTTCCTCGAGCAGGGCCCCGCGGTCCTCGACATAGGCTGCGGGACGAGCATGGTCATCATGGCGCTCCCCGAGGCGGTCGGCCTCGAGGTCGCCTTCAAGAAGCTCCGCTTCCTCCGGCAGGTCGGGCGCCGCCTGACGGCCGGCGTCCTGGCGCGGCTCCCCTTCAAGAGCGGTCAGTTCGACCAGGTGATCTGCAGCGAGGTCATCGAGCACATTCCTCTCGCCGAGATCTCCTTCGCCGAGATGCGGCGCGTCTTGAAGCCGGGCGGCGTCCTCGTGATCGGGACCCCCGACTACGGGACCTGGGTCTGGCCGTTCATAGAGTGGTGCTACAAGCGCGTCATGCCGGGCGGCTACTCGGACGAGCACGTGACCCACTTCACCGAGCAGAGCCTCCGCGAGAGCCTGGAGAAGGCGGGGTTCGAGGTCGTGAAGGCGCGGTGGATCCTGCGGGGCGAGATGATCATGAAGGCGCGAGCCCGTGCCTGAGGTCCCATGGCGACGCGCCACGAGGCCGAGATCGAGCACGGGGCGAAGATCGCCTCGGACGCCGACTCCGTCTGGGGCTGGAGCTCACCGGCGGGGCAAAGGCGGGCGCTCCGGCGCGCCGAGCTCCTCCTCTCGCGGGCGGGGGCCCGGAAGGGCGCGCGGATCCTCGAGCTCGGTTGCGGGATCGGGATCTTCACCGAGCTCCTCGGGCGCTCGTCCGAGGCGACGTTCGTCGGGGTCGACATCTCGCACGACCTCCTGCGCCGGGCGCGGGAGCGCTGCCCCAAGGCAGCCTTCGAGCGGGGAGCGATCGAGGCCCTCCCTCACCCGGCGGCGACCTTCGACGCCGTGATCGGGAGCTCGGTCCTCCACCACCTCGAGCTCGGCCCGGCGCTCTCGGAGGTGCGGCGCGTCTTGAAGCCCGGCGGGCGGTTCGTCGTCGCCGAGCCGAACATGTTGAACCCGCAGATCATGATCCAGAAGAACGTCCCGTTCGTGAAGCGCCTCGCCGGCGACACGCCGGACGAGACGGCGTTCTTCCGGTGGCGGATCGCGCGCGACCTCGAGCGGGCCGGCTTCTCGGCGATCGAGATCGAGCCCTATGACTTCCTCCACCCCATGGTCCCGGCGCCCTTGATCGGGGGCGTGGCGCTCCTCGGGAACGTGCTCGAGAGGCTCCCCCTTCTCCGCGAGTTCGCGGGGTCGCTCATCATCTCGGCCGCTCGTCCGGCCGCGGGCTCGTGAAGAGGACCTTCCCCTCGAGGGAGAGGATCGTCACGACCTCGAGGACCTCTCCCACGCCCATGGGGTAGACCTTGCGGACTCCGAGGAGGACGACGCTCCCGGACTCGGCCTCGGCGGGGAGGCGGCCCGGCACGAAGACGTAGGTCTCCGGGAGATCGCGGTCGGGCTCGAAGACGGTGAAGGGGTAGGGGCGCGGCGCGAACAGGATCGACCAGTGGGCGATCCTCTCGCCCGCCTCGAAGCGGATCGCGCAGCCCGGAGCGACGCGCGCTCGCCGCGCGACGACCTTCTCGAGGACCGGCGTCAGGGCGGCGCGGGCCTCGGAATCGACGAGGGCGAGGTCGCGCCAGGGTTCGACCGGGAGGACGAGGGTCTCGCTCGGAGGATGCGCGGTCGCGACGCGCCCGAGGCCGACGAGAGCGAACGCCGTGACGAGCGCGCCCAGGATCCCCAGGGCGCGCGCGGTCTTACCCCAGGAGCCCCGATCGCCCAGGTCTCGCTTGGGGGTGAGCGATCGTGTTTCGAGGAAGGCGAGCGCCTCGAGGACGACCCAGGCGCCGAGAGAGGCCGTCGCCCACTCGATCGCGTGCGTGATCCTCCGGTCGCACGACATGGCGAGCATGGCGAGCGAGAGGAACGTCGTCGCGACGAACCCCGCGAGGACGGCGATCGGCCGCCGCGTGAGAAAGGCGGCGGCGAGGGCGAGGAGGACGACCGGCCAGAGCGGCGGATCCGGGATCGACGCGAGCAAGATCGCGAGGAGCGCCGCGAGGACGGTGGGGGCGCGCCGGGGCGACACCGACCCGAGCGCCCTGACGGCCGCCCACGCGCACGCGAAGACGAGGACCCAGGAAGAGGGCTGCGTGACGCGGGACGCGAGCCCGAACTGCTCGGCCACGTGCCGGGCGAACCAGAGAGGGTGCTCGTGGATGTTGCGCGAGGCGGCCTCCATGTAGAAGGCGACGCGTTCGCGGAGCGCGAGGTTCGAAGGCGCGAGCTCGTCCACGGCCGGGCGCCACGTCCCCCAGTCGGGGCTCGTCGCGGCGTACCAGATCTCGGCCGTGTTGTGGGAGATCGTCCAGATCCCGTGGACGATCCGCTGTCGGAGCATCCAGGGGCCGACGGCGAGGCCGACCCCGAGCCCGAAGGCGACGCTCCCGGCAAAGAAGCGGCGCCACGACACCGAGGCGAGGAGCCCGAGCGCGAGCGGCATCCCGAAGGCCGCGCCGAGCGTGAGCGGGCGCGCGAGGTTCGAGAGTCCGAGCGCGAGGCCGCCGCCCACGAAGGCGATCGCGGCCAGGACACCCTCCCCCCGCGCAGCGGGGGGAGGGCCGGGGTGGGGGGCTGCGACCGACCGCTCGGCCCCGACGACGAAGCCCCAGACCGCGAGGGCGGCGAGGAAGTTCCCCAAGGGCTCGGTCATGACCGCGAGGTCGGTCCGGGCGTCGTAGAGGAGGAAGGCCTGGACGAGGGCGCCCGCGAGAGCGACCGAGCGCGGGGCGAGGCGCCTCGTCGCGTCGAAGATCGCGACCGGGGTCACGGCGCTGAGCGCGACGTTCAGGACCTGCGCGACGAGGACCGAGGGGCCGGTGAGCGCGAAGAAGGAGCCGAGGAGCATGTAGTAGAACGGCCGGCGCGCGCCCCACGAGGACCAGACGTGGGCGCTCGAGTCGCCCCGCGAGAACGCCCGCGCCGCCTTGTACCAGTTGCTCGCATCCGAGAAGGGCGCTCCCTTGATGATGTGGCCTCCGAAGGTGAGGCCGGGCTCGAGGAGCACGAGCTCGAGCCGGTAGGCGAGCGCCGCGAGGAAGATCAGGGCGCTCACGCGCGCCGGAGGCGCGTTCTCGAGGACCTCCGCGAGGCGCGCCGCGCGCCGCGCGTTGAGGAGGAGGGCCGCGATCACGAGCAAGGGCGCGAGGGGCCAGCCGGGGAACCAGTCGTAGCGCAGGGTGTAGGCGCGACCGTTCGTGCGGGGGTCGCTCCCGTCGCTCGACGAGAACAGGACCGAGCGCCGCCCGTGGGCGAAGCGCCCGTGTCCCTGCTGGCGGATCTCGGGCGGGTAGGTGTGGGGCGCCGTGAGGGGGACTCCGTCCTCGAGCACCTCGACCGTCGACTCGTTGGTCGCGCCATCGGGCCAGGCGCTCGGGGACGGCACCGTGAAGGCGAGCCCCTCCTCGGGGGCGATCGAGGCGGACTCGATCGTCTCGCTCCTCGGGACTCGGAGCGCGCTCGTTCCGAGGAGCGCGACGAGTAGGAGCGCCGTGGCCGACGCGAGGCCGAGCCATTTCCCGGGGCCGTCGCCCCAAGAGACGATCTTCTGGAGAAGGGCGTCGAGCCGGGCGAGCACCGATCACTTCTCCCTGGACGCGACGACGTAGCGGGCGTGCGCGAGGAGGACGTCGTGCTCCGGTTTGAAGGCGACCTCGCCCTCGGGCGTGAAGAGCCCGACGAGCTCGAGCGCCGTCCCGAGGATGCGCGTGACCGGGACTCCGACGAGGACGAGCTCCCTCGACTCGGCCTCGGCGGGCAGGCGTCCCGGGAACACGGCGTGGGGCTCCGGCAGGTCGGGCCCCATGGTGAAGACCGTGAAGGGGTAGGGCCGCGCGTCGAAGAGGCGGTACCAGTGGAAGATCTTCTCGTTCGCCTCGAAGCGGAGGAGGAAGCCCGGGGGGATCCGCATGCGCCGGACGACGACCTGGTCGAGGACGGGCGCGAAGGCGATCTTCGTCTCCGGGTCGAGGCGCGCGAGCCAGGGCTCCGCCGGCAGGATCGCGTCGTGGGGCGGCGGGCTCACGGTGAGAGCGCGCCCGAGTCCCGCGAGCGCCGTCGCGACGACGACGCCGCCCGCGAGAGCTACCCACTTCCCTGGTCTTCCCCACGAGCCCGCGTCGCCGAGGGCGGGCGGCGAGAGCGCGCCCGTCTCGACGAAGCGGAGCGCCTCGAGCACGACCCAGGCGCTCAGGGCCGGCGCCGTCCACTCGACCGAGTGCGTGAGCCGCCGCTCGTAGGACATGGCGAGCAAGCTCGTCGAGACGATCGTCGTGACGAAGAAGGCCCCCGGAATCGCGACGGGGCGCCTCGCGACGAGGGCGAGCATCGAGGCAACGAACGTCACGATGAGGAGGGGCGAGCCGGGGACGAGAAAGATGAAGGTGAAGACGAAGGCGGCGAGGATCGCCGCCCTCCGGCGCCGCGAACGCTCCGCGGCGGCGAGGGCGCGCGCCGCGAAGCACGCGCACGCCGCGACGAGGACCCACGCCGCGGGCTGAGTGATGCGAAGCCCGATCGCGAGCTCCTCGAGGACGTGACGGGCGTACCAGGCGCCGTGCTCACGAAGGTTCCTGGCGGTCCCCTCGCTGTAGAAGGCGACGCGATCGTGGACGGATCGGTCCCCGGCGAGCTCGCCGACCGCGGTCGTCCAGGTGCCGCCGTACTCCGGGCTCGTCGCCCCGTAGAGAGCCTCGGCCGTGTTCTCCGAGATCGTCCAGATCCCGTGGACGAGCTTCTGGCGGATCATCCACGGGAGGAGCGCGACGAGGACCGCCGCCCCGAACACGAGCGAGCCGACGAGGACTCGCCGCCACGGGATCGCGACGCCGCGGGCGACGAGGGCGAGCCCGAGGGGCAGGCCGGCCGTCGCGGCGAGCGTGAGCGGCCGGGCGAGGTTCGAGAGCCCGAGCGCGACCCCGGCGCCCGCGAAGGCGATCACGGCCAGGACACCCTCCCTCGCAGTCCGCTCGGCCCCGACGCAGAAGGCCCAGACCGAGAGCGCGGCGAGGAAGTTGCCGAGGGGCTCGGTCATGACCGAGAGGTCCGAGCGGGCGTCGTAGAGGAGGAGGGCCTGGACGAGGGCCGCGAGGACCGCGACGAGCCGGGGCGCGACGCGGCGCGTCCCGTCGAAGATCGCGACCGCCGTCGCGCTGCTGAGGAAGATGTTCACGACGCGGGCGACCAGGATCGAGGGGCCCGTGAGCGCGAAGACGGCGCCGAGGAGGCCGTAGTGGAGAGGGCGGCGTGGGCCGGCGAGGGAGAAGGCCGTCGAGCCCCAGTCACCGTGCGAGAACGCCCGGGCCGTCATGAACCACTGCTCGGCGTCCGTGAAGGGGACTCCCTTCAAGAGGTGCCCCCCGAACGTGAGCTCGGGGTTGCGGAGGGCGACCTGGAGCCTGAAGGCGAGCGCGACGACGAACAGAAGGGCGCCGATCTTGGCCGGGTGCGCCTGCTCGAGGATCCCGATCGCGCGCGCGGCGCGCCGCGCGTTGAGCGACACCGTCGCGAGGAGGAGGCCCGCCACGAGCCACCAGGGCGGGAACCAGTCGTAGCGAAGCGAGTAGGCTCGCCCGTTCGTGCGCGGGTCGGTCCCGTCGCTCGATGAGAAGACGATCCGCCGAGCGCCATGGAAGAAGCGGCCCCCTCCGAGTCGCGCGATCTTGGTCGGGTAGGTGTGGGGAGGGCCGAGCGCTCGGCCGTCCTCGAGGACCACGACCGTCGACTCGTTCGTCGTGCCGTCGGGCCACGCGTTCGGGCCGGGGGCCGACCAGGCGAGCCCGTCCTCGAGGACGATCGAGCCGGGCTCGAGGGGCTCGTGGGTCGGGAGCCTGACCGTGCCGGTGCCGAGGAGCGCGACGAGAGCGAGCGCGACCGCGCCCGCGAGACCGACGAGGTCCTGGAGCCGCCGGGTCACGTGGACCTCTTGAGGTAGAGGTTCACGTAACCGGAGCGCACGGCCTCGTCGGCCGCCGCCTCCTCCGAGACGGGCGCGAGCCCGCCCCGGGCGAGGATCCGGTGCGGAACGAGTCCGGCCCGCCGCGGCACCGAGAAGAAGTCCTCGACCGTCGTCCCGGCGAAGTCGAGGAGCTTGGGCGTGAGCTCGACGAGGATCCCGATCGCCGGGTTCCGCTCGAGCGTCCTCGCGAGGCCGCGGAGGACCGGGACCTCGGCTCCCTGGACGTCGATCTTCACGAAGTCGACGTGCGGCTCGTCCGCGAGCGCCTCGTCGAGGGCGACGGCCGGGATCTCGAACGAGCGCCGCGCCTCGGGCGCCGGGACCGTCCGGTGATCGCCCTTGTTCGCCGCCGACGCATAGAGCCTGAGTGTTCCGGCTCGGTCCGAGCACGCCTCGCGGTGGAGGATCACGTTCGCGAGACCGGCGCGACGCACGGCCCGCTCGAGGAGCCGGCGGTTTCCGGGATCGGGCTCGAACGCGTGGACGCGCCCCGCGGGCCCCACGGCGCGCGCGAGGCCGAGCGTGTGGAGGCCCACGTTCGCGCCCACGTCGACGGTGACCATGCCGGGCTTCACGGCCGACGCGATGAGCGCTCGCTCCTCGCTCTCGCCGATCCCGAGCCGCCAGCTCAGGATCGCGAGCCAGCGGTCGACCGAGTCGGCGTAGAGCCGGTCGCGGCCGATCCGGAGCGAGCGTTCGCCGATCGGGAGCCGGTTCGCGAGGGCCATGCCGCGCGAGAGGAGGGCGTAGGCGCGCCACCAGCCGTCGCCGCGCACGCTCAAACGAACTTGAGCTTGCGCGCCGCGAAGAGGCTCATGCGCAGGAGGAGGAAGCCGTCGCGGAACCGCGAGATGTTCGTCTCGCCGTAGGTGCGGTTCCGGTAGCGGATCGGGATCTCCATGAGCTTCAGGTTGAGCTTGCAGGCCCCGAAGATGAGGTCGAAGTCGCCGAAGGGGTCGAAGTCGCCGAAGTAGGCCCGGTTCGCCGCGATCCTCTCGTAGTCCTTCTTCCAGAGGACCTTGGTCCCGCAGAGCGTGTCCTGGATCGGCTTCCCGAGGACGAACGAGAAGCACTTCGCGAAGAAGGCGTTCCCGAGCTTGTTCAGGAAGCGCATGGCTCCCCGCTCCATGGGGTAGACCATGCGTGTCCCGTGGACGTAGTCGGCGACGCCCCGCACGATCGCGTCGTAGAACTTGGGGAGGTCCTCGGGCGGGACGGTCAGGTCGGCGTCGAGGATCATGAGGAGGTCGCCCGTCGCCTTCTCGAAGCCGAGCCGGCAGGCGTCGCCCTTCCCCTTGCCGGTTTGCTTGTGGAGGCTCAGGTGGAGAGGGCCGTTGTAGTTCTTGACCCCTTCCTCGATCCGGGCGTAGGTGTCGTCCGTCGAGTTCCCCTCGACGAAGACGATCTCGGTCCAGGTCCCCATGACGGGCGTCCGGTCGATCGCGCCCTGGATGTTCCCGGCCTCGTTGCGGGCCGGGCAGATCACCGAGACGCGCGGGATCGCCCGCTCGACCGCGTTCGGACGGAGGACGTAGACGCGGTAGAGCGAGAAGATCCGGAACGGGAGGAGCTTGGCGAGGAAGCGGTTCAGGAAGAAGTCGAGGAGCGGGATCTTGAGCGGGAAGAGGACCCGGTCCTCCTGGTGGACCGGATCGAGCCCGGCGAGCGTGAAGATGTTCTCGAAGTCGCTCTCCGAGAGCCAGTTCTGCTCGGGGGCGCGCTCGTAGAAGCCGAGCCGTGCGGCGAGGATCAGTGGGATCGCCCAGATGAAGTTGAAGCACGTGAGGAAGATCCGGCCGTCGGGCGTCAAGCGACCGGCCAGGTTCGAGAGGAGCTTCTGCACGTCCGGGATCGAGTGGCAGAGGCGGTCGCAGATGATCGCGTCGTAGCGCTCGTTCGGCGAGAAGGTGAGGGCATCCGCCTGCTCGACCGTCATGTTCGGGTCACGCGCACGCGCCACCTCGACGGCCTCGGGGAGGACGTCGATCCCGTGGCGGCTCGCGTTCGGGAGATCGGCGAGGAGCTGTCCGTTTCCGACGCCGGCCTCGAGGACACGCGCGTCCTTCGGGATCAGGCGCCGCATGACCGAGCGGACGTCGCGGCGGAGGTAGTTCCGGGGGCCCGAGAAGCGGAGCGGGCTCTGGACGAGCCTCAAGAAGTAGTCGCGCCACTCGGGCGTGAGGACGCTCGCCGGATCCTTCGCCGTCTCGATCACCACGGACGAGAATACAAAAAGGGGGCCTCACCGGAGAGCGCGTCGGACGTGGGCTCCGAGCGTCGCGGCGTCGGGACGGAAGATCACCTCGCCCTCGGTCGAGAGGAGCGCCACGAGCTCGAGGACGGTGCCGGGCTCGTCGTGAGGGGCCTCGAACCCCACCAGGACGAGCTCGCGCGAGAGCGCCTCGGGGGGCAAGCGCCCCGGGAGGACGGCGTGCGTCTCCGGGAGCTCGGGGTCCGTCACGAAGATCGTGAAGTCGTAGGGACGGGGCTCGAAGATCTCGCATCCCTGGAAGATCCGCTCGTTCGCCTGGAACCTCATGACGAACCCGCTCTGGACGCGCGCCTTCCTCACGACGAGCCGGCTCTCGATGGCGGCGAGGTCGGCGCGCTGGTCCGGCGGGAGGGCTCGCGAGACCCACGGTTCGCTCGGGAGGAACACTTCGTGCGAAGGCGGCCGCGCCGCGAGCGCGCAGCCCAGGCCGACGAGCGGGACAGAGAAGGCGAGCCCGCCCGCGAACCCGACGACGCGACTCGCCTTACCCCACGTGCCCGTGTCGCCGAGCGGTCGCTCGAGGAGCTTCCCCGTCTCGAGGAGTCGGAGGGTCTCGAGCCCGAGCCAGGCGACGAGGGCGGCGGCGACCCATTCGGTCGCGTGGGTGAGCCTCCGGTCGAAGGATAGGCCGATCATGCTCGTCGAGAGAGCGATCGTGACGAAGTAGGCCGCGAGGAGCGCCGCGGGCCGCCTCGCGGCGAGCGCGACGACGAGGGCGACGAGCGTCAAGGGATAGAGCGGCGCCCCGGGCACGAAGGCGGCGAAGATCGCGAGAAGGCCGAGAGCGACCGAGGCGGAGCGGCGCTTCGACCGCTCGGGTGCCGCGAACGCCCGGGCCACGTGAGAGGCGCACGCCAGGGCGAGGATCCAGGCCGAGGCCTGGGTCATGCGGAGGTAGACGACGAGCTGTCCGAGGACGTGGCGCACGTACCAGCCCAGGTGCTCGTGGAGATTGCGCGAGGCGCCCTCCATGTAGAAGGCGACGCGCTCCCGGATCGGCCGCGGCCCGGCGAGCCGCGCGACCTCGGTCGACCAGGTGCCGTCGTGCGTCGGGCTCGTCGCCCCGTACCACGCCTCGGCCGTGTTCTCGGAGATCGTCCATATCCCGAAGGCGAGCTTCTGGTGGATCAACCAGGGGAGGACCGTGACGGCGACGCCGGCTCCGAGGCAGAGCGTGCCGACGACGAGGCTTCGCCACGGGACCGAGGCGCGGCGGAGGATCAGCGCGAGCGCGAGTGGCAGCGTCGCGGCTGTCCCGAGGCTGAGTGGGCGGGCGAGGTTCGAGAGGCCGAGCGCGGCTCCGCTGCCCAGGAAGGCGAGCCAGGCCGACCCGTTCTTCCGACTCGAGAGGTCGCCACCGAGGATGAAGGCCCAGAGCGACAGGACCCCGAGGAAATTCCCGAGCGGCTCGGTCATGACCGACAGGTCCGAGCGCGCGTCGTAGAGGAAGATGGCCTGGGACAGGGCCGCCGCGAGCGCGACGGGGCGGCCCGCGAGACGCCTCGTCCCATCGAAGATCGCGACCGTCGTGGCGCTGCTTGCGAGGACGTTCAGGAGGCGCGCCACGAAGACCGAGGGCCCCGTGAGCGCGAAGATCGCGCCGAGGAGCCCGTAGTGGAACGGCCGACGCGCCGCGCAAAGGCTCCATATGTTCGAGCTCCAGTCGCTTCGCGAGAAGGCGCGGGCCGTCGTGAACCACTGGTCGGCGTCCGAGAAGGGCACCCCCTTCACGAGGTGGCCCCCGAACGTGAGCTCCGGGTTTCCGAGAGCGATCCGGATCCGGTAAGCGAGGGCCAGCGCGAACAGGGCAGCGGCGATCTTCGCCGGGTGCACCCCCTCGATGCTCTCGAGCAGGCGCGCCGCGCCGCGCGCGTTGGCGAGCAGGGTCGCGATCACGAGCAAGCCGAGGAGGGGCCACGGGAGGAAGGCCTCGTACCGGAGCGAGTAGGCGCGGCCGTTCGTGCGCGGGTCGCTCCCGTCGCTCGATGAGAACAGGACCTCGTTCGCCCGGTGGAGGAAGCGGCCCTGCCCGAGGCGCGCGACGTACTCCTGGTAGGTGTGCGAGGGGCCGAGCGGTCGACCGTCCTCGAGCAGCTCGAGCGTCGAGTCGTCGCTCGCGCCCTCGGGCCACGCCCTCGCTCCCCGTGCCGGCGTGCTCACGCCCGGAGCCGAGAAGGCGAGGCCATCCTCGTGGACGATCGACGCGGGGTCGATCGCCTTCGTCACCGGCAGACGTACGGCTCCCGTCGCGAGGACCGCGACCGCGGCGAGCGCGAGCGCGAGGACGAGGCGGACCGCGCCGACCACGGCCTACTTCTCCAGTCCGCGCGCGAGGAGCTCCTGGGCGATCTTCTGGGCGATCGCGGCGCACATGGGGCCCGAGTAGTGAACGGCATCGACGTAGAGCGCCCCCGTCATTCCTTCCTGCATGTCGCCGAGCCAGAGGAAGTCCGCGCCGAGGGTCTCCCGGACCGCGGCGATCTTCGGGTAGCCGTATCGTGAGCGCTCGTGAGCGGCGAGGCCCGAGGCGGCGAGGGGATGGAGTGGTCCCGTGAAGTGATAGGTCGGCACGGGCTGGAAGACGAAGAGCGCTCGGACGCCGAAGCCGTTCGCCGTGAGCTCGATGAGGCGCTCGTTCGCCCGGTAGCGATCGAGGATCGCCGCGATGACCTTCTCGTCCTTGAAGTCCGTGTCGGCAGGCCTCCTCGATCCGAGGCTAGAAGCGAGCTGCGCCACCGGGAGCTTCCGCGCGAGGTCCTGGAACAGGTTCTCGAGCTCGGGCTCGGAGGCGCGCTCGGTCGCCGCATCGAGCTGCGTCGCCATGGCAGGGACCGAGTCGACCTGGAAGTCGTTGAGGCCGTCCACGAAGACGGCCACGCTCGGGACCGCGCCCGAGAGGAGGAGCTGCTCGAAGAGGATCCGCTCCTGGACCGAGTAGTAATAGCCGCGGCCGAAGTTGTAGACGCAGACGCCGCTGTGGACGTGGGCGAGCGCCTCCTGGAGGTGGGAGGGGATCGTGTCGTCGTCGGCGACGCCATAACCGAACGTCGTCGAGCCTCCGAAGACGAAGACGTTCAGGCGGCTCTTGTCCGGGGGCCAGGGTCCCTGGTCCTTCACGGCCCGGAACCCGTTCGGATCGACGTTCACGAAGCGGCCCTGCCGCTCGCGTTCTCTGAACAGGGTGAAGGGCTCGAACCGGAGCGGCCGCCAGGTCTCGGCGGTGAGCTCGGTGAGGTCGGCGCCCTTGAATCGCGGGTTCGGGTCGTAGGAGGTCTGGGCCTCGGTGACCGAGGCGGCGTCGCGGCCGTGCCGGAGGGTCTCGAGCGCCGCGAGCGCTCCCCAGGCGAGGAGGTTCAGGAGGACGAACAGGACGCACGTGTTGAGGGCGAGGACGGCGAAGCTCCTGTAGGACTCGCGGAGCGGGACGCGGCCGTCGGCGAGGCTCGCGAGCGTGGCGATCGCTGCCAAGACGAGGGCGACATGGAAGCCCTCCGTCGAGTAGCCCCGGAGGAGACCGGTCGCAGCGAGGAGCGCGAAGGCGGCGAAGCGGCGCGCGGCCGTGGCAACGCTCCGATCCGCCCCGGGTCGGTAGGCCGAGAAGGCGAGGACGACGAGAAGAACGAGCGCCAGGGCTCCATGAGACCGGAGGCCGAGCAGTCCGGCGAGGAGCGCCATGCCGGCCGTCGCCATTTCTTCGACCGCGGTCGCTCGCGGTGAGTCGGGCTTTCGGCTCGGAAGGGCGTGACCGAGGGCCGCGAGCCCGCCAACGAGGAGCGACCAGAGTCCTACCGGGTAAACGAGGAGCCCGCTGAGCGAGGCGAGCTCGAGCGCCGCGAGAACACGTGGGGCTGGCTTCGCGCGACCTCGGAGGACGAGGAGCCTCCGGTAAGCGGGGCCCAGGAGGATGAGACCGAGGGCGACGAGGACGAGCTCGACTCCTCGCGAGGCGTGTTCACGCCAGGCCCCCACTGCCAGGGCCATGGCGAGGAAGATTCCCCCGGCAACCGTGCTCGATCGGACGCTTCCGGCCGCATTCGGGTCCATGACGGTCGGCAGAATATCGCATACGGTCTGGAACCCACGTAGAATCGCGCCCCCGGAGGATTCCCGGTGAGCCCCGTCCAGACGATCGACTCCGTCCCGCTCCTCGACCTCAAGCGTCAGAACGAAGCCTGCGCCGAGGAGCTCCGCGCCGCCTTCGAGCGCGTCCTCGCGAGCGGCCACTTCATCCTGGGACCGGAGGTCGAAGCCTTCGAGCGCGAGTGCGCGGCGCTCCTCGGGGCGAAGCACGCGATCGGCGTCTCGTCAGGCACCGACGCCCTCCTCCTCGCCTTCATGGCCCTCGGGATCGGTCCTGGCGACGAGGTCGTGTGCCCGAGCTACACGTTCTTCGCGACGGCGGGCTGCATCGCGCGCCTCGGCGCCAAGCCCGTCTTCGTCGACGTGAAGTCTTGCTGCTTCAACATGGACCCCGCCCTCCTCGAACGGGCGATCACTCCCAGGACGAAGGCGATCGTGCCGGTTCACCTGTTCGGGCAGGTCTGCGACATGGGAGCGATCCTCGCGATCGCCCAGGCCAAGAAGATCGCGGTCGTCGAGGACGCCGCCCAGTCTCTGTCGGCGCGCTACAAGGGTCGCGCCGCCGGTACGCTCGCCGAGTTCGGCTGCTTCTCGTTCTTCCCCTCGAAGAACCTGGGCGCGTTCGGCGACGCGGGCCTCGTGACGACCCAGGACGATGCGCTCGCCGAGAAGGCGCGGATCCTTCGCGTCCACGGCTCGAAGCCCAAATACTTCCACCAGCTCGTCGGCGGGAACTTCAGGATCGATGCTCTCCAGGCGGCGCTCCTCCGGGTGAAGCTCCCGCGCCTCGAGGGCTAC
>Ga0070738_10004894_pt1 | contig 15477 bp, 19 predicted proteins | sample Coa_R2_2_FD_66446 | JGI IMG/M metagenome (GOLD analysis project Ga0070738, IMG submission 66446) | Surface soil microbial communities from Centralia Pennsylvania, which are recovering from an underground coalmine fire - Coalmine... | ecosystem: Environmental > Terrestrial > Soil > Unclassified ...
ACGTACTTAACGTCATGCTCCTTAATCAGATCAAATACCTTCGATACGTCCGACATGACTGGTTTTCCTGGTGAGGGTTAGGTCCGGAGAGGTTTACGCGGGAATGCGCGAGCGCCGTTCTGCCACAGCGGGCCGGGCGGCACAACGCGGAGGGCTCACGAAGGCCACAAAGCGCTATATGGCGTCAGCTCCGGTCTCGCCCGTACGGATGCGGATGACTTCTTCGACCGGCACGACGAAAATCTTTCCGTCGCCGATCCGACCCGTGTGAGCGGCGTGCTGGATCGCCTCGAGAGCCCGGGATAGCAGCGTATCCTCGAGCACGACCTCGATTTTCACCTTGGGCAGGAAGTCGACGACATACTCCGCGCCGCGATACAGCTCGGTGTGGCCCTTCTGTCGGCCGAAGCCCTTGGCTTCGGTCACGGTCAGGCCTTTGACCCCGATTTCGTGCAGCGCCTCCTTCACGTCATCGAGCTTGAACGGCTTAATGATCGCTTCGATCTTCTTCATCGCGGTTGCCTGTAAAAGTGTATGAGCATCTATCCGAAGCAAAGCAAACCGCGTGCCAAATGCAACCGGGGACGCGGAATGGAAAGCCCAGGGCCTTTGCTAACCCGGAAGCTGCTCCGGACACAAGCAGGCTGCTCAAAAATCAGGCAACGGCAACCGCGCGCACCCGCTTGGGGTGGCTAAGGAGGAAGCGCTTCATGCGGAACAATGCTTCTTCGATTTGCTCTGTGCTGGTGGCGTAGGAAAGGCGCAGATAGCCTTCGCCGCCGGCGCCGAAGCTCGTTCCGGACAGAAGCGCGACGCCCTCCTCGGCCAGCAGCTTCGACTGCAACTCGGCCGAGCTGAATCCTGTCCGCGACGTGTTCGGAAACGCATAGAAAGCGCCGGCCGGCATGGTGCAGCTCACGCCGGGCAGGGCATTCAGACCCTCGACAATCGCTTTTCTGCGCCCGTCCCAGGCGTCCACCATCGCGGTAACCGTGTCCTGCGGCCCTTCGAGCGCGGCGATTCCCGCATATTGAACCGCGGTGTTGACGCAGGAGTGGCAGTTGATCGCCAGGCGGACCGCGTGCTCCAGCAGCGCCGTCGGCCAGACCGCGTAGCCGAGGCGCCAGCCCGTCATCGAAAAGCCCTTCGACCAGCCATCCAGAAGGATCAGCCGATCGCGAAGCTGCTCATAGGAAAGGAGCGTAAAATGCGCCTTTCCGTCATAGATGATGCGGCTGTAGATCTCGTCGCTCACCACTGCCACGTCAGGGTGCTTTTCGAGGCCGGCCACCAGCCGGTCGAGCTCGCCGCGATCGAGAACGCCACCGGTCGGATTGGCCGGGCTGTTCAGAATGATGGCGCGTGTCTTGGGCGTGATCCTGGACAGCACGTCGTCGGCGTCGAAGGAGAAGCCGGTCGCCTCCGACAGCGGGTAAGGGACCGGGGTCGCGCCGGAATAGGCGATGATTGATTCGTATCCTGGGTAAGCCGGATTGGGATAAATGATCTCGCTGCCGATCTCCCCCAGCGTCTGCAGCGCGAAGAAGAGGGCCACCTTGCTGCCCGGCGTGACGGTTACGTCCGCGGCTGAAACCTGCGCATCGAAACGACGATTGAGATCGGCCGCGATAGCCTCGCGGAGCGGCAGGATGCCGGGCGCCGGCGTATAGCCGTGATGACCTTCGGCGATCGCTCGTTGGCCGGCCTCGATAACGTGGGCCGGCGGCGGGAAGTCGGGTTGTCCGATGCACAGATTGACGATCGACTTGCCGGCGGCCGCGAGCGCCTGGGCTTTGGCCAGGACTTCGAAGGCGGATTCTGTGCCCAGCCGGTTCATGCGGCTCGCGACTTTAAGCATGATCTCTACGCATTTCCCCTCGACGGCCACGCCGTGAGTGCCCAAAACTAAATTAGAACTGATCCGGGTAGCGCGATAATGAGGCGTATGCAAGGCAGGCGGACGGCAGCGAGCGCCGAGGCGGTCATGCAATTCCAGCATGACGAGCCGTTTTGGGCCCGCAATTCGGGGCCGCCCTCCTTGACTGTCGCCGACCGCCCGCGTTACCACCCGCGCCATGGCGGCCGTAGCTCAGTTGGTAGAGCCCTCGGTTGTGGTCCGAGTTGTCGTGGGTTCGAGTCCCATCGGTCGCCCCATCCTTCCATCGCGGTGCAAATGGCCGTTCCTTCGGTGAGCGGGGAGGGTGTTTCGCCTGGCTGATTGGTCGCTGCCCGCTGATTCGCGAAGCCCGCACGCATTGCTCACGGTCGATGCGGCGCGCGCGATCGACCGTGCCGCGATTGCCGCCGGAACGCCGGAAATCGAGCTCATGGAAAGGGCCGGATCGGCGACCGCGGACGCGATCCTCAGCCGATGGGAAAGAACCGAGGCACTAATACTTGCCGGCCCCGGCAACAATGGCGGCGATGGATTCGTGATCGCCCGCAGGCTGGCGGAAGCCAACTGGCCGGTCCGTGTTGCGCTGGCGGGCGCGCGCGAGCGCCTGTCGGGCGCCGCCGCCTTGGCGGCGTCCCGCTGGCCGGGCCCTGTCCAGGCGCTCAAGCCCGGCGCGCTCGATGGCGCCGGCCTCGTCGTCGACGCCTTGTTCGGAACCGGGCTCGCACGGGAATTGGACGGGGCGGTTCGCGAAACCGTCGAGGCGCTCAACGGGCTGAACCTGCCGGTCGTCGCGGTCGATATTCCGAGCGGCATCGATGCCGATAGCGGCCAGATCCTGGGCGCAGCCGTCCAAGCGGATCTCACCGTGACCTTCTTCCGCCGTAAGCCCGGCCATCTGCTGCTGCCCGGCCGCGAGGCCGCCGGCGAGACGATCGTTTCCGATCTCGCGGTCGCCCAATCCGTCTATGCCTCTATTCCAGCCAAACTCTTCGCCAATGCGCCGGATCTGTGGCTGGACTCCTTCCCATGGCCGTCGGCAACCAGCCACAAATATACGAGAGGTCACGTGCTGGTCCTCGGCGGATCGGTGCTGACAGGCGCGGCGCGGCTCGCGGCCCATGCGGCGCAGAGGATAGGGGCCGGCCTCGTGACCATTGCCGCCGACCCTGCTGTCATCCCGATATATGCCGTCTATCGACCCGATCTCTTGATGGCGCCAATTACCACCTCCGAAGATTTTCGCAAATTGCTCGCCGATCCGCGACGCAATGCGGTGCTTCTGGGGCCGGGGGCGGGTACGGACCGCAGGCTGGAGAGCGCGATCGGCGCGGCGCTCGCCACCCATGCCGGGGTTGTGCTGGACGCCGACAGCTTCCCGGTCCTCGCTGATCGCAAGAACGGGCTGCTTCGACGGCTCGGCGACAGGGTCCTCCTGACGCCGCACGAGGGTGAGTTCGCGCGCCTGTTCGGCGACGCCAAGCCGCGCCTCGCCGCCGCGCTTCGCGCCGCCGCCGAAACCCGCGCCACGGTACTGCTCAAAGGGTCCGACACCATCGTGGCCGCCCCGGACGGATGCGCGATCATCAATTCGGGCGCGCCGCCGGAGCTGGCGACGGCCGGCACGGGAGATGTCCTTGCGGGTCTCGCCGCGGGGCTGATCGCCAATCATTTATCGCCGCTTCAGGCCGCAGCCATCGCTTGCTGCGTTCACGGTCGGGCGGCGGCCCTTTTCGGCCCGGGGCTGCTCGCCGGCGACCTGCCTGATCTGGTGCCTCGGATTCTCGCATCCCTCCGCGCCGAATCGGCATAAGGTTAGATAACCTATTCTCAACTTTCATGGTTCATGCTTCAGTAGGTTGCATAACTACAAGATCTAAGTGCGGATGGATGGGAATGAGGTTACGACGTGAAACGGTGCCGCCTCCCACTCTAAACTTGGGGGCAAGCTACGGCCGCTCGCGCGGGTCCGACGTCATTGAAACAGCTCGGATTCTCGCCGTTACTGCCGACCCGCTGGGGATCCCGCATGTCCGGTTCAGCCTCAAGATCGCCGGACCGGGCGAGGTGGCCGAGGAGCAACGTACTTTGGCCCTCGATTGGTTCAGGACCCTGTATCCGGAACCGATCAACGCCTGAGGCGAGTTAGGCCCGGCGGCGACCGACAAAGACGAGCGCACCGCCCGCCAGAATTGCCGCGACGCCGACCGCCGGCGGAATCGCGACATTGTGCTCCTTATCCTCCGTTGCGTGCACGGGGCCGATATCGAGGACCTTCTCCTTCGTCGTATAGCTGAAGCTTCCGACCGCCAGCGCGGCCAGTCCGGCGATCATCAGCAACACTCCGACCCACGCAATCGCACGCATTTTCTTGTCTCCCAGCGGATCACACCTAGAACTGAGAGATTCCGGAATCGGTTCCGAAGCAAGAAAAAAAGGCCGGGGACTTGCCCCAGCCTCGCGCGTCAGCGAAGGAGAATTAGGAGTGCAAAATTTCCTGACAGTCCAGTCCAGCTTATGCGCAACCAGCGGCGCGCGCGGCTGGTTCTCGTGGAGCGCGGCGAAGCGGGTTAGCGGATAGGCAGGCTTATGCTGTGCTCGATCGCCGGCAGCATCCGGTCGACCATGACGCGAACACCTTTCACATTCGGGTGTTCTCCATCTTCCTGAATTAGATCGGCGTTTCGCGCCACCCCATCGAGCACGAATGGATAAAGGGGAACCTGATGCTTGGCCGCCATTGCAGGGAAGATGGGATCGAAGCTCGCCCTGTAGGTCTCTCCGAACTCGTCGGGCGCCTCGGCGCCGCAGAGCAGCACCCGCACATGCGCTTCGCGGATGCGCGCGATCATGCTGTCCAGATTGGCTCTCGAGACCGCGGGGTCGAGGCCCTGCTCGCCGTCATTCGCGCCGAGTTCCAGGATGATGAGGTCCGGCCTGGCCGCCAGCGTCGCATCGAGGCGCCTCAGCCCGTCCTCGATCGTTTCACCCGGCACGCCGGAATTGATCACCCGCGCATTATGCCCGCGAGCGCGAAGCGCGCGCTCGAGCTGGGCCGGAAAGCTCTGTTCGGGCTCGACTCCGAATCCCGAGAAATAGCTGTCGCCGAAAGCGACGATGGTTTTTGGCGCCGGGCTCGATGCAACAGCCCCAATGACCGTCATGGCCGCTAGGGAGGCAACGAGGGCGTGCGATCGGATCGTCCGGGCGTTCAGTCGCGCAAAGGGACGGAAGCCAGGCGCCTCTGCTGGTTCGATGGGTCGCGTATTGTGCATGCCGCGCCTCCTTTCGCACTGGATCGGTGGATGCATTTGCGTTTGCCTAATCCACCTCTAGCAATCCGCGTGCCAAAGGCATGCTTGCGGTCGAAATCGTGCGATGCCGTCCTCTTGCACAGGCAAGCCGTGCCTTTCCTGCCTCTCGATTGTGCACAAGTGCCCAAGCCATGTGCGCCGTCGACGGATAGTTTGGGACAAATTCTCTAAAGGATTGCTATCAGGCCGAGGCCGCCGCCAGGCGGGCGCGCCGACGGGCACGGAGCGCGACGAGGCCGAGCGGCCATGCCAGCGTGGCTGCGAGCGCAGCCGAGAGGCTGGCAACCTTTCCCAAAGGCCCGACTGTGAGGGTAATGACAAGAAGTCCCGCGGCCAGGCTCGGCACGGTGCGAAGCGCGCTCGCCATGATGGGCGCCACGGCCCGACCGCCGAAACGCGGCTGCAGAATCCCGCCCAGGCTGGCCGATGCGATCGGAAACATGGCGAGTAGGCCGGTGGCCTTCGGGCCGACCGCGTAGCTGATGCTGGTCACGGACGCGACGAGCAATCCGACCAGGAGCGCGCGAAAGGGCGTCTCGAACCAGCGCTTGTCGCGCCGCCCCAGCGGTGCGCCCGAGGCGGCGAGCCTTCGCGTTGCCCAGCCGCCAAGGCCGAAGACGGTCAGGTTCGCGAGGGTCGCCGTCGCGGCGTTCCAAGAGATTTGACCGACGAGCAGCGACGAAGCAGCCCAAGCGCCGATCGATCCCGACAGGCTCACGACAACTCCGGATACGGATGCGAGCCCGGCATAGGCGAGGAGGAATAGTCCGATCGTCACGGTACCGGCGAGGCTGACGAGCGCACTTTGAGCAACGAAAGCGGGATCATGATCGAGCGCCAGGATGAAGTAGGTCGGCCCGACCGACACGGGGAGCGATATGATCAGTGCTCCCCAGAACGGGCCGGCGCCCTCGGCCGCCTTGAGCGCGCCGATGACGAGGACGGCGATGGCGACGATCTTGATCGCCGGCGTCAGCAGAAGATGAGGGTCGATCACCGCTGGACGAGGCCGGCGATCAGAGCAGCTTGTCCTGGCTTTCCAGTCCCAGCATCACGCCACCCCAATTGCGGCCGGCCGTCTGGAACTGGTTGGCGGCGTGATTGCCCATCGCCAGCATGTCGGTATAGAAGCGCCCGAAAGGCTGGGTGTCGAAGACGCCGGAGCCGCCGGCGGCCTTGAAGAGCGGAAGCGCCAGCGCGGCGCAGCGGCGCGGCACCGAGGTGCATTGGAATTTGAACAGCATGCGCTCCCGTAACGGTGGCATCTCGCCGCGTTCCGCATAGCTCGACATGCGGTGGAAATTACGGTGAAGCGTCGCCTTCATCTCATCGATGCCGGCCTGCGCCTCGGCCAGCGCCAATTGCGCATCCGGGTCGAACTGAGTCTTGGCGCCGGAGACCGAGACGCGTTTGGACCCGTAGTCGACGAAAGCGTTGATCATGCCTTGCAGGCCGCCGATTGCGCTGGTCGAGACGGCGCGGAGGAACACCTGCCAATACGGATAGCGATAAAGCGCGCTGGCCTTGGGCGCGCTGCCCGGATTGGTGCCGCGGGTCGCATGATCCATCGAATGGGTGCGGTGTTCCGGCACGAAGGCGCCATCGACCACGACATCCTGGCTGCCCGTTCCTTTGAGGCCGACCACCTTCCAGGTGTCGATGATCTGATAATCCTTGCGTGGCAGCAGGAAGGTGCGGAAGTCGGCCTCCAGAAAAGAGGAATGCTTGTCGCCTCGATCAATTACGCCGCCCAGAAAGATCCAGTTGCAGTGCTCGGTGCCGCTCGAGAATTTCCAACGGCCGGTGAGCTTGTAGCCGCCCTCGACCGGAACCGCACCCCCGGGCGCGTAGGGCGACGCGACGAGCGCATCGGGATCGGGTCCCCAGACCTCCTCGGCCGCACGATCATCGAAGAGCGGCAAATGGAAGCTGTGCACGCCCAGAATGCCGAACACCCAACCAACCGAGATATCGCCCTCCGAGAGCGCCATCTGCACATCGAAGAATATCCGCGGGTCATGCTCGTAGCCGCCATACTTCTTGGGCTGGAAGATTCGAAAGAAGCCGGCCTGCTTCAGCTCCTTCATCGTCTCGTTGAGAATTCGCCGATGCTCCTGCTGACGCGGCGCGCGCTCGATCAGAGTCGGGATCATCGCCCGGGCGCGCGCGACCAGCTCCTCTCCGGACGGGATCGATGCATTGGTGCTTGAGGTCATGGGTTCGGTCCTTGTTGATTCCATTATTTGTGAGACGGGATCCAGGCGGTCGCTTCGACTTCCATGAGAAGCTCGGGGAGTAGCAGCTCTTTGACGACCACTGTCGTGGAGGCGGGCGGCCGCTCGGCGAAGAGCGTGTTCTTGATCTCGGCGTAACCGCCATACGCGCCTTTGTTGGTCAGAAAGCAGCGCAGACTCACCACGTCGGCAAGCGTCGCGCCGGCCACTTCGAGCACGACCGCGATATTTGCGAAACATTGGCGCGCCTGGGCCGCTGGATCGTCCGTGCCGACGACCTTGCCCTGCGCCAGCGCAACCTGGCCTGAGACGAGAATGAAATCGCCGCACCGCACAGCCTGACTCATGCCGGCGAATTTCATTCCCGGCGGATCGATGCGCATCGTCACGGCCAGCCGGCGTGCGGCGCGGGAGCGCGGGCAACGTCGATGCGGCCGCCCATTGCCGCCAGTGTCTCCTTGCGGTCGTGATGCGGCGCACAGCAGATGAACAGGATCTCGCCGCCTTCGCCGCCCAGCATGCAGGCATACGGATTCGCGTTCTCGATCGGCACGCGATCCGCGATCTGGCCGCCGGGGCGAACTCGGATCACCGCGCCGGCATAGGGCGAAGCCACCCACACGCAGCCTTCCCGGTCGAGGCAGATTCCGTCGGGAACATGCTCGCCGAGATCGGCGAAGAGCCGACGGTTCGACAGCGTCCCATCGGAGCCGATGTCGAATGCGGTCAGCCGGCGGCCCATCGACTCGCCGACGATGAGCGTCCTGCCGTCGGGCGTGATCACCGTGCCGTTCGGGCACATGAGATCGGCGGCGGCGACCGAGATGGTGCCGTTGGGATCGACGAGCGCCATGCAGGTCGACGTGGGCTCGGCGCCATGCTCGAAATCGAAACCGATATTCCCGACGTAGGCTCGCCCCAGGTGATCGACGACCATATCGTTGCTCTGACCAGGATGGAGCGGCGCCAAGTCGGCATGCCGTTTGAGAGCGCCGGCATGGCGTCGGTAGAGCACGCGTTCCAGCATCGAAACGACCAGCATGTCTCCGTTCGGCAGCCAGCCGAGGCCCGAAGGCTGACCGGCGACGTCGAACGCCTCGACCCGGGCGCCGTCCGGCTGCAGCGCATGTACCTTCCTGTCATGCTGATCGGAGAACCAGAAGAGGCCGCCGTGCCAGCGCGGTCCTTCCGGAAAAGCGAAGCCGCCGGCGACGGTTCGGGCGTGGTAGTCCATGACTTGCCCTCAGTTCCTGACGCAGGCGCGTAAGATCGCGCCGAGCTTGGCGATGCCGTCCGCGATGACCTGCTCCGAGACATGGCTATAGGCGAGCCGCATGAATTGGCGTCCGTCGGGCTCACCCATGAAACGTTCGCCGGGGCGGAAGAAGATGCCTTCCTGCTCGGCCATCTTGGCGGCGCGAGCCCAGTCGATCCGGTCGTCGATCTCGAGCCAGAGATAGAAGGAGCCGCGCGGCTCGCGGAAGCGGACATAGCCGCCGCAATGAGTCCGCACGGCGCGCACCGCGGTCTCGGCCTTGGATTTGTAGATAGCGTTGGCGCGCTCGAGATGCGGTTCGAGCAAGCCTTCGGCCAGAAACTGGTTCATGACCCGCGCGAGCCACTGGCCGACGCCCAGATCCTGCCGAACCGCCGCAAGCGCGCCCACGGCCTTTTCCGTGCCCGCCATCCAACCCAGCCTCAAGCCCGGCGCGACGATCTTCGAGAAGCTGCCGCACTGGATGACGAGCCCGGTTCGATCGAGCGTCAGGAGGGAGGGCAGGGGCTCGCCGGCGAAGCGGAGATCGCCATAGACATTGTCCTCCAGCACGATGAAGCCGTGCCGCTCGGCGAGTTGGAGGAGTTTTTGCCGGCGCGCGACGGGCATCTCGGTGTTGGTGGGCGTCTGAAAGGTCGGGATGGTGTAGACCATCTTCACCCGCTTCCCCTCGGCCGCGATCTTCGCCAGCAGTGCCGCGAGCGCGTCGACATCCATGCCTTCGTCGTCCATTGGGACGCTTCGAATCTCGCCGCCGGCCATGCTCATATAGCGCAGCGCATAGGGGAAGGACGCCGCTTCCACCAAGACCACGTCGCCCTTGTCGACATAGCCGGAAATCGCCAGCGCGATGCTCTGGACCGAACCCGAAGTCAGGATGATCCCCATGGGACCGAGGTCCCGGTCCTGGGTCTTGCGGATGCGGTCCGCCAAGCGCTCGCGTAAGCCGCGATAACCGTAGACCAGCTCCTCATAGCCGGTCGCCGGATCGAAATAGTCGAGCACTTCCGGGCCGTCGCGTTCCAGCACCTCGCGCGTCAGTCGCGCCAGATCCTCCTTGGGGAAGCTTTCCGGCGCAGCGAGGCCCTGGTCGAAATTGAAAACCGCCGGCACCTCCGGATTGGGGAAGAAGAGCGGCGGTCCGCCGCCGGCTACGGCCGAATAGAGCGACCCGATATCGATCACCATTGATTCCTCCCCGCACGGGCCAGTTCCGGCTCGCCGGGGGGAGGTTAGCCGCCGCCCATCGGGCTGCCAAGCGTTTGGCGGGCGCCGCTCCGAACGTCGCCTAAATTTGTCACTGTGCGACGAACATTGTCGACCCGTAGCGTTAGTCGCCAATGAGTAGAGTTAGCTTCAGGGACCTATGGGATATCTTGTTAGCGCTTATCTTCCCGATGGCGCCCGCTGTGAGCTTTACACCGAAGCGCTGTCAGTCGCGGAGAAATATGCCCGCCATCTGATCGCTGCAGCTGGCAAGCGTGTCGATATTTACGACACCGACGTCTCGGGAAATCTCCCGATCCGCCACCACGAAGAGATCCGCGGTGATATGATCGTCGCGGGTGAACTGCCGCCGATCGCCGACGAGCTTTGGCCGTTTCCAGGCTCGCCTGAGGCGGTACGGCAGGGTTGCATTTGTCGGCCGATCGACGTCAAGACCGGGCAGGGGACCCGTTTTTCGATCGCGCGCAACTGCCCGATGCACGGGTGAGCGCGCCAAAGGTACGGATCAGCGCCGCAGGCGCCGCCACATCAGCATGGCCGCGATCATCAGGATCACGCCTAGCCATGAAATCTCGAAATGGAAAGCGTCGCCCGCGAAGGAGATGAAGAGGGCGCGCTCGCGCAGGATATTCCAGAGCTCGGTCATCGAAGTGAGGGAAGGGCTTGCGACTCTAATGTGACGCTAAAGGCTGTCGCGGCTGGTCGAGCTTGTAAACCTCCCCTTCGGCACGGGAGGCCCTCTTGGTTCCCAAAGAGAGCGGTGAACGGCGCAGACCGGCGCTTGTGCCCGCTGCGGCATAGGCGCCGTAGAGGGAAGTCATCGGCGTCGCCTCGAGGGACCCCGCTACTGATCGATTACGATCGGCTGGTGAGCATAGTTCAGCTGAACGGCTGAAGACGGTTCCGATTTCGTCAGCAAAAACAGCGTGACGACGCCAAAGGCCGCCAGCGCAAAGAGGACCAGCATAATTTTTCCGAGCGTTTCCTCGGCCATCGGTGCGGGCAGTCGCATCCCGTTCTCTTGCCTCGATTCGGGATCCAGGAGCCCAGTATCTAGCTGTAATAAGTTAATAAATCGCCGCTGCGCGACGGCTCGCAATACTCCAGCATGCCCGGCGTCGATGCGCGCAGGAACTTGCAAATTTAACCGAATTTTGCCGAAGTCCGTTCAATTTGATAAGCATACGATCCAAAGTTCAATCAAAAAGTTAGATTATGGGTACGATTCTCACCTCCAGCCAATGTCGTGGCGCGCGGGCGATGCTCGATTGGAGTCAGAGTCATCTCGCTGTCACCGCGGGCATTTCCCGGCAGACGATTGTGGATTTCGAGCGCGGCGCTCGGACTCCTTACAGGTCGAGCCTTACGACCCTGCGTGCGGCCCTCGAGCAGGCCGGTATCGAGTTCATTCTCGAGGATGACCGCGGCGTTGGCGTATGGCTGAGACCGCAGGCTCCGACGCTTGGCCCGGGAGAGCAGGCCGTCGTTGACCTAGAGAAGATTTTGGACGTGGCGGTGAAGACAGACGCTTGGAACGCGGCCCTGCAGGACAGCATCGAAGCGTGCATGGACCGGTTGGTTGACGATTCGTGCGCGATTGACGGCGGGGGCAAGCCGGATGGTCGAAAAAGTCTTCATGAAGCGCTCGATAGAGTGGAAGCGCGGGCGCGGGACGCCCTGACGTGGGCACATGGCGCGGAAGGCGATTTCTGGCTCGTCGTCCTGGATCTCGTCCTGACGCATCGCTGACGATTCACATCTGATTTGTTCCACAGCCCTATCGACCCGCCAGCTATGACCGGCGACGCTGATCGGACGCTCATAACACAGGGGCCGCAGACCACCAGTCTCGCGTGCCCCATCCCCGATCACTGCGGAAGGCAACTACGATACTTACTTCGGAGGCGTCGAGTTCGGTGGTTTTTGTGCTGATCTCGGCCAGCCTATGCAGTTTGAGTTCTGGCGGGCCGCGGCCGACGATGATGAGCACTATGTCTACGCCATAGCCCTCTGTTAGCCAGTCTTCATGTCGAAGGGGTTCAGCGTGGGAACGTTGAAAACCTCAAAATCTCGAACATTGCGAGTCACCACGGTCAGATTATGAACTGCGGCGGTAGCGGCGATCATAGCGTCCTCAATAAGATCGTCCGTCCTCCGATGTATGAGGCGCGCCCATGATCGAAAGGCTCGCGCATCCATACTGATGACGTTGTACGTCTCCGTAACCTGCTCCAGCCATGTCTCTATCTCAGCCGCCTTGGCTTCGTCCCGTTCACGCGTGATCTCTATGCCTGACTGAATCTCGCCGATGGTTACGGCAGAGACATGCAAATCTTCGTCTCGTATGTCGCGGAGCCAGGCAATCACCGCGCCATGGGGGCGAGCCCGGCGCAGTTCCGAAACAATGTTGGTGTCGAGGAGATACATCGATGATCAGACGGCGTCGCTGACCTTGCGGCGGCGCTTCCCGCCACGCGCAGGAACATTCAAATCTCCTCGCGCACGATCGCTCAGGAGCAGGTCCTTCAGGGTTGGCCTGGCCGCGTTCTTCAGTCTTCGCCAATCGGCCGCGGGCACGAGGACGGCAGCCTCCGCACCCCGTTTGGTGACGGTCTGTGGGCCTTCCTTCAGGCAGGCTTCGAGCATTTCACTGAATCGTGCCTTCGCATCTTGAACCGGCCAGGCTCGCATCGTCTTTCTCCGCTCAGCATATATGACTAGTCAGATAACTAGTCTATCTCGAGGCCTTCGACAAGGCCTTGCAGCTGGACGGCGCTGGACGGACTCACGAGCAGGGTCATCGCGGTTACGGGTCGCACCGGAAAGCCTGGCGCGCTGTGGGATAGATTTGGCGGAGGGGTGTCCGCCGGATAGTCCTATTATCCATAATAAATCAACATGTTAGTTTTATAGCTTCTGGATCCAGCAAATGGTCCCACGACCTGATCGCGCCGCGCAATTCACATCGAGTTTGCGGGTTGATAATGTCGGCGCGCGATGTCGTCGGAGGGATCAATGAAAGGCAACTTGGCGGCTGTGATTGTATTTCTGATCGCGGTTCCCTTGGCACGCGCGCAGCAAGTCGGGAACTATACGACGTGGTACTACTGCGATCCCGCGAAAGCCTATTATCCAAACGTCACTAGCTGTCCAGTCCCTTGGCGCCGGGTTCAAACGACGCAGCCCCAGGCGATCACGGTGCCGAAAGCTTCCGGAGCACAGGACGCACCCGCTGATTACACCTGGAGGCCCCACCCTAGGGAAGCTTATGGACCAGATACATATTACAATTGGAATAGGACCGGCCTACCGCCGGCTCAGCAGAAAATCTGCATTGAATATTATGACAAGAAACATCCGCCTCATGTATTCAAGTGGATGAAGGTCGAGGCTGATAATGGTGCCGTTTATAAGATCGATCTTAATTCTGTAGAGAAAATGCAAGGTGGCTCGGTAACCGCACTTATCTATATTGACGAAGGATCCGGTTATAATCCAGAGAACATGCGGGGCTTCATTTTCGATTGTGAGGGTCACTACGCAGATACATCGACCGCGAGCATGACCATGTATGCGCCCCCGCGGTCCGTTGCCGGAAGGCTGTCGTCTATAGCCTGCGCAAATCGTTAGGATCCGAAGGTCGAGCGCCAATAATCCATCCCTGGGGCTCAGCCAAGGTTCTGTCGATAATTTTGTGAATCGGAAAGATGGTCTATGGGGGATTCCTTTTTGCGGCAACCCCCGACACGACGGCGCTTCAATGAGGCCGAGGCGCGAGTGCCTCGGATGCGTGCCAAGCCGTGAGCCGTCTTGTTCAGGCTGTCGGCGTGCTTCAATGAGGCCGAGGCGCGAGTGCCTCGGATGCATAAATTTATCGGCGCGAGCTCGGCGGCGATTGCGATGCTTCAATGAGGCCGAGGCGCGAGTGCCTCGGATGCATCGCTTGTCCGCGCAATATCTGAACGGCGACGACGAGGCGGCTTCAATGAGGCCGAGGCGCGAGTGCCTCGGATGCGATGCTCGGCTACGGGTTTGCCCCGCACGAGATTGTCTAGCTTCAATGAGGCCGAGGCGCGAGTGCCTCGGATGCTCGACGGCGGGCCAGCTCCTGGCGGGCGACTGCACGGAGCTTCAATGAGGCCGAGGCGCGAGTGCCTCGGATGCGGCGGGGAGGAATATCGAAAGAGCCTACGAACTGGCTCTGCTTCAATGAGGCCGAGGCGCGAGTGCCTCGGATGCCACCTCGGGAATCGCGTTCAGCAGCACCTCAAAGAAATCGGCTTCAATGAGGCCGAGGCGCGAGTGCCTCGGATGCAGCATGAGGGCGGCGAGCCCGACCTTACTGAAGGTTCGGCTTCAATGAGGCCGAGGCGCGAGTGCCTCGGATGCGAGTACAGCCTGTTCCTCGTGTTCCGCAAGACAGCGGCTTCAATGAGGCCGAGGCGCGAGTGCCTCGGATGCCATAAAATTCGTCGATCTCGGGTCGCGACAGAAGCTCTTGCTTCAATGAGGCCGAGGCGCGAGTGCCTCGGATGCAGGCGATTGACGCTGCGGTACACGCCGTCGATGAGGCTTCAATGAGGCCGAGGCGCGAGTGCCTCGGATGCGTTGCTTGGCCGCCTTCGGGGACGCCCCGCGGTCGCGCGCTTCAATGAGGCCGAGGCGCGAGTGCCTCGGATGCGTTGGCGTCACAGGCGGATATCCTCGCCGAAGACTGGGCTTCAATGAGGCCGAGGCGCGAGTGCCTCGGATGCGATCGGCACGCCCGCCGATGCATTGGCCGCGCTGCAGGCTGCTTCAATGAGGCCGAGGCGCGAGTGCCTCGGATGCAGCCGCGATCTCGGCTGCCTCGATATTGTCTTGAATGCGCTTCAATGAGGCCGAGGCGCGAGTGCCTCGGATGCAGAGCGGCACGTGGACCGTTCAGCCGGGCAATACGCCGCTTCAATGAGGCCGAGGCGCGAGTGCCTCGGATGCACCGGGCACTCGCTCGGGGGCAGTACGGCCACGCTGCTGGTGCTTCAATGAGGCCGAGGCGCGAGTGCCTCGGATGCGAAGCCGTCTTCGGCGATGTAGTAGGCCATCTGCCCAAGCGCTTCAATGAGGCCGAGGCGCGAGTGCCTCGGATGCTCCGCCTTCTGGTTGCGCGTCTGCTCTAGGAGCTTGGGCTTCAATGAGGCCGAGGCGCGAGTGCCTCGGATGCCGGGGGCGGCGGAGGCGGCGGAGCCTCCGAACCCGAGCTTCAATGAGGCCGAGGCGCGAGTGCCTCGGATGCCACGCCGTTAGTCGTGCCGGGCGTAGTCTGATCAATCCCGCTTCAATGAGGCCGAGGCGCGAGTGCCTCGGATGCGGGCGCGAAACCTTGGGAATGGCGAAGGTGGCAGCCACCGCTTCAATGAGGCCGAGGCGCGAGTGCCGCGCGACGATCAAGGTGAGAGAGCAGCGACAATCTGGATGAGAATCGTCGGGGGTGGGGCGGCGAAGCGCGGAGGGCGTAGCCCGCAGCGCGTAGCCGGCCCACCCCTGACGACG